>Ga0156328_1015_pt1 | contig 13330 bp, 13 predicted proteins | sample RifCSPlowO2_12_FD_107976 | JGI IMG/M metagenome (GOLD analysis project Ga0156328, IMG submission 107976) | Candidatus Tectomicrobia bacterium RIFCSPLOWO2_12_FULL_69_37 | reverse complement strand
TCTCCAGCCCCCGCGCCCCGCTCTTCTCGGGGTGGAACTGGGTGGCGAAGAGGCTGCCCCGGCAGACGCTCGCGATGAAGTCCACGCCGAAGCGGCAGGAGGCCGCGACCCAGGGCCTACAGGCCTCGCTCGGCTCGGCGTAGTAGGAGTGGACGAAGTAGAAATGCTCCCCGTCCTTCACCCCCTTGAGGAGAGCGGAGGAGGCCTCCAGCCGGACGCGGTTCCACCCCATGTGGGGGATCTTGAGGGGGAGGGTGCTCCCGTTCGCGATCATGCCCTCGGGGAAGCGCCGCACCTTGCCGGGCAGGACGCCCAGGCCCGGGGTGGGGCCGAACTCCTCGCTCTCCTCGAAGAGGATCTGGAGCCCGAGGCAGATGCCCAGGTAGGGCGTCCCCCGCCCGATGGCCGCGAGGAGCGGCCGGACGAGGCCAGCGCCGCGCAGGGCGTTCATGCATTCGGGGAAGCCGCCCACTCCCGGGAGGACGACGCCGGACGCCTCCTCCAGGGCCGCCGGGTCGGAGGTGAGGACGGCCTCCGCCCCCACGCGCGCGAGCGCATTGCGCACGCTCCGCACGTTCCCCATCTGGTAGTCCACGACCACGATCGGGCTTCCCACCCCTCCCCCTCCGCCGAAGCGCGCAGCCTGCTACAAGACTCCCTTCGTGCTCGGGACGCCCGTGCCGCGCGGGTCCCGCTCCACCGCGCGGCGCAGCGCCCGGGCGAAGCCCTTGAAGGCGGCCTCGACCATGTGGTGGCTGTTCTCGCCGTAGAGGATCTCCATGTGGAGGTCCAGCCCCGCGTGCGAGACCACCGACCAGAAGAACTCGCGCACGAGGCCCGTGTCGAACTCCCCCACCTGCGGCTCCGGGAAGCGGCCCCGGAGGACGAGGTTGCCCCGCCCCCCCGCGTCGAGCGCCACCGAGACGAGGGCGTCCATCATGGGCACGCGCGCGTCCGCGTAGCGGACGATCCCCGCCCGGTCGCCGAGCGCCTTCCCCAGCCCCTGGCCGAGGAGGATGCCCACGTCCTCCACCGTGTGGTGGGAGTCCACGTGCAGGTCCCCCTTGCCGCGGACGGTCAGGTCCAGCAGCCCGTGGCGGGCGATCTGGGCCAGCATGTGGTCGAAGAAGCCGACGCCGGTCTTCACCTCCCCACGGCCGGAACCGTCGAGGTCCACCGATAGGGTGAAGTCGGTCTCCGAGGTCTTGCGGTGCACCTCGGCCCGCCGGGACGCGCCCTTCGCCGTCATCGCGCAGCCTCCTTCCCCCGCTCCGCCGCGCCGCCCTCCGGCGCGGGCCCCGGGGGCCATTATCGGCCATCGCCCCTTCCCGTTCCAGGCGGGTTCAGCCTCAGCCTGAGCGCCCGGGCGTGGGCGGGCAGTCCCTCCAACTCGGCCAGGAGGGCGGCGGGCTCCCCTAGGCGCTGGGCCGCCTCCGGGCCCATCGTCACGTAGCTCGACCATTTGACGAAATCCAGCACCCCGAGCGGCGAGGCCCAGCGGGCCGAGCCCCCCGTCGGGAGGACGTGGTTTGAGCCTGCGATGTAGTCGCCGAGCGGCACGGGGCTCCACGGCCCGCAGAAGACCGCCCCGGCGCTCCGGACCCTCTGGGCCCACTCCTCCGCCTCCTCCCAGAGAATCTCCAGGTGCTCGGGGGCGAGCCCCTCTGCCACCTCCAGGGCCTCCTCCCGGGTGCGGGCCTCCACCACCGCGCCCCGCCGCTCGAGCGCCCGGGCGATCACCTCCCGGCGCGGCTCGGCGGGGAGTCTCGCCTCGACCTCGGCCGCGAGCGCGTCCGCCGCCGCCCGGCCCACCGCCACGCCCACCGCCATCGCCTCGGGATCGTGCTCGGCCTGGGCCAGGAGGTCGGCGGCCGCCCACGCCGCCCAGCGCGGCTCGTCGAGGAGGACCACCACCTCGCTCGGGCCCGCGTCCTTGTCGACCTCCACCTCTCCGCGCACGAGGCGCTTGGCGGCGGAGACGTAAAGGTTCCCCGGGCCGGCGATCTTGTCCACCTTGGGGATGGTGGCCGTCCCGAAGGCCATCGCCGCCACCGCCTGGGCACCCCCCGCCCGGAAGACGCGGTCCACCCCGGCGAGGCGGGCCGCCGCAAGCACCCCATCGGCGACGCTCCCGTCCTCCCCAGGCGGGGTGCAGAGCACGATCTCCCCCACCCCGGCGGCGCGGGCCGGGAGGGCGTTCATCAGGACGGTGGAGGGGTAGGCCGCCCGGCCCCCGGGGACGTAGAGCCCCACCCGCCGGAGCGGGATAGGCCGGAGCAGGAGCCGCTCGCCCACCCCCGGCCGGGTCACGATGGGGGCGGGGCACTGGGCCTCGTGGAACTCGCGGATGCGCCGAGCGGCCAGCGCGAGGGCCTCGCGGACCTGCGGGGCGAGACGCCCGAGCGCCGCCTCCATCTCCTCCCGGGAGACTTCCAGCCGGGAGGCGTCGAGGCTGGCGCCGTCGAACGCGCGGGTGAAGCGGAGGAGGGCCGCGTCCCCCTCGGCGCGCACGGCCTCCACGATGGGGCGCGCCTCGGCCTCGGCCCCGGCGAGGGCGCCCGCTCCCGCGGAACCCAAGGCCGCAATCGCGGCCCGCGCCCCCTCGCCGCCGCAACGGATGCGCTTCACGGCGTGCGGGCGCGGCGGGCCGCTCCGCCGCCGGGGGAGCAGACCTTCTTGAGCCGGGCCATGAACTCGCTCACGGCGCCGTGCTTGGTCTTGAGGCTCGCGCGGTTCACGATGAGGCGCGCCGTCGCGTGGAAGATCTCCCGGATAGGCTCCAGGCCGTTCGCCCGGAGCGTCCCCCCCGTGTCCACGAGGTCCACCACCACGTCCGCGACGCCAGTGGCGGGGGCGATCTCGACGTTTCCGTAGAGGCGGATGACCTGGGCCTGCACCCCCTGCTCGGCGAAGTAGCGGGCGGCGATCTGGGGGAACTTAGTAGCCACCCGCAGGCCCATGCGCCGGCGGAGCTCCTCCCACCGCACCCCGCCGGGCGCGGCCACCATGAGGCGGCAGGGGGCGAAGCCCAGGTCCATCGGCTCATACACGTCCCGGCCCTGCTCCAGGAGGACGTCCCGGCCGATGACGCCGAGGTCCGCCGCCCCGCGCTCGACGTAGGTGGGGACGTCGTAGTTGCGCAGGATGAGGACGCGCAGCCCCGTGCCGGCGTCCTCCTGGATGAGGATGCGGCTCTCGTCCGAGATGGGCTTGGAGAGCAGGCCCGCCTTCACCAGGCGCTGGACCGCCTCCCCGAAGATGCGCCCCTTCGGGAGGGCGATGGCGAGGCCCGAGGCCGGCTTCGCGCTCTTCTTCGCGGTCGCTTCTCTCTTCGGGCTCATTCGGCCACCCTCTGGATGTCGGCCCCGATCGAGCGGAGCCGGGTCTCCAGGCTCTCGTACCCCCGGTCCAGATGATACACCCGCCGCACCACCGTCTCCCCCCGGGCCGCCAGCCCCGCCAGGACGAGGGAGGCCGAGGCCCGGAGATCCGTGGCCATCACGACGGCCCCCTGGAGAGCGGGCACGCCCTCCACGTGGGCGGTCCGCCCGTCGAGCCCGATGCGGGCCCCCATGCGTCCCAGCTCGGCCGCGTGCATGAAGCGGTTCTCGAAGATGGTCTCGGTGACGGCGCAGGCGCCCTCCGCCAGCGTCATGAGGGCCATGAACTGGGCCTGGAGGTCGGTCGGGAAGCCGGGATAGGGCGCCGTCCGCACGTTCACCGGGCGGATGGCTCCCTCCGACCTCACCCGCACCCAGTCCTCCCCCTCGGTCACATCGAGGCCCGCCTCGCGCAGCCGGAGGGTGAGGGCGTCCACGTGCGCGGGGACGCAGCGGCGCACCGTCACGTCCCCCCGGGTGATGGCCCCAGCGATCATGAGGGTGCCCGTCTCGATGCGGTCGGGCGGCACCTCCACCTCGAAGCCCCGGAGGCTCCGCACCCCCTCCACCTCGATGATGGGGGTGCCGGCGCCCTTCACCCGGGCGCCCATCTGGTTCAGGAGGGCGGCCAGCGAGACCACCTCGGGCTCGCGGGCGGCGTTCTCCAGCACCGTCACGCCCTCGGCGAGCGCCGCCGCCATCATGAGGTTCTTCGTCCCGGTGACGGTGATGAGGTCGAAGGAGATCCGCGCCCCGCGCAGGCGCTCGGCCCGGGCCTCGATGTAGCCGGTCTCGAGCCGGATCCCGGCCCCCATGGCCTCCAGGCCCTTGATGTGCTGATCGATGGGCCGAGCGCCGATGGCGCAGCCCCCGGGCAGGGAGACGCGGGCGCGGCCGAAACGGGTCACGAGCGGCCCCAGCACCATGACCGAGGCGCGCATGGTGCGCACCAGGTTGTAGGGGGCGGTGCCGGTGCGGGCCCCCGAGGGATCGAGGAGGAGCTCGCGCCCGCCCCTCCACTCGTGGCGGACGCCGAAGCCTTCGAGAAGATCGAGGATGGTGTAGATGTCCTGGAGCCTGGGGACCCCGCGCAGACGGCAAGGGCCCTCGGCCAGGAGGGAGGCCGCGAGCATGGGGAGGGTGGCGTTCTTTGATCCGCTGGCTTCCATCTCTCCCCGGAGGGGAGCGCCGCCCCGGATGCGGAACTGATCCACGCTACACCTTCACAATTTCCAAGACGCGATCGCGCCCGGCCAAATCGCGCCGGACCCTCGGCTCCTTAAAGGCCCGCGTCAGGCGGGCCTCTTCCACGCACCGGGGGATCTGTGCGGGGTCCATCTCCAGCAGCAAGTATCCCCCCGGCCGAAGCCGGGCTGGCGCCTCCCGGACGATCGCCCGAAGGTACACCATTCCGTCGAGCCCCCCGTCCAGGGCCTCGTGGGGCTCGTGCTCCGAAACCTCGGGCATCAGGCCGCCGATCTCGCCGGACGGCACGTAGGGCGGGTTCGAGGAGATGAGGTCGAAGGCACCGGAAAACCCCTCGAACAGGTCGGCGCGAACGAACTCCACCCGCCCCTCCACGCCGTTCCGCCGGGCGTTCCCGCGGGCGTAGCGGAGCGCCTGACCGCTCGCGTCGGTGGCCGTGACGCGGGCGCGCGGCAGCTCCCGGGCCAGGGCCACCGCGATCGCCCCGCAGCCCGTGCCCAGGTCGAGCACCCGCGGGGCCTCCGCCTCCTTGAGCAGGGCGGCTGCCCGCTCGACGAGGAGCTCGGTCTCGGGCCGGGGGACGAGGACGCCCGGCCCCACCCCGAACGGGAGGGACCAGAACTCCCGTTCGCCCGTGATGTAGGCCAAGGGCTCGCGCCGCTCCCGCCGGGAGGCGGCCTCCGCCAGGCGCGGCAGGAGGGCGGCCGGCAGCTCCGCCTCGGGATGGGCGCGGAGGCGGGCCCGGTCCCAGCCGAGGAGCCAGCCGAGGAGCACCTCGGCGTCCCCCGCCGGGTTGTCCACCCCGGCGGCGGCGAGGCGCCGCCTCAGCGCGGCCAGGGTCTCTCCCGCGCGGGCGGCGGGCACGGAGGCGGGGAGAGAGACGCTCATCCGGCGGCGAGCTCCGACTCGCTCTCCTCGAGCTCGGCCAGGCGCTCGGCCTCGCGGCTCTCGGTGACACGCTGGACCATCTCGCCGATCTCACCTCCCATGAAGCCGGGGAGGTTGTGGAGGGTGAGGCCGATGCGGTGATCCGTCACCCGGTCCTGGGGGAAGTTGTAGGTGCGGATGCGGTCGCTGCGGTCCCCGCTCCCGATGAGGCTCTTGCGGTGGGCGGAGCGCTCGGCCATCTGCTCGCGGATCCTGAGGTCCAGGAGGTGGGCCGAGAGGATCTTCATCGCCTTGGCCTTGTTCTTGTGCTGGCTCTTCTCGTCCTGGCAGGTGACGACCAGGCTGGTCGGCAGGTGGGTGATGCGCACCGCCGAGTCGGTGGTGTTGACGTGCTGGCCGCCCGGCCCCGAGGAACGGTAGACGTCGATGCGCAGGTCCTTCTCCTCGACGCTCACCTCGACCTCCTCCGCCTCGGGGAGCACCGCCACGGTGGCCGCCGAGGTGTGGATGCGCCCCTGGGCCTCGGTCACCGGGACGCGCTGGACGCGGTGGGTGCCGCTCTCGAAGCGGAGGCGGCTGTAGACCCCGTCGCCCTTGATGAGGGCCGTGACCTCCTTGAGGCCGCCCCGGTCGCTCCCGCTCCGGGAGAGCTCCTCGATCTTCCAGCCCTGCATCTCGGCGTAGCGGGTGTACATGCGGTAGAGGTCGGCCGCGAAGAGGGCCGCCTCCTCCCCGCCGGTGCCGGCCCGCACCTCGAGGATGACATTCTTCTCGTCGTTGGGGTCCTTGGGGAGGAGGAGCTGGCGCAGGCGCAGGGCGGCCGGCTCGGCGAGGGGCTCTTTTTCCTCGATCTCGGCCCGGGCGAGCTCGCGCATCTCGGGATCGGCCTCGGCCAGGAGGGCCTTGGCCCCCTCGAGGGCGTCCTGGATGCGGCGCCACTCGCCGTAGGCCTGGACGATCTGGGTGAGCTCCTTGTGTTCCCGGGCCGTCTGCTCGAACTTCTTGCGGTCCTTGAGGACGGCGGGGTCGGAGAGGCGCCCTTCCAGGATCTTGTGCTTTTCGAGGATCTGCTTGACTTTTTCGAACATGCCGAAGGAGCTCCGCTCCGCGCGGGGCGGAGGGGGACGGGAGGGGCGGAGGGAGGCTCAGGCCTCGGCCGGTTTCTCCCCGGATCCAGCGGCTTCGGCGGGAGCGGCCTCCGCCGCCTTCGCGGCTTGGCGGGCGGCCCGCTCCTCGGCGCGCTTGCGGCGGGCCTCCTCGCGATGAGCCTTCTCGTCGGCGGCCTTCTGGGCGGCCTGCTGGGCCTCGCGCTCGGCCTGGGCGGTCCGCTCGGCCTCGGCCGCTTCCTGGCGGCGCTTGCGCTTCGAGACGCGGGTCTCCTTGCCCTCGAACTTCCTCACGAACTTCTCGACGCGGCCCTCGGTGTCCACGATGCGGGCCTGCTTCCCGGTGAAGAAGGGATGGCACTTCGAGCACACCTCGACCCGGATCTCCTTCCGCGTCGAGAGGCTGGTGAAGGTGGTGCCGCAGCCGCTGCACGTGACCCGGGCCTCGAACAACTCGGGGTGGATGCCGGTCTTCATCTGGGACTCCCCGCCGCGATGGCACAATAAACGCCCGGGAAACGGGCTTTTTTCAGCTTCCGATGGGCTGAGCGAAACCCCCGGCGGCGCAATATATATCGGACTCTCCGCCCCTTGTCCACCGGCGGCGCGCCGCGAAAAAAAGCCGCCCTCCCGGGCGAACCGGGAGGGCGGCCGGCGCGGCGCTAGTTGTTCATCGAGGCCAGGAAGTCCTCGTTGGTCTTGGTCTGCTGCATCTTCTCGAGCAGGAGCTCCATCGAGTCTACCACGCCCAGCGGCTGGAGCACCTTGCGGAGGATCCAGACGCGGTTGAGCTCCGGCGGGGAGAGGAGGAGCTCCTCCTTCCGGGTGCCCGAGCGGTTGATATCGATGGAGGGGAAGACGCGCTTGTCGGAGAGCTTGCGGTCGAGGTGGACCTCCATGTTGCCGGTCCCCTTGAACTCCTCGAAGATCACGTCGTCCATCCGGCTGCCCGTCTCGACGAGGGCGGTGGCGAGGATGGTGAGGCTGCCGCCCTCCTCGATGTTCCGCGCGGCGCCGAAGAAGCGCTTGGGCCGCTGGAGGGCGTTGGAGTCTACGCCGCCGGAGAGCACCTTGCCGCTCGGGGAGATGATGGTGTTGTGCGCGCGGGCGAGGCGGGTGATGGAGTCGAGGAGGATGACCACGTCCTTCTTGTGCTCGATGAGGCGCTTGGCCTTCTCGATGACCATGTCGGCCACCTGCACGTGGCGGGAGGCCGGCTCGTCGAAGGTGGAGCTGATGACCTCGCCGCGCACCGACCGCTCCATGTCGGTCACTTCCTCGGGCCGCTCGTCGATGAGGAGCACGATGAGGTGGACGTCCGGGTGGTTCGTGGCGACGCTCTTGGCGATGGACTGGAGGAGCATGGTCTTGCCGGTCCGCGGGGCGGCGACGATCAGCCCGCGCTGGCCGAACCCGATGGGGGTCAGGAGGTCCATGATGCGGCTGCTCATGTCGCTGGCGGAGATCTCGAGCCGGATGCGCCGGTTCGGGTAGAGCGGCGTCAGGTTGTCGAAGAGGACCTTCTCGAGGCTCGCCTCGGGGCCCTCGTAGTTGATCTTCTCGACCTTGAGCAGGGCGAAGTAGCGCTCGCCCTCCTTCGGCTGGCGGATCTCGCCGCCCACCGTGTCGCCCGTGCGCAGGTTGAAGCGGCGGATCTGGCTCGGTGAGACGTAGATGTCGTCGGGGCCGGGAAGGTAGTTGTAGGAGGGGGAGCGGAGGAAGCCGAAGCCGTCCGGCAGGATCTCCAGCACGCCCTCGCCGAAAATGACCCCACCGCCGCCGTCGGCCCGTTCCCGCTCGGTCTGGGCCTCGAGGATCTTGTAGATGAGATCCTGCTTCCGCAGGCCGCTCGTGCCCTCGATGTTGAGGTCCTTGAGGATCTTGTTCAGCTCGACAATGGTCTTGCGCTTGAGTTCCGCGAGGTTTACATCCCGTTCCTTGGAGGCGATCGCCATTCCTTGTTTCTCCTTAATTCCAGGTGGGGCTCACTTCGCCGCCCGGGGTGCGGGAGGAGGCTTGGAAGAGCCCTCGCACCGCCACACCCGCTGCGGGGAGGCCACGCGGCCTCAAGCGGCGAGCTCTAGGGTCACACGGTTCCTTTCCGGTTCATGGGGTTGGTCATGGGCCTGGGTCCGATGGGCGGTGGCGGCATTGATGCGGATACAGGTTCGACCCCTCGATGATCCGTATTTCTCATATTCGGGCTATCGGGAAGCGAATGGGCGAGACGAATCGTGACGATCCAGAGATGTTAAGCGGCCTGTCCCAGCCTTCCGCCGCCTGCCGGGGCGCTTTCCTCTCGGCGCCCGCTACGCCGCCCCGGATGGGCTTTCGGCGGTACAACTTCGCCGCGATTCACAGCTAGAGTTCGGAGGTTTGGGCGATTGGCAAAAAAGGGGAGTCCTGCCGAACCACACATTAATCTACGCACTCAGACGGATTTTGTCAATATCCCCCCGAAGATTTTATGCGGGCCTGTCCGAAGAGCCAGTCCGCCAGGGCCTCGGCCTGGGCCTCGAGCTCGGCCAGGCTCCCCCGATTGTCCACCACCCGGTCGGCGAATTTGACCTTCTCGGCGAGGGGCATCTGGGTCCGCACGCGGGCCCGGGCGGCCCCCTCCCCCAAGCCGTTCCGCTCGCGCAGGCGGGCGATCTGGTCCTCCTCCCGGCTGTCCACCACTACCAGGAGGTCGAAGCGCCTCCAGCCTCCCCCCTCGACCATGAGGGCGGCGTCCACGACGGCCACGGGCGCCCCCTCCCCCTCCAGCTTCCGGAGCCGGCGGTCCTGCTCGGCCCGGATGCGGGGATGGAGGATGGCCTCCAGCCGGCGGCGCTTGGGCTCGTCCGAGAAGACGATGGCGCCAAGCCGCGAGCGGTCCAGAGCGCCCCCCGGGTCGAGGATCTCCCGCCCGAAGGCCTCGACGATCTCGCGCAGGGCGTCCGAGCCGGGGGCGACCAGCTCGCGGGCGACCTGATCGGCGTCGATGACGGGGATGCCGCGGCGGACCAGCACCCGGCTCACCCCGCTCTTGCCGCTGGCGATCCCCCCGGTGAGGCCGACCCGCAGCACGCTGCCCCCGCCGCGCTAGAGGCCCCGGCGGCGGGCCTCTTGCTCATAGTGCTTGTTGTAGAGGATGTCCCAGTCGCGGCTCCCCTCGACGAGGCGGCTGGAATAGCTGCTCAGGGTGCGCCGCACCTCCTCGTCGATGTCGTCGTCGATCAGGAGCTCGTTCGTGATGGCCCGCATCACATTGATCCTTACCTCCTGCGGATCGCCGGTGAGGGGGGATTCCTGCCACTCCTCCAGATCCTTCACGATGAGGTTGGTCAGGTGATTGATCTTCTCGCGGCTCAGCTTCACGGCCGCACCTCCCGTTCCCACGCGCCGGCCCCTAGAGGACCAGGTTCCGCTCGCGGGCGAGCTTGGTCTTCACCATGGTGAAGAGCCGGCTGTAGTCCACGTTGCTCTTGTCCATCTCGTCCTGGTAGTCGCGGAGGAGCTCCTTCACCTCTTCGTTGAGCCGGTCCTCCACGCTCAGGTCCGCCTCGATGACGCGGGCGACGCGGTGGCGCAGCTCCTCCAGGTCCGCGTCATCCGTCACCAGCTCGCGCCGGACGAGGCGGTCCACGACCTTTCCAGAGACGCGCGCGATCATCTCTTTCCGCAGTCGCATATGCGGCCCCCCCTCACAACGCGCCCGGCCAGGCCCTACCCCTCCGGCCTGCGCTCACTCTTGCGGTACCGGCCGAGGGCGGCCTCCAGGTCCTGGGCCACCGCCATGCGCATCTCGCGGGGGGCGAGAACCTCCGCCTCGGGTCCGAAACCCACCAGCCACCGCCGCAGCCCCAGGAGGTCCGAGGTGCGGACGGTCAGCTCGCCGTCCCCCCTCCCCCCCGTCCGCTGCGCGGGGCCGAAGGCCTCCGCGAGGAACGCGGCCACCCCGCCCAGGGAGGCCCCCTTCTTGAACCTCAGCCGCACGCTCCATCCGGGGCCCCCGGCCCGGCGCAGGCGCTCGGCCAGGGTGCCCGCCAGATCCAGGCCCAGCGGGAGCTGGAAGGCCCCCCGCCCGGCCCGCACCGTCTCAATCGCTTGGAGCGGCCAGGCCTCGATGGCGCCGCGCTCGGCGTCGCGGCCCAGGAGGTGGTAGCACCCTCCCTCGAAGCCGAGAAGGTAGGGGTCCACCCGCCACCACCGGCGCCGCGGCTCCCCGGGGCGGGCCGCCAGCAGCCGGACGGGCCGTCCCTCCTCGATGGCCCGGGCCAGGGCCTCCCCCACCCGCCTGAGCCGGGCCTGCTCCCGGAGGGAGCCGATCACCCCCGCGTAGCGGGGCTCGATCCCTTCGGCGTAGGCCCGCAGGCCGGCCGGGACGAAGGCCTGCAGCCGGGCCAAAACCCCGCCCAAGCAGGGCCCCAGCGGCTCCTCCCGGAAGGGGTTGCCCGGCGCCTTCCTCAAGACCGACAAGGCGTAGTACAGAGCCGCCCATTCCGAGGGCCGGAGGGGCTCCGGGACGGAGGACGCGAACGCCGCAGCTAAACGATACCGCATTTTGCGCCCTTTTCGTACTCCCTCCAGCGGAAAGCCCGACTGAACGAGGTGCGAAAGGTCGCGCTGGAGGGTGCGCAGGCTCCAGGACCGCCCCGCTCCGGGCTTCTCCTCCCTGTCCTTGGCCAGGACCTTCAGCAGCTCGGCCGCCTCGTAGTCCTCCCCCTGCTCGAAAGCGCGCAGGAGCCGCCACCGCCGGACGAACTGATCCCGCAGGGCCATTTGCCCCCCCATCGGGCCGCCGCCTCCCGCCCCAGCCGATCAGTGGCGGGCAGCGCCACCCAGGCAACCAGCCGCTAGGGATTCCCCAGGCGGCCCTTCAGCTCCTTCAGGAGACGGAGGGGCTGGTTGTGGCGCCCCATCCGCTCGGGGCCCGGCCGGGCCCCGTGGCAGTCCGAGCCGCCCATGCACAGGAGGCCCAGCCGCCCGGCCAGCTCCCGGTAGCGCGCCCTCGCCGCGTCGTCCTGGGAGGGATGCTCCACCTCGATGCCGGCGAGGCCCGCTCCGGCCAGCGCGGGGATGACCTCGTCCACCCCGCTCAGGACCGGATGCGCCATGGTGGCCGCGCCCCCCGCCTCGCGGACGATGCGGATGGCCTCGAAGGGAGTGATGAGCCGCAGGGACACGTACGCAGGCCCGCCCTCCCCGATGAGGTCCTGGAAAACCTCTTCCCGGCTGGCCGCCAGGCCCTTCTCCACCAGGTAGGCCCCGAGCTGGCCCCGCCCGATGCTGGGCGCGTCGCCGTAGACCCGCAGGAAATCCCCGGGGTCGATCGCGACCCCGACCTCCTGCAAACGCGCCAGCATGCGGCCCATCCGCCCGTAGCGATCCCGGTGGTAGAAATCGATCTGGGCGGCCAGGGCCGGGGCGTCCGGCCGGACGAAGTGCCCGAGGATGTGGACCAGCCGCCCTTCGTGGGCGGCGGAGAGCTCCACTCCCTCGACGAACTCGACCCCCAGGCGGGCGCACTCCTCCCGCGCCTCGGCCAATCCCGCCACCGTGTCGTGGTCGGTCAGAGCGACCACCTTGAGGCCCGCCGCCCCGGCCCGCTCGATCACCCGGCGGGGCGGATCGCAGCCATCCGACGCATTGGAGTGGAGGTGCAGGTCCACCACGCGGGCGGTCTCGGAGACGGAACCTGGAAGCGCTTGAGGCATCCGTCCCCCTGGCGGAAAGGCCCTCATCGGGCAGGCCTTCCAAGCGCCATCCGAGGACGGGCGGATTTCAAGGTGGAGCGGGCGATGGGACTCGAACCCACGACGTCCAGCTTGGGAAGCTGGCATTCTACCGCTGAATTACGCCCGCGTTCTGCTACAGAAAATAGGCGCTCCCCCGGCCAGTGTCAACAAACCGCCCCCTGCCTCTAGCGCGCCAGGGTCCAGGCCGGATTTCCGTAGCGCTCGCGGGCGATCTCCCCGGCCCGGGCCCGCTCGGCGGGGGTGAGGTCCGCTTCCCGGAAGGCCGCATTCAGGCTCCCCGCCAGGCCCTCCCGGAGGGCGGCGGCTAGCTCGGCGAAGGAGACCTCCCGTCCCAGGACCTCCTCGACCCCCACCGCATACGAGCCCGCCGGAAGGCGCCCTTTCCCCCGGGCGCCCCGGCCCTTGAGGAGGGTCAGGAGGCGCTCCTCCGGGCTACGGAGCAGGACGCTCCCGTGCTGGAGGACGGCCCCCCCCACCCGGCACTGGGCGCTCCCCACCACCTTCCGGCCCCCCGTGGCCAGCTCCCACACCGAGGTGGTGGCGAAGCAGGAACCGTGGGAGGCGCGGGCGCCCCCCGCGCGAGGAGGGGCGGGCGGAGCCATCTCGACCGGCACCCCCAACGCCCGGAGGCCCGCCGCCAGCCCCTCGCTCACCCGCCGGTAGGTCTCGGAGATGCTCCGGCCCAGGAGAGCCTCCGGCCCGGCGAGGGAGTAGGTGAGCTCCCGGTCGTGGAGGACGGCCCGCCCCCCGGTGAGCCGCCGGCAGAGGCCGATGCCTTCCCGCTCCAGGACCTCCAGGCGCACGTCCCGCCCGGCCGACTGGGCCCTGCCCAGCGAGAGGGCGGGCGGGGACCAGGCGTACACCCGGAAGGCCACGCCCGATTCTTCGACGGGGCGGTTGCCGGAAAGGCCGCGCTTGCAGGCTTCGAGGAGGGCCTCGTCCACCGCCATGTTCCAGGCGGCGGGCGCGGGGCCGGTGTCGAGGAAGCGCGCGGGGATCGGCCCCACCT
>Ga0156328_1219_pt2 | contig 13656 bp, 14 predicted proteins | sample RifCSPlowO2_12_FD_107976 | JGI IMG/M metagenome (GOLD analysis project Ga0156328, IMG submission 107976) | Candidatus Tectomicrobia bacterium RIFCSPLOWO2_12_FULL_69_37 | reverse complement strand
CCGCGCGCGACCTGCGCACCGGCAAGGCCGCCTCGGTCGAGGTCCAGCCCTCCTACGGCCTCACCGACGAGGAGGTGGAGCGCATGCTCATGGAGTCGTTCGAGCACGCCGAGGAGGACGTGCGCGCCCGCCAGCTCCTCGAAGCCCGCAACGAGGCCGAAGCCATCCTCGGGGCCACCCACCGGGCGCTCGGCGAGTACGGCGACGGCCAGGTGCCCGGGGAGGAGCGCGCGGCCATCGCCCGGGCCGTGGCCGCGCTGGAGGAGGCCGCGCGGGGCCGGGACCACCAGCGGATCCGCGGGCGGATCGACGCCCTCAACGAGGTGACCATGCCCCTCGCCGAGCGCATGATGGACAGCGTGCTGAAAGCGGCGCTGCGGAACAAGAGCGTGAGCGAGGCCTTGAAGGACTGATCTTATGTCCCCCCATGGACCTCCCCCCGAAGGGGGGCGGCCCGGGCTTTCCCTTCCCCCCTCAGGGGGGGAGGTATTGGGGGGGTGGGGTAAAGGTAGATATATCCCCCCATGGACCTCCCCCCGAAGGGGGGCGGCCCGGGCTTTCCCTTCCCCCCTCAGGGGGGGAGGTATCGGGGGGATGGGGTGAAGGTAGATAAGCCGTTCTAGAGAGGTCAGGGGACCGGGATGGCCAGGATTGAATTCATCGACGAGGGCAAGACGATCGAGATCGCCGCCGGGCAGAGCATCCTCGAGGCGGCCATGGACAACGGGGTCGACCTCGACCACGCCTGCGGCGGGGTGTGCGCCTGCTCGACGTGCCACGTGAAGATCCGCCAGGGCGCGGCGCACTTCAGCGAGTCGACCGAGGAGGAGGAGGACCAGCTCGACGACGCCCGCGACATCGAGCTGTGCAGCCGCCTCGGCTGCCAGACCCGGCTCCAGGCCGAGACGGAGGAGATCATCCGCGTCCAGATCCCCTTCTGGAACGTGAACCTGGTCCAGGAGGGCCCCGACGCGGCCCGCGCCAAGGACTAGCCGTGCAACCCCCCAACGCCGTTCGTCCGGGAAAGAGCGAGATTTTCTCCCTCTCCCAAGGGGAGAGGGGTGGAGGCGCCACGGAACCCGTTCTGCCGGGCGCTTGTTTAGCGAACACGCAGGCTAGGTCTCACGGTTAGCCGGACCTTACGCGAGGGAGCGCGCGCGCTTTGGACAAGTTCACCTGGGACGACGCCGAAGACCTCGGCATCGCCCTCTCCGAGAAGCACCCCGGGGTCGACCCTCTCACCGTCCGCTTCACCGACCTCCACGCCTGGGTCTGCGGGCTGGAGGAGTTCGGCGGCGACCCCATGAAGTCCACCGAGGGCAAGCTCGAAGCCATCCAGATGGCCTGGCTCGGCGAGTACAAGGCCGCGCAGGAGGGCTGAGGTGGCGAAGAAGGCGGCCTCACCGGCGGCACCGCGGCAGGACGGCCCCGCGCCCGCGGGGGGCGGCGGCCCCTCCCGGGGCCGCCTCTTCCTCGTGGACGACAACCCCCTCACCGTCAGCATGCTCGAGCAGTTCTTCCTCCGCCTGGGCTTCGAGGTGGCCAAGTCCACCGACCCCGCCGAGGCCCTCCACGCCGAGCTCCCCTTCGTGCCCGAGATGGTCATCCTCGACGCCATGATGCCCGGCATGTCGGGCTTCGAGTTCGCCGGGGTGCTCAAGGAGGCGCTCGGCCCCGGCCTCCGGATCGTGATGCTCACCGCCCTGCGCAGCGGCGCCGACCGCGAGCGCGCCCTCCAGGGCGGGGTGGACATCTACCTCACCAAGCCCATCAAGCCGGGGGAGCTGCTGGAGGCCGTCGAGGAGCAGCTCCGCGCCGCGCGCGAGGGCCGGGCCGGGCGCGTGCTGGAGGAGCTGGCGCGCGTCCTCGCCGGCCAGGGCTCCCCCGCCGAGAAGGTCCAGGCCGCCGCCGGGCTGCTCGCCCGCGAGGGCTACACCCGCCCTTGATGTGAGGGCGGGGACAGGCCCTAGCGGCGTTCGCCGGCCGGACCGTAGGGGTGTATTGCAATACGCCCCTACATATCCCCTTCCCGCGTTTGCCCGGCGGCCAACCTGCGGTACATTCGCGCAGAGCGTGCGCAAGCGGAGGCAAGGCCATGGCCGCGCGGGAACCCCTCGCCCCGCCCCCCAGCCGGGGGGACGTCTTCCTCATCGAGGACGACCCGCGCGCCGCCGAGCTCCTCGTCAAGGTGCTCGCCCGCGAGGGCTACCGCGCCCTGGCCGAGACCGACCCCGCCCGCGCCCTCGAGCGCGACCTCCCCTTCGTCCCCGAGGTCGTCCTCCTGGACGCCGCGCTGCCCGGCCTCTCCGGCATCGACCTCGCCCGCGCCCTCAAGCAGGGCTTCAAGAGCCGCCCCATCCGCGTCGTCCTGCTCGCCGCCCGCGCCGAGGGCGGGATGATGGAGCGGGCCGCCCGGGCCGGCGCGGACGACTACCTCACCAAGCCCATCAAGCGCCGCGAGCTCACCGAGCGCCTCGACCGCCAGGTGCGGGCGCTGCGCGCCGAGCGGGCTCTGGAGAAGATCCGCGCCATCCTCGCCGCGCGCGGCCCCAAGCCCCCCGAGCGGCTCGATGCCATCCTGGAGGCGCTCAAGGGCTTAAGGCTGATCCCGTAACCTGCCGCGCCCCTTCATTGGGGCGTATGCCATACGCCCCTGCGGACGTTCGCGGCCGTAGGGGCAGGGCGGGCGATGCCCGCCCACCGCGCCTGCCCCGGTCGGCCACGGGGGGCCGCCCCTACAGGCCGCTGCCCCCCCGCCCTCCCAAAAATCCCCCCGATCCGGAAGATGAGGGAATTTGAGGCAGGAGGTTTCCCCCGCCCCCGCCCTATCTTGCTCACGGGGGCGGGGTGCGCCTGGGGGGATTCACCCCCCCCATCCCCCCCTTGAACAAGGGGGGGCGAGGGGGGTCGGCCGTCTGTAGGGGCGGGTTTCAAACCCGCCCCTACAGAAACCCTGCCACCGCGGGGGTGTTCAGTGTTTTTCAGCGGATTTCGGCGAGAAAGGGAGGAAGCACGGAAAGGGGGCCTTACGGGGCTTTCCGGGCTATTACGGGGTATTCCGCAGTTTTTTATGCGAGAGCGCTCCGGGCAGGTGCAGCCGCGCGTAGGGGCGATCCTTGTGATCGCCCCCTGGGACATGGACGGACGCTGGGGCGAACACGAGGTTCGCCCCTACGGATGGCCGGGCCTTCCGGTGATTCTCACCCCCCGTTCAGCTCCCGGTAGGCCCGCTGGAGGATGAGGGCGTCGAATTCGAGGCCAGGGCTCTCGCAGACGACCCGGCCCTCGCAGCCCATGTCGATGAGGGCGCGGAAGAGGTCCCGGTAGTTCATGTCGCTCTCGTCCACGTCGAGGTGGTGCTTCTCCCCCTTCTCGCCGTAGGCGATGCCGGAGAGGTGGATGTGCATGTCCCCGAGGGCGGCCTTCCCGTTGCGGTCCCGGATGGTCTGGAGGAGCCGGCCGAACTCGTCGTAGGTGTTGAAGCCGCCCCCCGAGCGGGCGTGGATGTGGCTGAAGTCCACGGTGATGCCGAGGTTCCCGCGCTGGGCCTCGCGGGCGAGGCGGGTCAGCTCGTCGAGCGAGCCGAACTGGCTCTCCTTGCCGGTGGTCTCGGGGTCCACCCGGACGGGGCAGCCCTCGGCGCGGAGGGCGTCGGCGAGGGCGGCGAGCTCCCGCTTCATGCGGGCGTAGACCTCCTCCGCCCCCCGGCCCTGGTAGAAGCCGGCGTGGAAGCAGGCGCCGTCCCCCCCGCAGCGGGCGAGGGCCCGGGCGGTGTCGAGCACCCGGGTGCGGCTGGCGGCCACCTTCTCCTCTTCGAGCGAGAAGAGGTTGATGTAGTAGGGCCCGTGGGCGGTGACGCGCACCCCGGTCTCGCGCTGGAGGCGGTTCACCTCCTCGCAACTCTCGGGGCGGATGCGCACCCCGTGGACGAACTCCATCTCGTAGACCCCGAGGCCGAGCTCGTGGAGGCGGCGGACGGCCGTGGGGTGGTCCCGGGGCCCGGCGGTGTGGGGGGTGCCGCCTGTGCCGAAGAGGAGGCGGTCGGGCCGGCGGGGCGGGGCGTTCACCTTGGGCGTGCCGGTGTAGGATCGTTCTTCTTTCTTGTTCGCGGGGACTTTCTTCGGGGCGGCGGCCTTGGGCGCCGTCTTGGGCGCGGGGGGCTTCCCCGGGGCGGCCTTCTTGGGCGTCTTCTTCTTCGCGGGCATGGCCGCCTCCGTCCGGTGCGGGTGAAGCCGGAGCGGGAACTCTACCAGAGGAGGCCGGGGAGGTGAACGCGGGCCGTCGCGAATGGAAAAGGGCGATGACAAGCATCGCCCCTACAGACCCCTGCCCGGGGACGCGCAGGGGGCCGGGGAAATGAACGGCCGTCGCCCTCTCATCCGTAGGGGCGAACCTTGTGTTCGCCCTGTCCCTGCCTACGCCGCGGGGGTGAGGCGGGGCGGGCCGGCGATCCACTCCTCGAGCTGGGCGAGGATCTCCTTGCGGCCGAGGTTCTCCTTGGCGCTGGCGAGGATGGGGCCGGACCAGCGGCCGTAGAGCCCGCCGCTCTGGGTGAGGGCCTCGGCCACGGCGTCCGAGGCGGCGCGGCGCTCCCCGCGCTTGAGCTTGTCCGCCTTGGTGAGGGCGATGCAGGCGGGCAGCTCCACCGCGCCGAGCCACTCGAGGAGCTGGAGGTCCATCTCCCCCGCCCCGCGCCGGGCGTCGATGAGCACCACCACCCCGCGCAGGGTCTCCCGCGCGCCCAGGTACTCCTCGATCATGGGCTGCCACTTCCCCCGGAGCGCGAGGGGCACGTTGGCGAAGCCGTAGCCGGGGAGGTCCACGAGGACGAAGCGGCCGTCGATCTGGAAGAAGTGGAGGAGCTGGGTCTTGCCCGGGGTGGAGCTCGTGCGGGCGAGGCCCTTGCGCCCCACCAGGGCGTTGATGAGGGAGGACTTGCCCACGTTGCTCCGCCCGGCGAAGGCCACCTCGGGGAGCCCGGGCTTGGGCCAGCCGGCGCGCGCGGCGGCGCTCTTGAGCAGCTCGGCCCGCTGGAACCGCATGGGGCCTCAGCCCCCCGCGGGCGGGGCGAAGGGGTGGACGACCAGCCCCGAGCGGAGCTTGGGGTAGAAGTAGGTGGACTTGTGGGGCATCTTCCCCCCCGCCTGGGCGATGCGGCAGACGGCCTCGATGGGGGTCGGGTTGAGGAGCAGCGCCGCGGCGCACTCCCCCCGCCGGGCGGAGGCGAGGGCGGCCTCGGGGTCGGGGGTGAAGCCCAGGTCGGCCTCCTCGCGGGAGGCGCGGAAGGCCCCCTCGATCACCTCCTCGTGCAGGCGGCGCACGTCGAGGGAGGCCACGGCCTCCTCGACGGCCCGGCCAAGCTCGCCGAGGTCGGAGCCGCCCGCCGCGCCGCCCCCCTTCCGCAGGAGGTAGCGCACCGGGCCCTGGCCGTCGTAGAGGGCGAAGGCGGTGCGGCCGCCCGTCCCGAGGGCCTGGAGGCGCCGGGCGACCTGGGCGCCCTCGCCCTCGCGGGGGGCGGGCTCCTCGGTCACCTCGTACCCCTCTCGGATGCGCCCGAGGGCCTCGGCCGCGCCCGCGCCCACCTTCTTCAGGAGGCGGTGGGTGGGGAGGATGACCATGCCGGGGTCGGCGGCGTTGGCCAGGCACATGAGGGTGTAGTCGGCCTCCCCGCCCGGGGGGGCGCCCTTGGCGCGCTGGGCTTCGCTGAGGTTCAGGGAGGTCTCGTAGCGGTGGTGGCCGTCCGCGATGAAGACCTGCCTGGCCGAGAGCGCCTCGCGGGCGGCCTGGAGGGCGGCCGGGTCCCCGCAGCGCCATAGGGTGTGGCGGACGCCCTCATCCTCGAAGTCGGCCAGGGGGGCCCCGGCCATCGAGGGGGAGAGGGCCGAGAGGGCGGAGTCGGAGGCGTCGTCGTAGAAGCCGAAGATGGGCTCCAGGTGGGCCTCGCACTTCCCCCAGAGCTCGAAGAGGTAGCCCTTGGGCTTGGGGAAGGTCTGCTCGTGGGGGTGGATGTGCCCTTCCTCGTACCTGGCCAGGCGGATCTTCCCGAAGAACCCCCGCCGCTCGGCGCGCTTGCCGTCCGGGAGGGCGAAGCTCTGCCGGTAGGGGTAGAGGGCGGGCGCGGGGTCGGGCGAGAGGACGCCCTCCTTCCGCCACCGGGCCAGGTAGGCGGCGGCCCGCTGGGTGCGGGGGCCGTCGTCCCTCTCCCCCGCCAGGAATTCTCCCTGGATGAGGCGCACGATGTTGTGCGGGTGCCGGGCGTGGAAGGCGCGCTGCATCTCGGGGGTGAAGACGTCGTAGGGGGGGGAGCTGACCTCCCCCATCCTCTCCGGGGGGACCCCGGCGTAGCGCAGGGCCCGGAAGGGCCGGACATCCACCAAGGCGGTTCCTCCAGTCGGGGCGCGCGGGAGGGAGGGACGGATGCCCCTTCGCCGCTCCTATATCCCCTTTCTTTCCTTCCGAAGCAACTCGTAGCATTCGTTCCGGATGGCGGCCTGCCTCTCGGAGATCTCGCGCTCGCCCGTGCCGTAGAGGGCCATGAGGCGGCCGGCGAGGGCGAGGGAGGCCTCGAACTCGTCGGCCACCACCGCCTCCGCCCCGAGGCGGTGGAGCTCGGCGATCTCGCCCGAATAGCGGGTGCGTACCAGGATGGCGAGGGAGGGGTTCGCCTCCCTCGCCTGGGCCACGATCTGGCGGCAAGCGGCGGGGTCGGCGGTGGAGACGACCAGCGCGCGCGCGAAGCGCACCCCGGCCTGGAGCAGGACCGGCCGGCGCGCGGCGTCCCCGAAGATGACCCACTCGCCCGCCCGCCGCAGGCGCCGGACGGTGGCGGGGTTGAGCTCCAGGATGGCGTAGGGGACCCGCATCTCCGCGAGCATATTCGCCACGTTCCGGCCGTTGATCCCGTACCCCACGATCACAACGTGGCCGTGCGCCCCCGCCCCCAGGTGCGCGGGAAGGCGCTTTGCGATGTCATCCGGGCGGGCGCCGAAGAGCCGCCCGGCGAGGAGGTCCGAGAGCTGGATGGCGAAGGGAGTGAGGGCCATGGCGGTGATGCTCGCGGCGAGGAACAGGCGGAAGTGGCCGGGTCCGATCAAGCCACGCTCCGCCCCGGCCTGGGCCAGGACGAAGGAGAACTCACCGATCTGCCCGAGCGCGAGGGCGGCCAGCAGGGCCACGCGCGGGCCCGCGCCGAGGGCCAGGGCCACGAGGGCCACGAGGAGGCCCTTCGCCGCCATCACCGCCAGGGCGAGCCCCGCCGTCGAGAGCGGCTGGGACCACCACAGGGCGGGCTCGACGAGCATCCCGATCGAGACGAAGAAGAGGCTCGTGAAGATGTCCCGGAAGGGCGCGACCTCGCTCACGATCTGATAGGAGTACTCGGACTCCGAGATCACCATGCCCGCCAGGAAGGCGCCCAGGGCGAGCGAGACGCCGCCCAGGCCGGCGAGGTAGGCGGTCCCGAGCGCGGCGAGCACCACGGCCAGCATGAAGATCTCCCCGCTCCGCGTGCGCACCACGCGCTCGAGCAGCCAGGGGAAGACGTGCCGGGCCGCGACGAGGAACCCCCCGAGCAGGATCGCGGACTTGGCGAGGGCCCAGGCGGCCTGCCCCCATCCCGCCGGGCCCGGGCCGCCCAGCCAGGGGATGAGGAGCATCATGGGGATCACCGCCAGGTCCTGGAACAGCAGGATGCCCACCGCCAGCCTCCCCTGGGGCGAGTCGATCTCGCCCCGCTCCTCGTAGGCCTTGAGGAGGATGGCGGTCGAGCTCAGGGCGGCGAGAAAGCCCCAGAGGATCGCCTGGGACGGGGAGAAGCCCCACAGCCGGGCCGCGCCGAAGGCGGCGGCCACCGTCAGGGCGACCTGGAGGGCACCCGCCCCCAGCACCGTGTTCCGCATGCGGAAGAGGTCGGCCAGGGAGAACTTGAGGCCGATGACGAAGAGGAGGAGCACGACGCCGATCTCTGCCATCCCCTGGATGGCGCGCGCGTCCCGCACCAGGCCGAGCCCGCCGGGGCCGATGAGCACGCCCGCGGCCAGGAAGCCGACCATGGTCGGGACATGGAGGCGGTGCAGGAGGTAGGAGACCGCGAGGGAAGTCCCCAGGACGATCACCAGCTCGCGCAGGATGGGGAGATCGTGCATGGGGCGCGCTCCAAGCGAGGGGCCGTCGGCGATTCGTCCGTGCGAGAAGCAGGACCGGGGGAGACAGCTCGCCTAGTTAGGAATGCGGCCCTGCGTTTGTCAATGATGAGGCGGGTAATGTGCTTTGGAGGCGGGATCGGATTCCCGCCGAGGCGTCCGGCGCGGAGCCTAGATGACGAGGTTCACGCTTCCGCCCCGGGCGTCGCCGCCCAGGGTTTCGAGGTCCTGGCCCGAGAAGTTCTCGGCGGGGATCGCTTTCGTCTGCCCGCCCTGGGCCTGGAGGGAGGCCCGCGCGAGGTTCTTCACGAAGTCGCCCTCGGCGAGCCGGGCCAGGACCGCCGCCTCCGCGGGGCTGAACGTGCGGCGGCTGGGCGAGGATGCGGGCGGAGCGGGGGAAATCGGGTCGGCCATGGCTCTCTCTCCCATGCCGCTGAGAACGGAGGCATTGTACCGAAGGGAGAGGGTCTCGTCAAAAAACGGCTCTTCGGCCCGGACGCCCCCTCTAGGCCAGGATGTCGAGGTTCCCGCCCCGGATCTTCCCGGAGGCGAGGGCCGGGGTCTCCACGGCCTTGGGCTGGTGGGCCTGCTGCTGCATCGCGTGGCGGGCGAAGATGCGCGCGAGCTGCAGCTCGAGGGTTTCCGCGGGGCGCGCGGGGAGCGACGGCGCCGCCCCGTGGGGCCTGGGGACGGCTGCGGTTCGGGGGGCCGCCTCCCGCCCCGTCGCGGGCGGCGCGGTCTTGGAGAGGGGGGTGAAGCCCTGGGGCGGAATGGGCGTGGTCGCCACGGCGGAGCCTCCTGCGCGGGGTTGGGCCGTCTCGTGTTGTCGCGTGCGGGGGCGCATGCGCCCCCGCTTCCCATGAGCAGGAAGCGTGCCAAGCGGCCCATCCGGGAAAGCCCTTGAGATACGGGGATTTTTCTCCCTCAACGGCGTCAAGAGGAGCGTCAGGGGAGCGGCGGGCGCCGGAGCCTTGGCGCACCGGGAAAGCCATCGGCCCCGCGTGCTAGAATCGCCCGCCGGAAGAGGAGGAGCCATGCCAGCCCCCCGGGTCGGCTTCGGCGTGAGCGGCGGGATGCACCCCGAGCGGGCCTACCCGCCGGAGGAGATGTACGCCTTCGCCGAGCAGGCCGAGCGGCTGGGCTACGACTCCCTCTGGCTCGGGGACCACGTCGCCTTCCACGGCCCCTACCCCGAGTGCTTGGCCACCCTCGCCGCCTTCGCCGCCCGCACGAGGCGCATCACCCTCGGCACCTGCGTCTACCTCCTGCCGCTCCGGCGGCCGGCCATCGCCGCCAAGACGGCGGCCACGGTGGACTTCCTCTCGGGGGGCGGGCGCTTCGTCTTTGGCGTAGGGGTGGGCGGGGAGGGCAAGGCTGAGTTCGAGCTCTGCGGCGTCCCGGCGAAGGAGCGCGGGGCGCGGATGGACGAGTCGATCGAGATCGTCCGCAAGCTCTGGACGGGGGAGCCCGTGAGTCACGCGGGACGCTTCTGGACGTTCGGCGAAGTGAGGCAGAGCCCGCCCCCCGCGACGCCGGGCGGGCCCCCCATCTGGATCGGGGGGCGCAGCGAGGCCGCCCAGCGCCGGGCGGCGCGCGCCGGGGACGGCTGGGTCTCCTACCTCTTCAGCGCCAGGCGCTACGCCGAGGCTTTGGATAGAATGCGCGGGTGGGCGGCCGAGGCCGGGCGCGAGCTCGATATCGAAGGGGGTAAGTGGACCCCGGCCCACCACGCCTTCGTCTACATGCGCAAGGACGCGGGGGAGGCCCTCCGCCTCGGCACCGCGAACCTCTCCCGCCGCTACGGGATGGACTTCACGGGCATCGCCGAGCGCTACCTCTTTTACGGGCCGCCGGAGCGGTGCCTGGAGCAGATCGAGGAGTTCAAGAGGGCGGGCGCGCGGCACTTCATCTTCAAGTACGCGGGCCCGCCCGAGGAGGAGATGGACCAGATGGCGCGGTTGGCCGAGGACGTCGTCGCGAGGGCGCGGGCGTGAGCGAAGCCCCCGCCAAGAAGGGTCTGGCCTGGCCCGTCTGCACCCTCTCGCTCGTCCTGGGGCTGGGCGCGCTCGGCTGGTGGAGCTACGCCAAGTGGCAGGAGGAGCAGACGGTCCGGCGAAGCTCGCCGCAGGCGGTTCAGCAGAGCGCGCAGGCCCCCGCGCCCCAGGCGGCCGCTCCCCCGGTTTCCCCGCAAGGCCCGCCGCAAGCCGCCGCCCCGGCCCCCTCCCCCGGTGACGCCTACCGGAGCCTCCCCACTTACTTCATCGCGGGCTTCGGGGCCGTGATGGTCCTCATCCTCGGGGCCATCCTCTACCTCTGGTGGTCGCTCAAGGATTTGGAGGGGGGGAAGCGGTACGGGGAGGGGGACAAGGAGCCGTAACCCGGGAGGACTGCCCGGCGGTTTCTGTGTTACCCTCTCTCTTTCATTTGCCCTTCGTTCCTCGATGCTCGCGCGGTTTCTCTACTATTCTCGCAGCGGAAAAATTCCAGCGGTCATATCCACCGGGAAGCGGATGACACCCACACGGTCGGAGAAACGGCCGCCGGGTGCGGTTGTTGAAGTTCATCGCGGCGTGGATTCATACGGCTTCTGGTTCCCGGCAGCAAAGAGGAGGGTGCAAGGACATGATCCGGTATCTTTTCGCGCTTTTACTTTCAGGGATTCTCTTGTTCTTCGGCGCGCTCCGGGAGGCCCGGGCCGCCAAGCAGGGGGGGACGCTCCGGATCGCCATCGAGGGGAACGTCCCCCACCTGGACGGGACGGTCGTGACCGGCATCATCATCAAGTTCTACCGCGAGACCGCGGGCTCGGGCCTGGTCATGGTGGACGAGAACTACAACATCGTGGGCGACCTCGCCCACAAGTGGGAGTTCTCGGACGAGGGGCGGGTCATCACCTTCCACCTCCGGCCGGGCGCCAAGTTCCACGACGGCACCCCGCTCGACGCCGAGGCGGTCAAGTGGAACCTCGACGTCATCACCGGCCGCGTCGAGCCCGAGTGGGTGAAGGAGGAGAAGAAGAAGAACCCCAAGTTCAAGTTCAACTCGAGCTACAACCTCTACCTCTACCAGGTGAAGAAGGTGGAAGTGGTGGACAAGACGACGGTGCGCCTCCACCAGCAGGACCTGGGCAAGGGCATGACCCTCCCGGCCCTGGCGGGCTACTTCACCCGGCTGGTCCTCGTCTCGCCCGCGGCCTACAACCGGGACTACGACAAGTTCAAGAAGATGCCGGTCCACAGCGGGCCGTTCAAGGTCACGGAGTACAAGCACAACCAGTTCCTGATCATGGAGCGGTTCAAGGACTACTACATCAAGGACCGCCCCTACCTGGACCGGATCGAGGTCTACTACATGCCGGACGCCAGCCAGCGCCTCAACGCCCTGCGCGCGGGCCAGATCGACATGATCTTCAGCGTGCCCCTCGCCCTGGTGGCGACCCTGGAGAAGACGCCCGGCGTCAAGCTCTACACCGGCAAGACGGCCACCACCATGGGGGTGCCCATCAACAACCAGCGCGGCCCTTGGAAGGATGTCCGGGTGCGCAAGGCGCTCGGCTGCTACGGGATCGACCGCTCGCTCATCGCCCGCACCGCCCTGCGGGGCCTCACCGCGCCCTGGGCGAGCTTCTCCGCGCCGGGCGCCCGGGACGCCATCGACCTGACCGCCGAGTGCCCCTTCGACCCGGCCAAGGCCAAGCGGCTCCTGGCCGAGGCGGGCTACGGGCCCGGGAAGCCCTTCAAGTTCGCCATGCCCATCCAGAACACCGACCCCACCTACGCGGACATCGCCCAGGTCATGAAGACCACCTACGCCCAGATGGGCGTCCAGATGGACATCCAGCTCCTGGACCGGGCCACCTGGGTGAGCCAGTTCGTCCTCAAGCGGGCGGCGGACATGACCATCCAGGACACCCTCCCCACCTTCGACATGAACTCGGGAAGCCACACCTTCTACTCCAAGACCTTCCTCGACTATTACCAGGCGAAGGACCCGAAGGCGGACGCCCTGGTCGAGGAGTGGCGCTCCACCATCGACCCGAAGAAGCAGATCGAGATCAGCCACCGCCTTCAGCGCTACATCGTGGAGCAGGGCTACTACCCCGCCGTCAGCGGCTCGCCCTACTACCAGGCGGCGCGCGACTACGTGAAGGGCTTCGTCTTCCTCAACAAGCTCAACTTCACCCTGCGGGACGTGTGGCTGGACAAGTAAAGGGCCGTTCACCGGCGCCGGGGGCGGCTTGGCCCGCCGCCCCCGGTGCCGGTCCTCTGCCTCTGGGTGGCCGCCCAAGGATTTGGAGGGGAATGCGGAAAAGGAAAGGCGAGGTATTGACGTGAATAAAGTAGGGGCGCACGGCCGTGCGCCCCTACACAGGTTGCATTTCCCCGCTATTTCTAAGCCTGTTCGATCGCCGACAAAAACCACTTGCCCGGCCCGGTCTTGCGCGCCCAGGTCCAGATCTCGGTGAAGGCGACGGGCTCGGTGCGGCTGCCGCCCAGGACCTCGCCCGAGGTCTCGGCGACAAGGTAGTCGAGCAGGCTGGCCTCGACGCGCACGGTCGCGAAGTCGAAGCCCTCCTCCTGCCAGGCGTCGGCGAGGTCGAGGCCCAGTATCTTGATGTCGTCCAGCCGGTTGATGCGCCCCTCGCGCCTGAGCTCGTCCAGGTCGCCCTGGCACTTCTCGTAGATGTCGCGGTCCACCATCTCGCGGATCGGGCCGAGGTCCCGCGCCACCCAGGCCTCCTGGAAGCGCATGAAGTTCCGGCGGGCGTCGTCGAGGAGGCGCTCCTTCGAGAAGGAGCGGTCCCCCTCCGCGATGGCGCGCAGGCCGTCCTCGAGGCGCGGGTCGGGGCCGGTGGCCGGGCCCGCGGGGCCGGCCGGCATGGCCGGGCGCCCGCTCCCCCGGGCGCCGATGTCCGGCCCGGTGTAGACGGGGCCCGCCGGGCGCTCCTCGGTGGCGGTTGCGCCCCCCACGCCGTAGGGGTCGGCCCCCTGGTGGGCGAGCCGCTCGGTGTAGGTGGCGCCGGCGGCCGCCGGGGCTTCCTGCCTGCGCTTCATCATGCGCAAGAAGAAGAAGATGGCGCCGCCGATCAGGAGGATCTCCAGGAGGCCGATCCCCCCGCCGAAACCCATCCGGCCGAAGAGCATGCTCCCGATCAGGCCGCCCAGCAGTAGCCCGCCCAGCCCGGCGAAGAGGCCCCCCCCGAACCCTCCGAAGGGGCGGCGGGAGCCTTGGTCGAAGGGCCGCTGCGGGCTCCCCAGCTGGGAGCGCGGGGTGACCGGGGGCCGCGCGAAGCCGCGCGAGCCCCGGAAGCCGAAGGAGCGGCCCCCGCCGAAGCGGGCGGCCAGGGCCTCGTCCTGGAGGAGGGTCACTCCCCCCGGGCCGAGGGACGGCGCGCCCAGGTGGGCGGGCCAGGCGAAGAAGATCAAGAAAGACGACAGGACGACGGCGTATCTCATTCCGGCCTCCCCTCCGAGGTCGTGAGTCGCGGCGAGGGGGATTATCCCCATTCGGGGGG
>Ga0156328_1111_pt1 | contig 13681 bp, 15 predicted proteins | sample RifCSPlowO2_12_FD_107976 | JGI IMG/M metagenome (GOLD analysis project Ga0156328, IMG submission 107976) | Candidatus Tectomicrobia bacterium RIFCSPLOWO2_12_FULL_69_37 | reverse complement strand
CAGGGCGGAGAGGGCCTCCAGGTCGCTCTCCAGGAACATCTCCACCGGGGTGTGGGCGAAGCGGCGGGGGAGGTTGAGGTTCACCACCTGGAGGCCGCCCGGGAGGGAGCGGCTCAGGGTGGCGGCGTCGGTGAAGCTGCCCACGTAGGCGTCCTCCTGGAGGGGGACGCCCGCGGCCCGGGCCGTCTCCTTCACCCAGGCTACCGCCTCGGGCGGGGGGATGTGGCCGAAGAAGGTCACCGGGTGGTGGTCGAACCGGCGGAGCACGGGCCCCGCGCCCATGCGCAGCCCCCGGCCGTCCGGGGTGACGACGGGGCCGTCCGCCACCACGCCGTCCAGGACGACGGCGAGGTCGGGCGGCTTGCCCTCCAGGGTGTGGGTCACGCTGAGGACGGAGGCCCCCCTCGCCCCGACCTCTTCCTGGACGCAGAAGGCGGCGCTCAGGCGGAGCCGCCCGGCGAGGGGCCGGGCGTTCAGGAAGGCCTCGATGCAGAGCGCGCAGCCCGAGCGGTTGTCGATGGCCTTGGACTTCCAGGCGCCCCCGCCGAGGCCGGCGAAGGGGCTGTGGAAGACGCCCATGGCGCCGGGCCCGATGCCGAGCTTCCGGACGGCGGCGCCGTCCAGGCCCCCCATCTCGATCCACATCTGGGCGGGGGCGGGGCGGTCCTCCCCGTGGAGGAACTGCTGGTGGCCGCCCCGGATGCTGACGATGCCCCGGTGGAGGGCGCCGTCCTCGGCCAGGAGGTCGATCTCGCGTCCCGGGAAGACGCCGTCCGCGAGCAGGCCCACCTTGTCGAAGCGCACGGCGCCGCCCGGCTCCACGGCGGTCACGACGACCCCCACTTCGTCCATGTGGCACTGGAGGAGGAGGTGGGGCGCGCCCTCGCCGGCGCGCTGCTGGGCGATCAAGTTCCCGAAGGCGTCCTGGCGCAGGCGGTCGGCGTGGGGGAGGAGCGTCTGCGCGATGGCCTCGCGCACCGCCCCCTCGCGGCCCGGCGGGCCGGGGAGGGCGCAGAGCGCCCGCATGCGCTCGATGAGGGGCGAGGGCATGGGCGCCTCAGTCCACGATGGCGATCGCGCGGGCGGGGGCGGCCTCGGCGTCGGCGATCTTGATGGGGAGGGCCATCATGAAGAAGCGCTCCTGCCCGATCTTGTCCAGGTTGTCGAGCCCCTCGATGAGGACCACGCCCGCTCCCAGCATGACGTGGTGCACCTTGAACTCGGTCGAGTCGAAGTCGGTGCGCCGGGCGTCGTACTCCTCGAAGAAGTCGAAGGCGATGGCCTTGGGCTTGCGGGCCACGAGCCAGCGGGCGGCGGAGACGTCGATGTAGGGGGACTCGGTGTAGTACTCGAGCCTGCCGAACATCTTGCGGCCCCAGTCGGTGCGCACCACGATGATGTCGCCCGGCCGGCACTTCTTCTTGTGCTTCTCCAGGTGGCTCGCCTTAATCACCGCGTTGGGCTTGCCCATCGAGGTGAGGTCGAGCATGACGGCATCGCCCATGTAGAGATGGAAGTCGATGGCGCCGACGGTGGGGGCGCCCTTCACGACGTGGAGCGGGCTGTCCACGTGGGTGCCGGTGTGGGCGCTGAGCTCGAGCCAGGTGGCCTGCCAGTGCTGGGAGTAGGGTCCGCGGTAGGCGGTGGTGTGCTTCACCTTCTGGGGGACGCCCGGGGGGATGGGGACGCCGCTCTTGATCTCGCAGCTGATGTCGATGTGGCGGGGCATGACGGCCTCCTTCGGGGATGACGCGCACGCCGGGATCAGGCATGGGAAGTCCGGACCGCGAGGGCCTGATTCTGACACGCGCGGCCCTTCCTGCCAAGCCTCCCGGGCCTTTGCCCGGCGCCGGGCCGGAGGGGGTATGATGGAGGGCGGGGAGGCCGCCGAGCCAAGCGAAGAGGAGGCCGCGATGCACGCGCCGGAAGGGATCAATGCCGAAGGCCCCGCCCCGGAGGCCCGGTTCGAGGACGGCCAGGGAGCCCCGGTCATGCTCTCGGGCCTGTGGGCGCGGGGGCCGCTCGCGCTCGTCTTCCTCCGCCACCTGGGGTGAATCTTCTGCCGCGAGCAGCTGGCGCAGTTGCGCCGGGCGTGGCCCTCCTTCGAGGAGCGGAAGCTCCGGGTGGCGGCGGTGAGCCCGGCGGAGGGGGTTCCCTCCGCGGCGGTGGGCGGCGCGCTCGGCGCGCCTTTCCCCTGTCTGGGGGATCCCACCGGGGAGGCCTACGACGCCTTCGGCCTCGGCCGGGGGGAGATGGCCCAGATGTTCAACCTCCACACCCTCTCGCGGGGGGTCTGGGCCTACTTGCGGGGCCACCGGCAGACCAAGCCCGTCGGGGACCGCTCGCGGCTCCCGGGCGCCTTCCTCATCGATGGCGCGGGGAGGATCCGCTGGGGCCACCGGGGGAGGGACGCGGTGGATCACCCCGCAGCCTCCACTCTCCTTGCGGCGTGGGATCGGGTGAAGGGCCCATAGGGGAGAGGGGGGCGTCAAACCCGCCCGGAGGGGCTTGGTTTGACCCTCCCGGAGGGGGCGTGCTAGGTTCCGCCGGCCGCTCCGTGCCGCGCTCCGGGGCGGGGAGGGAGGGAGCGAAGTTGCCCGCGAACGCGCCGATGGGTTCCCTCCTGAGCGTCGTCATCCCCTGCTACAACGAAGAGGCGACCATCCGCCGGGTGGTCGAGCGGGTGTGGACGGTCCCCGTCCCCCTGGAAATCGTCGTGGTGGACGACGGGAGCACGGACGGCACGCTCGGCGCGCTGGCCGGGCTGGAGCGCGAGGGGCTGCGGGTCATCCGCCTGCCGGAGAACCGGGGCAAGGGCGCGGCCTTGGCGGCGGGGTTCGCCGCCTCGCGGGGGGACGTGCTCGTCGTCCAGGACGCCGACCTCGAGTACGACCCGGACGACCTGCTCGACCTTCTCGCCCCCATCCGGCGGGGGCTGGCCGACGTGGTCTACGGCAGCCGCTTCGGAGGGAGGCCCCAGCGCGTCCACATGTTCTGGCACAAGGTGGGCAACCGCTGCCTGACCTTCCTGACCAACCTCCTCTTCAACACCACCCTCACCGACATGGAGACGGGCTACAAGATGTTCCGCCGGGAGGTCATCGCGGGCATCACCCTCCGCTCCCGCCGGTTCGACGTGGAGCCCGAGCTGACCGCCAAGATCTTCAAGACGAAGCGGTGGCGGGTGTACGAGGTGCCCATCTCCTATTACGGCCGCTCCTACGAGGAGGGGAAGAAGATCACCTGGCGGGACGGGCTCGTCGCGATGTGGACGCTGATCCGCTACCGCTTCTGGGACTGAAGTGAGCCTCCGTGCCGTCGAGCGGCCCGCGGGCGCCGCCTTCGAGGCCTTTCTCCTGAAGCATCATCCCCTGAGCCTCCGCCTGCGCGGCGCGCTGGCCGAGGCCGGGGGCGCCGCCGCCGTCTGGATGGACGATCCGGCCGCGCCCCGCCTCGCCGTCCACGCCGCGCGGAGGTGGCTCCTCCCGGTGGGGGAGGCCGGGGCGCTCCTCGCGCACCTGGACGGCCTCGGCGCCCTCTCGGCCCGGCTGAACGAGGGGACCGGGGACGAGGGGCTGCTCAAGCTGTCCTCGCTCCCGCCTGACCTGCGGGACGCCGTGGCCGCCGCGCGGCGGCCGGTGCGCCAGTCCCCCTGCGGCCTCTACACCCTCCAGGAAGAGGACTTCCGCCCCTTCCGTGAGGGCCCGCCCGTGGAATCCCTCCGGGAGGAGGACGCGGCGGCGCTGGCCGCGCTGAGCGAGTACGGGCACGAGGTCTCCTACTGCCTGGACCGCATCCGCGGCGCGCCCTCCGCGGCCATCCGCCTCGGGGGCGAGCTGGCCTCCTTCATGATCGTCCACGCCAGCGGGGACATCGGGATGCTGCGGACGCTGGACGGCTTCCGCAACCGCCGCCTCGCCCGGGGGATCGTCACGGCCCTGGTGGAGCGGCAGTGGGCGCGCGGGAGGGAGGTCTTCTGCTACATCGTGGACGGCAACGCGCCCTCGCAACGCGTCTTCCTGGGCCTGGGTTTCCGGCGCGCGGCGGACGTGGTGTGGGCGGCCTTCGAGGGCGGTTCCCCGGCGGGAAGATGAGGAAGCCTCAGCGCGTGGCGAAGAGGACGTACTCCCGCCGCCGCGCCTCGAGGAAGTTCATGAGCTGGAGCCGCTGCGTGTCCCGCGGCCCGGCGGCCGTGCTCTTGCGCATCCCCTCCACCTCCAGGGCGAGCCGCTCGGCCTCGGTGAGCGCCTGATCCGTGAGAAAAAGCTGGGTGATATAGTCGCGCAGCTGGTTCTCCAGGGTGCGCTTGCGCTCGAACGCCTCGGCGCCCGCCGTGCGGAGCCCGAGCTCCGCGTTGATCTCCTTGATCAGACCCTTCATGGTGCCCAGCTTCTTCTGAATCTCTTTCCCCTGCGCCTCGCGCGCCAGGCGGGCCCGGCGCTCCTCCTCCTCGCGCTTCTTGGTTTCCTCGGATTTCTCGGCGGGCTTCGCCGCGGGGGCCTGGGCCGGGGCGGGCGCCGGGAGGGCAGGTGCGAGGGCCAAAATCGCCGCCAGGGCGCAGGCGAGGCGGATGGAGCGCGGCATGGTCTTCCTCCCTGGGGGGCGGGCGGCCCCCGGGGGAAATTCTAGCCCCCGGCGGGGCGCGCCTCAAGTTGGGGGAAAGCAAGTTAGGGGAAGGCGGCGCGAGAAGTTCCCGGCTGCGGGAATCTCGCAGCTTATGATGTGGGCGCTTCCCTCTCTCCCACGGGGAGAAGGGCGGCAGGGTTGTTGCGATTCGTTCCTTTCCGGGCGCTTGCCCAGTGAATGACCTGTCCTGATCTCGCACCTAGCGCTTGGCACGCTTGGGGAGGAGGAGCGAGAGGCACAGGCTCACCGCGAGGAAGCCCGGCAGGAGCCAGAAGGCGGTGTGGAGCCCCACCTGCTCGGCCACCTTGGAGATGGGCCACACCGAGAAGCTCGCCAGCCCCCAGGCCACCCCCAGCATGATGGAGCTCGCGAAGCCGCGGTTGTCCGGCATCATCTCCTGGGCGTAGGCGATGCCCACCCCCATCATGAGGTACATGCTGAGCCCCACCGCGCCGAGGACCGCCATGCCCAGGCCGGGCGGGGAGGCGAGGAACGCGACGACGCTGAGGCAGGAGAGGACCTGGGCCGCGACGACGATGGCCCGCATCCCGACGCGGTCCGCCAGCACCCCGCCGAGCATCACGCCCAGGCCGCCGAAGAAGAGCAGGATGGCGTTCGCCGCGCCGCCGCTCCAAAGCCCCAGGCCCCACTCCACGTAGAGGGTGGGGAGGAAGCCCATCAAGTTGATGTTCACGACGGCCCGGCACAAGGTGATCGCGGTCAGGAGGAAGAGGGGCAGGCCCGCCTTCCTCAAGGAAGCCCGCAGGCTCCGCAGGAAGATGCGGCTGTCTTTCCCCGCGTGGGCGCTGGGAGGCGGCTCGGGCAAGCCCCAGCGCACCCCCAGGGCGGCCGCGAGGGCCACCAAGGCGTAGAGCCACAGCCATTCCATCCCGAGGGCCTGGGCCACCCCGATGGCCACCAGGGGTCCCAGGGAGAAGCCGAGCCGCCCCCCCATCAGGAAGGCGCTCACCACCAGCCCCTTGTGCCGCTGGCTCAGGTTGCTCGCCCGGGAAGCCATGTCCGGATGGCAGAGCCCGGCCATGCAGCCCCCCAGGAGGACGGCCGCGGCCACGAGGCCGTAGCTCGGCGCCCAGCCGATGGCGGTCATGGCGAAGGCGCTTCCCCCCAGCCCCACGAGGAGCCAGGGGAGGCGGGGCCAGCGGTCCACCACCAGGGCGGTGAGGGGCTGGGAGACGGCGTTGCTCAGCGAGAGCGCCGAGACGAGCAGCCCAGCCTCGCTGAGGGACATCTGGAACTTCGCCCGCAGGAGGGGGAGGAGGGGGGAGAGCATGCTCACCAGGCTGTCCACCACGAGGTGGGCGAAGAACAGGATGGCCATCGCCCCCCAGGGGAAGGGAGGCAAGGGGGCCGGGGCCTCCCCCGGGGCGGGCGAGGGCGCGTCCAGGGGCTTCGCTCGGGTCATGCCGTTCCTCCGGCCAGGCCGGCTTGGCGGCGCAGGCTCTCGCGGTGGAGGAGGATGGCCACCAGCCCCCCCGCCGCGAACATGAGGGCGTAGAACAGGAAGGCGAGCCGGAGGCCGAAGGCCTGAGCCACGAAGCCCCCGATGATCGGGGAGAGGGTGCTCGCCCCCTCGTTCATGCCGTAGATGAGGCCCACCGAGCTGGAGCGTTGGCGCTCCTCCACCAGCTCCGTCCCCACGGCCAGCACGAGGCTCGGCACCGGCGTGAGGAGGGTCCCGATCGCCGCCACGGCGATCAGGAGGGCGGGGACGCTGGCGACCCAGTAGAGGGAGGAGAGGGCCGCCGCGCAGAGGAAGGTCATGACCACGATGAAGATGGTGCGGTTCCCCCCGAGCCGGTCCGACCACTGGCCCACGGCCACGGTGGCCGCCGCGCCCAGCACGAAGTAGCCGCTCAGGATCCACCCCGCGTCCTGGACCCCGAAGCCGAAGGCCTGGGTCAGCAGCAGGGGGAGGAAGGTCATCAGCCCCCGGAAGCCGGTGATGCGGAAGGTGGAGAGGATGACCAGCAGCATGAGCCTCCGGTTGCGGAAGAGCGCCCCGAAGGTGGAGCGGGCCGCCTGGCGCATGGGCTGGCGCTGGGAGCCCTGGTCCTGGAAGCGGAACCAGACGAGGGCCGCCCACACGAGGCCGGGGAGGACGAGCACCTGGACGGCGGCCTGCCAGCTCATCAAGTAGGCGGTCAGCCAGCCGACCAGGGCGGGGGTGACGATGTGCCCCACGTCGCCCCCCCCGTTGAAGATGCCTATGGTGAAGCCCCGCCGCGCCGGCAGCTCGCGCGTGATCAGGGAGACGGCCGGAGGGTGATAGGCCGCGCTCCCCATGCCGCTGATGAAGCCGAGGACGAGGAGGAAGCGGTATTCCCCCACATAGGCGTAGAAGAGGACGGGCAGGGCCTGGACGAGGTGGGAGAGGGCCAGCGCCGTTCGCCAGCGGCCCGTGTAGTCGGCCAGGAAGGAGAAGGGGAACTGGAAGAGGCTGTTCGAGAGCGAGTAGGACGAGACGAGGAGTCCCACCTGGACGTAGCTCAGGTCGAACTCCTTCACGATGAGGGGGAGGACGGGGATGAGCAGGTACATGTAGAAGGAGTTGAGCCCGTGGCTGGCGGAGAGGGCGAAGAGGTTGAACTTCTTGGTGGCGTCCATTCCGGCAGTCTAGCCCTCCGGTCACCGACGGGAGGCGGCATTCTCCTTGGCGGCCTCCCCCGCGTCAACGGGGGGAGGGTTCTCCCCGGGGGAAGGGGAAAGGGGTACCATCTTTTTCTGTAGGGGCGCACGGCCGTGCGCCCCTACGGGAACAGCTGGCGATATCCGTAGGGGCCCGCCCCTGGAGGGTGGTCTCTTCTTCCCGACCGAGGTCCCGTTTTCCCTGGAGGCGCCGTGGTCCATCCCCCCCGCTTCGATGAGAAGGCCGCCCGCCGCGTCGAGGCGGTCTACACCACCCCGGACGTGGCCGGCCAGCGCGCCCTCATCCTCCGGGCGCTCTCGCTGCGGCCGGGCGAGCGGGTGCTGGACGTGGGGGCGGGGCCGGGCTTCCTCGCGCGCGAGATGGCGGAGGCGGTCGGGCCCACGGGGGCGGTGAAAGGCGTCGACCTCAGCCCCGCCATGCTGGAGCTGGCGCGCGGGCGGCTGGAGGGCCTCCCCCACGCTTCCCTCCAGGAGGGGGACGCCCTGCGGCTCCCCTTCGGGGAGGGGGAGTTCGACGCGGCGGCCGCGATCCAGGTCTACGAGTACGTCCGGGAGATCGGGCCGGCCCTCGCCGAGCTCTTCCGCACCCTGCGGCCGGGAGGGCGGGCCGCCATCCTGGACACCGACTGGGGCTCTCTCGTCTGGCGGGCGGAGGACGGCGGGAGGGCCCGCCGCATCCTGGAGGCCTGGGACGAGCATCTGGCCGACCCCCGTCTTCCGCGCATCCTCTCCTCCAAGCTGAGGGGAGCGGGCTTCGAGATCCTCCGCCGCGAGGCCGTCCCCATCCTCAACCCCGAGTACGACCCGGACACCTACAGCGCCGGGATGGTCAGCCTCATCGTCCCCTTCGTCATCGGCCGCCGCGGGGTCACCAAGGAGGAGGCCAAGGCCTGGGCCGAGGATCTCCGGCGCCTGGGGGAGAAGGGGGAGTACTTCTTCAGCCTCAACCGCTACCTTTTCCTCGCCCGGAAGCCTGTAATTTCCTGAATGATTTGGCGCATTTTTCGATTTAATTTGGCCAGGCATCCCGTAAAAATCCGTAAAAAAACGGAAAAAGGCAGCAAGTCGGCGGAAAACTCCCGTGAAAATGCGAAAAAACGCGTGAAATGCCGTGAAGTCGAGGAGGAGGGAGTCCCCGATAGGCTAAATTCTGGAACGATAGCTGGGAGCCGGGGGGATTCCAATGGGCCGGATGGGCAAGGGCTACGGGGGCGAGTGGCACTTGGCTCAATGCCTGCGCCGCCGCCGCGGGGAGCTGGACTCGGCCGTGGCCCAGGTTTTGGGGGACCCTCAAGCGGCCGGAAAAGTCGCATAGGCCCTGGGTCAGGTTCGGGGGCAAGTCCACCGCCAGAAATCCTCACTTTATCCCTGGCTCAAGATATTGGGGGCACGTCACGCGTGAAGGCCGGAAGGGCTGGAGGGCAGGGCGCCATCCTCAAGGCAGGTTCGCGTTGTCCTTTTGCCAGAAGATCACCCGCCGGCGGATGCCTGCGACGAGAAGGTGGAACGCGATGCCCATGAGCCCCAGGATGACCAGGACGGCGAACATGCCCGAGATGTCCATATCGAAATTCATCTGAAGGATGAGATAACCCAGGCCGGCCTTGGCCCCGACGAACTCCCCCACAATCGCCCCCAGCACCGCGAGCACGATGCCCACGTTGAGCCCCGCGAAAATGTAGGGGAGGGCCTCGGGCAGCTGCACCAGACGGAAGATCTTCCAGCGCGAGGCGGCCAGGGAGCGCATGAGGTCGATCTTGTCCGGCGAGGTCGACTTGAGCCCCACGATGGTGTTCACCAGGATGGGGAAGAAGGCCACAAGCGCCGCGATCACCACCTTGCTCGCCATGCCGAAGCCCACCCAGATGAGGAGAATGGGGGCGATGGCGATCTTGGGGAGGGTCTGGAAAGCCACGATGTAGGGGTAGAACGTGGCCTCCACGATGCGCACCTGGCTGATCAGCGCCCCCAGCAGGAAGGCGGAGACGGCGGCAAGAACGTAGCCGAGAATGATCTCCTGAAGCGTCACGAGGAAGCCGTGCCATAGCAGCCCGTTCGAGAATCCCTGGAAAAGAGCGAAGACGATCGAGGAAGGCGCGGGGAGGATGAGCTGGCTCACCCCCAGCCCGCGCACGACCGCCTCCCATCCGCCCACCATCAGGACGAAAACGAGCGGGATGAGGACGATCTCCGGCCTCAGCCGGATCGCCCTCCCCGGGTCCCGCGTGATGAACCTGAGAACCTCCGCCGCCTTCACGTCTTTTCTTTCATGGCTTCGTGAAAGACTTCGCCCGCTGGACGACCGCCGCCGCGTCGAACCTGTTGACCTCGGAGATCAACGCGTCCGTGTAGAAGCGGTCGATGCCCATCTTCTGCTTCACCAGGCCCGAGGTCAGAAGGTACTCCTGGAACTCCTCCAGCTTGTCTTTGGGCACGTCGCCGTAGCGGTTCGTGCCGAAGGCGTTCTTGGACTGGATCTGGCGCCGGACCGAGATGACCTTGGACTCGCTCTTCACCGCCGCGTCGGTGATTCCCCCGCGCGGGGCGCTTTGGGGATAGACCTTCCAGTGGATGCGCACGGCCGCCTCCGGGTTCGTCTCCTGGAAGAGCTGGGCCTTGGCCAGCCCCCGCGCCATTCCGACGAGCATCTTGCGGCGCTTGGTCAGGTTCTCCCGCTTCGTGGTCATGCTGCCGGCGAGGTGGTAGCGGGCGCGGGGATCCGAGATGACCTTCGTGAACTTGATCCCCTCCGTCTCCATCTTCGCATACGCTTCATCCCAAAGGGACAGAGCCTGCACTTGCTTGGACTTGAGCGCCGCCGCGGCGCGCCCGCCGACCCCCACCTCGACGACGTCGGCGTCCACTCCGGCCTTGAGGCCGGCCTGGGCCAGCAACGCGCGGATGTAATTGGTGCCGCCGCTCGCGAAGCTGGAGACGCCGATGGTCTTGCCCTTCAGGTCCTTGATCTCGTTCAGCCCGCTCCCCTCGGGGAGGGCGATGCCGAAGATGTCCCCCCGGAGGGACGTGTAGAAAATGACAAGGTCTTCGCCCTTCTGGACCGCGGTGATGGCGGTGCCGGGGTTGGCGCTGGTCACGTCGGCCTTCCCCCCGATCACGAGCTGGACCGCCGCCGCCGCTCCCCGGTTCGTGACGACCTCGACGTCGAGCCCCTCCTCCTTCCAGTACCCCAGGTACGTCGGGAGGGAGCTGGCGATGGCGAAGCTCGCCGAAAGGGCGGGGAGGGCGTGGGCGAGCACCACCTTTTCCGCTGCCCGTACCGAAGCCGCAGGCAAGCTCAGTCCAGCACACAGGAACAACGTGAAGGCCCATTTGGACAGGGTCATGACATCCTCCCTTCCTCGGATGGCGGCGGCCCGGAGGCCCCCTGTAATCTGGAGTTCGAAGGCATGCATTATGCCACAGGAACCCGGCTCGTTCCCGCGGAGCTCTAGTCGATGGCTCCTCCCGCGTTGAGGAGCTGGCGAATATGTGCGGTTCTGCGGCCGAATTCCGGCGTGGCCATGATCTCGAGGGAGCGGGGCCTCGGGTGGCCCACCTCGATGACCTCGGCGATGCGGCCGGGCCGCGGCGTCATCACCACCACCCGGTCTCCCAGGAACACCGCCTCGGGAATGCTGTGAGTGATGAAGAGGACCGTCTTCCGGCTCTCCAGCCAGATCCGCTGGAGCTCCAGGTTCATCTGCTCGCGGGTCATGGCGTCCAGCGCGCCGAAGGGCTCGTCCATCAGGAGGACGGCGGGGTCGTGGACGAGGGCCCGGGTAATGGCCACGCGCTGCTGCATGCCTCCGGAAAGCTCGAAGGGGTACTTCCCCTCGAAGCCCTTCAGGCCGACCAGATCGAGCAGCGCGAGGGCGCGCGGGAGATAGGCCGCGCGGTCGAGGTCCTGCACGTCGGCGGGCAGCATGGCGTTGTCCAGCACCGTCCGCCAGGGCAGCATCACCGCGTCCTGGAACACCACTCCGATGTCCCGGCGGGGGCCCGCGACGGGGGTGCCGCGCAGGCTCACCTCGCCCTCCGACTTGGGGAGGAGCCCCGCGAAGATCTTGAGGAGGGTGCTCTTGCCGCAGCCGCTCGGCCCGACCACGGCGAGCAGCTCCCCTTCGCGGATCTCCAGCGCGATCCGATCGAGCGCCCGGACCGTTCCCCCTTCGAGGGTGTCGTAGATCTTCGAGAGGCCCTTGCAGACGATGACAGGCTCAGCCAACGGGGCGCTCCATCGGTTCAGGCCAGGGCTTTCCGCCAACCTAACAGGCCACCGGGGCGAGTCAAGGGGGCGGGGGATGCCGGCCCCTATGCGTTCCGCAGCCGCTCCAGCGGGATGACCGCCTCCGCCTCGATCTCCACCAGGAAATCCGGGTCCGCGAGGCGCGAGACGCCGAGGAGGGTGCTGGGCGGCAAGGGCGCGGCGAAATACTCGAAGCGCACGCCCTGGCAGCGGAAGTACTCGGGGACGTCCACGGTATAGGTGACCGTCCGCACCACGTCCCGGAACGTCGCACCCACGTGATCGAGGCCCGCGCGGATGGACTCGCACACCTGGCGGATCTGGACGGTCATGTCTCCTTTCCCCACCAGCTCCCCGTCCGGCCGGGCGGACACCTGCCCCGCGAGGATGACGCGGGCGTGGTCCGTGGCCTTCACGACCGTCACGGAGGAGTAGATGGGCTTTCCGTTGATGGCCCGGCAGAACATGCCGGGAGGCCAGAGATGGACAAGCTCGACCATGCGGCCCCTCCTCTCCAAATGAATGGCCTTTCGAAGCGCCGGCTCCGGCTCACCCTAGCATAGATCCACCTCCGCCAGAGGGGCCGCACTTGCGCCGCGCGGAGGGCGGGACTAGGGTTCCTGAACCATCTCAGGTCCCCCGCGCCGCCGCATCCGCGAAGTTCGCCCTGGCGGACGCCTAGAAAGAGGAAGGTCCGACATGCCTCACGCCGCATGGAAAAAGTGCGTCCGCCACCTCACCCCCCAGCGCCTGCGCGACGCCCTCATGGAGATGGTGGACATCCCCAGCCCCACCGGCCGGGAGCGGGAGATGGCCCGCTATGTGGCGGACCGCCTCGGGCGCGCGGGCTTCCGCACCGGGCTCCAGGAGGTCAGCGAGGGCCGGCCCAACGCCGTGGGGACCCTCCCCGGCGCGGGCGACGGCCGGAACCTCCTTCTCACGGGCCACATGGACACCTCCTACGACGGCGACGAGGACTACCTCTCGGGCGAGGGCTTCAAGGCCAAGGCCGTCCACCGCGGCGGCTGGATCTGGGGCCTGGGCGCGAACAACATGAAGAGCGGCCTCGCCTCGGCCCTCGTGGCCGTCGAGGCGGTGGCGAGGGAAGGCGTCCCCCTGCGGGGGGACCTCTCCTACGCCGGGGTGGTCGGGGAGATCGAGAAAGCGCCTGTCGAGGAGTTCCATGGCGTCTCCTTCGCGGGCTACGGCACGGGAAGCCGCCATCTCGTGCTTCACGGGGTCACGAGCGACTTCGTCATCCTGGCCGAGCCCACCGGCCTCTGCGTCTCGAACGCCAACCTGGGGGTGCTCTGGGCCAAGATCACCGCCCGGGGCACGGTCAGCCACAGCGTCTTCACCCGGCACCCGGGCATCAAGAACGCTATCCGCGCCATCCACCGGATCCAGGGCGCCATCGAGAAGTGGATCCCCTCCTATGAGTCCCGCCACGAGTGCATGGGGGAGCATCCGAACGTGACCATCGCCTCGATCCGCGGGGGCCTGCCCTGGCGCCTCTCGCGGAACCCCATCGAGGCCAGCCTCTACCTCGACATCCGCATGGTGCCGGGCCAGTCGCCCGAGGAGGTGAAGCGCGAGCTGCGCGCCGTGCTGCGGAGCGCCGCCGAGGAGGCCGGGGAGCCGGAGGCGGAGCTCGGCTTCTACCTCTACGACCCGGGGACCCTGCTCGACCCGAAGCATCCCTTCGTCACCGCGGTGCTCAGGGCCCACAGGCAGGCGCTGGGCAAATCCTCCCCCCTTGCCATCCGGCGGCCCGCCGCCGACTCCACCCACTTCAACCACTACGAACTCCCCTGCCTGTGCTACGGCCCCGGCGGGCGGATGCACCCCGGGGCGAGAAGGAAGGGCCTCATGCACGCCGTGGGAGAGCACGTCGCCGTGGAAGATCTCGTCGCGGCGGCCAAGGTTTACGTGGCTGCCATCCTGGACATCTGCGGCAAGCCGGCCAAGTAAGCTCTACGGGGATGGGGGATAGGCTGGCAATCAGGCTCATCGGCTCCACGAAAATAAAGCCGCTGGGGGCCTGCAGCCAGGCGTCCAAGTGAGCGGCGGCCTGCTTCCGCTCGTGGGCCGCTGTGTCTCCAGAGACGGGGAGGGAACAAGGAGCAAAATTCTTCTTCCTTT
>Ga0156328_1013_pt1 | contig 13999 bp, 13 predicted proteins | sample RifCSPlowO2_12_FD_107976 | JGI IMG/M metagenome (GOLD analysis project Ga0156328, IMG submission 107976) | Candidatus Tectomicrobia bacterium RIFCSPLOWO2_12_FULL_69_37 | reverse complement strand
CCGCGGCGAGCCCTTCGAGGAAGGCCTTGAACCACCACTCGGCGGTGCGGCGCTCGACGCAGGCGGCGAGCTTTTGGTGGCGCTCGACGCGCTCCGCGAGCGGCATGGTGAGCCCCTCGTGGATGCCGTCGGCCACGTCCTCGGGGTGGTAGGGGTTGACGAGGATGGCGTCGCGCAGTTCCTCGGAGGCGCCGGCGAAGCGGCTGAGGACGAGGACGCCGGGGTCGGCGGGGTCCTGGGCGGCGATGAACTCCTTGGCCACGAGGTTCATGCCGTCCCGCAGGGGCGTGACCAGGCCCACACGGGCCTCCCGGTAGAAGTGGCTGATCTGCTCCTGGGGGTAGGAGCGGTAGACATAGCGGATGGGCAGCCAGTCGTGCTCGGCGAACTCCCCGTTCACGCGGCCCACGAGGGTTTCCAGCGCCCGTTTCTGTTCGATGTACTCGGGCACGCGGCTGCGCGAGGGGGCGCAGATCTGAAAGAGCGTCACGCGGCCCCGCCAGCGGGGATGCGAGCGGAGAAGCGCGTCGAAGGACAGAATGCGCTCGGGGATGCCCTTGGTGTAGTCGAGCCGGTCCACGCCGATGATCAGCCGGCGGCCGTCTCTTTCCGCCCGGCCGCGCCAGCGCCCGAGGAGGCGGTCCACGAAGGATGAGGCGCTCCCTCCGTGCTTGAAGCGCGCGGGGTCGATCCCGATGGGGAAGGCGCCCGCGCGCTGCCTCCGCCCGCGCGCGGCGAGGAACTCCCCGTCCCAGGAGGCCCCGATGAGGTGCTGGGCGGCGTAGAGGTAGTTGTCTCGGTAGGTGGGGGTGTGGAAGCCCACCAGGTCGTAGTCGAGCATCGCGTCGAGGAATTCCTCCGGCGAGGGGAGGATCTGCCAGGTCGAGTGCGGGGGGAAGGGGACGTGGAGGAAGAAGCCGATCTTCCCCGTGTGGCCGAGCTTCCGGAGCTCCCGCCCGAGGAGGAAGAAATGGTAGTCGTGCACCCAGAGGGTGTCGTCCCTCCCGATGTGGGGGGCGAAGGCTTGGGCGAGGCGGGCGTTCACCTGGGCGTAGGCGCGCTCCTCGGCGCGGGTCAGGCGGATGCGGCCCTGGAAGGAGTGCAGCAGGGGCCAGAGGGCGCGGTTGCAGAAGCCGTTGTAGTAGCTCTCGACCTCGTGCTCGGTCAGATCGAAGCCGATGATGCGGTTGTTCCGGTATTCCCAGGAGGCGGGGGGGGCGTGGGCGCTCTGGCTGGTGCGCCCGCTCCAGCCGAGCCAGAGCCCCCCTCCCGCGGTGTCGAGGGCCGAGAGAAGGGCGGAGGCCAGGCCGCCCACCTCTTGGGTGCGCGAGCGGGCGCTTCCCTCGGGCGGGGGAGGCAGACGGTTGGAGACGATCACGAGCTTGCTCATGGGTTCTATCTCCCGCGCGGGCCTGCCGCTCCCGCTGAGGGGATGCGCCCGCTTCCCGCCGCTTGCCGCCAGCGATCGAGGAACCGGAGCAGCTCGGCCGGCGGCCGGAGCCAGGCGCGGGCCGCGGTGGGCCGCCACGCTTTGCGGACCAGCACGGAGAGCCCCCGCCCCTCGATGGCCCGGAAGGCGTCCTCGTCGGTTTCGTCATCTCCCAGGTATGCCGCCGGCGCGTCCGGCGGGGCTTCCTGGAGAAGCGCCCGCATGGCGTCGCCCTTCGTCCAGCCGAGGGGCCGGAGCTCCAGGCCGCAGTCGAAAGGGAGGCGCTCGAGGGAGGCCTGCTCCGCGACCCCTCTCCACAGGCGGCCGACCGCGCTCAGGACGTCCTGCCTTTCCGAGGGGGGGGCCGGCCGGACGTGGTACGCGAGGGAGAAGGGTTTCTCCTCCATCCACCCGGGGAGCCCCGCCGAAGCGGCGAGTTGGCGGGCCTCCTCGATTCCCCGAAGCTGGCGGGTAGAGGGGGAGATGTACTCCACCTCCCCTCCCGGCAGCCGCCTCTCCCTGCCGTGGGAAGCCCAGATCTCGGGGAAGGGCTCCGCGCCGAGAAGAGGGAGGATCGAATCCATCGCGCGGCCCGTGATGACGACCACCCGCACGCGCCCCGCTCCCCGGATCGCCCTGAGCCGATCCGTCACACCCGCATAGGGAGATGCCAGGGCGGGGTCTTCCTGGAATGGGGCAAGCGTCCCGTCATAGTCGAGGAGCAAGAGGGAGGAGGAAGCCCCTGCGAGCCGGGTGAAGAAGCGTTTCAGTTCGCCGCGCGCGCGGCTTCCGCTCTTCGCGCCGGCCGCCTTCATGGCAGGTCCACCCGATCGGTCACGCCCCGCTCCAGGCTCAGCATGAGGGTGAGGTATTCCCGGACGTGGCGGGTGAGCAGGAAGTTGTCCCTCACGAAGGCGTGGGCGGAGGCTCCCATGCGGGTACAGAGCCGGGGATGCTGCAGGAGGTAGCGGATCCGGAGGGCGGCGCCTTCGGGGGAGTTCACCAAGAAGCCGGTGTGAAAATCATGCACCTGGAGGCGGATGCCCCCGGCGTCCCCCCCGATGACGGGTTTCGACTTCCACATGCCCTCTGTGACCGTGAGCCCGAAGCCTTCCCGGGTGGACTTCTGGATGATGACGTGGGAGGCGCGCTGGAGGGCGTTGATGGTGCGGTGGGAGTCGGGCGGAAGGTCGAGGATGTGGACGTCAGGGTCGTCCTCCGCCCGCGCGCGCACTTCCTCCAGCACGGCCGCCCCCTCGGGATCGTCCGCGGCCCCTCCTCCGGCCAGCGCCAGCTGGGGCCGGGGGTTCACCCGGAGCATCCGGAACGCCTGGATGACTCCCACCGGGTCCTTAAAGCGGTCGAACCTGGATATCTGGGTCAGGATGGGCCGCCCGGGGTCGAGATGGAACCTGCGGATCACGCCTTCCACCTCGCTCTCTGGAAGGGAGCGGTTCTTGTCGCTCAGGGGGTCGATGCTCGGGGCGATGACGAATTGAGGATGGGGCAGCGCCCGGGCGAACTGGGGCATGGAGAATACGCTCGCGTCATACTTCGAGACGATGGGTTCGAGCCACCGCCACACGGGCCGGTAGGGCCGGCTCGCGTCAATGTGACAGCGCCAGATCCATTTTCCCCGCCGGCCGGGGCAGCTCCCCAGGAGGGCCGCCGGCTGGGGGTCGTGAATGAAGACGAAGTCGGCCCCCGAGAGCTTGTCCCGGAGGCGGCTGGCGTTCTCCTCCGCCGCGGCGTCGTAGGCCTGGATGTCCGAGGCGGTGAAGTCCACCCGGAAGCCTTGGAGGCCGTTGTGAATCTTCTTGGTGGCCTGGAAAAAGGGCGGCGTCCCTTCCATGACCTCCCAGTAGGCCTGGAGGCCCAAATCGTTCATGAGGGAGATGAGCCATTCGAGGATCTCGGCCACCCCTCCGCCGTACCGGGTGGAGTTGACGTGGACCACCGTGCGTCCCTGGAGCTGGGAGGCGAGGCGGTGCAGCTGCGAGATGCTTTCCTCGCCCACCACCCTCCTGTAGGAAGCGATGTTCCTTGCCATTTACCGGCTCCGTTCCGCCTCGTGCTCCAAGATGCGCTGTGAACGCTGGACGAGCTCGTTCTTCAGGGAGCGGAGGCTGAAGAAGGCGACGTCCACGGCGGAGACGGAGGCCGCGAGTTTTTCTCCCAGCTCCCCGTTCGATCGGAGCCACGCGGAGAAGTCATCGCCCTCTTCTTTCCGGCGGAATCGGCCTTCGACGAAATGGAAGTAGATGCTCGCGCGGGTCATGCGTTGGAGCGCACCGAGGATCTCGCTCGGTTCATTGATGCGCATCCCCGAGTCGAACACGGCCATGGAGGCGCGCGTGAAGTAAAAAGCCTTGCCGGGATCGACCGAGGGGATGTGATCGGCCTCAGCCAGGCGCTCCTCCAGGATTTCGGATACCTGGCCCCGCAGGGCCTCTATCGAATCTGCCGAAAACGGGTCCAGGACGCCGAGCCGCTCGGCGAGGACGGTATCGCCCAAGGCCCGGCAGGCCCAGGCGGCGAAGTCGTTCGTGAATTCGGGGTCGTCGAAAGTGGGCCGGAGGAGGCGCTCGACGAAGTGGTGGTAGAGGCAGGATGGCGAGCACCGCTCCACGCGGTCCCGCAGTTCGCGCAGGTTGATGGCGGAGGGGAGGCCTTCCATCCGGACGATGAGGGCGCACGATCGGACGTGGAAGGGATCTGTGCTCATGAGCCATTCCTCGGCGGCGGAGAGGGGTCGGCTGTCGGAGGGGGCATGCGGGGTTTCCTCTGGGGGATGGGATGGTGGCAGCAGGTGATTATCAATTAGCACGCTTGAGCGGCGGTTTCAAGCGGCCCCGCAGGCGCCCGCCGGGCCGCCGCCTGCGGATTTGACGCCGCCGGGGCTCTTTGTTAGCGTCCGGGCAACCGGGAGGCTCCCTCTCCCGGTCCCGCCTCGGTCCGATGTCCCGGAGGTCCCAAGCGATGGCGTCCCCGCTCGCCCTAGCCGATCCCCAGGTGTTCGCCGCGATGGAGAACGAGAAGCGCCGCCAGGCGGACGAGCTCGAGCTCATCGCCTCGGAGAACTACGTGAGCGCGGCGGTCATGGAGGCGGCCGGAGGGGTGATGACCAACAAGTACGCCGAGGGCCTCCCCGGCAAGCGCTACTACGGCGGGTGCGAGTTCGTGGACGCGGCGGAGTCCCTCGCCATCGAGCGGGCGAAGAAGCTCTTCCGGATGGACCACGCCTGCGTCCAGCCCCACAGCGGCGCCCAGGCGAACGCCGCCGTCTACTACGGCCTCCTGGAGCCGGGCGACACCATCCTCGGCATGAACCTCTCCCACGGCGGCCACCTGACCCACGGCCACCCCGTCACCTTCTCGGGCCGGTGGTTCAAGGTGGTGGCCTACGGGGTGGACCCCGAGAACCAGGTCATCGACTTCGACGAGGTGGAGCGCCAGGCGAAGGAGCACCGGCCCAAGATCATCATCGTCGGGGCGAGCGCCTACCCGCGCTCCATCGACTACGCGCGCTTCCGGGCCGTCGCGGACGGGGTGGGGGCCGTGGTGATGGCCGACATCGCCCACGTGGCGGGCCTCATCGCCGGGGGCGTCCACCCCAGCCCGGCCGGGCACTGCCAGATCGTGACCACCACCACCCACAAGACCCTGCGCGGGCCGAGGGGGGGGTTGGTGCTCTGCGACGCGGACTTCGCCGAGCGGATGGACAAGGCGATCTTCCCGGGCCTCCAGGGCGGCCCCCTCATGCACGTGATCGCGGCCAAGGCCGTGGCGCTCCAGGAGGCGGCGGCGGAGGACTTCCGCCGCTACGCCGCCCAGATCGTGAAGAACGCAAAGGCGATGGCGGCCGCCCTGCTGAGGCGGGGGGTGCGGCTGGTCTCGGGGGGGACGGACAACCACCTGATGCTCATCGACCTGCGCGAGGCGGGCTTCAGCGGCAAGAAGGCCGAGGGGGCCCTCGGCAGGGCGGGGATCACCGTGAACAAGAACGCCGTCCCCTACGACCCGCGTAAGCCCATGCTCACCAGCGGCCTCCGGGTGGGGACGCCCGCCCTGACCTCCCGCAAGATGAAGGAGGCCGAGATGGAGGCGATCGGCGACTGGATCGCCGACGTCCTCGCCGACGTGGAGAACGAGGGGAAGCTCGCCTCCATCCGCGAGGACGTGCGCGCGCTCTGCGCCCGCTTCCCCATGGGCCCGGGGGGCGCGAGGCCGGAGTAGCTCCTCCTCAGATCTTGAAGCGCTCCTTCGCCGCGCGCCCCAGCTCGTCGCGGAAGGCCGGGTGGGCGAGCTGGATCAGCATCTCCGCCCGCCGCTGGAGGCTCGCCCCGAAGAGCCGGGCGACGCCGTACTCGGTCACCACGTAATGGACGTCCGCTCGGGTGGTGACCACCCCCGCCCCGGGATTGAGCAGGGGCACGATGCGGGACAGCTTGCCCCCCGCGGCCGTCGCGGGGATCGCGATGATGGGCTTCCCGCCCTTCGAGCGCGACGTGCCCCGGACGAAGTCCAGCTGCCCGCCGAAGCCCGAGTAGATCCTCGTTCCGATCGAGTCGGAGCACACTTGGCCCGTCAGGTCGATCTGAAGGGCGGAGTTGACGGCGACCATCTTGTCGTTGCGCGCGATGACGAAGGGGTCGTTCGTGTAGTCGGCCGGGTGCAGCTCGAAGAAGGGGTTGTCGTTCGCGTACTCGTAGAGCGCCCGCGAGCCGAGGATGAACGTGCCGATCACCTTCCGGGCGTGGAGGGTCTTCCGCGCCCCGGTCACGATGTTCTTCTCGATGGCGTTCATCATGCCGTCCGAGATCATCTCGGAGTGGACCCCTAGGTCGCGCTTGCCCTCGAGCGCCATCCAGACGGCGTTGGGGATCTTGCCGATGCCCATCTGGAGGGTGGAGCCGTCCTCCACCAGCTCCGCGATGTGGCGCCCGATCCGCAGGTCCTCCTCGCCGACGGGCTCGTCCTCCAGCACGGGCAGCGGGTCCGAGACCTCCACGATCTTGTGGGCCTGGGAGACGTGGATGAAGGTGTCCCCGTGGGTGCGGGGCATCTGGTCGTTCACTTCGAGTATCAGGGTGCGGGCCGCCTCCGCCGCCGCCTTGTTGGCGATCACCTCCACGCCGAGGGAACAGAAGCCGTGGATGTCCGGCGGGGAGACCGAGAGGATGGCCGCGTCCAGGGGCAGGATGCCCTCCCGGTAGAGGCGGGGGATCTCGGAGAGGAAGATGGGCGTGTAGACGGCCCGCCCCTCGTTGACGGCCTCGCGGTCGGCCGGCCCGACGAAGAGGGAGACGTGGCGGAAATGCTTCTCCATCCCCCGCAGAGAGAGCGGATCACGGCCGACGAAGAGGACGTGGTGCACCTTGACGTCGGCGAGCTCGTTCTTCCGGTCGGCGAGGGCCTGGAGAAGCGAGATGGGCGTCGCGGCGTTCCCGGAGAGATAGATGCGGTCCCCGCTCTTGATCACCGAGACGGCGTCCGTCGGGGTCGTCAGCTTCCGCTTGTATTCGGACCGCCAAGGCATGGTTTCACTCCTCGAAGGGCGCCCGCCGGGGCGCCACGGCTCCCATCCGCTCCAGCTGACGGACCGCGGCGAGCAGGCGCGCGTCGCTGAACGGGGCCCCCATGAGCTGCGCCCCGAGGGGAAGGCCCTCCCGTCCGAGGCCGGCGGGGAAGGCCACCGAGGGGCCGCCGAAGAAGTTCCACAGGCGGGTCAGGGAGGTGAGCAGGCCGCGGACCGGCTGCTTCTTCCCTTGGAAGAGCACCGCGTCTTCCGAGATCGGCGGGGCGGGGATGGGGGTGGCCGCCGAGAGCAGTGCGTCCACCCGGCCGAACACCTCGCGCGTCACCCGGGCGGCCCACTCCCCCCGGAACCGCAGGGCCTGGATGTACGCGGTCGCGGGGACGAAGAAGCCCGGCCGGATCCGCTCGATCACGCGGGGGTCGAACTCCCCGGCCCGCTCCCGGGCGTTCTTCTCGTGGAAGGCGGCCACCTCGGGCGTCATGAGGGCCGTGTTCGCGTCGTTCGCCAGCGCATGATCCGGGATGTCCACGTCCTCCACCCGGGCGCCCGCCTGGGCGAGGGCCTTCGCCACCCGCTCCACCGCCTCCGCCACCTCTGGGTCCGAGCGGTCCGCGTAGTACCGGCGGGCATGCCCCACCCGGAGCCCCTGGGTGGGGGCGGCGAGGGCCTCCATGAAGCGGGGGGGCTCCCCTTCGGCCGAGCAAGGATCCGCCGGGTCGTGGCCCGAGAGGACCGACATCGCCAGGGCGCAGTCCTCCGCCGAGAGGGCGAGGGGGCCCATGGTGTCGAGGGACCAGGCGAGGGGGACGCACCCCGCCTTGCTCACCAGGCCGAAGGTGGGCTTGTGGCCCACGACGCCGCACAGGGAAGAGGGGATGCGGATGGAGCCCCCTGTGTCCGAGCCGATGGCGAGGGCCGCCTGGCCCGACGCCACGGCGTTGCCCGAGCCGCCGCTCGAACCGCCCGTCACACGGGAGGGGTTCCAGGGGTTCTTCTGGTCCCCGTAGTGCGCGTTGTGACCGGTGGGGCCGTACGCGTACTCGTGGAGGTTGAGCTTCCCCAGGATGACGGCGCCCGCCGCCCGCAGCCGGCGCACGATGGGGGCGTCCTCCCGGGCGATGCGGCCGCGGTCGATCCTGCTCCCGGCCGTGGTGGGCAGCCCGGCCATGTCCACCAGGTCCTTGATCCCCACCGGCACGCCCGCCAGGGGGCCGGGATCCCGCTTCGCGTCCACGGCCTCGTCCACGGCCCGGGCGGCCCGGAGGGCGCCCTCGCGGTCGAGCCGGATCCAGGTGTTGAGCTTGGGCCCGAGCCGCTCGGCCCTGCCGAGAAAGGCCTCGGCGATGGCGGAGGCGGAGAGCTCTCCCCGGCGGACTCTCCGAGCGATCTCGGCCCCGGGGAGGCGGGTGAGGTCATCCGTCACGGCGGACCCTCCGGAGGAGCGCGGCGTGGCCCCCGGGCTCGGCCTGGGGGCTGAGCCGGGGCAGCAAGGCCTGGTTGGTGGCGGCGATGCTCTCGAGCTGGGCGGTAATCGCGGCGCGGGCCTGGGGGCCGAGGTCTTCGCCGAAGACCGAACGGCACAGCCGCGCCATCTCCTCGTCGGGGATGGGCATAGGCTCGTTCCTTTCTGGATGACAGCGGGCCGAGGGCTGTGGAGATGTCAGGAGGGGCCGCTTCCTTACCCTGGCCTTAATATGGGCCCGGCCCCCGGGCGGATGCAACGCCCCCCGCGCCTAAGACGCGGGTCTCGCCTCCGGGACCGGCCCGGGCGGCGCGGGGCGCGCGGGTTGCGGGGCCGGGGGGGCAGGCCACACAATCCGAGGGTTTTCCGCCGTCGAGGGAGCCTCATGAGGCGCGTCGCGGGGGCCGTCGCCCTGGCGTTAGTGGGAGGAGCGCTCGCCGGCTGCGTCACCCTGGCGGCGGAGGTGGCCCAGAAAATCTGGGAGACGCGCTCCACCCAGGACCAGGTTGTGGACGCGGCCATCTACACCGGCGTCCTGAACCGCATGGTGGACGTGGATCCCGTCCTCGCCCTGGAGATCCACGTGGACGTATGGGAGGGCCGCGTCCTCCTCACGGGGAAGGTGAGCGACCCCGTCCTCCCGGCCGAGCTGGAGTTCCTCGTCCGGAAGGACGAGCGGGTCCGCACCGTCTACAACCGGATCCAGCTCCCGGGGCGGGAGGACTCGCAGGGTTCCTTCGTGAGCGACTTGTGGATCGAGGCCCAGCTCAAGGTGAAGCTCGTGACGGAGGACGGGGTGACGTCGGTGAACTACCGCTGGCAGTCGATCGGGAACCAGGTCTACATCATCGGCCGCGCCAAGGACGCGAAGGAGCGGGACGCGGTGCTCCGCCTCGTCCGGGGCATCGGGGGGGTCCGCGCCGTTCACGACTTCATCGAGGCCAGGCCCTTCGGGGCGCCGGCCCCCGCCGCGGCGCGGTGAGGGGGCGATGATCCGGCTCAGCGTGCTGGACCAGTCCCCCATCCGCAGCGGCGTCACGGCCGCCCAGGCCCTGCGCGAGACCCTCCTCCTCGCCGAGGCGGCGGAGCGGCTGGGCTACCACCGCTACTGGGTGGCGGAGCACCACAACAGCGGCGGGCTCGCCGGCACCTCGCCGGAGATCCTCGTCGGCCAGATCGCCGCCCGCACCCGCGCCATGCGGGTGGGCTCGGGCGGGGTGATGCTCAGCCACTACAGCGCCTACAAGGTGGCGGAGAACTTCCGGGTGCTGGAGGCCCTTTACCCGGGCCGGATCGACCTGGGCGTCGGCCGCGCCCCCGGCAGCGACCGCCTGACGGCGGCGGCCCTGGCACCTGACCAGAGCGGCTTCGGCTACGAAGACTACCCCCACAAGGTGGCGGACCTCATGGGTTACCTCACCGACAGCCTCCCCGCGGGCCACCCCTTCGCCCGGCTCCGCGCCATGCCGGACGGCCCCACCGCGCCCGACCTGTGGATGCTCGGGTCGAGCGGCGAGAGCGCGCTGATGGCCGCCCACTTCGGCCTCCCCTTCTCCTTCGCCCACTTCATCAACCAGTACGGCGGGCCCCAGGTGATGCGGATGTACCGGGCGAACTTCCGCCCCTCCAAGCTCCTCGCCGCCCCGCTCGGGAGCATCGGGGTCTTCGTCCTGTGCGCCGAGACCGGGGAGGAGGCGCTCCATCACGCCTCAAGCCGGCCCCTCTGGATGCTGCGCAACCGCCGGGGGGAGCGGAAGGGCATCCCCACCCCCGAGGAGGCCAAGGCCCACCCCTGGAACGAGGCCGAGCGCGCCTTCGCCGAGGACCTCTGGGGCCGCACCACCGCGGGCGGCCCTGGCCAGTGCAAGGAGGAGATGCTCAAGCTGGCCGAGGCCTACGGGGTGGAGGAGCTCGTCGTCGTCACCGTCTGCCACAGCTTCGAGGCGCGGCTGAAATCCTACGAGCTCCTGGCCGGGGCCTTCGGGCTGGAGGGGAGGGGATGAAGGCGCGGGGATTTTCGGGGTAGAGTAGGTGCCGGTTGGTTTGGCCCATTCACGGGGAGACCCGCATGCCCCTCACGGCAGTCATCACCACCGGCCGCGGCGAGATCCGCCTCTCGCTGCACGATAAGGAGACCCCCGCCACGGTCGCGAACTTCGCTAACTTGGCCAAGCGGGGATACTACGACGGCCTCAAGTTCCACCGCGTCATCCCCGACTTCATGATCCAGGGCGGCTGCCCCCAGGGGAACGGGAGGGGCGGCCCGGGCTACACCTTCGAGGACGAGTGCCGGAGCGGCCTCGCCCACGACGGGCCCGGGGTGTTCTCCATGGCGAACGCGGGGCCTGGCACGAACGGCTCCCAGTTCTTCATCACCCATGTGGCGACCCCCTGGCTGAACGGAAAGCACACCGTCTTCGGCCGGGTGACCTCGGGCCAGGAGGTGGTGGACGCCATCCAGGCGGGGGACAAGGTCGAGAAGGTCGCCATCGAGGGGGACACCGCCGCCCTCTTCAAGGCGCAGAAGGCCAACCTCGACAAGTGGAACGCCGTCCTGGACAAGTGAGGCCGGGCGTCAGGGCGCGATGAGGAGGCCGCCGGGCCGCTTGGGCTCCCAGCCCTCGGCCAGCCGCTGGGCCTCCCAGAGGTCGGCCGGGCTCAGCCGGGCGGCCACCTCGCGCAGGAGGGCCCCGGCCTCGGGGTCGCCGCCCTTCTTCGCCAGGGTGAGCCAGGCGTGGGCGAGGATGAGGTCGCGCGGGGCGCCCTGCCCCCGGACGTAGGCCTCCCCCACCAGCCGCTGGGCCTGGGCGAGCCCCTGCTCGGCGGCCCGCTTGTGCCACTTGAAGGCTTCCGCGGCGTCTTCCTTTACGCCCAGCCCCCGCGCGTGCATCGTCCCCAGGTTCAGCTGGGCCTTGGGGTGGCCCTGGTCGGCCGCCTTGCGGTACCACTTGAGGGCCTCGGCGAGGTCCGCCTTCACCCCGAGGCCCTGCCGGTACATGACGCCCACGTTGAACTGGGCCTCGGCGAGCCCGCCCTCGGCGATGGTCTTGAACGCCTTGAGCGCCGCGGGATAGTCCCCCTTCCGGAAGGCGGCGACTCCCTCCTTGAAGCCCGGCGGGGGGCTAGCCGCTCCCGCCAGGAGAAGGGCCAGGGGAAAGAAGAGAACGAGAGGGGTCCGCCGGGCGGGCATGGGGCTCCCCCTACTTCCCGCCCCGGATCTGGACCTTGCGGAAGCGGAAGGCGGCGGGAGTCACCTCGAGGGCTTCCCCTTCGCGGAGGAACTCCAGGGCCTGCTCCAGGCTGTAGCGCTTGGGGGGGACGAGCTGGGCCGCGAAGTCCGCCCCGGAGGCTCGCATGTTGGTGAGCTTCTTTTCTTTCGTGATGTTCACGTGCATGTCCCGCTCGCGGGCGTTCTCCCCGACGAGCATCCCCTCGTAGACCTCCTCCCCCGGCCCGACGAAGAGGGTGCCCCGCTCCTGGATGTTCTCGATAGCGTAGGAGGTGGTCCTCCCCGCGCGGTCGGCGACCAGGGCGCCCGTGATCCGGCCCGGCAGGTCCCCCGCCCAGGGGTCCCACCCGGCGAAGAGGTGGGTGAGGATGCCCGTGCCCCGCGTGTCGGTGAGAAACTCGCTCCGGTAGCCGATGAGCCCACGGCTGGGGATGCGGAACTCGAGCCGGGCCCGGCCCCTGCCGTGGTTGACCATCTTGGTCATGCGGCCCTTGCGGGTGCCCATCTTCTGGGTGACAACGCCGATGTACTCCTCGGGGATGTCGATTACCACGCCCTCGAAGGGCTCCAGGGTCTTGCCCCCGTCCTTCCGGGTGATGACCTCGGGGCGGCCCACCGTCATCTCGTAGCCCTCGCGCCGGAGCTGCTCGATGAGCACGGCGAGCTGGAGGGAGCCCCGGCCCGAGACGCGGAAGGCGTCGGGGGAGGCGGTCTCCTCCGCCCGGATGGCCACGTTGTTGCGCGCCTCGCGGAAGAGGCGGTCCCGCACCTGGCGCGAGGTGAGGAACTTCCCGCTCCGGCCGGACATGGGGGAGTCGTTGATGCGGAAGGTCATGGCGATGGTGGGTTCGTCCACCGAGATGACGGGGAGCGCCCGGGGATCCCCGGGGTCGCCGATGGTGTCCCCGATGTTCAGATCCTCGAAGCCCGCCACGGCGACGATGTCCCCGGCGCGCGCTTCCTCGATGGGCTTGCGCTGGAGGCCGTCGAAGCCGAAGAGGGTGGTGATCTCCCCCTTCAGTGTCTTGCCGTCCCGGCCCAGCACCACGGCGGGGGCCTTGGCCCGGATGGTGCCGTTCCACACCCGGCCGATGGCAAGGCGGCCCACGTAGTTGTCGTACTCCAGGCGGGAGACGAGCATCTGGAGCGGGGCCTCCTCCTCGTAGGCCGGCGCCGGGATGGATTCCGTAAGCGTCTGGAAAAGGGGCTCGAGGTTCTCCGCGAGCCGGTCCGGGGCGGCCCCCGCCCGCCCTCCGCGGGCGACGGCGTAGAGGACGGGGAACTCCAGCTGCTGCTCGGAGGCGTCGAGGTCGATGAAGAGGTCGTAGACTTCGTCCAGCACTTGGGCGGGCCGGGCGTCGGGGCGGTCCACCTTGTTGATGACCACCACGAAGGGGAGAGCCCGCGCGAGGGCCTTGCTCACCACGAAGCGGGTCTGGGGGAGGGGGCCCTCCGAGGCGTCCACGAGGAGCATGACGCCGTCCACCATCGAGAGGACGCGCTCGACTTCCCCGCCGAAGTCGGCGTGGCCGGGGGTGTCCACGATGTTGAGCCGCATCCCCCGCCAGGTGACGGAGCAATTCTTGGCCATGATGGTGATGCCCTTCTCGCGTTCCAAGTCCATGGAGTCGAGCACGCGCTCGGCCACCTCCTGGCCCTGGCGGAAGACGCCGCTCTGCCAGAGCATGGCGTCCACGAGGGTGGTCTTGCCGTGGTCCACGTGGGCGATGATGGCGAAGTTCCTGAGATCCTGGCGCAGCGTCTTGGGCATGGGTTTCCTGATGCCGGCGGCCGTTCCGCCCTCCCCGGCCGGGGGCGCGGAGGAGGCAGGATAATGGCCGAACGGGAGCGGGAGGGCAAGCGGGGGCGGGCCTCCCGGGGCGTTTCCCACCCCACCCCGAACTTGCTAGGCTAAGGGCCTCTGGCGAAAAGCTTTTTCGTCTCCCCGCAGGCATCCCGCGGAGGCCCCGGGCCCGTGAGATTCTCTTTTTTCATGATGCCCCTTCACGACCCGTCCGAGAACCCCGCCCTGGCCTTCGAGCGGGACATCGCCCTCGTCCGGCTGGCGGACGAGCTGGACTTCGACGAGTTCTTCATCGGGGAGCACCACTCCGGGGGCTGGGAAACCATGCCCTGCCCGGAGATGGCCCTCGCTAAGGCCTCCGCCCACGCCCACCGCATCCGGCTGGGGACCTCGGTCGTCGGACTCCCCTACCACCATCCCTTCCACGTGGCCGAGCGCATCGCCTTCCTCGATCACCTGACCCGGGGGCGGGCCATCCTGGGGGTCGGGCCCAGCAGCCTGACGACCGACATCAAGCTCTTCGGCCTCCCGCCGGA
>Ga0156328_1040_pt1 | contig 14082 bp, 16 predicted proteins | sample RifCSPlowO2_12_FD_107976 | JGI IMG/M metagenome (GOLD analysis project Ga0156328, IMG submission 107976) | Candidatus Tectomicrobia bacterium RIFCSPLOWO2_12_FULL_69_37 | reverse complement strand
GGGCCGCGCCGTCCCCCTCGCCACCCCGGCCGAGGCGCGCGCGACGCTCGAAGTCACCCTCGCCATCGAGCGCAGCGCCAAGGAGAACCGGCCCATTGACCTGCCGCTGGCCTGAGGCGGGCGTGACGGCTCCCCAGCCGGAGACGCTGGTCGAGGAGGCCGCCTTCCGCCTCCTGCGGGAGGGGACGCGCTTCACCCTCTCGGGCGACGTGGACGCCGGGGCGGCCGCGCGCGTCCTTCAAGCGCTCGAAGAGAAGGCGGGGGGAGGTGAGGCGGCGGAGCTTCTTTTGGATGAGGCGGAGATCATCGGCGGCCCAGCCGCGGCCCGGATGGTGGACGCGGTAAGGCTCTTGCTGGATCGGTTCGCGCGCCTGCGCCTGGTGCGCGCCCCCCAGGCCCTCGCCCACACCCTCTACCGGGTAGGGATGCTCCAGCCCGGGAGCCGCCTTGAGCTGATTGCTCCCCGGGAGGAGGAGGGGCGGGCAAGTTAGGTGCGTTCTCTCGCCGCGGTGTTTATCGGGGGAAGGTTGGTTTCCCCCCCCTCCGGGAGGGGGCAGGAGGAGGGGAATCAAGCCCGTCTCTGCGGATGGTCTTCGGTATTTGCGAGGGCGTATGGCAATACGCCCCTACGCAGGATCAGGCATTGGCCGAGAGCTTTCGCGCCATCTCGTCCAGGTGGGCGGCGATCTCGGCGGCGTCCGGGGGGTAGTGGATGTCCTCCCCCAGCCCGCCCTCCCCGGCGGGGCTCTTGACCACGTACATGACCGCCTTCTCGCCCAGGGTGCGGCCCGCGTGCAGGGCGCCCCGGGGGATGTGGACGATGTCCCCGGGCTCGATTACCCGCTCCTCCTCCCCGACCCGCAGGTAGCGCTTCCCCTCCAGGACGTAGACGAGCTGCTCCTCCTTCTCGTGCCAGTGGGGCTTCGAGCCGGTGCCGCGCCGGAAGGTGACGACCCCGGCCTTCATCAGCTCGCCCGCGATGGGCTGGTATTCGCCGGGGCTGTGGTGGCTCAGGGTGATTTTCTTCAGGTCGGCGCTCTTGTAGAAGGGCATGGCTCTTCCTCCCCGCGTGCCGGATGGTGGTATGGGGTCCGGAGGGATTATAGCCGGATTCCCCCCCCGGAGGGCCGCCGCTGGGCGCCCCCGGCCCGGGGCCTGTCTTGATTCCGGTCCCGCGCGTTTCGTGCTAGCTTCGGGCCGTCCGGGCGGCGGAACCCATCCCGGGAGGAGGATGATCATGCCGGTCTACCGCTTCGAGGACCTCCCCGACGTGCAGCACAACCCCGGCCTCTCCTCGAACCGCGGGGAAACCATCAAGGGCGAGCGGATGTACTTCGCCCACCGCCGGCGCCCGGCGGGCACCGAGGCCAAGCCCCACCACCACCCGAACGAGCAGTTCATCTACGTCTTGAAGGGCCGGGAGAAGTTCTGGCTGGACGGCGTGGAGCACGTCGTGGGCCCCGGGGACGTCATCCACGTCCCGGCCAACACGGTCCACGCCACCCTGGCCCTGGAGGACATGGAGACGATCTACGTCAAGGACACGAGTTGGGGGCTCAAGGGTGTCCCCGCCGGGGAGAAGGCGCCGGAGGCCATGCCGCCGGACGATCCGTTCTAGGTGAAGAGTCCGCCGGCGGGCCTGGAGCCCGTAGGGGCGGGTTTTAAACCCGCCCCTGCAGATGGGCACGCCCGAGGCATTTGTAGGGGCGTATGGACTTCGGCGAGCTCAGTCGCGCCGTTGAGCCGCCATGCGCCCCTACGCAGGATTGCGCAGTGGCCAAGTGCTCCATCGGCGGGAGGACGGCATCTACTACCACAAGGAGGCCGAGGCGGATGTTCAACAAAGTTCACCACATCGGAATCGCCGTGAAAGACATGGGCGCGGCCATCGCCCTCTATGAAAAAATGGGCGCCAAATTGCTCGCGAGAGAGACCAGCAGGGACGGCTCGGCCGACCTGGCCATGCTCGACCTGGGGGGCGACCTCATCGAGCCCATCTCGCCGCTCAGGGACGACACGAACCTTGCCAGATTCATCCGGGAGCGCGGCGAAGGCCTTCACCATGTGGCGTACGACGTGAAGAACATCGAGGGCGTGATCGCCGAGATGAAGGCGCGGGGCTTCGAGATGATCGACGAAAAATCCAGGCCCGGCTTCGGCGGTCACCTCGTCGCCTTCATTCAGCCCAAGAGCACCATGGGGACGTTGTGGGAGCTGGTCGAGGACGTTTGAGCCGGCCGGCTCCCCCGGGCGCGGCCGGGGCGGGCGCGGGGCGATCCGTCCGAGGGTGCGCAACCGCGCCGTCTTGCTGAACTCTTCGCGGAGTTTATCCTGAGTGAAGCGAAGGACTCAGGACAGGCTCCGCGAAGCGCGGTGAAGAATCTGCTTCGTGCTTTTGAAAACAGATTCCTCGCGGCTCGGCTGAGCCTTCGGCCCGGGCTCGGCCGGGCCGGAACCCGCCCCTACAGATAAATCACCCTCAACCCTTTTTCATTCGCAATATGTCACGGGAGGCCGGAATGCCCACGCTGAGCGCCGGGAAGATCGGCATCTACTACGAGGAAGAGGGGCGGGGAGTCCCTCTCGTCATGATCGGGGGCCTCACCGCCACGGTCGAGGTGTGGGGGAGGCTGCGGGGGCTCCTCGCCGCCCGCTACCGCCTCGTCATGCCCGACAACCGGGGGAGCGGCCGCACGAAGGTGGAGAATGACGACGGGGACCGCCACCCGGCGTGGCTCGCGCAGGACGTCCTCGCCCTGGCGGACGGCCTGCGGCTGGGCCGCTTCCACGTGCTGGGGGGCTCCTTCGGGGGGATGGTCGCCCAGGAGGTGGCCCTCCTCTATCCTGGCCGGGTGCGGAGCGTGGTGATCGCCTGCTCCCACTTCGGGGGGAAGGAGAAGGTGGAGGCCGCCCCGGGGGTGAGGGAGACGCGGGTGCGGGGCGGGGTCCCGGGGGCCACCGAGGCGGAGCGCCGGGCGGCGCTCGAGACCATCTTCCACCCCGACACCGTGCGCAGCCGCCCCGAGGTGGTGCGCCACTACGACGAGAACAAGCGCCTTTTCCCCCACAGCAAGGAGGAGCTCGCCCGCCGGGGGGAGGGCGTCGCCCGCTTCGACGCCTCGGGCCGCCTGCTGGGCTTGAAGGTGCCCGCCCTCGTCATCCACGGCTCCCACGACCAGCTCGTACCCACCGCGAACGCCCGCCTCATCGCCGGGCGCATCCCGGGCGCCGAGCTCGTGATCGTCGAGGGGGCGGGCCACCACTTCTACTCCGAGCAGCCCGAGGCCTCGGCCCGGGCCATCCTGGCGTTCCTGGAGAAGCACTAGGGCGGAGGACTCAGCCTCCCGCTGTCATTCCGAGCGCCAGCGAGGAATCTGTTTTTGCTTGAGAAGCGGATTCCTCCCTTCGCTTCGCTCCGGTCGGAATGACATGCCTGACGGGCGCGGCGCGATTCCTGTAGGGGCGGTTCGCGGACCGCCCCTGCACCGGTGACATTCATTGGTCAGGGAACCGTAGGGCGACCGGCGGCTCGGATGATCCGCCGAAGTCCGTGCGCCCCTGCATCATTTCCGGTCCGTCACCCGTACACCACCAGGAAGTACAGGATGAGGAAGAAGAGGCCGAACATGGCGGCGGCGTCGAAGTTCGAGAGGGTGTGGCCGTCCTGCATGAGCTCGAAGAGGACGAAGAAGACCGGGAAGAGCATCATCATGATGAGGGTGACGGTGTTGTCGATGGGGATGCCGATGAAGCCCGCGGGGACATCCCCGAGCCACTGCATCAGCCCGATGATGAGGAGGGTGAAGGGGAAGACGAGGAACTTCACCTGGGTGATCCCGCCGAAGGCGTTCGAGAGGGCGATCTCGTACTCCCCCTTCCGGTGGCTCTCCACGAGGATGAAGATCTCGGCGATCCCGGCGAAGAAGGCGAGGACGAAGGCGGCGCGCACCGGGGAGAGGTGGATCTGGTGGAGCATGGTCTCGGCGAAGGTGGCGACCATGTGCCCGCCGAGGAAGGCGGCCACCGTCCCGACGGCGAAGAGGAGGATCATCCGGCCCGCAGGCTCATGGGCGCGGTCCTCGGGCCTGAGGGCCTCGTGGACCTCGTTCTCGCTGTAGTGGACGATGAGCGAGTGGAGGTAGAGGGCGAAGATGAAGAGCATCGTCACCCCGATGACGGCGAGCTCGTGGCCCGCAAGCGCCTGCTTGGGCGGCGTGTTGAGCCGGCTCGCGAGGAGGAAGAAGCCGAAGATGAGCGCCACCGCGCTGCCCACGATCAGGATCTCCCGCCCGATCTTGAAGATGGGGGCGGGCAGGGCGTACTGGCCCTCCCCCACCGTCTTGGGCAGGAAGAAGGAGTAGACCGAGAAGATGACGGCGTTGTTGTAGATCGTCACGACGGCGATGAGGAAGGCGGCCACCGGGTCCACCGGCACCACGAAGATGATGACGGCCACCTCGGGCAGGGTGGAGATGATCTCGCCCACCGTCCCCCCGACGAAGTGGTTCCAGTCCCGGCGGGAGGAGAGGATCTCCGAGGCGTGGACGAGGGACTCGCTCGCCGCGTTGATGAGCGCCACCCCGCCGAGGAGGTAGAGGAGGCCGAAGAGCCAGGGCGAGGCCGCGGCCGTGCGGGAGGGGACGAGGGCGAGGGCCGCCGCGAGGAGGATGCCCAGGGCGAGGGACCAGACCCACAGGGGGGGTTTCTTCATGCGCGCCGCTCCCGGGCGGAGGATGGGGGGATTATAGCACCGGGGGGCGGGCCTCTCCGCTTTTTTGTTTTTCGGGGCGGAGCGGGCTATCTCCGGTTCGCGCGCTCCCACGCGTCGATGTCGTAGGTGTCCTCGGGGTTGCCGAAGAGGCCGCCGCGCTTTCTCACCTCGGCCTTGGCGCGCTCCCAGGAGCCGGCGTCCATCCCGATCTCGAAGAGGTAACCGGCCGGGTCGTGGAAGTAGAGGGAGAGCGAGTTCGTGCCCCCGTGGCCGTAGGGGCCGAAATGGCGGACGCCCTCGCGCCGGAAGGCGGCGAGCCAGGCGTCCAGGTCCTCGAAGCGCCCCTTGAGCGCCGTGTGGACGAAGTGGCCCTGGGGCGGCTCGGGGGCGGCGCCGTTCAGGGCGAAGGTGACGCCCCCGAGCCGCACCCACACCTGGGGCATGCGCTTGAGCGCCCGGTCGCTCTCCTCCGCCCCGATGCGGCGGACGACCTCGCCCCCCAGGATGCGGGTGTAGAAGTCCTCGGCCCGCCGGATGTCGCCCTGGGCGAGGGCCAGGTGGTGGATGCCGTCGAGTTGCATGGGCGGGGCCTCCTCTCGGGCGCGGCGGGCGGGCGCGGGTTCCGGAACCGGGTTTCGTGTATTATACCGGAACCTGACCCTTCGGGCCGCCCGGCTCTCCATCCCTGGGCGAGCCCTCACCGGCGAGACCCGCGAAGGAGGATCGCACGTGGCCGAGATTCACCCCGTCCTCAAGAACCGCCAGAGCCGGCGCCATTTCAACGGAGTCCCCCCCGAGCCCGAGAAAATCGAGGCCATGCTCGAGGCCTTCCGCTGGGCGCCCTCCTCGAACAACCGCCAGCCCTGGCGCATCATCGTGGTGCGCTCGCCCGAGGCCCACAAGCGCTTCGACGCCTGCCTGAGCGAGACGAACCTCCAGTGGGCCACCGCCGCCCCGGTCAAGATGATCATCCTGGGCCACCCCGAGGAGCAGCCCGAGCGCAACGGCCAGCAGCGCTACCTGCTGGATCTGGGCCTCGCCATCGAGAACCTCCTCATCCAGGGCTGCGCCCTGGGGCTCACCGCCCACGCCATGGCGGGCTGGGACGAGGAGAAGGCGCTGGCGAACTTCCACGTCCCCAAGCCCTTCCGCGTCGGGGCCCTCTTCGCCGTGGGCTACCCGGGCACCCTCGATGGTCTCCACCCCGAGGTCGTGAAGAAAGAGCAGGCCCCCCCCGCCCGCAAGTCTCCGGATGAGATTTTCTTCTGGGACGATTTCGGGCAGAAGGGGAAAGCGTAGGGGAAATACGGCCGAGCCCGAAACAGTTTGGGGAGTTTTTTGTCCCCCTCCGGGAGGAGGGGGATTTTTTTGCTTGTTGATCCAGCAGCCAAAGGAAAATATGATGTAGGGAGACATCTGAAACAGTTCATGAAATGCTTCTCGTTAACGGGAGGAGGCAGGAGATGCGTCAGCGCGCGATGAAAGCGGTCTGTCTTGTGCTCCTTTCGGTCATGCTGGGGGCCTGCACCCAGAATTTCCTGGAGACCCCCGGCGTAGAAGACAGAGCGGCCGACCACATCCTGAAGGCGGACACCGAGGCGATGCGCGTTCTCCGGGTGGAGCTCGCCCTTGCGGTGGTGGCCTACGTCGGCTCCGAGCGGCTCCAGCGCGCGGAGGAGTCGGCCAGCATCAAGGCCCAAGTGCTCCTCTCGGGCATCCAGCGGGTGCAGGGGTCGGTGGCGAGGGCGGCCGAGGCCGCCAAGACCTCCGGGCCCTTCGAGATCGTGATGAAGGAGGTGGTGGACGAACTCTTCGTCCTCACCAAGATCGCGGTGGACTTCGACCTGGACGTGGTCGGCTCCCTCTCCTCCGTGGCTAGCGCCGGGACGGTGGAGAAGCTGCGCTTCCTGGCCGGGGTGCTGCGCAGCGCGGCCCGGATCGCCCGCACCACGAAGGACATCTTCCAGGACATCGACCGCCTGAAGAAGCAGATCGGTGACAGTCCTAAGCCCAAGGCCGCGGACTGGGAGTACGTCGAGCGCTGGGTGAAGTTCGCTTGCGCCCGTCTGGGCAAGATGGCCGACCTCCCCGGCGCCCCCGACTCCTACGAGCAGTTCTGCAAGTACAAGGGGGAGAAGGTGGGATAGCCCTTCCCTTATCGTCTTCCCCAACGAAACAGCCCCCGGGTCTCCCCGGGGGCTTCTTGTTCTTTTATCTGTCTTCGTCTTGTTCTCCGCCCTTCCCCCCCCTACACCTTCTTGTCCTGGGCGCCGATGGCCTCCATCATCCCCCACTTGATGACGGTGAGCTTCTCGATGCGCTGGAAGAGGACTTTCTCCCCGAGCAAGTAGCCGAACATCCCGAGGACGGTGATCGACACCATCATGAAGGCGACGTCGAGGTACTCCTGCGAGTCGAAGATGCCGGCCGAGAGCCCCCAGCGGATGCCCGCCAGGGCCTCGGCGCCCACCATGGCGATCCAGGAACGCGCCAGGCCCAGGCGCAGCCCGCCCAGGACGATGGGGAGGGAGCCCGGGAGGACGACGGTGCGGAAGATCATCGTCTTGCTCGCGTTCATGGACTGGGCTGCCCGCAGCCACACCGGGTTGACGGTCTTCACGCCCATCCAGACCGCCTGGGCGATGGGGAGGAAGGCCGCGAAGGAGGCGACGAAGATGACGGTGTGGTCGCCCAGGCCGAACCAGATGACGGCGATGGGGGTCCAGGCCAGGGCGGGGATGGGGGTCAGAACGGAAATCAGCGGGACGAAGAAGGACTCCCAGAAGGAGGTCCGGCCCATCAGGATGCCGATGATCACGCCGATGGCCGCGGCGAGGCCGAACGAGAAGGGGAGCCTCCACGCCGTGGCCAGGGTGTGCCACCAGAGGGGGCCCGCGCCGAGATAGTGGAGGAAGTCCGCCACGCCATCGACCTTCCCCGCCATCATGGCGTCGGCCAGCCGCCCGAAGGTGAGCTCCCACCCGCGGACCACGACGTCGGCGGGCGTCGGGAAGAGCAGCCTGAGCTTGCCGCTCACCTGCATGGCGGCGGCCTGCCACATCACCGTGACCGCCAGGAAGGGGTACAGGGGGCGCAGCTTCGTCAGGAGAGGGGTCTTCTTTTCCTCGCGCGGGCTCAGGGCCGGGTGGTGGGCGATGGACTGCGCTTGCTCCTGGGCCATGGAGTGTCCCTCGCGTGACGCCTGTCGCTGCACCGTCCTCCCCCGCATAGGGAGCGGCGGCGCGGCGCCCCGGGCAGGCGGCCGAATCCGTGGGTTTCCTGCGGACCAATATCGCCAGAACATTAGCAGAACACGGGGAAAGGGGAAAGGGCATTTTTCGGCCCGGCGGCGCGGCGACCGCGGGGCGCACCGTCCGGGGGCGGGAGCGGCCCAGCGCGTTCCCCCCGCTTGCCCCTCCGCCCCTAACTCCTTACACTGCCGGGGGTTTGCGGGGGGAGGGGTTTCGCGTCCCTCCCGTTTTCGTCTCATCGCCTGGAAGGAATCGCGCCCCCTTTGTTCGACGCCGGCTACCTCCAGCAGCTCATCATCGCCCTCCCGGCCATCCTCCTGGCGCTGACCTTCCACGAGGTGGCCCACGGCTGGGCGGCTGACAAGCTGGGGGACCCGACGGCGCGCCTCCTGGGGCGGCTCTCGCTGAACCCCCTCGTCCACCTCGACCCAATGGGCACCCTGGCCTTCGCCGTCTCGCTCGCGGCGGGGGTGGGCTTCGGGTGGGCCAAGCCCGTGCCGGTGGAGCCGCGCCACTTCCGGCGTCCCCGGCGGGATATGATGTGGGTGGCGCTCGCGGGGCCGGCCACTAACTTCGTGCTGGCCATCCTGAGCGTCGTCCTCTTCGCCCTGGCGCGGCGCCTCGGGCTGGACGCGGGCTTCGTGGGGGAGCCGGTTTCCCTCATGCTCCAGGCCAGCTTCGGCATCAACACGGCCCTCGCCGCCTTCAACCTGATCCCCATCCTCCCCTTCGACGGGGGGAGGATCCTGATGGGGGTGCTGCCCTCGCGCCTGGCCTGGTCGTACTCCCGGAGCGAGCCTTATGGCTTCTTCGTCGTGCTGGGGCTCATCCTCCTGGGGTGGTTGCACATCATCTTCTGGCCGATCTACACCACTCTGCGGGCGGCGGAGTTGGCCCTCGTGGATAACCTGCTGCGTATCGTGGGCTTCTGAGGGGCGCCCCGGGGGGCGGGCCCCGGGGGAACCCTGAGTCCCCCCCGGACGGGACAGGAACAGGAAAGGGCGCCATGGCGGATCAGGGGAAGCGGGTGCGGTTCCTCTCGGGGGTGCAGCCCTCGGGGCGGCTCCACCTGGGGAACTACTTCGGGGCCTTGAAGCAGCACATCGCCCTCCAGGACGAGGGCGAGGCCTTCTACTTCATCGCCAACTACCACGCCATGACCACCGTCCAGGACCCCAAGGCCCTGGCCCAGGCCACCGTGGACGTGGCGCTGGACTACCTGGCCCTGGGCCTCGACCCGCGGAAGGCCGTCTTCTTCCGCCAGTCGGACGTGCCCGAGGTCCCGGAGCTGGCCTGGGTGCTCTCCTGCGTGACGGGCAAGGGCCTCCTCGACCGGGCCACCTCCTACAAGGACAAGGTCGCCCGGGGCATCACTCCCTCGATGGGGCTCTACGCCTACCCGGTGCTCATGGCGGCGGACATCCTCATCTACCGCTCGAACGTGGTGCCGGTGGGGGAGGACCAGGTGCAACACATCGAGATGACGCGCGACATGGCCGCCGCCTTCAACGCCACCTACCGGGAGATCTTCCCCATCCCCGCCCACCGCCTCGACGCGGGGGCCAAGGTGCCGGGGCTCGACGGCCAGAAGATGAGCAAGAGCTACGGCAACACCATCGAGATCTTCGAGGAGGGGAACGACCTCAGGAAGAAGGTCATGTCCATCGTCACAGACTCGACCCCCTTGGAGGCCCCGAAGGATCCGGACAAGTGCAACGTCTTCGCCCTCTACCGCCTGGTCGCCTCGGCGGGTGAGGTCGCGGAGATGGCCGGCCGATACCGGGCGGGGGGTTTCGGCTACGGGGACGCCAAGAAGGCCCTCCTGGAGAAGATCAGCGCCTGCTTCGGCCCCTTCCGCGAGGAGCGCAAGCGCCTCGCCAGGGAGCCGGCCTACGCCGAGGGCGTCCTCGCCGAGGGCGGGGCCCGGGCCCGGGCCGAGGCCCAGGCCACCATGCGCCTCGTGCGCGAGGCGGCGGGCCTCCCCCCCATGCCGGCCGCGGCCGCCGGCGCCGCGCGCAGGGGCTGAGCCGGACCCCATGGCCACCGACTACAAGAAGATCCTGAACCTTCCCAAGACGGCCTTCCCGATGAAGGGGGACCTGCCCCAGCGCGAGCCCCAGATGCTCGCCGCCTGGGAGAAGGAGGGCCTCTACGCCCGGCTGCGCGAGGCCTCCAAGGGGCGGAAGAAGTACATCCTCCACGACGGCCCGCCCTACGCGAACGGCCACATCCACATGGGGACGGCCCTCAACAAGATTCTGAAGGACATCGTGGTCAAGTCGAAGCAGATGGCGGGCTTCGACGCCGCCTACGTCCCCGGCTGGGACTGCCACGGCCTCCCCATCGAGCACCAGGTGGACCGCGAGCTGGGCGCCCGCCGCTTCGACGTGGGCCCGGTCGAGAAGCGCCGCCTCTGCCGCGCCTACGCCGAGAGGTTCATCGGGGTCCAGCGCGGGGAGTTCAAGCGCCTGGGGATCCTCGGGGACTGGGAGCGCCCCTACCTCACCATGAGCTGGGAGTACGAGGCGGCCACCGTGCGCGAGCTGGCCCGCTTCATGGAGAAGGGAAGCGTCTACCGGGGCTTGAAACCCGTCCACTGGGCCCCCGGCCTGCGCACCGCCCTGGCCGAGGCCGAGGTGGAGTACCAGGAGGTCACCACCCCGAGCGTCTACGTGCGCTTCCCGCTGAGCGATGGGCAAAAGGAAGAGTGGGAGGCCAGGGTGCCCGCCCTCAAGGGCGTCCTCAAGGGGAAGAAGGCGGGCGTCCTCATCTGGACCACAACGCCCTGGACCCTGCCCGCCAACCTCGCCCTCGCCTTCCACGGGGAGCTCGACTACGCCGCCTTCCGGCGCGGGGAGGAGGTCCTCCTCTTCCACGAGCACTTTCTCCCCCGCGTGGCCGGGCTGGCCCGGAAGGAGGGGGACGGCGCCCCCTTCGAGAAGATCGCGGATTTCCCCGGCGCCTCGGTGGAGAAGCTGAGCGCCCGCCACCCTTGGATAGACCGCGACTCCCTCGTCATCCGCGCGGGCTACGTCACCCTGGAGCAGGGCACGGGGGTGGTGCACACCGCCCCCGGCCACGGGCGGGAGGACTACGAGAGCGGAATGCAGTACGGCCTCGAGGTCTACAGCCCGGTGGACGACGACGGGAAGTTCACCCCGGACGTCGCCCACTTCGCCGGGGAGTTCGTCTTCGACGCCGACCCCAAGATCATCGCTCTCCTGCGCGAGCGGGGGATGCTCCTCGCCGTGGAGGACTACCGCCACCCCTACCCCCACGACTGGCGGAGCCACCGGCCCACCATCTTCCGTGCCACCCCGCAGTGGTTCATCTCGATGGAGCACGGGGAGCTGCGCCGCCGCGCGCTGGAGGAAATCCGCAAGGTCAAATGGGTCCCGCCCTGGGGCGAGGAGCGCATCTTCGGGATGATCGAGAACCGCCCGGACTGGTGCATCTCGCGCCAGCGCGCCTGGGGCGTGCCCATCGTGGCCTTCCACTGCGCGGGTTGCGGCCAGGTGGTGGTGGACCCGAAGGTCGCCCACGCCGTCGCCGGCCGCATGGAGACCGAGGGCGGAGCCGACCTCTGGTTCGAGAAGGAGGCGGCCGGCCTCCTCCCGGAGGGCTACAAGTGCGCCTCCTGCGGGGGGACCTCCTTCAAGAAGGAGGGGGACATCCTCGACGTCTGGTTCGACTCGGGGGTGAGCCAGGCCGCCGTGCTGGAGAAGAACGCGGACCTCGCCTGGCCCTGCGACATGTACTTGGAGGGGAGCGACCAGCACCGCGGCTGGTTCCACAGCTCCCTCCTCGCCGCCGTGGGGGTGAAGGGGGCCGCGCCCTACCGCGAGGTGCTGACCCACGGCTACGTCGTGGACGGCCAGGGCCGCAAGATGAGCAAGAGCCTGGGCAACGCGATGGAGCCGGAGGAGGTCATCAAGAAGTACGGGGCCGAGGTGCTGCGCCTCTGGGTGGCGGGGGAGAACTACCGCGAGGACATCCGCATCTCCCCCCAGATCCTCGAGCGCTTGGCCGAGGCCTACCGGAGAATCCGCAACACCTGCCGCTTCATCCTGGGGAACCTCCAGGACTACGCGGCCTTCGACCCCGGGGCGGACACGGTGCCCCTGGCGGAGCGGCCCGAGATCGACCGCTTCATCCTGAGCCGCCTGGACCGCCTCGTCGAGCGGGTGCGGCGGGCCTACGAGGAGTACGAGTTCCACATGGTCTTCCACGCCCTCAACAACTTCTGCTCGGTGGACCTTTCCGCCTTCTACCTGGACGTGGTGAAGGACCGGCTCTACATCGCCCTGCCGCGCGACGCCGGCCGGCTGGCCGGCCTCAGCACCATGCACGAGGTCCTGGACGCCCTGCTTCGCCTCATGGCCCCCGTCCTCTCCTTCACGGCCGAGGAGGCCTACCAGCTCACCCCCAAGCTCCACGGCGCGAGCGTCCACCTCGCCCCCATGCCCGAGCCGGACCCCGCCCGCCGCCTCGCCGAGGCCGAGGAGCGGCGGTGGGAGTCCCTCCTCCTCGTGCGCGACGAGGTGCTCAAGGCCATCGAGCAGGTCCGCCAGAGCCAGCAGGGGAAGGGCAAGGGCAGCTCCCTCAACTTCGAGGTGCGCCTGTGGGCGGGGAAAGCCCTGCACGAGGCCCTCCTCCCCCTGGCGGGGGAGATGGAGGACGTCTTCATCGTCTCGAAGGCCACCCTCGCCCCCCCGGGCGAGGCCGCCCCGGTGGGGGCCGCCGCCACCGCCGCCGAGGGCCTCTCCGTCCTCGTCGCCGAGGCCAAGGGGAGGAAGTGCGCCATGTCCTGGAAGGTCACGGAGGACGTGGGCGCCGACCCGCGCTTCCCGGACCTCTCGGCCCGCTGCGCCCGCATCGCGGCCCAGGCCGCTTCATGAAAGCCGTTTCGTGACCCAGCCGCCCTTTGACTCTGCTCAGGGCCGTGAGCTTGCCGAACGGCCGCGCCTGGGGCCCTTCCTCCTCTTCGCGGCCCTCTACGCCCTGGCCGATCAGCTCCTCAAGTGGGCGGTGGTGGCCTCCCTCCAACTGGGGGAGAGCCGCACCCTCATCCCCGGCTTCGCCAACCTCACCTATCTGCGCAACCGGGGGGGGGCCTTCAGCCTCCTCGCGGGCCTGCCCGAGGGGTGGGGACGGGCCTTCTTCCTCGTCGCCACCCTGGCCGCCCTGGCCTTCGTCCTCTACCTCTACCGCTGGAGCCCGCCTGCCACCCGGTGGGGGCGTTTCGGCCTGTGGGCCATCTTCGGGGGCGGGGCGGGCAACCTGGTGGACCGCGCCCTCCACGGCGAGGTGGTGGATTTCATCGACCTCCACGCCGGGGGCTATCATTGGCCCGCTTTCAACCTCGCGGACTCCGGGATCACGGTGGGGGTGATCCTCCTCGCCCTCGACCTCGTCCGCAGCCGCGCCCCCGCCCCGGAGGACGGCGCGGGGGCATAGGAGGGCTCGGATGGCCGGGACGTTCCGCTTCCCCCCGGGCGAGGCGGGCCAGCCGGAGGAGTTCCCCGGCGGCCCCGCCGTCCTGGCCCGCGCCTACGCCCGCCAGCGCCTGACGGCGGCCGTGGTTTTCTGGGGAGGGGGAGCGGCCCTCTCCCTCCTTCTGCTGGGCGGGGGACTGGCCTCCTTTTTCGCCGTCCCGGACGGGGGCGCGCCCCTGGCCGCCGCCGCGGGGGGGCTGGGACTCGCCCTCTCGCTCTGGATGGGCGGGCGCGCCGCCCTCGACCTCTGGGAGGCGCCCGTCCCCTTCGAGGGCCGGGTGGCCGGGAAGGCGGCCTCCCTCTTCTGGAACCGCCTGACCTTCCTGGAGGACAAGTACCACCTCCGCCTCGCCCGCGGGGCGGACATGCGCCCCCTGGCGGCCGGGGGCCGGGCGGCCGAGGGCTGGTTCCTCGCCGCGCGCGGCTACCACGAGCTCGTGAATCCGGGCGACGCGGTGCGGGGCGCCCTCCACCGCCGCACCCGCCTCATCGCCCACCTGGTGAAGCCCTAGCCGCCCATGACCGCCGGGGAGTTTCTCCACCTCACCTGCGCGGAGGGCGCGCCCCGCCTCGACACCTTCCTCGCCGCGAGCCTCCCCCAGCTCTCCCGCTCCCGCCTCCAGGC
>Ga0156328_1195_pt1 | contig 14233 bp, 10 predicted proteins | sample RifCSPlowO2_12_FD_107976 | JGI IMG/M metagenome (GOLD analysis project Ga0156328, IMG submission 107976) | Candidatus Tectomicrobia bacterium RIFCSPLOWO2_12_FULL_69_37 | reverse complement strand
CACCGACCCGGTGGCGCTGCGCGCCTACGACTGCGACGCCCTCACCATCTACAAGGGCCAGCCCTCGGCCGTCGTCCTCCCCGGCAGCACGGAGGAGGTCCAGCGGGTGGTGCGCCTCTGCCGCGAGGCGGGGGTGCCCCTCATCCCCCGGGGGGCGGGCACCTGCCTCTCGGGCGGGGCGACGCCCGCGCCGGGGGGCGTCCTCGCCGTCTTCGTGCGGATGAACCGGATTCTCGAGATCGACTGCGAGAACCGCCTGGCCCGGGTCCAGCCGGGGGTGGTGAACCTCCACCTCACGCGCGAGGTCCTCCCCCGCGGCCTCCACTACGCCCCCGACCCCTCCAGCCAGATGGCCTGCACCATCGGCGGGAACGCCGCCGAGAACTCGGGCGGGGCCCACTGCCTCAAGTACGGCATGACCACCAACCACATCCAGGGCATGACGGTGGTGCTCGCCTCGGGGGACGCCGTCCGCCTCGGGGCGGACGGGGACGAGGCCCCCGGCCTCGACCTGCGCGGCTTCTTCATCGGCTCGGAGGGCACCTTCGCCGTCATCACCGAGCTGACCGTGCGCCTGACCCCCAACCCCGAGGGGGTGCGCACCATGCTCGCCTGCTTTGGGGAGGTGGGGGACGCCTGCCGCACCGTGAGCGAGGTCATCGCCGCCGGGGCCGTGCCCGCCGCGATGGAGCTCATGGACCGATACACCATCGAGGCGATCGAGAAGGTGATGCAGGCGGGCTACCCCCGGGACGCGGGGGCCGTCCTCCTCCTTGAGCTGGACGGCCTGCCCGCCTCCATGCGGCCCTTGGAGAAGCTCATCCAGGACATCTGCGCCCGCAACCGCTGCTCCTCCTTCCGCGTCGCCCAGAGCGAGGCCGAGCGCGAGAGCCTCTGGATGGGCCGCAAGAAGGCCTTCGGCGCCTTCGGGGCCATCGCCCCCGCCTACTACTGCCTGGACGGCACCGTCCCCCGCTCCAAGCTGGCCGAGGTGCTCGCGGAGTTCGACCGCATCGCCGCCCGCCACGGCCTGCGCATCACCAACGTCTTCCACGCCGGGGACGGGAGCCTCCACCCCAACGTCCTCTTCGACGACCGGGTGCCCGGCGAGACCGCACGCGCCGTCGAGTGCGGGGCCGAGGTGCTGCGCGCCTGCATCCGCGCGGGGGGGGTGCTCTCGGGCGAGCACGGCATCGGCATCGAGAAGAAGCGCGAGATGCGGGACCAGTTCGACGCCGCCACCCTCGGCATCATGGAGCGCGTCCGGGACGCCGTGGATCCGGAGGGCATCTTCAACCCCGGCAAGATCTTCCCCGGGGGCGAGGTCGAGTTCCCCCTCGCCGGCGCCGCTCAGCTCGGGGGGGTGGCGAGAATGAGCGCCGCCTTCTCCAAGTAGGACGCCATGCCCGCCTCCCTCGACGCCTTCGCGCGCGCGGTCGAGTCCGACACCGGCGACCCCCGCCTCCTCTCGGGGGAGGGGACGGGGATGTACGTCCTCGGGGGCCGCATGCCCTTCGTCATCGCCCGCCCCGCGAGCCACGAGGCCGTCCTGAGCGTTCTCGCCCGGGCCAGCGAGGAGGGCCTGGGTGTCGTCCCCTGGGGCGGGGGCACGGGCCGGCGGGCGGGCTACCCGCCCGAGCGCTACGACGTGGCCCTCTCCACCGAGCGCCTGGCGGCGGCGGTGGACTTCCTCCGCGACGACTTGACCGCCGTCGTCCAGCCCGGGATGACCATCGAGGCGCTGAACCAGCTCACCCGCCCCGAGGGGCAGACGGCGGGCCTCGACCCCGCCAACCCCGGCCGCGCCACCGTGGGCGGCACCATCTTCGCCGAGCGCTCGGGACCCATGCGGATCCGCTGGGGCAGGGCCCGGGACCGCGTCATGCGGCTCAAGGTGGCGCTCGCGGACGGCTCCTCCCACACCTACGGCGCCCTGGTGGTCAAGAACGTGACGGGCTACGACATGAACCGCCTCCTCGCCGGGAGCTGGGGCGCCCTCGCGGTGGCGACCGAGCTGGCGCTGCGCCTCTACAAGGCGCCCGAGCGCACCGGGGCGCGGGCGGCGGGCTTCGGGGGGGCGGAGGAGGCCTTCCGGGCGGCGCAGCGGCTGATGGCGCTCCCGCTCCATCCCCTGTGGGTGGAGGTGCTGGACGCCGGGCGGCTCGCGGCCCTGGGGGAGCGGCATCCCCTGCCGGGCCCCTGGTGCCTCGCCGCCGCCTTCGGGGACTTCGAGGAGGGCCTGGCCGAGCAGCTCGGCCGCTTCGAGGATCTCCTCTCCCTCGAAGGGGGGAAGGAGCTCGCGCGCTTCGACGACGAGGCGGCGGCCCGCCTGGGCGCCGCCCTGGCCGACCAGCCGGGCGGGGACTTCGCCCGCGAGGAGGCGCTCGCGGTGCGGGCCTCGGGCCGGCCGGACCAGCTCCCCCGCTTCGCCCGTGCGGCCGGGGAGGCGGCCCGCAAGGGCGGCTTCCGCCTGGCCGCCGCCGCCCACGCCGGGAGCGGGGTGCTGCGCGCCTGGCTCGCCCCCGAGGAGCGGGGGGTGGAGCCCAAGGCCGCATGGGAGGCCTTCGCTTCTCTCTGCCGGGCGGGGGCGGACCCGGCCCGGGGGCGGGCCGTTCACCTGCGCCTGGACAGCGGCCCCGCCGCCCTGCGGGAGCAGATCGCGGTCTGGGGGGAGGACGGGCTCGACCCCGCGGCCCTCGACCTCATGCGCCGCCTCAAGCGCGAGTACGACCCCACCCGCACCCTGAGCCCCGGGCGGTTCGTGGGGCGGCTGTAGGCAAGAGGGGATTTCGGAAGGCGCGTGATGCTTTTGCGGGGGCGTTCCATGGAACGCCCCCGCGGGTGGATGGGCGATGGGGTGTTATGTAGGGGCGAGGCATGCCTCGCCCCTACGGACATGAAAGGATGGTTCATGGCCGTAGGCGTTGAGCGGACAGAGGCATCCCCCGCCTTCAACCCCCTCCTGGGCCCCCTCGGCCCCGACCGGGAGATGATCCAGCGCTGCATCCACTGCGGGCTCTGCACCACGAGCTGCCCGACCTTCGCGTTGCTCGGGAACGAGATGGACTCCCCGCGGGGGCGCATCTACCTCATGCGCATGGTGATCGACGGGGAGATGGCGGTGAACGAGACCGTCCTCAAGCACCTCGACCGCTGCCTCGACTGCCGGGCCTGCGAGACGGCCTGCCCCTCGGGGGTGAGGTACGGCTCCCTCATCGAGGCGGCGCGCGAGGGCCTGGAGAAGGTGCGGGGCCGGGGCCCCGGGGCGCGGCTGCTGCGGCGCTTCCTCTTCCGGTGGCTCCTGCCCAACCGGGCCCTGCTCGGCCTCGCGGCGGCGGGCACCCGCCTCTACCAGCGCACCTTCCTGCGCCCGCTCCTGCTCGGGCTGGGGCTCATTCCCAAAGAACTCGCCCGCCTGGAGCCCATGCTGCCCGAGGCGCCCCCCCTCTCCTCCATGCTGCCCCTGCCGGGGGAGGTGGCGCCGGCCGGGGAGGAGAGGTGCCGCGTGGCCTTCTTCGGGGGGTGCCTCCAGTCGGCCCTCTTTGGCGACGTGAACCGGGCCGCCGTGCGGGCGCTCGCGGCGAACGGGGCGCGGGTCGTCATCCCCTCCTCCCAGACTTGCTGCGGGGCGCTCCAGGCCCACGCCGGGGACCGGGAGACCGCCCGCCTCCTCGCCCGGCGGAACCTGGAGGCGATCGATCCCTCTCAATACGACGCGATCGTCCTGGCCGTCTCGGGCTGCGGGGCCATGCTCCACGAGTACGGGGAGCTCCTGGCGGGGGACCCCGCCTTCGCCGCGCGCGCCAAGGTCTTCAGCTCGAAGGTGGCGGACGTGACGGCCTTCCTCGCCAAGCTGGGCCCGCGCCGGGCGCGCCACCCCGAGCCCCAGCGCGTGGCCTACCACCACCCCTGCCACCTCTACCACGCCATGAAGGTGCGCCAGGAGCCCCTCAAGGTGCTGGAGGCCATCGGGAACGTGGAGGCGGTGCCCCTGAAGGAGAGCGACTGGTGCTGCGGCTCGGCGGGGAGCTACAACCTGACCCAGACCGAGCTCTCGATGCGCCTCCTCGACCGCAAGATGGGTCACATCCGGGCCGCCGGGGCGCCGGTCGTCTGCACCGGGAACCCCGGCTGCCAGATCCAGATCGCCTACGGGGCCCGGGAGCGGGGGATGGAGCTGCGCGTCGTCCACCCCGTCGTGCTCTTGGACGAGGCCTACCGCGCCGCCGGCTTCTACGACGGGGCGGGGCTGCCGTAGGATGGATTCACCGTCACGCGAGTGACTTTTCTCTGAGGAGCCACCGGATGCCCGCCACGGCAGCGCGCAAGTTCTCTCCGGCTATCGAAGCCCGGGACCACTTCGTCCCCTCGCTCGACAAGGGGATCACCGTCCACCTCTACGAGAAGCGGCCCAGGGGGAAGCGGCGCTTCGGGCCGGAGGGGACGCTGCTCTTGGTCCACGGCCGGGTGGCCCCCGGGCCGGTGGCCTTCGACGTGCGGGTGCCGGGCTACTCGTGGATGGACTACATCGCCTCGCGCGGCTTCGACGTTTTCACGCTGTCGATCCGCGGCTTCGGGAAGTCTACCTGGCCGGCGGTGATGCGCGAGGACCCGGCCGGGAAGCTCCCCGCCGTCCGGGGAAAGGAGGCGGTGCGGGACATCGCGGCGGCCGTGCGCTTCATCTGCGAGCGGCAGGAGGTCGAGAGCCTCAACATCCTCGGCCGCTCCTGGGGCACGACCCTCTCCCCCTGCTTCGCCGCCCGGGAGCCGGAGCGGGTGCGGAAGCTCGTCCTCTACGCTCCCTACTACGCCTACGACGACGTGCGGCGGCGGGCGATGTACGAGGACCCGGCCCGGCCCGGGGTGTTCGACGCCCGGCGCGGGGCCTGGATGTGGAACACGCGGGCGAACATGGAGCGGCGCTGGTGGGGGCACATCCCGGGCACGGCCCACCACAAGTGGCGCGAGAAGCGGGTGGTCGAGGCCTACTGGAGGGCCCTCCTCGCGAGCGACCCGGAGGGCGCCAGGCAGCGGCCCCCCGCCTTCCGCCTGCCGAACGGCTCCCTGGCCGACCTCTACGAGCGGGCCTCCAACCGGCCCCTCTACGATGCGGCCAAGGTCGTCTGCCCCGTCCTCCTCATCCGGGGGACCCAGGACGGGGCCTCGGCCGACCCGGAGGCGCTGGGCCTCTTCCATGCGCTCCGGAACAGCTGGGGGAAGCGCTACGTCATCCTCGAGGGAGGCACCCACTTCATGGAACTCGAGAAGCGGCGCCTGGAGCTGCTGGGCGAGGTGCAGTCCTTCCTGGAGGGGTAGGGGAATTCAGGCTTGCCCTGTGGTGTTTTTGCCACCGGGGCGAAGGGTGAGGTCCGAAATCCGGCCCGCCCCATCGGCCCGCGCGCTGGGAATCCGCCCGTCCGCAAGTTGGGGTTGTCCTTTTCCCCGGCGCGGGGTATATTCCGACTATCTTTTGCACCGGCCCTCCTTAACCGTCTCCCTCAGCGTGGAAGAGTCCCGCCCTCCCGCGGCCCGGTTCGCCCGGACGCGGGGGTGTCTTCATCCGTGCGTTGCCTGATAGGGAGGAGTGCCTATGACCGGGGGTTCACGCGGCATGACGAGGTATGCGACGGGCCTGCTGCTTGCGGGGGCGCTGCTCCTCCCCGGAGGCGCGTGGGCGCAGCAGACACAGAAGAAGGAGCCGCCGAAGTACATCGGCTCCGAGACCTGCGGCAAGTGCCACATCCAGCAGCACAACGACTGGGTGGCCTCGGGTCATCCCTACAAGCTGCGCAAGGCCGAGGACGCCCGCAGGCTCGGCCTGCCCCTCCCCGGGGGCTACTCCTGGGACGACATCAGCTACATCATCGGGGGCCGGAACTGGAAGCTCCGCTACATGGACAAGCAGGGCTACATCATCACCTCGACGGGCGTCATGCCCGACGCGAAGCGCGACATCATGTCCCTCAAGGACGTGAAGCGCGACACCCCCGGCAAGAACCAGTTCAACCTCGAGGACGGGACCTGGAGCAACTACAACGCCGGCCAGAAGAACCTCAAGTACGACTGCGGAGCCTGCCACACCACGGGCTACAGCAAGGAAGGCCACCAGGACGGCCTGCCCGGCATCGTGGGGACCTGGAAGGAGACCGGCATCGGGTGCGAGGGCTGCCACGGGCCCGGCGGGGACCACGTCGGCGGGAAGGGCTACAAGGGCACCATCCAAGTCCGCGGGGACAAGGCCATGTGCGGCCAGTGCCACATCCGCGGCAAGGCCGAGGCGATTCCCGCCGGCGGGGGCTTCATCCAGCACCACGAGCAGTACAACGAGCTCCTGGCGACCAAGCACAAGGCGTTGGACTGCGTCACCTGCCACAAGCCGCACGTGCACGCGAAGTTCAAGGACGGCCTGAAGGCGCAGTGCGAGACCTGCCACGCGAAGCAAGCGGCGGATTACAAGGGCAGCCTCATGCAGCTCGGCGGCGTGAAGTGCGTGGACTGCCACATGGCGCGGGCAACCAAGTCGGCCGTCCAGAAGGCGAAATATGAGGCCGACATCCGCTCGCACCTCTACAAGATCAACCTCGACCCCAGCGCGAGCATGTTCACGCCGGACGGGAAGTTCGCCAAGGGCTTCCTGACGGTCGAGTACGCCTGCCTCAACTGCCACGGCGGGCGGAGCAAGGACTGGGCGATCGAGGCCTCGAAGAAGGCGATTCACGCCTACGGCAAGAAATAGCTGAGGGTTTCGGCCCTCCCAATCTCCGCGGGCGCCGCACGGCGCCCGCGGAGCTTTTTGGGGGATGCGCGGAGGGGGGGAGAGGCCGGGGTCCGCGCTCAGCCGCGCCTGGGGGCGGGCCTGGGCGCGGGGGGCGCGGTGCCGAGCTTGAGGGCGCCGTCCGCCTCCCCTAGCAGCTTCTTCGCCTGATCGATGAGCTTCAGGGCGTAGGGCCGGTTGTGGAAGCCCGAGCTCTGGTCGAGGGCGACGGCGTCGAGGAGCTTGCGCGCCTCGGCGAGCTTGGCGGCGGCGGGGCCCTGGGCTCCCTGGCCCGTGCGGAGGATGGCCTCGGCGATGCGCCTCGTCTCCTTCCCGGCCTCGCCGCCCATCAGGGACACCTCGCTCTTCCACGCGTCGAGGATCCTCTCGTACACGGGCTGGTGGCACATCCGGCAGGTGCCGCGGACGTCCGGCTCCCGGTGGCCTTCCTTGACGACCTTGGCGTGGCAGGCCTGGCAGGGCAGGGAGGCCATGGAGCCGGGCGCGGGCTTGGACTCCCCGAGGCTCTGGCCCTTCCGGAAGGCCACCTGCTTGGCGTGGCAGCCCTCGCAGGGGATGGACGGGAGCATCTTGAGCGCCTGGTGGTGGCAGCCGAGGCAGTCCTCGCGCTGCATCTTCACCGAGACCTGCTTGTGCTGGCTGAAGCGGTGGCAGGAGCTGCAGTCGATCTTGAGCGCCTCCGCGTGGCGGTTGTGGGGGATGCGGATGTCCCGCCAGGTGACGTACTCCGGCATCTTCACGCCGACGAGGGGGTGGCAGAGCGTGCCGCAGAAGTTGCCGGAGATCAGGGGGTTGTCCGGCGCCTTCGGGAGCTGGGCCGAGAGGAGGCCCGCCATGTTGTCGAGGGTTTCGTTCGCGGCCTCCAAGAGCTGGGCGGCGTAGTAGATGTTGTGGACCGGGTTCCCCCGCCTCACGAAGCGGGCGTTCTGGGCCGCGCCCTCGTAGAGCTGGCGCGCGCGCGCGTAGCCTGGGCGGCCCTGGGCCTTGCCCAGGGCGGCGCCGGCCGCCTCGAGCTTGGGCTGGAAGACGTCCAGAGCCTCCCGCACGGCGCTCTTCCACGCCGGCACCATGCCGCGGAAGCTCTCGCCGTGGCACTTCACGCAGGCCTCCGCCGCCGCCTGGAAGAGGGTGGAGCCCTTGCCGGCGTGGTCCGGCTCCTCCCAGATGTGGCAGGCGACGCAGTCCACCCGGGCGAGGTACATCGGGCTGGGGGACTCGGGGACCCCGACCCCTCCCTTCCCGAGGAACATCAGCTGCTGGAGGTTGTGCTCGGCGACGTGGCAGGCCTCGCAGTTCGTCTGGCGGGGGGTGTGGGTGGCCACGCGCTGGATCTTGTGCTCGACGGCCTCGTGGCAGCGGATGCACGCCACGTTCTTGCCCGCCACGTGCTGGTCGTGGAGCCAGGCGGTGTCCTTGAACCGCTCCAGGTGCTCGGGCTTGTTGTGGCAGTCGAGGCAGCGGTCCGGCGACGCCTTGCCCTCGCCCTTGAGGGTGTCCAGGTGGCAGCTCTGGCAAGGGACGCTCCGGGCCGCCACGTAGTCCTTGTGGTTGTAGGTGACGTTGCCCACCTGGATGGGCCTGTCGGGGGGGAGATGGCACTTCTCGCAGCCGCTCAGGGCCTCGAAGCGGCGCGCGTCCTTCTTGCCCTTCAGGTGGCAGAGGAAGCAGGTGGTCTCGGTCACCACCATGTGGGTGCCGACCACGATCTGGCTGTGGCAGGAGGTGCAGCGCAGCTGCTTCCCGGCCCGGCGCTTGCTCAGGTGCTCGCGGTGGTTGAAGCGGATGAAATTCTTGTAGGTGAGGTCGCCCTCGAGGAGGCGCGTGGCGTGGCAGTTGGCGCGGAGGCAGCTGCCGTCCTCTATCTCGGCGAAGGGCTTGGAGCTGTAGGTGCGGGTGACGAACTTGGCCACCTGGGAGAGGGCCTGGAACTTGACGCGCAGGGCGTCACGGTTGCCGGGCGGGTAGTGGCAGTCGACGCAGGCGACGAAGTTGTGCTTCGAGGTGGCCCAGGCCTGGTAGTAGGGCTCCATGATGTGGCAGGAGCGGCAGAACGAGGGGCTGGCGCTGTACTGGTAGAGGCCGCCGAAGCCTGAGAGGAGGACGAGGGGGATCCCCAGGAGGACGGCGTAGCGCAGCGTCAGCCACCGGGAGCGGCGGCTGGGCGGGGGCGAACCGGGCGCCCCCTTCCGTCCTTCTTCCATCCCGGCACCCCGCGCGGAATCGCTCCCCTCGGCCTGGCGGCCGGAGCATGGAGCACGCCATATCTGTGGAGGAGGGCCTTCGGCACCCTAGCATCCCGCCGCCGGACCGGCAAGCATGGAGAGGATCGCGGCGCGGAGCGCCGGGGAAGCTCCGGGGCCCGCTTGCGGAGGGGAAGCTTCTGGCCTACCTTTAGGTTGGTTCGGCCTTCCGGTATGGATCACCCGCATCCGCCAGGAATCGATCGCGGTGGTTCGGCGCGGGGTCCAAGTTGCCCCCGAAAGGAGCCTCTTTGCCGAGAGGACTGGCCTTCCTCAAGAGTTTCGCTGGGGGCTCCGCCGCCCCCCCGGGGATTTACCTGGAAGGATGGTGGGAGCCCCCGGTCTTCCTCAGTTTGGGGGACGGGCTCCTGCCCGGCCCCCCGAGCCGCACGTTTCGCCGCATCCCTCCCCTCGCCGCCCTCCTGATTTCCCCGGTGCTGGGCACCATCTTCGTCCTTGGCTTCATCTGCCTGACGCTCGCGGCGCTCGTGCTCATCCCCGTGAAGCTGGTCCGGAAGGGGCGGGGGGGGGCCGCGGCCGGCCTCTTCATCGGGGCCGTCCTCCTGGCGGCCCCGGGGGCCCGGGCCCAGGGGATGTCGAACGCGATGTGCATCAACTGCCACAAGCTCCCCCTCCAGATGAAGCTGAAGGACGGCTCCAGCGTCTCGCTCATGATCCCGGCGGCGGACTTCGTCAAGTCCGCCCACGGCCGGGCGCTGCTGTGCACGGCCTGCCACACGGACATCCGGAAAGTCCCCCACGACAAGCTGGAGTTCGCCGACCGGCGGGACCTCAGCCTCCACTACAGCAAGGCCTGCACCTCCTGCCACAGCGGGAAGTTCAAGGAGTTCCAGGAGGGCATCCACTGGCGGATGCTCGCGGCGGGGGATCGACGGGCGCCCCTTTGCGCGGACTGCCACGGCGCCCACGCCGTCACCAAGGGGGGCGTGGCCAGGGGTTTCACCCCCCAGGCCTGCGCGAAGTGCCACGATCGGGTCTTCCGCCAGTACGAGATGAGCGTGCACGGCCAGGGGCTGATCCAGGGGGGGAACAGGGACGTGCCCACCTGCGCCACCTGCCATCCCTCCCACGCCGGCCAGGATCCCCGCAAGGTGGAGTTCCGCATCGACATCCCCAGGCTCTGCGCCGACTGTCACCGGAACAAGCCGCTGATGGCCAAGTACGGCCTCTCGGCCCAGGTGGTCTCCACCTACCTGGAGGACTTCCACGGCGTCTCGGTCAGCCTCTACCGGGAGCAGAAGAACCTGCCCCGGCGCCTCACCGCCGTCTGCACCGACTGCCACGGCGTTCACGAAATCCTGCGGGTGAAGGACCCGGACTCCCAGGTCGTGCGCGCGAACCTGGTCCAGACCTGCCAGAAGTGCCACCCGGGCGCCTCCCTGGAGTTCCCTGCGGCCTGGCTCTCGCACTACACCCCGACCCCCTCGCGCTACCCCTTCGTGTATTTCATCCGGCTCTTCTACTTCATTTTCGTCCCGGCTATCGTCGCGTGCATGGTCTTCCACGTCGGGCTCGATATCATCTTCGAGATCCGCTCCCGGCTGCGGCGGCCGGGAAAGGAGTAGGCGATGGCGTCCGAAGGGAAGGGCACGAAGGGCGGGGAGCGCCTCGCCGCCGTCCTCCGCTTCACCCGGCGCCAGCGGATCGAGCACCACGTCATGGCCGCCCTCTTCATCGTGCTGACGGCCACGGGGCTCCCGCAGAAGTTCTACGACGCCGCCTGGGCGGGCTGGATGGTGCGGCTGTTCGGGGACCTCGACTTCATGCGCTGGCTCCACCGCATGGCGGGGATCGGCTTCGCCGGCTTCACGGGCTACTTCTTGATCGCGGTCACGGTGGACGTCCTCCGCGGAGGAACCGCGCTCTCCATCGTGCCCTTCCTCTCGGATCTCAAGGAGGTCTACCACGGCCTGCTCTGGGCCGCGGGGCTGGGGGAGCGCCCCGCCGCCGGGCGCTTCGACTACCGCGAGAAGCTCGAGTTCTGGGGCATGCTCCTGGGCAGCGGGGTCATGATCGTGACCGGGCTCATCCTCTACTTCCCCCTCGTGACCACCCGCTGGCTGCCCGGCGAGGCCGTGCCGGCCGCCAAGACCGCCCACAGCTATGAGGCCATGCTGGCCCTCATGGTGATCGTCGTCTGGCACCTCTACAACGCCATGTTCCGGCCCGGAGTGTTCCCCCTCGACACGACGATCGTCCACGGGCGCATGACCCTGGAGCGCCTCCGGGAGGAGCATCCGCTCGAGTACGACCGCCTCTTCCCCGGGGACTCCGGCGGGCGCCGGGCGGAGTAGGGGCCCCGCCCGGGGCTCCCTTGCGCGCCGCGCGGAAGCGGGGAATGATGTGCGGGAGGGCGCGCTCCGCGGCCCTTCCGCATTCTTCACTTGTCCTTGAAGGAGGCAACATGGCGACCCAAACCGAGACCAAGCGCCGCTGGGCCCTGGTGGATTCGACGGCCATCGGGGTGGACAAGAAGTACGAGCCTCCCCTCATCATCGCCTGGGGGGTGGACAGCCACGCCGTCGGCACCCGGACCATCACCATGGGCCGCACCATCATCCCCCCCAAGGCCCGCAACCAGCGCCACTACCACGTCTGCGACGCCACCTTCTACATCGTGCGGGGGCCCATCGTCGTCTGGATGGGGGAGGAGAAGGAGGAGCACACCGTCCAGCCAGGCACCTTCGTCTACGCGGCGGCGGGGGAGATCCACGGCCTCTACAACCCGAGCGAGACCGAGGACGCCGAGCTCATCTTCACCTACGGCAACTGCCCCAACCGCGACGCCGCGCGCACCATCTACGTGGAGGAGGCCTGGCAGGCCGAGGACAAGCGCGACCGCATCCCCAGGTAGGCGCGGCCCCCCCGCAGGAAGCAAAAGGGCCGGCCCCGCGCGGGGCCGGCCCTTTCCACGCCGGTGTCTCGTCCGCTCAGTTGAGCAGGCTCACGAGCTCCAGGAGCTGGCGCTTGAGGCTCTCCTCCCCGGCCGCCCGCCGGACGGCTCCGAGCACCTCGCCCGCGGCCTTCCCGTGCTGGCGGCGCCTGAGGTAGATGCGCGCGAGGTTCGTGTAGGGAAAGTGGCGCGGGTCGTAGCGGGGGGCCCGCTTCGCCTTAGAGAGCCAGCCGATGGCCTGCTCCATCTCGCCCAGCTGCATCAGGTAGCAGCCGATGTCGTTGTAGGGGTTGCCGAAGTCGGGGTCCGCCTCGATGGCCAGGTGGCACTCCTCGATGGCCTCTTCGAGCCGGCCCTGCTTGCTGTACATCCAGCCGAGATAGGTGTGGGCGTCGGCCGTGGGGTGGTAGGCGAGGGAGTTCTTGTACAGCTCGATTGCCCGGTCGACGTTCCCCGCGCGGTGGGCGGCCTCGGCCTCCGCCAGAAGCGCCAGAGCCTTGCGCAGCTCCGAGTTCGCCCGGGCCTCGTCCCCGTACTTCTCCTCGAACGACATGGTCGGGAAGCTCTCTTCCATCATGGCCGGGCGTCCTCCACCTCCGAAGCGCCGGCGGCGGCGGGTTTCGGACCCATCTATGGTATCGCGCCCGGTCCGGCTGTCAAGAACGGGAGCCGCGCCCCGGGGCGGCTGGGCGAAAAAAAGCGCCCCGGCCAGAGCCGGGGCGCCCGCGCAGGGAAGCGCGCCTTTTCACCCTCTCGGAGCAGCGGGCCTTGGCGGCGGCGGCTTGCGGTACATCCGGTGGCAGGCCCCGCAGTTCCCCTGCATGGTCTTCAGGGCTCCCTCGGCGCCGCTCTTGTCGCCCGCCTTCAGGACCACCGCGAGGGCCGCGGCGTCGGTGCGGAGGCTCTTCGCCTTGGCGTCGAAGTCCGCCTTCTTCTGCCAGATGGCGGGGAGGGCGGTCGTCTTGCCCGCCAAGGTGTTCCGCCGGAAATGGCGGGGGATATCGGCGGCGGCCTTGGCGATGGCGTCGGCGGCCTTGGCCGCGTCGGCGAGCTTGTTGGCCTTGAGGGCCTCCGTGATGGCCCGGATGTTGCGCGGGTGGGACGCCATCAGGGCCTTCCGGGAGGTCACCCGGGGGTGTTCATAGTCGAGCGCCTCGCCGAGGGGGGTCGCCTCCCAGAAGTTCTGGGTGCAGCCCGCGAGCAGCCCTCCCGCCGCGAGGAGTGCGGTGAGGGTGATTCCGGCGCGAAGGTTCTTCATGAGCTATCGTCTCCTCTGAAATAGTGAGTCCTGCCTTGCCCCTTCCGGCACCGCCCGCGCCCCGGAGGACGGGCCTAGGCCGGCGGGGATGAGAACGCCGCGAGCGGATGCGTCGGGTGCTGAGTGGTCATGAGCATAACACCGTTGCGGGGAAAAAGGTTCCGAAAAGAGGGGAGGCGGCCCCGCTCCTTGGCCGCCCGGGGGAGAACGGGTAAGATTCTGTTTTCCTTTGCCCATGCCGGACCGGCCGGGTGCCCCCGGCCAGCCGCGCCGCGAGGAGGGGCTCCGCCCATGACCGACCCCCGGCGGGAGAAATTCCGGACCCTGCTCGGCCGGCCCGGGGTCACCCTCGTCCCCGGCGCCCACGACGCCCTCACCGCGCGCCTCATCGAGGCCAAGGGCTTCGAGGCCGTCTACATGACCGGCGGAGGGACCGCGGTCGCCCTGACCGGCCTGCCCGACAACGGGCTCGTCACCGCCTCCGAGACGGTGATGAACGCCCGCTACCTCGCGGATGCGGTTTCCATCCCCCTCATCGTGGACGCCGACACCGGCTACGGCAACGCCGTCAACGTGGTGCGCACCGTGCGCGACCTCGATCGCGCGGGCGCCGCCTGCATCCAGATCGAGGACCAGGTCTCCCCCAAGCGCTGCGGCCACCTGCCGGGCAAGGAGGTGGTGGGGCGGGCCGAGTTCATCGGCAAGATCCGGGCCGCCGCCGACCACCGCCCGGACCCCGCCCTCGCCATCATGGCCCGCACCGACGCCCGGGCCACCCGCGGCTTCGAGGAAGCCGTCGCCCGGGGGAACGAGGCCCTGGCGGCGGGGGCCGACCTCGTCTTCATCGAGGCGCTCGAGTCGCCCGAGGAGTTCGCCGCCTACGCCCGCCGCTGCCCGGGCCCCCTCCTCGCCAACATGACCGAATTCGGCAAGACCCCCCTCATCCCGGCGCGGGAGTTCGGGCAGATGGGCTACCGCTTCGTCATCTTCCCGGCGAGCGCCCTGCGCGTCATGCTCCGGGCGGCCTCCGAGCTCCTGGACGAGAT
>Ga0156328_1173_pt1 | contig 14251 bp, 15 predicted proteins | sample RifCSPlowO2_12_FD_107976 | JGI IMG/M metagenome (GOLD analysis project Ga0156328, IMG submission 107976) | Candidatus Tectomicrobia bacterium RIFCSPLOWO2_12_FULL_69_37 | reverse complement strand
TGGATCTTGACGCTCAAGCAGCTTTTTCCTTCTTCCACTTCTCGTTGACGAAGTAGACGAACGCCAGGATCTCCGCGATGACCTTGTAAAGATTAGGGGGAATCTCGGCCTCCAGGTCCAGCTTTCCCAGCAGGCCAACCAGGTCCGAATCCTCCCGGATGGGGATGTTGTGGATGCGGGCCAGCTCCAGGATCCGCTCGGCCAGCTCGCCCTTCCCCTTGGCCACGATGCGGGGGGCATCCTCCAGCCGGGGCTCGTAGCGCAGGGCCACGGCCTCCTTGGGGATGAACAGAAGCGGGCGGCGGTGGGGTTCCACGGGCTCTCTCCTACACTTGGAGGTCGATGAAGGGGGCCCCGCCTCCCGGCCCTTCCGCCTGGGGGGGCACGGGGACGGCCGGCTCGGGTGTCACCTTCCCCTGGGTCCAGGCGATGCGCTCCACCTGGAGTTGCTGGCTCTCAATGGCCTCGCGCAGCTTGGGAAGCTCGCGGCTGATGAACCGCCCCACCGCCTCGCTCGGGGTGGTGAAGCGCACCGACGCCCGGCTGCGCACCAGGGAGGCGTCCACCCGCAGGGGGCCCAGCCCCTCCAGCTCCAAGAGCAGGACAGCCGAATAATTCTCCCGCTCGCGGCCCTTTCCCGAACCCTCGCGGTCCCCCCGCACCACCACGTCCATGGTTCCCCGCTCCCCCCCCAGGACGTAGGGAATCTGGAGGAAGGCTCCTTGGTCGGCGTGCTGGCGCAGGGCGTTGGCGGCGTTGAGGAATTCCATGGAAGTGAGCGCCCGGCCGGCACCCGCCCCCAGATTCGCGAGGGCAGAGTCGCTCCGGCCGATCTCCCGGGCCGCCGCGAGGAAGCGCTGGAGGCTCTCCCGGAGGAGGGCTTCGCGGGGAGCCTCTCCCTCCTCCGGGGCCCGGCGCCCGGACTCGAATTCCCGCCGGACGCTCTCGAAGGCTTCCCGGACCCGCTCGGGGGTAATCTGGTTCTCCCGCAGGACGATCCGCTCAAGGGCCCCCCGGAGGCGGCCCGCCTCCCGGGCAAGGGCGGGCTCCTCGCCAGGATCTTCCTGAAGCTCGGCCAGGCCCTCAGCCAGGCCCAGGAGATCGGGGCCGAAGCTCCGTTCCCCGGCCCCGCCCGAGGGGACCCAGCGGGTCCCCACCCAGCGGGTTCCCACCTCCTCCCCAGTAAAGGGGGGCAGAAGCTGGAGGTCGAGGCGGGGGACCGTCCCCCGGACCCAGAGCCGCACTGGATCTCCGGGGGAGAAGGCGGCCAAGGCTTCTTGCGGCCAGGGTACCTCCATCTCGAAGGAGGCGAAACGGATCAGCGCCGTCCGGCCTGGAGAAACAGGGGTTGGAGGGACACCCTCCGGGGGGGCGCCCGCCCGGGCCGCCAGAGGGGTCTGGGGGGCCGAGCCCGCCGCTGGTTTCCCGTGGAACAACGCCCCCGGCTGAGAGGGGAGGCCCGCGGGAAGAAGGCGGACGAGAACGCCCGTCAGAATATTCCCCGGAACGAGGCCCAAATCGCGGGGCGCGGCCCCTGAAACGGGGGGGCGGAAGGCCGTCCCCCGCAGGAGGGGACCGGCCGCGGCCTCCGCCGGGGGAGAGCCCGCCCGGGGGCCTCCCCGCGCGAGGACCTGGAGGGTGAGGGAACCGCCCGCGTCCTGGGCCCGGACGAATACTTGGTCTCCCGGCTTGGCCGAGGGGTCGAGCTGGAAGCGCAGTTCCGTCCCCCCGAAGCGCACCCCGGCCGAGGAGCGGTGGGCAAAGGGGAGGATCTCCCCGGTGAGAGTGGCGTTGGGGGGGGCGAGGAGAAGCCTGAGGGCGGTGGGGATCTCCTCCCCTGGGGCGAGCCGGATGGCGCCGGGGACCGGGATCTCCAGTTTGGCGCCCGCTTCGCCCGAGCGGGCCAGGATGCGGATCTGGAGGGTCTGCTCATCCGAGGGGCGGGGGAGCACCTCGGCCAGCACCTTTTCGCCGGCCAGGAGGTCGAGACGAAGCTGGGCCAGGATTTCCTGGGTACCGGTGCTGAGGCGGACGGCCCCGGGGGCCGCGCCCGGCGGGGGGGTCTCCACCGTGGCGGCGAAGATCTCGCCCGGCTGGAGGCGCACCGCCTCATCGGGCGGAATCGCCCCCGTCTGGACGGGGCTTCCTGGGGGTACGACCGGGATGGGGAGGTCCGGCGTCATCGGCGGGGAACGCCCCGATCAGGCGACCACGTTGATGAACCGGCCCTGGAACTCCTCCACTCGGGAGGGGGCGGACGCGGGGGGGGTCTCCTCGGCCGGGGCGTCCTCGCCCTTCTCCCGCCTGCGCCCGTGGTACTCCGCCCCCAAGTGCCCCTCCTGGTCCACGTTGGGGTTCTCGGCCTCGCGGCTCTCCACCACCGTCTCGGCCTGGACCCGGCGCTGGCGCTCCTGATCCACCATCTGGGCGTGGAGAAGGTTGACGGGCTGATGCGCCTGCTGGTTGGCCACGCGCTCGGCCGCCGGGGTCTGCGGAGTCGCCATCGGGAAGCTGATGGATTCGGCCATTTTCAAACCTTTCCTGCGGGACACTCCTCCCGGATTATGTATCGGCAGGGAAGCCCGAATCCATGAATTTCTCCTCCTAATATTTTCCCCTTTTGTTCGTCTGTCAAGAAACCGTGGGTGAGTGCGCAGGGGCGGCCGGCGGCTCGACTGAGCTCGCCGAAGTCCGGTCGCCCCTGCAAGTTGGACAGGCGACGGGCGACGGGAGGCGCTTACGGCTTCTCGCCCACGAGCCTCTTGAGCTTCACCTTGATGCGGGTGATGGCCTTGGAGTGGAGCTGGGAGACGCGCGACTCGGTCACGTCGAGAATCTGGCCCACCTCCTTCATGGTCAGCTCCTCGTGGTAGTAGAGCGAGAGCACGAGGCGCTCGCGCTGCGGCAGGGCGTCGATGGACTGGCCGAGGATTCGCTTGAGCTCCTCGAAGGCGAGCTTGGCCTGGGGATCATCCTCGTCGAGGGAGGCGAGGTGGTCGAGGAGGGAGCGGCTGTCCTCGGGGTTGGTGGGGTCCACCAGATCGTCCAGGCTCAGGAGGGCCAGGCCGGCCGACTGGGAGAGGAACTTCTGGAACTCCTCGATGTCCATGCCGAGTTCGCGGGCCACCTCCTCGTCCGAGGCGGCCCGGCCCAGCTCCTGCTCGATCCTCGAGAAGGCCCCCTCGAGCATGTTCGCCTTCTGGCGCACCGAGCGGGGGATCCAGTCCATCGCCCTCAGCTCATCCAGCATCGAGCCGCGGATGCGGAACTCGGCGTAGGTCTTGAACTGGGCCTCGCGCGAGGGGTCGTACTTGCCGATGGCGTCCATCAGCCCCAGCACGCCCGCGCTGATCAGGTCGTTCACGTCGATGTGGGGCGGCAGGCGGATGGCAAGGCGGTTGGCGATGAACTTGATGAGGGGGGCGTAGCGGAGGACGAGGCCCTCGCGGTCGCTCGGATCGAACTGCTCATCGGGGGCCACGGTGTTCCCCCCTCTACTTCTCCGCGAGGAAGAGCAGGAGCAGGTAGCTCATCAGGCCGCCGAAGACGGCGATGGCCACTCCACCCACCGCGGCCCGCCAGAGGGCCAGCATCATTCCCACGCCCGAGATCAGGGCGGCCCCCAGCGCCACGCCGAAGGCCATGACGCCGAAGGCGACGATGACCCGGGGCAAGGCATTCATCCAGTCGGCGCGGCTCATCGTTCAGCCTCCGGCTTCCCTTCCCCTCACGCCCGCTGGGCCGCGAGCCTGCGCCAGAAGAACTGCATGTGGCCCGCGGGGAACACGTCGGGGGGAAGGTTGTGGAGCCTATCAGAGAGCACCCTCAGGCACCGGACGGCGGGCGTCTTGGGAAAGAGGACAGAGACCGCCTGCTGCCGGCGCACGGCGAGCGGCATGTTCGGGTCGCTCACGACGTGGCCGAGGTAGCCGAGCGAGATGTTCAGGAACTTGTCCGCCACCATGCTCAGCCGGGCGAACACTCCCTTCGCCTCGCGCTCGTCGGCCACCATGTTGGCCAGCACCCGGAAGCGGTAGCCCCGGCCCTTCTCGCTCAGGACCTTCATCAGCGCGTAGGCGTCGGTCAAGGAGGTGGGCTCGGGCGTGGCGACCACGATCACGTCCTGGACGGCCGAATTGAAGTAGAGCACGTTGCGGCTGATGCCCGCGCCCGTGTCCACGATCAGGTAGTCGAAGGGCTCGGCCAGGGAATCGAACTCTTGGAAGACCTGCATCCGGTCCTCCTCCCCCAGCTCGACCAGGCGGGCGACACCGGAGCCGGCCGGCAGGATCTTCACCCCGCCCGGCCCCTCCAGCATGATCTCGGGGAGGGTCCGCTCGCCCGAGAGGACGTGCTCGAGCGTGTGGGCGGGCCGCAGGCCCAGGACGACGTCCACGTTGGCGAGGCCCAGGTCCGCGTCCAGCAGCAGCACCTTGGCGCCCAGCCTGGAGAGCCAGTAGGCGATGTTGACGGCGACGCAGGTCTTCCCCACCCCCCCCTTGCCGCTGGTGATGGAGAGGACCCGCATCCGCCGGCCGTCCTGGTCAAGCGCCATCGTCCCCACGCTCCTCACGCCGGCGCGCCCACGGCGGCCCCGTAGCGGCGCGCCGCGGGCAGAATCAGGCGGGCCATCCGGGCGGGGGAGGCCACCTCGAGATCCTGCGGCACCCTCTGGCCCGCCGTGAAGTAGGCCACGCGGACCCCCAGCTCCATGTGCCTCTCGAAGATTACACCAAACCGGCTACTCTCATCCAGTTTCGTGAAAACGAGCCGGTGCAGGGGCACGCAGGAGAAGCGCTCGCCCATGCGGGCCATGTCGTCCGGGTGGGTGTTGGCGGCCAGCACCAGGTAGTTCTGGCCGGGCCTCCCCTCCCCGAAAAGGGCCTGGAGCGCGGCCACGTTCGAGGGGTTCCCCAGCACCGTGCCGGGGGCGTCCACGAGGACGACGTCCGCCCGCGAGAAGCGCGCGACGGCCTCGTCCACCCCGGCCGCGGTGCTCACCGCCAGGAAGGGCAGGCGCATCGAGGCCGCGAAGGCGCGCAGGCGCTCGGCCGCCCCCGTGCCGGGGGAGTCGATCCCGATCAGGCCGACCCGCAGGCGGCGCCGCTGGGTGCACTCGGCCGCGATCTTGGCGACCGTCATGGTCTTCCCCACCCCGGTGGGCCCGATGAAATTCGCCACGGCCGGGCCCTCTTCCTCGGGCCGGCGGGCGCGGACGGGCCCTCCCGCCTCGAAGAGGAAGGTCAGCAGCCCCCCCACCCGCTCGCGCAGGGGCTCGGCGGAGTCCTTCTCCGAGAGGGAGAGGCTGCCCGCCGCCTGGAGGATGAGCTCGCGCGCCGTCGCCTCCCCCAGCCCGCTCTCCACGAGCTCGGCGTAGACAGGGGAAGCGGCGGCCTGCGAGTGGCCCTCCGCCCGCCCCGCGGCGGGCCCCGGCCTCCCCGCCCGGACGGCGGCGGCGGGGGCCGCCGGCGCCCCGGCCAAGGGAGCGGCGCCGCCCGGCAGGCTCTCGCTCCACTCCGAGGCCTCCACCTCGAAGCGCTCGCCGTCCTCCCCTCCCCGCACCCGCCGGGTGGCGAAGATGACGGCCTCGGCGCCGAGGGACCCCCTCACCTTGGCGAGCGTGTCGCGCAGGTCCTTTCCGCGGAACAGGTGTCTTTTCATGTCAACCTCACGCTTCCGAGACTCTGAATCCGGACGCCGGGGGCGATTTCGTTATGGCTCAGGATCGCGAGCTGGGGGATGAACCGCTCGATGAACTTCCGCAGGTGGCCCCGGATGGCCGGGGAGGCCAGCAGGACCGGGGGCGTGCTGGAGGTCTCGAACCGCTCCATCTGCCCCTGGATGCCGCGCAGGAGGCGGTCGGCCAGGGCGGGGTCGAGGGCGAGGTAGCTGCCGTGCTCGGTGTGCTGGAGGGCGCCCACCACCGAGCGTTCCACCTCGGGGTCGAGGGTGATGACGCTGATCGCCCCCGTATCGGCCGCGTGCTGGGAAGTGAGGCCCCGGGCCAGGCGGCTGCGCACGTACTCGGTCAAGACGTCGCCGTCCTGGGAGATGACGGCGTAGTCGGCGAGCGCCTCGAGGATGGTCACCATGTCGCGGATGTTCACCCCCTCGCGGACGAGGTTCTGGAGCACCTTCTGGACCTTTCCCAGCGAGAGGAGGTTGGGCACCAGCTCCTCCACCACCTTGGCGTGGGTCTGCCCCACCTTTTCGAGCAGCCGCTGCACCTCGCTGCGGGTGAGGAGCTCGTGGCCGTGCTTCTTGACCATCTCGGTCAGGTGGGTGGCCACCACGGTGGCGGGCTCCACGACGGTGTAGCCCGCGAGCTGGGCCCTCTCCTTGTTGGCCGGCGTGATCCAGATGGCCGGCAGGCCGAAGGCGGGCTCGGTAGTGGGGATGCCGGGCACCGGGCTCTCGACGGAGCCGGTGTCCATGGCCATGAAGTGGTCCATCATGATCTCGCCCCGGGCCACGTCCACCCCCTTGAGGAGGATGGCGTACTCGCCCGGCTTGAGCTGGAGGTTGTCGCGGATGTGCAGCGGCGGCACCACCAGGCCCATGTCGTGGGCGAACTGCCGGCGGATGGAGCGGATGCGGTCGAGGAGCTCGCCGTTCTGGCGCGCGTCCACGAGGGGGATGAGGCTGTAGCCCACGTCCAGCTCCATCAGGTCCACCTGGAGCAGGGCATCCACGCTCTCGGGCGCCGGGACGGCCGGCTGGACGGGCTTGGCGGCGATCTCCTCCTCCTGGCGCCGGACCTCGGCCTGCTTCGCCTGGGTGAGGTAGTAGGCCACCCCCCCCGTCAGGCCCGCGAGCATGAAGAAGGGCAGCTGCGGCAGCCCGGGGAACATCCCCAGGACAAACAGGAGGCCCGAGGCTACCCCGATGGCCCGCGTGTGGCCGAGGAGCTGGGCGGCCATGGTGGCGCCCAGGTGGTTCTGGTCGGCCGAGCGGGTCACGACGATGCCGGCGGCGGTGGAGATGAGCAGGGCCGGGATCTGGGCCACGAGCCCGTCGCCCACCGTCAGGATGGCGTAGGTCGAGGCCGCCCGGGCGAGGGGCATGCCCTGCTGGAAGACGCCGATGGCCAGGCCGCCCAGGAGGTTGATGAAGGTGATGATGAGGCCGGCGATCGCGTCGCCGCGGACGAACTTGCTCGCGCCGTCCATCGCACCGAAGAAGTCCGCCTCCCGGCTGATCTGGACGCGGCGGCGGCGCGCCTCGCCCTCGTTGATGAGGCCCGCGTTGAGGTCGGCGTCGATGGCCATCTGCTTGCCCGGGATGGCGTCCAGGGTGAAGCGGGCGGCCACCTCGGCCACGCGCCCGGCGCCCTTGGTGATGACCACGAAGTTGATGATGACCAGGATGAGGAAGACAACGAGGCCGACGACGTAGTTGCCCCCGACGACGAAGTTGCCGAACGCCTGGATGACCTGCCCCGCCGCGCCGGGCCCCTCGTTCCCCTGCATCAGGATGAGGCGGGTCGAGGCCACGTTGAGGGAGAGGCGGAAGAGCGTCGTCACCAGGAGGAGCGAGGGGAAGACGCTGAACTCCAAGGGCTCCGTCGTGTAGAGGGAGACCAGCAGCACCACGAGGCCGAAGGTGATGCTGAACGAGAGGAGGGCGTCCAGCATGGGCGGCGGGACGGGGACGATCATGACGACCAGGATTCCCACCATCCCGAGCGCCATGGCGATGTCGCTGTTCCGCGTCAGCCTTGCGATTCCCGCCGCCTCGTTCATCCTGCCCTCTCCTCGGGCGGCATGCGCCGCCTCCCTATTGCCCCGCGGCTAGGCCGCCTCGCGCTTGATCGTGTAGACGTAGGCCAGGACCTCGGCCACCGCCTTGTAGAACTCCGCCGGAATGGACTGGCCGATCTGGACCGCGCGGTAGAGGCCTCGGGCCAGCGGCTTGTTCTCGATCAGGGGGACCCCGCTCTCCTCGGCGACCTCGCGGATGCGCAGGGCGATGAAGCCCCGGCCCTTCGCCACGACCATGGGGGCTTCCATCTCGCCCCGGACGTAGAGGACGGCCACGGCGTAGTGGGTGGGGTTGGTTATGACGACGTCGGCCTTGGGGACGGCGGCCATCATGCGCCGCCGGCTGATGTCGCGCTGCACCTGGCGGACGCGCGCCTTCACGAGGGGGTCGCCCTCGCGCTGCTTGTACTCCTGCTTCACCTCGTCCTTGCTCATCATGATGCTGCGCTCGAAGGTGTAGCGCTGGAAGCCGTAGTCCACCGCGGCCAGGAAGATCAGGACGAGCGTCGAGCGCAGGACGATCTTCAGGGCGAAGGCGAGGAGGAATTGCAGGACCGCCACGGGAGGCATCTGCGAGAGCTTCGGGAGCTCAGGCCAGGCCTCGGACAGGGTCAGGTAGCCCACGTACCCCACGAGGGCCACCTTCCCCAGCGACTTGAATAGGTCCATCCAGCCCTGCTTGCCCACGAGGCGCTTGAGCCCCTCGAGGGGGTTCATGCGGCTCATCTTGGGCACGAGGGCCTCGGGCGCGAAGAGGAGGCCGAACTGGATGACGTGGGCGAAGACGCCGAACACCACGACAAAGCCCAGGAGCGGCGCGAGGGCCCAGCCGGCCCCCAGCACGGCGGTGATGAGGAGGGCGAGGAGGTCCTCCTGGGACTCCATCCGGATCGAGGCCGCCTGGAAGAAGCGCCGCGTCGTCTGGACGATGACGTCGCCGGTCGATCCGGCGAAGAAATAGCCGTACACCACCGCGGCCACCAGCACGGCCACCGAGGTGACCTCGCGGCTCTTGGCCACTTGGCCCCTCTCGCGGACCTCCTCCCGGCGCCGCTGGGTCGCCGGCTCTGTCTTGTCGTCCTGCTCGGCGGGCATCGCCGTCTCCTAGAAGGACCGCACGAGGCGGAGGATGCTCCCCCCCATCGCGGCGAACACCTGCCCGTAGAGCAGGCCCATCATCGAGACCGAGAAGAACAGCACCCCGAACCCCGCCGCGACCTGGACCGAGATGCCCACGATGAAGATGTTCATCTGGGGCACGGTGCGGGCCACGATGCCCAGCGCCAGGCTCGTCAGCAGGAGCACCACCGTGGCCGGCGCGGCGAACTGGACCGCGATGATGAACACCTCGCGGGTCACCCGGAGGAAGATCAGGTAGAGGTCCTCGTTCAGCTGGAACTCCATCAGGGAGACGCGGCCAAAGCTCTCCGAGATGGCACGGAAGAAGTAGTAGTGGGCGTCCGTCGCCAGGAAGAAGAGGGCCGTGACGGCGCTCTGGAACTGGGCGAGCAGGGCCGTGTGGACCTGGGTGGAGGGGTCCACCGCCGTGGCGATGCCGAACCCCATCTGGAAGCCCACCGCCTCGGCCCCCAGCTCCATGGCGGCCAGGAACAGCCGCGCCAGCAGCCCGACCGCCAGCCCCAGCATCACCTCCCCCAGCGCCAACCCGGCGAGGTGATAGAGAGATACCTCCTTGAGCAGCACCGTCGCCCCCACGGTGGGGAAGAGGGTCAGGCTCACCGCCGCCGCGAGGGCGACTTTCACCGCCGACGGCACCGCCGGCGAGCCGATCAGGGGGGTGGAGAAGAGCATGGAGCCCACCCGCATCATGATCAGGACGAAGCGCTCGAACTCGACCGTGCTGAAGCCCAGGTACTCCACGCCCCATCTCCTACCGGACGAGCTTCGGGATGGCCTGGAACAGGTTGGTCGTGTAATCCATCATCAGGTGGAGCATCCAGGGAAACGCGACGAGGGCGATGATCACCGTGATCAGGATCTTGGGGATGAACGTCAGCGTCATCTCCTGGATCTGGGTCACCGCCTGGACGATGCCCACCAGGATTCCCACGACCAGCCCGCCCACGAGGATGGGCCCCGAGAGCTTGAGCATCACCTCGAGAGCGCCCTGGACCAGCGTCAAGACCGTGTCGGGACCCATGCGCCGTCCTCCTCGCTCAGATGAAGCTCTGCATGAGGGAGCCCACGAGCAGGGCCCAGCCGTCCACCATGACGAACAGCATCAGCTTGAAGGGCAGGGAGATGAGGATGGGCGGCAGCATCATCATTCCGAGCGAGAGCAGCACCGAGGCGATCACCATGTCCACGATCAGGAACGGGATGAAGAGCATGAAGCCGATCTGGAAGGACGTCTTGAGCTCGCTGATCAGGAAGGCCGGGATGATGGTGGTGATCGGAACGTCCGCCGGGCTGGCGGGCCGCCCCTGGCGGGAGAGGCGGACGAAGAGCGCCAGGTCCTTCTCCCTCGTCTGGTGGAGCATGAACTTGCGGATGGGCCCCTCCGCCCGCCGCAGCGCCGTCATGTAGTCGATCTCGTCGCTCATGTAGGGCTGGAGCGCCTCCTTGTGGATGACGGTCCCCACCGGGGCCATCGAGAAGAACGTCAGGAAGAGCGCCATCCCGATGAGCACGGGGTTGGGCGGCGTCTGCTGCATCCCCAGCGCCTGCCGCATGAAGGCCAGCACGATCACGATCCGGGTGAAGGAGGTCATCATCACCAGGATCGAGGGCGCCAGCGTCAGCACCGTGAGCAGCGCCAGGATCTGGAGGCCCGTCGCCACCTCGGCCGGGGTGGTGGGGGGGCCGAAGCCCAGCTGCACCTGGGGCAGCACCAGGGCGGTTCCCCTCTGGGCCTGGGCCCACGCCCCGCCCGGAAGAAGGAGCGGGAGGAGCGCGGCGGAGAGGAGGCTCTTCGGTCTCACGATGCGGCTCCGGCGGCCGTCCACTGCGGCGAGACGCGCCCGAGCCGCTCGCGGAGCCGGGCCACCGCCTTCTTGGTGTCCGCTTCTTGGTCCAGATCGAAGGACGGGATGCCGCCGGCCGGCCGGGGAGCCGCCAGCGCCTTCGCCGGGCTGGCGCCGCCGCCGTTGGGGCCGGCGTGGCCGTTTTCCTTGGCTACGATGTTCTCGGCGTAAGCCTTGAGGGCGGCGATGGAGACGGCCGTCTTCTCCCTGCCCTCGGGAAGGGGCCGGGGCTTCTCCTTGCCTGCCATGAGCCGGGTCAGCTGGTCGACGAAGGAGGCTTCGCCGCCGTTGCGCAGCTTGGCGACGGCGGCTTGGTTCTCGATCTTGGTCAGCATGGAGATGCTCTGGCCGCTGACGCCGATGACCAGGATCTCGCCCGCCACTTCGACCAGGGCGATGGACTGCTTGGGGGCGAGGTAGACGCGGTGGAGGGTGCGCACCACCTTCCCGCCCGCGCCCAGCCGGGCCGCCGCCTTGGCGCCCCACTTCTTGAAGGCCGCCAGCCCCCCCAGCAGCAGGGCGACCAGCCCGCCCAGCGCCGCGCCCATCTGCACCATGAGGCCCGCGAGACTCGGGGTCCCGGCGCCGAGATCGGCGGGGGTCAGGGGCTTCGCGCGGGCCGGGGCGGCCTCCGCCTCGCTGGGCCCGAAGGGAGCCGGCAGCTTGGTCGGGGGCGCGGCCGCGGGCCGTTGGGGAGCCGCCGCGGGCTCGGCGCGCGGGGCCGGCTTGGGAGCGCCCGGAGTGAGGCTCTGGCGGAGAATGCGCTCGGGAGTCAGGGGTTCGTCGCGATTCGCCGCCCCCTTCGGGGCCGCTCCCGGCGCGCGGGAGGCGGGAAAGAAGTCCGCCTCCTGACCCGGCGTGCGCGCATCGCTCGGCTGGAAGCGCGCCCCCGACAGGGAGGGAAGCGTGAGGGTGAAGGCGTTCCCGCCGGCCGCCACCCCCAGGCGATCCTTCAGGTGGGCGATGCCCTGCTCGCCCCGGATGGTCAGGCGAAGGCCGCCGTCCAGTTCCTCGGCCTCGACCCGGCGGTAACCCCCCTGGCCCACGATGAAGTGGCGCAGCTCCTTCCCCCCATGGACGCCGCCGAGGAAGAAGGAGATCGCCCCTCCCTCGGCCTGGGGCCGGGGGGCGGGCGCGGGCAGCGCCTTGTCGAAGAGGGCCACGAGGCGGATGCGGTCCTCGCCGGCGTAGACGAACACTTTCTGGAGGACCGGCGCGGCCGCCTGGGCCCGGCCGGTCCCCCAGCCCAGGAGAACCACAAGCCCGGCCAGGAGGAGGCACCCTCCCCGGCAGACCCGGCGCGGCAGGGATCCGGCGGCGCACCACATCGCCAATTTTCCGACGTTCCGCTCCATGGCTGTGTCTCCAAAATCCGCATCAGCTGGGCGTTTATGCGAGTCCAAAGCCATCTAGCGGGAGAGGAAAAGCAAGGACTGTACCAGGAGGGGAATTCCGGGGCTGAGTGCCACCAGGAAGTCAGCATTAAAGATATCAGATTTAATATTTTATATATCAATATGTTACATGGATAACGTTTGACATTTCGGCGCTGGATTTTCCTTACAGAGCAAGCAAAGGAGCCGAAAATCCGACTTCTCCCGTCTTTGATTTAGCCAGTAAATTGACGTTCTAGATCAGGGCAAGGAAGGTGATTTGGTGAGGAAATCGGTGACGGGAAAAAGCGAAACCACCGCCCGGAGGAAACCTCCGGGCGGGGCCTAACCCAGCTGCTTGATGCGCTCGACGGGGCTGATGACGTCGGTGATGCGGATGCCGAACTTATCGCGGACCACCACCACCTCGCCCCGGGCCACGAGCTTGCCGTTCACGAGAATGTCGAGGGGCTCGCCCACCTGCTTGTTGAGCTCGATCACGGAGCCCTGGCCAATCTGGAGGAGGTCGTTGATGAGCATCTTCGTGCGGCCGAGCTCGACCACCACCTGGAGCGGGAGGTCCATGATGAGGTCGATGTTGATGGGGCCGGCCTCTCCGGCCGCTGGAGCGGCCAGCCCGCCGCCGCCCTCGCCCGTCCAGCCGGACTCGCCCTCCGCGGTCCCCACGGCGGCCATCGCGGCGCCCGGGTCCTCGATCGCCTGGCCCATGTCGCCCAGCTGGCTCAGGTCGCCAATGCCTTGCTCGAGTTCCTTGTCACCCGTCTCGTTCATGACGCCCTTCCCTCCGATTCTCCTGGGCGGGAGGACCCTGCCCCGCCCCGGGGGGCGGCGCCGGAGCCCAACGTCCGCGAATCAGCGCTGCTGGGCGGTATTCTCCAGCGGGCTGACGATGTCCGTGAGGCGGATGCCGAACTTGTCGTTGATGACGACGACCTCGCCCCGGGCCACCAGCTGGTCGTTGATGAAAATCTCGAGCGGCTCGCCGACCAGCTTGTCCATCTCCATCACCTGGTTGGAGGAGAGGCGGATGAGGTCCTTCACCAGGATGTTCGTGCGTGCCAACTCGACCGACACCCGCATGGGGATGTCGCGGATGAAGTCTAGCTCGGGCGGAATCTGCGGCCGCTGCTCCTCGATTTCCTCGAAGGAGCGGTCCTGCCGGTCCGCGTCGTCGTCCAGCACGCCCACATCCAGCCGGTCGTCCCTCGCCATTGCTCCGCCTCCCGCCCTCTAGCTCAGATGTTCGTGGGGGCCACGAGGGAGCTGACCTCGATAGCCGCCATCCCCTTGAGCGCCCCGGGATGGCCCCGGAACTTGACCACCCCTTCCACCATGATGTCGATCTCGTCGGTCTCCTCCGTCTCCAGAGGGATGATGTCGCCCGGCCGCAGCCGCACCAGGTCGCCCGCCTTGATCTTCGCCTTCCCGAGGGTGGAGACGAGATCCACCTCGGAGTCCATGATCCGCTCCTGGAGGCGGCTCAGCCAGACCTGGTCCACCTCGAGGCGGTCGGACTGGAAACCCGCGTGGAGCTTGGCCCGGATGGGCTCGATCATGGAGTACGGGATGCAGAAGGAGAGGTTCGCTTGCTGGTCCTCGATCTCCATCTCGAAGGTCACGACGACCACGAGGTCGCTCGGGGGCACGATGCCGGCGAACTGCGGGTTTACCTCGGAGCGCGAGTACTCGATGTTGAGCTCGTGCACCGGGCGCCAGGCCGTGCGCAGCTCCTCGAGGAGCTTCAGCACGATGCGCTTGATGATGTAGGTCTCGATGGGGGTGAAGTCGCGGCCCTCGACCTTGACCTGGGTGCGGGCCGTGCCCCCGAAGAGGACGTCGATGAGGGAGAAGACGAGCTTCGTCTCCAGCACCAGCAGGGCGAAGCCGCGCAGGGGCTCCATCTTGTAGATGTGGAGGCTCGTGGGCACGGGGAGGGTCTTGAGGAACTCGCCGAACTTGATCATGTCCGTGCTCACCAGGGCCACGTCCACCACCCGGCGGAGCATGGCGCTGATGGCGCTGCGGAACAGGCGGCTGAAGCGCTGGTGGATGATTTCCAGGGTGGGCATCCGGCCCCGGATGATGCGCTCCTGGCTGGTCAGGTCGTAGGGGA
>Ga0156328_1201_pt1 | contig 14335 bp, 13 predicted proteins | sample RifCSPlowO2_12_FD_107976 | JGI IMG/M metagenome (GOLD analysis project Ga0156328, IMG submission 107976) | Candidatus Tectomicrobia bacterium RIFCSPLOWO2_12_FULL_69_37 | reverse complement strand
GCAGCAGGAACCCCAGCGCGGCGCGTCTTAGAGAGGCTCCCATCCCGTTCCCTTGTGGCCGAAGTCGAAGCGGTCCGGGTGGAAGATCTCGGCCAGGATCTCCAGCGACTCGGCCATCCGCGGCCCCGGGCGGTTGAAGTACTGGTTCCCGTCGGCGAGGGCCACCCGCCCCTCGCGCGCCGCCCGGAGCCTCGGCCAGCCGGGGCGGGAGAGGAGGGCGCGCATCTCGGCCCGCGTCTTCGGGAGGCCGTAGCCGCAGGGGAGGACGACGATGATCTCCGGGTCCCGGCGGGCGAGGCCGCTCCACTCCATCCAGGGGGAGTGGGCGCCCGCCTCCCCGAAGAGGTTCTCCCCGCCCGCCATCCCGACCAGCTCGGGCATCCAGTTCCCCGCCGCCATGAGGGGGTCGATCCACTCGATGCAGGCGACGGTGGGCCGCCGCAGGCCGCGCGCCTGGTCCGCCACGGCCGCCATGCGGGCCTGGAGCCGGGCCACCAGGCTCTCCCCGCGCTCCGGCTCCTCCAGGGCCCGGGCGACGCGGGCGATGTCCGCCCAGACGTCGGCCAGGGAGTTCGGCTCGAGGGAGACGATGCGGGCGGGGGCGCCCGTCCACCGGCCCACCGCCCGCTCCACGTCCTTGAGGCTCACCGCGCAGACCTCGCACTGGGACTGGGTGACGATGACGTCGGGCGCGAGGGCGCGGAGCCTCTCCTCGTCCACGCGGTAGACGGAGAGGGCGTCCCGCAGGGCCTCCTTCACCCGGGCGTCCACCTCGGCGCTCGTGCCCTGCGGGTCGAAGCGGGGCCCGGTGCAGACGGGGAGCCCCCGCACCCACTCCGGGTGGTCGCACTCGTGGGAGCGCCCGACCAGCCGGCCGCCGAAGCCCAGGGCGCAGACGATCTCAGTCGCGCTGGCGATGAGGGAGACGATCCGCTGCTCCTTCGCCATGCCGTGTCTCCTCCCGCTCCTCAGAAGCGGAGGCGCAGGCCCGCCATCCAGTTGATGCCCGGCGCGTTGAAGCCGAACACCTCGTCGTAGTCCTTGTCGGCCAGGTTGTTCACCTTGAGCTCCAGCGTCAGGCGCTGGACACCGGGGAGCGCCCGGACCGCGGGCTTCCGATCCTTGATCAGATCATAGGCCAGGGCCAGGTCGGCGCGCATGTAGCTCGGGTTGTGGACCCGGGGGAAGGTGAAGCTCCCCGCGAGCAGGGGGGTGAAGTCCCGGTCCGGGCGCTGGCCCACCTCGCGGAGGCTGAGGGTGGCGCGGAAGCGGTCCGGGTGGTAGCTCAGCGAGCCGCTCCACCACCAGTGGGGGCGGCGCAGCAGGCCCTGCCCCTGCTGGAAGTCCTGCCCCCCCGCGCCGCCCCGGTCGTCCGCGACGATGGTGTCGAGGTAGTTCCAGTTCGCCCGGAGGGTGAAGCCGCGCACGTCCACGAGGGCGAGGGAGAGCTCCACCCCCTTGGTCTCCACCTTGGAGATGTTCTCGTTGTTGGTCCCGTTCGGGAAGCCCGCGAAGCTGAAGGAGATGAGGTCCTTGAGGTCGTTCTCGAAGTAGGTGGCGCTCAGGACGAGCCGGCGTCCCATGAGGTACTGGTCCACCCCCGCCTCCCAGCTCTCCTGGCGCTCGCTCTTGAGGCTGGGGTTGCCCCGCAGGACGAGGAAGCCCTGGTCCGAGAAGAAGAAGAGGTCGTTGAAGGAGGGCCGCTTGGCGCCGCTCCCCACGGCCCCGCGGACCTTGGTGTCCGTCCGCGCGAGGAGGTAGGAGGCCGAGAGCTTGCCCGTCACGTCGTCCTTCCCCACGTCGTAGTCGTCCACGCGGAGGCCGCCGGTCAGGGTGAGGCGCTCCCGGAGGATGAGCTGCTGGTGGAAGTAGAGGGAGCGCGCCAGGCGCTCGTGGTTCTCGGTGGTGTTGCTCGACCCGCGCACGAACTGGAAGAAGCGCTCCTCCTCCCACTGGAAGCCCAGGGTGGTGACGGAGGAGGTGAGGGCGTCCCAGCCGATGTCCTTGCCGGCGACGCGCAGGTTCAGCGGGTTGTCGGAGAGGTAGCGCGTCTGGGTGTTGTCGCTCTTGAAGGCGGAGAAGAAGGGCCGGGTGGAGTCGAGGGCGTCGGGGGGGTCGTTGAAGAGGAAGTCCCGCTGGTAGAAGGAGACCTTGGGGGCGAACTCGATCCAGCGGGCGGGGCGCAGCTCGAGGCTCAGGCCGTACATCTGGTCGGTGGCGAGCTGGTAGGCGTTGAACTCGCGGTCGGTCTGGGGGGGCGTGAGCCGGTGGTCGGTGTTGGCCGCGCCGTCGCTCGACGTCTGGTCGCGGCGGTTCCGGTTCACGAGGGCGAGGAGGCGGAGCTTGGCCTCGGGGGAGGGGAAGTGGTCGAGCGCCATGAGGGCGGCGGTGCGGAAGTAGCCGTCGTTCTTGAAGCGGCCCTGGCTGTCCACCCGGCTCGCGGTGGCGAGGTAGCCGCCCTTCTCCCAGCCGCCCTTGAGCTTGAGGACCTCCTCGTAGGTGGAGTAGGAGCCGAGGCGGGCGCCGAGCTCGAAGGAGCGCGCCTCGCCCGGGCGCCCGGTGTCGAGGAGGAGGTTGACCACGCCCGAGGCGGCGTCCGATCCGTAGAGGGCGCTCTGGGGGCCGCGCAGGATCTCGGCCCCCCGCAGCCACTCGGGGGGGATGTGGGCGAAGTCGAAGGCGTCCCCGTCCGGGGTGGTGATCTTGAAGCCGTCGAGGAGGACGCTCCCGAAGTTGTTCTCGCTGCCGCGGATGCGCAGGCTGGCGGTGGCGCCCCGGGCGCCGGACTGGTCCATGTTGATGCCGGCGCCGTCGCGGAGGAGGTCGCTGAAGTCGGCGGGCAGGGTCAGCTCGATGCGGTCCCGGGTGAAGACTTCGACCGAGTCCCCCACCGTGCTGACGGGGCGGGGGGTGCGGGTGGCCGTCACCGTCAGGGGGTCGAGGAGGAGCTCCTGGGGGGCCGCGCCGGCCGGGGCCTGGGCCCGGGCGGCGGCGGGGATGAGCAGGTGGGCGAGGACGAGGAGCAGGCGGAGCGCGCTTCGGGGGGATCGGGGCATGCGGACTCTCCTCGGCGTCCCAAGACGCCACAGGGGGCTCCCGCGGGAGGGCGGTGCCCTCGCGGGAGCCTTCGGGAGAATCCGGCAGGCCGGTCTTCTGGCTCGCGCCGATGGCCGGCTCCCGCCCCTTCCCGGACCCGGGGGTCCAGTGGGCGTGCTGCGGGAGCCGCGTCGCTCACAGCTGCTGGGCAGCCCCGGTCCTTCACCGGGTTCCCGGGCACCTGCCGGATCGGCACCGAGGCGGAACGCTCCGCCTCGCTATGTGTCTTTCAGCGCCGGGGGATGCGGACGAGCGGAAGGCCACCGGAGGCGTTCACCGGATGAAGAGAAACTCCGATGCCGGCCGCCGCACTTCCCGATCCACGAGGACGCGACGTGCATGCGGCGGGTGAGGCCGGTCTCCTGGCTCCCGGATCGCCCTACTCGCGGCGGCCTTCCCGGCGGCTGAGCGCCGGTGGCCTCTTGGACCGCTTTCGTCCCCGGTCACAGTGGCGGGTCCGCGCCGGATTCTCACCGGCTTCCCGGTCCTCCCCTTGGGAGGACGCCTCACCCGATGGCCCTTACCCTACCCTTTCCCGGGCAAGGATTCAAGGTCCGCGGGGGCGCCTGGCCCACATCCCTGTAGGGGTGGGGGGGGGCCGCCCTCTCTTGGTTCGGTTGCCTTCCGGGGCAGGCAACGGGGGCCTGCCCCTACATTTGGAGGGACGAGTCTGTGCACCCCTAACCCCGCCAGGCGAACCCCACCGCCTCCCACCAGAGGAGGCTGAAGGTCATCGTCACGGCGTAGGCCGCCGCCGTCATCAGGAGGCCGAAGCGGAAGACCTCGCCCGCCGTGATGTGCCCCCGCTCGTAGACCACCAGGGCGCTCGCGCTCTGGGCGGGGTAGAAGAGCACGGTGTCGCCCATGATCATCACCGCCAGGCCGCAGGCCTGGGGGTTGAGCCCGGCCTGGCGGCCCAGCTCCATGGCGATGGGGATGGTGACGGCCAGGAAGCCCGTGATGTTGGGGATGAGCATCCGGACGGGGATGCTCGCCGCGAGGAGGAAGGCCAGGAGGGCGTAGGGTTCCTGGGTCGGGGCCGCCCGCAGCAGGGCGGCGGCCAGCCAGCGCGCCGCCCCCGTCCGGACGATGGCGTGGCCGAGCGAGAGGGAGGCGGCGAGGATGAAGAAGTTGGCCCAGCCGAGGCGGCTCTCGAACTCCCGCCAGTCCAGGACGCCCAGGCGGGGGGCGAGGAGCAGCGCCCAGGCGAGGATGGCGGGCACGGCGGGGTCCAGGTGGTGCACGCCGTCGGTCAGCCACAGGGCCGAGGCGCCGAGCACGACGAGGACGGTCCGCCGCTCGGCGGGCCGGAGGGGCAGGCGCTCCTCCTCCCCGGGGGCGAAGCGCTCCGCCGCCCCCCGCAGGTAGCCCAGGTGGAGGAAGGCCGAGCCGATGAGCAGGGTGACCGCATAGGGCGCGGCCAGTAGGACGAACCAGCGCCCCCAGCCGATCCCGCCGATGAGGGCGGCGGCCACGATGGGGGTCATCCCCCCCGTGAGCATGGTGGTCGAGGCCAGCCGGTTGACCGAGCCCAGGCCCATCATCACGGCGCGGGCCACCGGGGCCCCGCGCGCGACGCCGCCCAGGGAGAAGGCCCGGTCGTACACCCCGGCGAGGATGGCCGAGCGCGTGGTGGCGGAGGGGAGCAGCAGGGTGAGGAGCGGGAAGCTCAGGATCATCTGCCAGAAGAGGGGGCGGCACCTCCCCCGGGCGCTCCGCAGGAAGAACCAGGCGAGGCGCTCGGCGAGCCCCACCTTCTCCACCGCCATGGCCAGGGTCAGGACCCCGATGAGGAAGTAGGGGACGGGGCTGGCGAAGCCCGTGAGGGCGGCCGGGAGGGTGGGGGCGGCCCCGGTGAGGTAGAGGAGGAGGACCACCAGGACGCCCGTCACCCCGGCGGGCAGGATCTCGCTCGTCCACAGGACGATGGCGCCCGCCGCCACCGCCAGGGTGCGGTGGGCGGGGGCCGGGAGGCCCGCCGGCGGGGGCAGGAGGCCGAGGAGGAAGATCCCCCCCAGGAGGAGGAGGCCGGCCCAGCTTCCCGGGGGCAGGCGGTCCTGGCCCGCCGCTTGGCTCATGGGCGCTCCCCCACCCCCCTTCGGGGGCCGAAGCCCCTCCGGGGGGCGAAGGCCCCAACCCTCCCCCGGTGGGGGAGGGAGAATGACTCCGGCATCTGCGGCGTGAACAACGTGCTTGGATTACGCAGCTAGCCCCCCGGGCCCCCGACGTCCTGATCGAGGAGCTTCTGCGTCTCGGCCATCTCGTGGAACATCTGGCAGGTGACGCGGAAGTCCCTCTCCAGCGAGGCGAAAAGCTGCTGGATCTGGAGGGGGGTGAGGACCTGGCAGAGCTCGGTGAACACCACTTCCCAGCTGTCGCGGTCCCGGACGCCGCGCTTGAGGACTTTGCGCTTCTTGGTCATCTCGTCGTAGACGAGATGCTCGTGGTCGAGGATATCCCGCAGGACGGGTTCGAAGTTCGGATCATGGGAGTGAAGGTAACGCATGAGGTAGGGCTTGAACTTCCGAACCTGGTTCGCCCTGGGCATGAGGCGTTCCTCCGCGGGGGGGAGGGCTGACGAGTTGTCCGGTAAGAAAAGGACACCCGATCTAGTATATCATTCTCCCCGGCCGTCCTAAACCGCGATTTCCGGGCCCGCACGGGGGCCGGACAAGGGAGGAATCTTCATGGAAGATGCCCGGGTGAGCCGGATGGCGGAGACCATCGCCCGCTATTCGGCCCGCGTCGGCCGCGGCGACTTGGTGTGCATCCGGGGCGGGGTGGCCGCCGCCCCCTTGATCCGGGAGATCTACCGCGAGTGCCTGCGGCGGGGCGCTTTTCCCTATACCCAGGTGGGCCTCCCGGGGATGGAGGAGATCTTCTACCGCCACGCCGGCCCGGAGCAGCTGGCCTTCCTCTCGCCGGTCGCCCGCTTCGAGATCGCGCGGGTGGACGTCCTCATCAGCATCCTCTCCGAGACCAACACGCGCCGCCTCTCGGGCACGAACCCCAAGAAGCAGGCGGCCGCCTCGAAGGCCCGGCAGCCCGTCATGCGGATCTTCATGAAGCGGGCGGCCGAGTACGGCCGCACCCGCCGGAAGGGCCTCCGCTGGACCCTCACGCTCTTCCCCACCGAGGCCTACGCCCAGGACGCCGAGATGTCCCTCGCCGAGTACGAGGGCTTCGTCTTCGGCGCCTGCTTCGCCGACCGGGCGGGCGGGGTGGGCCGCTGGAAGGCGGTCGAGTCGCGCCAGCAGGAGATCGCGCGCTGGCTCCGGGGGCGGAAGACCGTGGAGCTCTCGGGCCCGGGGGTGGACCTGCGCGTCGGCATCCGGGGCCGCAAGTTCATCAACTGCTGCGGCCACCACAATTTCCCGGACGGCGAGGTCTTCACCGGCCCCGAGGAGACGCGGGTGGACGGCCGCATCCGCTACTCCTTCCCGGCCTGCCTCTCGGGCCGGGAGGTGGACGGCGTGGAGCTCCACTTCGAGCGCGGCAAGGTGGTGAAGGCCACGGCCGGGAAGAACGAGGCCTTCCTGAAGAGCATGATCGGCATGGACCCGGGGGCCTCCCGGGTGGGCGAGTTCGCCTTCGGCCTGAACGGCGGGATCCAGCGCTTCACGAAGAACATCCTCTTCGACGAGAAGATCGGCGGCACCGCCCACCTCGCCCTCGGCAAGGGCTATCCCGAGAGCGGCTCGCGGAACGACTCCGCCCTCCACTGGGACATGGTGTGCGATCTCAGGAAGGGCGGCGAGGTCCGGGTGGACGGGCGGCCGTTCATGAAGAACGGCAAAGTGCTGGTGTAGGCGGTGTCCATCGGAGGGTGCCGCGCATGACGGCGAATCAGCGGTGGGCGGCCGCGGGGCTCTGCTTCCTGGCGGGCGCCCTGGCCGTGCTGGCCGTGGAGATCCGGCTGGCGCAGCGGGAGACCGATGCGCTCGCCCGGCGCGTGTCGATGGAGATCGCCCGCATGGGCGGCTCCGTCTGGGGCCTGGACTCCGCCCTCTGGCGCGTCCGGGGGAAGCCGGAGGCGTCATTGGCGCTCTTCGATCACGAAGGCCGGAAGGTGGCCGAGGCCAACGGCGCCCAAGGCGGGGGAGGCCACGGCGTGGTGTTCGCCGTCCGCTCGGGCGTGCGGGACCCGGCGACGGGCCGCGAGCTCCTCCACCTGGTGGTGCACCGGGACATCCGCGCCGGCCTGGCGCGCGCCGGCCTGGCCGGCCTCGCGGCGGCGCTGCTGGCGGGCCTCATCCTCTGGGCCGCGGGGCGGGGCGGGGAAGAGGCCCCCGCCGCCTGAGCGCCCCGGGGAGGCTTCGTGGTATTCTGGCCTTGCCCTTCCCGGGCGGGTAGCTCAGCTGGCAGAGCGGCGCCCTTACAAGGCGCATGTCGGAGGTTCGAGCCCTCTCCCGCCCACCATCCGACGCGAGGGGGAAGCCCCCGCGGAAGCGGGGCTTCCCCCGCTTGCTCATAGCGGGCCGCCGCTGTTCCCCCCGGCCCCGGATATCCTATACTCCCAGCTTCCGAACCCCTCACCGGCGCGGTGGTCCCATCGGACCGGGCCGGCTTTTCCACTTTTCCTCACCGGAGGTCACGCATGCAGATTCGGATGGATGGACGCTCGGCCCTGATCACCGGCGGGAGCCGCGGCCTGGGCCGGGCGATGGCCCTCAAGTTCGCCCAGGCGGGGGCGAAGGTGGCCATCCTGGCTCGGCGGGCGGACGTGCTGGAGGAGACCCGGCGCGAGATCGAGGCCGCCGCCCCCGGGGCCCGGGTGAAGCCCTGCCCCTGCGACGTGAGCGACCCCGGGCAGCTTCAGGAGGCCTACCGGGCCGCGGTCAAGGACTTCGGCCAGGTGGACATCCTGGTGAACAACGCGGGCACCTCGGTGAGGGGCAAGTTCGAGGAGCTGACCGACGAGGTCTGGCAGGCGGACTTCGACCTCAAGCTCTTCGCCGCCATCCGGCTCTGCCGGCTGGCGCTGCCGGGGATGAAGGAGCGCCGCTGGGGGCGGATCATCAACGTGCTGAACACCGCCGCCAAGGCCCCCGCCGGGGAGGGCGCCCCCACGGCCGTGACCCGAGCGGCGGGCATGGCCATGACCAAGGTGCTCTCGAAGGAGGGCGCCCCCTACAACGTCCTGGTCAACGCGCTCTGCGTGGGGCGCTTCGTCACCGACCAGTGGCTGGGCCACCACAAGAGGCAGGCGCCCGAGAAGAGCTTCGAGCAGTACATGAAGGACATGGGGAAGACCATCCCCCTGGGCCGGGTGGGGGACGCCGAGGAGTTCGCCAGCGTGGCCTGCTTCCTGGCCTCGGACGCGGGCTCCTACGTGTCGGGCGTGGCCATCAACGTGGACGGGGGGGCCTCGCCGGTGGTGTAGGCCCTCACCGCGGCGCAGGAATGGAACCCTGCAGGACTGTTTGCCCCCTCCCCCTCCGGGGGAGGGTAGGGTGGGGGAAAATCCACAGGGGGTTTTCCCTCCCCCTTGCCCCCTCCCGGCCTGCGGCGAGCTCAGTCGAGCCGAGGGAGGGGGAGGAGCGGCAGCCTCTCTCCCTGGAGAGGGGAAGGGGGTGAGGGGTGCTGTAGGGGCGTATTGCAATACGCCCCTACTCGCGGCTTGTCCCTCTCACCTCAGATTCACCAGGATGGCCCCGGCCACCGTGACCACGGCCCCGGCCGGGATGCGCCAGGTGATGTGCTCCACCTGCCGCAGGAGCAGCATGGCGAAGAGCACGGTGAGGAGGGGCGAGGTCTGGATGAGCGAGGTCACGCGGTACACCTCGCCCCTCTGGAGCGCGCCCGCGTAGAAGTAGGCCCCCAGGGAAGCGGCGAGGCCCATGGTCAGCAGGGGCTTCCACGCCTTCCTCATTTCCTCCAATATTCCCCCGCGCATGAAGATCAGGGTGTAGCCCCCCACCAGCAGCAGCGACGCCAGCATTCCGATGGCCGCTCCCGCGGCGGCATCGGGAAACATGGGGAGGCCCATCCGCCAGAAGACGGCGCCGAGCCCCGAGACCGCCGCCGCCGCGACGGGCCACAGGGCGTCGATCCGCCTCCAGCGGCCGTGCGTCTTCCCGGAGGAGAGGAGCACGATCCCCGCCACGACCAGCAGGACGCCCGCCAGGCCGTACCACCGGGGCCGCTCCCCCAGGAACAGGATGGCCAGCGCGGCGGCGAAGACCGGGGAGCAGCCCTTGATGGGAGCGGCGCGCGAGACGCCGATCTTGGAAATCCCGAACATGAAGAGGAGGGTGAAGAGCCCCGGGGTGCACATCCCTCCCGCGGCCACCCAGAGGTAGTGCCACCCGGGGGGCGGAAACTTCGCGCCCGAGGCCAGGGCAATCAGAAGAAGCACCGTCAGCGAGACGACCCGGGAGAACGTGACCGCGATAAAGGGGCTGGTGTGCTGGACGCCATAGCGGGCCGCCATGTCGGCGACGGCGTAGGAAAGGGCGGCGCCAAAAGCGAAAAGCAGGGCGGCGTCGAGGATCAATCCCAAACCTCCGCGAGAGAGCGGATTCTACCCCACCCGCGCCGGGACTTGTATACCGGGGCGGGGCGCGCGAGCAGTTCCTCTACGTCATCCGGGGGAGGCTGGAGGCCGAGGAGGAGCGCCGGGAGGCCGGGCCGGGGGACATCGTCCACGTCCCCGAGGGCCGCTTCGCCGCGGCGGGCGGCGGCCCCGTCTGCTTCGCCGCCGTCCGGTCCTTCCCGGCCCTGGAGGGCGCCCTCGGCCGCGCGGCGGCTAATTCCTGAGGCGGCGGAGGCTACTGCCCCTCGCCCAGGTATTCCCTCAGCTGGCCCTCGAAGTTCCGGCGGGCCTCCTCGGGCAGGATGAACTCGATGCCGACGATCCAGGTGGAGGGGTTCAGCTCGTTTTCGCCCACCCAGACGGGCTTCGCCCGGATCCCCTTCAGCTCGTGGTCATAGACGTAGACCGAGCAATCGATCTCCATCTCCAGGGCGGGCTTGTTCAGCACCACCACCTGGAAGCCGCTCGCGCTCAGGTCCTCGGGGATGAGCCGCAGGTCGGAGAGCATCGGGGCCCGGACCATGACGGGGACGGGGATGTGGTAGCGGACGTACCGGCGCTTGTCTTCCGGGGAAGCCATGACCTGACCGCCTCTTGAGAGAGATTCACCCCGTCGCCCGCGCGGCCTCTCCGCCGGGCGGATCCCGCATCTGTATTTTTAGCCCCGCCCGGAGGGAAATTTCAAGGCTTCGGCTCCCCTCCGGAAAAGCTCCTCCGCCGCCTGGGTTTTCCCGGGCCCGCCTAGGCCGGCGGGAGGACCGCCACCCGGCCTCCCCTCCGCTCCAGCCTCACCCCGTAGGGGGCCGAGAGGTCGTTGAGCTGGCGGACGATCTCGCCCTCCAGGCTGTCCCCGGGCGGGAGCACCTGGCAGGGCTCGCCCACCCCGCACTTGCAGGGGACGGCGTAGGGGTCCTTCACCCCCTCCTTGGTGAGGGTGGCCCCGAAGAGGAAGGTCTTGAGGGTCTCCCCGGTGAAGAAGGGCTCGAACTTGTCGAAGATGAGGTTGCCCGTGCAGTGGAGGATGGGCTTCCCCTTGTGGAACTCGATGGCGGAAAGCACGTGCTGGTGGCCGCCGAAGACGGCATCCGCCCCCGCCTCGATGGCGGCGCGGCCGGCCTCGCGCTGGAAGCCGTTCACCCGGGGGGTCATGCTCGTCCCCCAGTGCATGTTGACGAGCACCACGTCCGCCTTGCGCTTGAGGGCCCAGATGTCGTCCCGCATGCGCTCCAGGTCCTCGGGGATGGCCCAGGTCACGATCTCGGGCGCGACGCCGGGGTACTCGTTCGGGTCGCGGCCCGGCAGGGGGCGGTAGGCGGTGGCCGCCCGCAGGGGGTTCACCCCCGCCGCGTCCTCCCCGGCGGGGAATCCCATGGGGAGGGTGGAGGAGTAGGCCAGCACGCCGATCTTGAGGCCCTTGCGCTCGATCACCACCGGGGCGGCGGCCTCCGCCAGGTTCCGGCCCGCCCCGGTGAAGGGGAGGTTGTGCTTCCTGAGCACCTGGAGGGTCTCCAGCAGCGATTCCTCCCCCCAGTCCAGCATGTGGTTGTTGGCGACGGTCAGGACGTCGAAGCCCGCCTCGGCGAGCCCCTCGGCCAGCTCGGGATGGCCCCGGTGGAAGAAGGGCTTCCCCTTCATGAGCTTCCCGCTCCGGGCGAGGGCGTGCTCGAGGTTGGCGGTGGCCACGTCCGCCGCCTTGAAGAGGGGCGCCGCCGCCCCCAGGAGGCCCTTGCCGGACTCCCGCATGGGGGCGATGTCCCCGCCGATCAGCAGGCTGCACGACGGCCCGTTGGGCATTTCCCCCCTCCCCAGGAAGGCGCGGCCCGCGCCGGGATGAGAATCGGCAATCTCGGCCGAGGGCATACTCTTTCCCAAATCGCCCCCGGTATCAAGCCGCCGGGCGGGGGTGGCCCGCGGGCCGGGCGGGCCGATAGAATGGGGGGCAGTCCAGATAGAGAGAAGAGGGTGAGGGCGGACCTTATGCTGGAGACGGCAAGGGAGCTCGGCATGGAGACCGGGGCCAAGATTCTCGTCGAGTCCTGCGCCGGGGTGAGGGCGGGGGAGGAGGTGCTGATCGTCACCGACGAGGAGCGCCTGCCCATCGCCCGGGCGGTGCGGGGGGCGGCCGAGCGGGCGGGCGCCCGGGCGGCGGTCGTCCTCTCTCCCCCCCGGAAGATCGACAACGAGGAGCCCGCCCCCTCCGTCGCGGCGGCCATGCGGGCCGCCCAGGTGGTCTTCCTCCCCGTCACCCACGCCCTCGCCCACACCCGCGCCACCCGGGAGGCCATCGCCGCGGGCGCCCGGGTGCTCTCCATGACGGCCTTCACCGGGCGCATGATGCGCGAGGGGGGCATCCTGGCCGACTTCCGGGCCCGGCGGCCCCTCTGCGACGCCCTGGCCGCCCGCCTCACGGAAGCCCGGGAGGCCCGGGTGACCAGCCCCGCTGGGACGGATCTCCGCCTCGGCCTGGAGGGCCGCAAGGGCAACAGCCACTGCTGCATCCTGGAGAAGCCCGGCTTCACCGCCGTCCCCAACATCGAGGCCAACATCTCCCCCGCCAGGGGGACGGCCGAGGGGGTGCTCGCGGTGGACGGGAGCATCCCCTACTACGGGGTGGGGGTCATGCGGGAGCCCGCCCGGTTCGTCATCCAAGGGGGCTTCGTGCGCCGCATCGAGGGGGGGGAGCAGGCCGCCTTCCTGCGGGAGCTCCTGGCCGCCCAGGAGGACGCGTGGGTCTACAACATCGCCCAGTTCGCCATCGGCCTGAACCCCGAGTGCCGGGACTTCACCGGCGAGATGCTGAACGACGAGGGGGTGAACGGCACCATCCACATCGGGGTCGGGACCTCGGCCAGCCTGGGGGGGGAGGTCCAGGCCAAGACCCACTTCGACGCCATCATCCGCCGCCCCACCGTCTGGCTGGACGGGGAGGCGATCCTGCGGGACGGGGAGCTCCAGGTATCGGCCTGATCGTGGAGGCCCGGGCGGCGTGACGATCCCTGCCGGGTGGCCCTATACTGCGGGCATCCTGTTCGCGTCTCTAAGGAGAGAGTGATGCCCGTCCGCGTCGTCGCCAGCTACATGGCCGCCCTCATGTCCCTGAAGGGGAGGCCGTATTCGCCCGCGATCCAGAAGCGCATCGACAGGGCCCTGGACCCGGGGAAGGTCGAGTTCATCGTGGAGCCCGACGCCGGGGCCCGCCTGAAGGCCCTGGAGGCAGCCGAGGTCTACATCGCCAGGAACGAGCCGCTGCCCCCGGACCTCTTCCAGCGGGCCAAGAGGCTCCGCCTCATTCAGTGCGGCTCGGCCTTCGGCGAGCGGATCGGCATGGAGGCGGCGGCCGAGCGGGGGGTGGCGGTGGCCCTCTTCCGCCGGCCCATCAGCCAGGCCGTGGCCGACCTCGCCATGGGCCTCATGCTCGTCCTCGTCCGCAACCTGGCCGAGGGCGGCCGCCGGATGCGGGGCGGGTGGGACGGGCCCCTCTCCCCCACGCGGCCGGACGGGAGCGCCTACAACTGGACCCAGCTCCCGGGCTGCAAGGGGGTGACCGGCATGCGGATGGGCATCCTGGGCATGGGCGAGATCGCGCGCTTCGTCTCCGAGCGCGCCAAGGGCTTCGGGATGGACATCCGCTACTGGAACCGCACTCCGCTCCCCAAGAAGATCGAGCGCAAGCTCGGTGCCAAGTACCTGGAGAAGGAGAAGCTGCTCAAGACCGCCGACGTGCTCTACGTGGGCGTCGGGAACAGCCCGGCCACGCGCCACTTCGTCGGGGAGAAGGAGCTGGCCGCCATGCGCAAGGGGGCCATCCTCCTCAACCTGGGCCGGGGGCCCCTGGTGGACCAGGACGCCCTCCTGGCCGCCCTCAACAGCGGGCGCCTGGGAGGAGCGGGGCTGGACGTCTTCGAGCCCGAGCCCTTCCCGCCGGACCACCCGCTCCTCCAGCATCCCCGCGTCGCCGCGACGCCCCACGTGGGGGGAGGGGACGACGAGATGCTCGTGAGCGACCTGGAGGCCTTCATGCGGAACGCGCACCGCATCGCGGAGGGCAAGCGCCCCTTCGGCATCGCGAACGGGGTGAAGTGGGCGGATAAGGGGACGCCATGAGCGGAGAGAGCCTGAAGGTCCAGCTGGAGTGGCAGGGCGGCAAGCGCATCCAGGTGAGCGCCCGGGGGAACCGGATCGCCGTGGACCAGATCTACGAGGACGGCCGCGAGGGCATGGGCTTCCGGCCCACCGAGCTCCTCCTGGGCGCGCTCGGCGCCTGCACCATGGGAACCCTGCTCGGCTTCTGCGAGAACATGAAGATCCCGGTCGAGAGCTTCTCCATCGAGGTGGAGGGGAAGCGCGAGAAGGCCCCCGAGCGCGTCGGGGAGGTCCGCCTCTCGCTGGTCCTCTCGGGTGACGTGCCCGAGGAGCGGATCGAGACGCTGCGGCGGGTGGCCAAGGGCTGCCGCGTCCATTATACTATGACGCATCCACCGAACATTGTTCTTGACCTTGCGCTCAACGAGAGAGTGGCAAGCAAGAACAAAAATGATTGAGGGAAGGACCCGCGGAAAGGTCACGACGGGTCCGGCGTCCCGAATCCGTGCACCCGGCGGTGGGGTTACCTTTCGCAAGGGGGGACCGTTATGCGACCATATCTGAGAAAGTACCTCGCGGCAGGCGCCTTGCTGGGCATTCTTTTCCTTCCCTCCGCGCCGG
>Ga0156328_1223_pt1 | contig 14543 bp, 12 predicted proteins | sample RifCSPlowO2_12_FD_107976 | JGI IMG/M metagenome (GOLD analysis project Ga0156328, IMG submission 107976) | Candidatus Tectomicrobia bacterium RIFCSPLOWO2_12_FULL_69_37 | reverse complement strand
GATGGGCACGGGGTTGCTGGGCACCTTGGCGTCGTAGATGAAGATGAAGCCCGGGGCCTCGGCCACCTCGAAGGAGGTGGACTCGTGGGTCACCACCAGGAGGTCGGTCTCCGGGACGGGGAGCACGGTGTGGCAGTGGCCGGGGTAGGGAGGGGTCGGGTTGAAGTGGCCGATCTGCCTGGGACGGGCGGGGTCCTTCACGTCGAGGACGACGACGCCCCAGTCCGCGCAGCCAGCGTAGAGGCAGTCCCCCCGGCGGTTCGACTGGTGGAACTGGAGGGTGTGCACGCCGGGCGGCAGCGGGGTGCCCTCGCGCTGCCCATCCAGCGCGAACTGGCTCACCACCTTCGGGTTGGCCGGGTCGCCGATGTCCAGGATCCAGAGGATGTTCCCGCGGTAGCCCGGCGCCCCGCAGGAGCAGTAGAGCATGCGGTTCTTCTCGTCCAGGATGGGCCGGTGGGTGCCCCGGCCGTACATCGGGAAGTCCTTGATGAACCTCGGCTTGGCCGGGTCCGAGGCGTCGAAGAGGCGGATGCCCCCGACGAAGCCCTCCCCCTGCCAGCCGCGGATCTGCTCGGCGTTGACGATCATCACGTCGTCCAGGAACAGGACCTTGTGGGAGTGGGTGCCCGCCGGGGCGGGAATCTGGGTGCGCACCTTGGGGTTCGTGGGGTCCTCGACGTCCAGGACCGAGGTGCCCTCGTGGCCGTTCATGCCCGAGGCGGCGACGTAGCACCACTTGTTCTCCCGCACGATGACCTGGAAGGCGTCCCCCCAGCCGTTGATGTCGCTGTGGCCGACGCGCTTCACGTTCCGCGCTTCCGCGGGCCTCGTTTTGGCTTCGCTCATGCCATGCCTCTCATGTCTGCCTGCGGGTTCACGCTCGGATGGGGGACGATGAGGGCGCGATTATGCGTCCGGGGGCGCCCGCCTGGCAAGGCAGGGACGCCCTCTCCCCAGTGCTCCGGGATCGTGCGGGATGGCGGGAAGGGCTGGGGTCAGGCCTGGAGGTTCAGGAAACCGCCCCGGCCGGTCAGGCTCTTGAGGCTTCCGGCAATGAGGTTGGCCTGCTCCTGCGGGGTGAACCCGCCGCCGGTCAGGAGGCCCGCGGCGGCCTGCTGGTTCGCGAGCTGGGGCGCGAGCCTGCGCAAGAGCTCCGGCCCGGCGCTTCCCTGAAGCTGCTCCTGGATGATGGCGTCCGCGCGGAGGGCGTCCGCCGAGGTGGTGGAGGTCACGGCCGCCTGGACTAGCGGGGCCACCCCCGAACCGCCCGGCCCAGCGCCCAGGCCGTTCACCAGGACGAGGCTGGTCTGGCCCTGGCGGCGGATCTTCTCCGCCTGGTTGAAGCCGGACTTGTCGAAGCGGATGGGCTCGGCCATTTCGTCTCCTCTCGCCGCTTGGAGCCCCTATCGTATCACAAGCGCATCTTCCGGGGAGACGGCCCTCTCCCGGGCCGTTACAAATCCGCCCCGGAGCGTGTATAAATAAGGCCTATTGGGGGATCGTCTAGCGGCAGGACCCGAGACTTTGGATCTCGGTACGGAGGTTCGAATCCTCCTCCCCCAGCCAAGGGTTCATTTGGCGCGGCGCCGGCCGCGCCTCTTTCGCGAGAGGAGTGGGGGCAATGCCTTTCTTCCGGATTTCCGAGATGAAGTCGAAGAAGGCCAGCGTGAGCTCGGCGATGGAGAAGGGCGTCGCCGGGGAGCTCATCAAGGTGGGCGTCGTGACCTACCAAGAGGGCGAGGGCCCCATGCCCCACTTCCACCCGAACGAGGAGCAGTTCATGCTCATGCTGGAGGGGAAGCTCCGCATGGTTCTGGGAGAGGAGGAGCGCGTCATCGAGAAGGGGGACTTGATCCACATCCCGCGCAACACCCGCCACGGGGTGCGCGCCGTCGGGGGGCCCGCCACCTTCTTCGCGGCCAAGAGTCCGGTCGGGAACGGCGACATGGGCCAGGACTACAACCGGGCGAAGGACGCCGACGAGGTGTGGAAGCGGCTCTCCGTCTCCTGATGCGGGGGCCCGGGCCCAGCCGGGTTTCACGCCTCCTCCGCCGCCCTCAAGGAGCAAAACATCAGGAAGAGGCCGAACAGCCCCATGACGCCCAGGCCGATCGCGTCCCATCCATAGGCGTCGAAGGGGGTGAAGAACACCTCCTCGCCCCTGGCCATCGAGTACATCTTCACTCTGGGCAGATCGCCCTGCGCGTAGCCGGTATAGGTCCGCTGGATGCCGTAGCCCGCGCTGACGGGACGCCGCAGGTGCTCCTCGTAGTCGCCCTTGTCCACCTCCACCCGGTAGCACTCTCCCATGTTGACGCGCCGGGGGAGAGCGCGGTCGACGACAACCGTCCCGAGGCCGTGGTAGAAGACCACGGGCTGCGCCGCCGCCCGGAGACGGAGCTCCTTCGAGGAGAAGGAGAACCCCCTCCGGGAGCGCGTCGTGCGCGTGTGCACATCCACTGAGCGGACGCAGACGGAGGTCGTCACCGTCCCCTTCGGGATCACGACCCAGAGGCCGTAGCCGCCCCCGGCGGCGAACCCCAAGCCGAACAGACCTATCAGCAGAACCCCCCAGGGGCTGGCTTTATCGCTTCCTCGGCTCACCTCCCCCTCCTCCCCGGCCGCCGCCGGCGTTGAACCGGCCTCCATGGCACGTCGTCGGAAAACCCGGATGTGTTCCAAGCAAAATGCGGGCCGTCCGGCGGCGGCTGTGATCCAGATCACCCGATTCGGCCCCGGCCCCCTCGCGCGATGGGGAAAGGGTCCGCCCTCCGGGAATTTTCGCGGAGGACCCCACAGCGGCGCGGACCGGTCGATGCCAAGCAGATGAAGGCAGACGGGAGGCCCGGGGGGCCATGTCAGTAAGAACTCAGGAGGGCTTCTTGACCTCAGCCGCCGGTCTTCCGTTGGGGGAGAGGCGGCCGTTCCCGTTCAGGGCGGCCATCAGCCCGCGCAGCTTGGCCACGGCGCTGTCGGGGCTGTTGAGGACCCGGGCCTCCACCCGCTTGGCCACGGCGGGGAGCGCCCGGGCCATGGAGAACTGGGCGAGGAGGATGACGTCGCAGGGGGCGCCCTTCCGCGCCGCCTCGGCGATGAGGGCGTCGTGCAGCTCGGGGTTCTTCGACTCCAGCGCCTCGAGGGCACTGGGCACGAAACACGCTTCGGCCCGGAGGTCCTTGCCCTTCAGGGCGGCCATCTCCCGCAGCTCCTTCACCATGGAGGGGAGGGAGGGCTCGAAGGTGGCCATGATGCGGATCCGCCCGCCCGCCTCCAGGGCCTCCTCGAGCATGGCCTCGTTCGGCTTGAGGACGGGGACGTCCATCCCCTGGCGCGCGGCCTCGATGGCGGCCCCGAACGCTGAGCAGGAGAAGAGGACCGCCTGGGCCCCCTGGGCCCGGCAGTCGCGGGCGAGCCGGGCGATCCGGTCCGTGATGTGCTGGGTCAGGCGGCCCGCCTCGGCCAGCTCTCGGGCGAGGGACTCGTCCAGGACGCAGTGGGGATGCGCCTCGGGCCAATGCCGCTGGAAGGCTTCCTCCAGGGGCGCGACCGCGACCCGCATCGCATGGATGACCGCAATCCGGTGGGCCATGATCGGGCGGAAAACCTCCATCCTCCGCGTAAAAACGAGGGCAAATCCTAATCTATATCGTCCGCCCCGCGCAACCACTTGAGATCATTGGCGCCGGCCCGTCCGGTGATGGAATGGGCCGCTCAACCCGCGGAACGGGATTCAGGACCGAATCACGGAGATCTGACCATTCCCCCCGCCTCCGCCGGTCCGGCTGCGACCTCTCGAAGATCCCGCTCCCCCCGCTCACGCGGTGATCAGCACTCCAGCACCACCTTGACCGCGCCGTCCTTCTTCATCCGGAAAACCTCGAAGGCCTCGGTGAACTGGTCCAGCCGGAAGACGTGGGTGTTGATGGCGCTGCTGTCGATCCGGGCGGTGCGGTAGGCGCGGATGGCGCGCTCGACCGAGCGGTCGCCCTCCCCCCGCACCCCATAGATGGTGATCTGATCGAGGGGCACGCGGTTCAAGGGCGCGGGCGCGGACTCGCCCCCCGCGATGCCCAGCAGCAGCACCCGCCCGCCCCGGCGCACCCGGCGGATGGCCTCGCCCTGGAGCGCGGCCACCCCCGCCGCCTCGACCACCAGGTCGGGCCCCCCCCGCCAGCCCCGCCCCTCCAGCACGGCGTCCAGATCGTCCTTCCCGGCCTGGACCGTCACCTCCGCCCCCAGCTTGCGGGCGAGCTCCAGGCGCGAGGCCACCGGGTCCACGATGCACACCTCGCCCGCCCCCCGGAAGCGCGCGAACTGCATGGTCAGCAGCCCGATCGCTCCCGCCCCGAACACGAGCACGCGGTCCCCCGTCTCCACCCCGCACCGCTCGAGGCCCACCACGGCCGTGCCCGCCGTCGTCATCAGGGTGCCCGCCGTGAAGGACATCCCCTCGGGCAGGCGGTGGAGCACTTTGGCCGGCACGGCGCAGTACTGGGCGAAGCCACCGTTCGAGGTGATCCCCACCTGGCGGTGGACCGGGCGGCGGCCGTAGTTCTCGCAGATGGTGTAGTAGCCCCGCAGGCAGTTGGAGCACTTTCCGCAGGCGGCGTGGCTCTCGGTGGCCACCCGGTCCCCGGGCCGGAAGCCCTCGGCGCGGCTGCCCGCCCTCACCACTTCGCCCGTCCACTCGTGGCCGGGGATGAGGGGATAGACCACCCCCGGCAGCTTGCCCTCGATGAGGTGGATGTCCGAGCCGCAGAAGCTGCACGCCCGAACCCGCACCAGCACATCCTCGGCCCCCGGCTCGGGCTCCGCGTAATCCACCACCTGATAGGAATGAGGCTTCTCCACCCAGACCGCTCGCATCCCGGCTCCTCCTATGCCGCTTCCGCCCCGGAACCCCGCAACTTTCCGTTATTTCCAGAAATCCCCGAAAAACAGGAACAAACCACATTACAAGAGAAACAAATCCTAATATATTGTAATTGAGAGACGGCCGCCAGGGGGACCCCCCCCGGCCCCGCCCCCCGCTGGAGTTGGCCCTTCTGGAGGATCATCCGCCATGCCGCTTCCCTCCCTCCACCCTGTCGGCGCGAGCTTCCCCCGGGCGAACGGCGCCCAGCTCGCCGCCGGGTCGGCCGCCTATGTGGACGACCTCCGGCCCGCGGGCCTGCTCTTCGGCGCCGTGCTCCGCGCCGGGCGCCCCCACGCCCGTATCCTCCGCATCGACACCCGCCGGGCCGAGCGCTTGAAGGGCGTGGCCTGCGTCCTCACCGGCCACGACATCCCGGTGAACGCCTACGGGCCCCTCCTCCAGGATCAGCCCGTCCTGTGCACCGACAAGGTGCGCTACGAGGGCGACCCCGTCGTGGCCCTCTGCGCCGAGAGCTGGGCAGCGGCGGCCGAGGCCGCCCGCCTCGTGCGGGTCGAGTACGAGGACCTGCCCGTGGTGTCGGACCCTGAAGAGGCCATCCGGCCCGGCAGCCCCCTCCTCCACGAGGCCCACCCCACGGGAAACCTCGTGCTGGAGTGGAAGATCCGCCGCGGGAACCTCGACGCGGGCTTCGCCGAGGCGGACCTCATCGTCGAGGAGCGCTACCAGAGCCGGACCCAGGAGCACGCCTCGATCGAGACCCACATCTGCATGGCGGAGGTGGACGCGAACGGGAGGCTCGCCGTCCACGTCTCCTCCCAGACGCCCTACCAGATCCGCTTCAACGTGAGCCGGGTCCTCAAGCTGCCCATCGCCCGGGTGCGGGTGCTCAGCGCCAGCGCGGGCGGCGGCTTCGGGGGCAAGCACGAGCCCATGCTGGAGCCACTCGCGGCCCTCTGCGCGCTGAAGACGGGCCGCCCCGTCAAGTTCCGCATGACCCGCGAGGAGGAGTTCACCGCCTCCACCATCCGCCACTCCCTCGCCATGGACTACAAGACCGGCGTGACCCGCGACGGGCGCATCACCGCGCGCCGGCTCCGGCTCCTCCTCGACGGCGGCGCCTACTGCTCCTACGGCGAGACCACCGCCTCGAAGGCGGCCCTCATGGGGGCGGGGCCCTACCGCGTCCCGAACCTCCACGTGGACTCCCTCCTCACCTACACCAACAACGGCATCGCGGGGGCCGTCCGCGGCTTCGGCGTCACCCAGACCACCTACGCCTGCGAGTGCCACATGGACACCATCGCCCGGCGCCTCGAGATGGACCCCCTCGACTTCCGCCGCCGCAACGCCATGCAAGCCGGCGACGCGGCCCACAGCGGCGACGTCATCCGGAGCTGCGGCTTCGCCGAGGCCCTCGATGCCGCCACGCGGGAAGTGAACTGGGGCGCCATCGGCGGGGGGCGCACCTCCCCGTGCGGCCGCAAGCGCCGGGGGCGCGGCCTCGCGGCCATGATCTACCCCGTCGGCTTCACCGCCGCGGCCAATCCCAGCGGCGCCTTCGCCCGCGTGAACGAGGACGCCACCCTCACCATCTACACCGGCTGCGCCGACGTGGGCCAGGGCGCCCACGTCATCCTCCGCCAAATCGCGGCCGAGGAGCTGGGGGTGGACCTGGAGAGCGTCCACATCGTCACCGGGGACACCGACCTCGCCCCCCTTGACCTCGGCTCGGTCGCCAGCCGCGTCACCCACATCGGCGGCAACGCCGTCCGCCGGGCGGTGGCGAAGGCGAAGGGCTTCCTCCTGCGCAAGGCCGCCCAGATGATCGAGGCGGCCGAGGAGGACCTCGAGATCGCGGACGGCAAGATCGCCGTCAAGGGCGCGCCGGACCGGTGCCGCACCCTCCCCGAGGTGGCCCTCAAGTGCCACCGCGACGGGGAGATCCCCATCGCCGAGGGCGCCTACAACCCGCCCGGCCTCCACCTCGACAAGACGACCGGCCAGGGCAAGCCCTACGACTGCTACGTCTTCGCCGCTCACGCCGCCGAGGTCGAGGTGGACATGGACACGGGGGAGTGCCGCGTCCTCCAGCTCGCCGCCGCTCACGACGTGGGGCGGGCCGTCAACCCGATGAACGTGGAGGGCCAGATCGAGGGCGGCTCCCTCCAGGGCTACGGCTTCGGGATGCTGGAGCGCATCCGCTACAAGGGCGGCATCGCCCAGAACCCCAATCTGCACGACTACCTCATCCCCACCGCCCTGGACGGGCCCGCGCGGATGAAGCCCATCATCGTCGAGACCGAGGAGCCCACGGGCCCCTTCGGGGCCAAGGGGGTGGCCGAGCCCGCCCTGAACCCCACCACCCCTGCCATCCTGAACGCCATCTACGACGCCGTGGGCGCCCGCATCACCGACCTCCCCGCCACGCCCGAGGCCGTGCTGCGGGCGATGGGCATGATCAACGGCAGGCATTAAGGCCGCCTTTTCCCCCCTCGCCGGGGGCCAGCCACCGGAGGGAGGGAGAGAGGCGTTTACCTCCATGCGATTAAGAATTTTTTCATTTTCTCTCCCCCATTGAGAGAAGGAGCTCCCCATGGTGGATTTCCGACTCACCGACCAGCAGCGCATGCTCCGCGAGGTAGCCCGCAAGTTCGTCAAGGACGAGGTCGTCCCCGTGCGGGCGCAGCTCGACCGGGAGCCGGACCCGAAGAAGGGCTTCTCGTGGGAGCTCCTGCGCAAGGCCGACAAGGTGGGGCTGCGCACCCTCACCCTGGGCCCCGAGGACGGCGGCATCAACGCCGACATCATCACGCGCTGCTTGGTGGGCGAGGAGCTGGCCACGGGGGACCTAGGCTTCGCCGTCTGCCTGGACCAGGTGTGGAAGATCGCGGCGGGCATCACCCACCTGTGCAACGAGGAACAGAAGAAGCGCTTCATCCCGATCTTCCGGGACGACCCGGAGTGCGTGCTCTCGATCTGCATCACCGAGCCCTCGGGGGGGTCGAACTACATCCTCCCCATCGAGCGCAAGGACTCCACCCTCCAGGCGCGCGCTGAGCTGCGGAACGGGAAGTGGATCCTGAACGGCACCAAGCACTTCATCTCCAACGCCGGCCTGGCCAAGCTCTACCTGATGTTCGCCGTCACCGACCCCGAAAAGGACATCTACGACCGCGTGAGCGCCTTCATCGTCCCCCACACCGCCCCCGGCCTCTCCATCGGCAAGGTCGAGGACAAGCTCGGCCAGCGGCTCGTCTGGAACAGCACGGTCATCATGGAGAACTGCGAGATCCCCGGGGACAACCTCGTCGGCAGGCGGGGCAAGGGGATGCAGGACGTCCTCCGCTTCCTCGCCGAGGAGGGGAGCAACATCCAGGCGGGCGCGACCGTGCTCGGCACGGCCCGGGCGGCCTATGAGGCGGCCGTCGAGCACGCCCGGCAGCGCTTCGTCGGCGGCAAGACGATGATCCACCACCAGCTGACCCACTACCGCCTCACCCGGATGAAGATGCGCCTCGACGCCGCCCGGGCCTACCTCTACCGCGCGGCCTACAACATCGACTCCCCCGACGAGCCGACCGACTGGTCCATGGCCCCCATGTCCAAGGTCTTCGCCGCCGAGGCGGCCTTCGAGGTGGCCAAGGAGGCCCTGGAGCTGTTCGGCGGCTACGGCTACATGAAGGACTACCCGATGGAGAAGTACCTGCGCGACGCGGCCAGCTTCCTCCACTCGGACGGCGTGAACGACGTGCTCCTGCTCCGCGCCGGGCGCCTGCTCTACGACCTCCCGGCCGAGCTCTACCGCTAGAGGCCCCGCCCCCGCCCGCGGCTCCGGCCGCGGGCGGGGCGTGCTAGAATCCCCCCCCGGCGAAGCTCCCCGACTCTCCCCTCGCGCGCGGCCGCCCGCCCAGCGAGGCCACCGGCTGGGGCGGATGACTTGAACGCCTACATCGCAGGGGGCGGGCTCTCCCGGTTCGGGAAGCGCCCCGAGTCCATGCAGCAGCTCATGTCGGAGGCCGCCGAGGAGGCCTTCGGCGCCGCGCGCCCCCACGGGATCACCCGCGAGAGCGTGGACGCCGTCGTGGTCGGCATCCTGAACCCCGCCGAGTTCCTCGACGAGGGCAACTCCGCCAGCCTCATCACCGACCACCTCGGGCTCACCGGGGCCGCCGCCTGGCGGGTCGAGACCGCCTCCTCCACCGGAGCCGCCGCCCTCCACGCCGCCTGCCACGCCGTGGCCTCGGGGCGCTTCGGGACCGTGCTCGCCCTGGGCGGGGAGAAAAAGAGCCACCAGGGCACCGCCCAGGTCACCGCCCGCCTCGCCCGCATGATCGACCGCTCCGAGCGGCGGATGGGCGCCACCATGACCTCCCTCGCCGCCCTCATCACCGAGTACTACCGCCGCGCCCATCGCCTCGGCCCCGAGGCGTTCGAGGCCGTGCGGGGCCGCGTCGCCGTCAAGAACCGCCGCAACGGCTGCGCCAACCCCTACGCCCACTTCCGCCGCGAGATCACGCTCGAGCAGTTCTCGGCGAGCCGCCGCGTCTCGACTCCCCTGCGCCTGTTCGACTGCGGGCCCATCTCGGACGGGGCCGCCGCCCTCCTCGTCACCTCCCGGCGCACCCCCCTGCGCCTGAGCGGTCTCGGCCACGCCACCGACACCCAGGCCCTCTCCCGGCGGGGCCACCTCGCCTTCTTCGCCGCCACCCGCCGGGCCGCCGCCCAGGCCTACCGCATGGCGGGGGCCGGCCCGGCCGACATCGGCCTGGCCGAGGTGCACGACGCCTTCACCGCCATCGAGGTGATCTCGGCCGAGGACCTGGGCCTCTTCCCCCCCGGAGGCTACGCCGGGGCCCTCCAGGCCGGGCGCGCGGACCCGGGCGGGGAGCTGCCCGTCAACCCCTCGGGCGGGCTGCTCGCGCGCGGCCACCCCATCGGGGCCTCGGGCCTCGCCCAGGTGGTGGAGCTCTGCCGGCGCCTGGGCAAGGAGGGCGCCCGCAAGGGCCGCCCCCCGCACCGCGGGATCGCCCTCAGCATGGGCGGCCTGGCGACGAACAACCTCGTCACCATCGTCGAGCTGGAGGGCGCGCCCGCCGCCCTGGGCGGGGAGCCACCCCCGGTCCCCGGGACACCGCCCGTCCCGATGGAGGCGCCCGACCCCGAGGACGGGGTGGTGCGCGCCGCGACCACCCTCTTCTCCCCCCCCGCGGGCTTCGAGGCCCCCCTCCACTTCGCCCTGGTCGAAGGCCAGGCGGGGGGTCTCGGCCGCACCGTCCTCGCCCGGGCCTTCCGCGAGGTCGGGGCGGAGGAGCGGGTGCGGCTCCGGCGCACCGAGCAGGGCCTCTTCATCCTCTAATGGGAGGGGGTGGGCGCCGCTCCCTGCGGCCCCGGCAGCATTTTTCCCGCCGGAAATCCCCGGAAAAGATCGGAATTTGCATTTCACCGTCTCCCCCCTGCCGGGTGCGGCATTTTTTTCGCGGGAATGTCCGTTAAAAGTGTGGACACCCCCCCGCCGCCCCCGGGCGCGCGTTTTTTTCCGCCGGAATGTCCCGGAAATCCCCAGACACCCCCGGACACCCCTCCGCCCGCCGCCGCCGGCCATAGCGGTCCCGCAGGGAAGATACCTCCCCGGGCCCGGAAAGCTCTTACCTCAAATTCCCTCAAGTTCCGGATCGGGGGATTTTTTATCGGGGCGGACGCATGATGGGGAGATCTGTAGGGGCGAGGCATGCCTCGCCCCTACGGAAGATGCCCATGCCAGCATGGGGCCGCGCGCCCTACACCCCGAAATCCTTGACCTCGCTCTCCCCCAGCCCCAGGGCGTGGCCCATCTCGTGGAGGAGGAGCTCCCCGATCAGCCGGCGCCAGGCGCGGCGGTCCCGCCCGCACTCGTCCTTCACCAGGGCGGCGTAGATCTCGATGGCGTTCAGCGCCGGGTGCCAGATGGCGGTGGGGAGGTAGCCCACGTCCTTGACCGTCTCGGGCGCGGGCAGATCCAGGAGGCGCACCGGGATGCCCCTCTTCTCGATCTCCCGGCGCATGCCGGGGTGGATGTCCTCGGCCAGCGCGCGCTCGAGGATGGCCTCCATCTCCTCGATCTCCTCCTCCGAGACCTCGGGCAGCTCAGCCTCCAGCCAGCGCTGGATGTCGCGCACGTCCTCGGGGATTTCTTCCGGCTCCTCCTCCTCGGGGCCGCGCAGGGCCTCGCGGTAGTCCTGGAGCCTGGCCGTGCGCGCCGCGAGGAAGTAGAGCCCCGCCCCGACCGCCACCAGCCCGGCCAGCACGAGCAGCCCCAGCACGGGGCCCAGGATGGGCTCCCACCACCAGGGCTGGAGGAAATCCCAGTCGCCGAGGTAGGCGGTCATAAGAAACCTCGCCTCTCTGCCAAAATTCAAAGATTCCCCAAACAAACACTTTTGTTATAATTCCATTCAATAGATTCAAGAAACATCCATAGGCCAAAGCCAAAGAGTGACTGCCAATGGAAAATTCGCTTACCGTCTCCGGTCATCCATACACCGTAGTAGACATTGAAACTACAGGACTATTCGCAAACCGCTATGATCGAATCGTCGAAATAGCCATGCTCCAGATTGATACGACCGGATCGATACGCGACGAGTACGCCACTTTGGTCAATCCCGAACGAGACATCGGCCCGACCCACATCCACGGGATTACCGCTTCAGACGTAGTCAATGCACCACGGTTCAACGACATCGCCGGTGATATAGCCCATCGCCTCAAAGATAGTATTTTTGTGGCCCATAACGCGCAATTCGACGCTGGCTTCATTGAAGCGGAGTTTGTCAAGCTTGGCCATCCCATAGCTCCCATCGTTACACTGTGTACCATGCGCCTGGCGCGCAAGTTTTCCGAATCACTGCGAAGATTCAGGCTTGCCGATTGTTGCTCGCATTTTCATGTCCCACACAAAGAAGAACATTCTTCGCTTGGAGACGCTCGCGCAGTCGCCGGACTGCTGAAAGCTTATATTTCTCACGCGGGCGACAGCAACTCCCTTCTCGGAATATCTGGCATAAAATCATCAGCCTCGTCTCACCCCTGGCCCAATTTGTCGTCAAGTGGCAAAGCCCTATCTCGCCAAGAAGCAAGTCGTCACAGCAAGAAGCCATCATATCTCTCTCGCCTCCTCGATTCTCTTCCCGATACCGACGTTCGATGTGACCCCAACGCGCTCGAATATGTTGATTTACTCAACCGGGCACTTGAGGATAGACGCATCACCAAGGAGGAAGGCGCATTATTCTTCGAGATTGCGAGACGATGGGGCCTGTCCGCTACCCAGGTTCGTGCTATCCATCGCGACTATTTGAAATCCTTGGTAAAAGCCGCTGCTGAAGATGAACAAATTACAATTTCGGAGCGACGGGACATCGACGCTGTGGCGCATCTTCTCGGACTTGAAATATCTGAGCTTGATCGACTAATCCAATCCACACGTTCGAACGAAGGAAACGAAACATCTCAAGATTCACCTCCCACACAATCTCCTCAATCGTCGTTGGCAGGACTTTCCGTCTGCTTCACAGGTGAAATGCGATGCAAAATAAATGGACAGTTGATCACTCGGCCTCGCGCGGAAGAACTCGCGGCCAAAGCAGGAATGATCGTTGCCAAGAGCGTCACCAAAAAATTGGACATTTTAGTTGTGGCCGACCCCGAAACTTTGTCAACCAAGGCAGCAAAAGCAAGAAAGTACGGCACACGTATCATGGCGGAAGCGGTTTTTTGGCGGGAGCTGAATATCGAAGTCGAGTAATTTCAGTTTTCTCATGCCCTCTTGACGTCAAAACCCGAAAAAGACAGGGGCGGGGCCTGGCGGCCCCGCCCCCGCGCTGCCGGCCCGCCGGGCGGCTACTTCTTCAGCTTCTCCTCGATGGCCTTGAGCCTTCGGCGCATGTCGAGGTCGTTCATCATCGTGCCCAGCTTGTTCATGATGGCGTCCACGGCGCCGTTCCAGTGGGTCCAGTCGGGGCCCATCATGCTCGCCCCCATGCGCCAGCGGCGCCCGTCGTGGTGCCAGATGAGGTAGTGCATGATCTCGGGGGTCTCGTCCAGCGGGAACTCCTTGCTGACGAGGCCCTCCTGGTAGGCGTCCTGGAGCATCTTGTCCACGCGGGCGAAGAGCATGTTGTAGTCCGAGACCACCTTGTCGAACTCGGCGAGGTAGTTGTCGGACCACTGCCGGGAGTGGCACTGGTAGCAGACCTTCTTCATCTCGGCGCGGCCCTTCTCGGCCTGGGCCTTGTCGGGGACGCGCTGGAGCACGATGTCCACCTCGCCGGGGCCCTTCCACTGGGGCACGGAGACGGGGGGCTGGAGCTCCCAGTAGAGGCGGGCGCCCACGTCGTGGGTGCTCTCGACCGCGCCGCCGAAGCCGCTCAAGTGGCAGGTGGCGCAGGTGGGGGCGGTGATGTCCCTGGGGCCCCACTTGCCGGCGGGGGCCTCCCAGTTCCACTTCTCTCCCTCGGCGGCGTAGATGTTGCCGTGCTTGGACTCGGCGTAGATCTCCGCCTGGGGGTGGTCCGGGCCCAGGTGGCACTGGCCGCAGGTCTCGGGCTTCCTCGCCTCGGCCAGGCTGAACTTGTGCCGGGTGTGGCAGGAGGTGCAGGCGCCGAGGCTGCCGTCGGGGTTCACGCGGCCCACGCCCACGTTGGGCCAGCCCCGGAGCTTCCCGCCCTTCTCGGCGAGGACGAAGCTGCCGTGGCACTGGGCGCAGCCGAGGTTCACGTTGTTGTGGTGGTACTTGGGGTCCTGGAGGAGGCCCAGCTTGGCGAGGATGCCGCTGTCCGGGAAGAGGGGGGAGACGGCGCGCTTGGCCATCTCCTCGGGGTCGAGCTTGCGGGCGGTCTCCTGGGAGAGGGGGTCGAGCTTCTGCTTCTTGGCCTCCTGGTAGTAGGGGAGGAGGTTCCCCATGAAGGCGGCCCAGGCGTGCTTGCTCTTGGCGTTCTCGGCCACGGCCTTGGCGTGGCAGCTCTCGCAGTAGCGGGGCGAGGGGACGGCGGTGATCTTGAACCCCATGTGGTCGTAGCCCGAGGGGTCGCCCTCCCGCGCCTGGTGGCAGACGATGCACTTGATGCCCACCTTGGAGTGCTTGCTGTCCTCCCACTGCTTCACGATGCCCGGGCTGAGCCCCTTGTGGCAGGCGAGGCAGGGCTCGCCCGGCTCCGCCTGGGCGCGCGCCGCGGCGGGGAGGAGGAGCCCCAGCGCGAGCGCCGCCAGCCCGATCCAGAGTTTCATGACCCGCTCCTTTCCACGATCATTCCTCGTGCAGATAGGCCAGCTGAAGCCCCGCGACCTCGCTCCATCCCATGATCTCCTCGCTCATCCGCTGGAGGTGCCCGGCCGTCTCGGCCTCCATGACGACGGCCACGCCGCCGGGCCCCACGCCCCGCACCTCGGCGCCGGCCGCCGCCCTGAGCCGCGCGGCCAGGGCCTCCGCCTTCCCCCGCGCGGGGATGAACACCATTCCGGATATGGCCATCGCTCCCTCCTAGGCCTTCTTCAGGCGGACGGCGCAGACCTTGTAGTCGGGCTGGCCCGCCGCCGAGAGGCTCTTGGGGTCGTCCACCGTGAGGACGTTGATGAGCGCGTTCTCGTCGAAGAAGGGGACGAAGACCATGCCCGGCTGGGCGCGGTC
>Ga0156328_1035_pt1 | contig 14803 bp, 13 predicted proteins | sample RifCSPlowO2_12_FD_107976 | JGI IMG/M metagenome (GOLD analysis project Ga0156328, IMG submission 107976) | Candidatus Tectomicrobia bacterium RIFCSPLOWO2_12_FULL_69_37 | reverse complement strand
GGCCGCCGCCTGGAAGCGCGCGCGGAAGGCGTCCACCATCTCCCGGCGCAGGGTGAGGCCGGCCGCCTCCTGGTGGCCGCCGAACTGGAGCAGGCAGTCCGCGCAGCCCTCGAGCGCCCGGTAGACGTGGAAGCCGCCGTAGCCCCGCACCGAGCCCCGGCCTTCTTCTCCATCCAGGTGGATCAGGGCGGCGGGCACCCGGTGGCGCTCCACCAGCTTGGAGGCCACGATCCCGATCACCCCGGGGTGCCACCCCTCGCTCGCCAGGACGATGGCCCCCTCCGTCCCCCCCTCCCTCGCCGCCGCGAGCCGGGCCTCGGCCTCATCGAGCGCCTCCTGCTGGAGCTCCTGGCGCTGGCGGTTCCACTCCTCGATGACCTCGGCGAGGCCGCGGGCCTCGGCCAGGTCCTCGGCGAGGAGGAGCTGCACCCCCACGCCGGGGTCCCCCACCCGCCCCGCCGCGTTGAGCCGGGGCCCGAGGACGAAGCCCACGTGCCCGGTGTTGATCACGTCCGCCTTGAGGTCGGCCGCCGCCTGGAGGGCGCGGATGCCCGCCTTGCGCGCTTCCCCGCCTCCGCGCGGGGAGAGGGCCTCCAGCCCCGCCCGGACGAGGATGTGGTTCTCCCCCAGCAGCGGCGCCACGTCCGCCACCGTCCCCAGGGCCACGAGGTCGAGGTGCTGCTTGAGGTTCGGGAGGGGCCCGGCGAAGCCCCGGTCCCGCAGCCGCCGCCTCACGGCCGCCGCGAGCTTGAAGGCGATCCCCGCCCCGCACAGGCTCTTGAAGGGGTAGGGGCAGCCGGGCTGGCGGGGGTTGAGGACGGCCACCGCCTCGGGGAGGTGCCCGGGCGGGCGGTGGTGGTCGGTCACGATCAGGCTAAGGCCCGCCTGCTTCGCCTCGGCGGCCACCCCGGCCGCCGCGATGCCGCAGTCCACCGTCACCACCGTCCGGCAGCCGGCCTCCTTGAGCTGGAGGAGCCCGCCCAGGTGGAGGCCGTAGCCCTCCCGCAGGCGCTTGGGGATGTAGTAGGAGGCGGGGACGCCCAGGGAGGAGAAGAAGCGGACCATGAGGGCGGTGGCGGTGATGCCGTCCACGTCGTAGTCGCCATAGATCCCGATGGGGGCCCCCCGCTCCACCTCCCCGGCCAGGTGGTCCGCGGCCTCCGCCATGCCCTTCATCCCGAAGGGATCGTGGAGGCCGGTCAGGGGGGCATCGAGGAAGAGGCGGGCCTCCCCGGCGGAGGCGATGCCGCGCTGGGCGAGGAGCCGGGCGAGGAGGGGGGGCGCGCCCAGCCCGGCGGCGAGGCGGCGGGCCAGCTCCTCGTCGGCGGCCCGCAGGCGCCAGCGCTGGGCCGCGCTCCCGCTCCGGGTGAGGGAGCGGGCGCCCGGCGCCTCCGCCGTCACGGCTTGGCTCCCCGCTCCCCTCCCGGCGCGCTCTTCTCCTCCAGCATCTCCAGGCCGGTGGCGGCGGGCTCGGGCGGGCCCTCGACCACCGCCTCGGCCGCAGCCGGCTCCCCCGCCTCCGGGGAGACGGGCCCGGTGCGGGCCCGGCCCTGGGCGCGCCAGCGGTCGCGCTGGCGGGGGTTCGGCATGGGGAGAGCGAGGTTCCGCCGGGCGGCCTCGGACTGGAGGGCCAGGGCCGGCGGGAGGGGCCGGTCCAGCAGGGTGACGGGCAGGATGATCTCGTGGAAGAGCGGGTTGGGGTTGCAGGCGTTCTCGTTCGAGAGGATGGCGAAGGCGACGACCTCCCCGTTGTCGGCCACGGCGTAGCCGCTCAGGGTCTGCACCCGGTCGAGGAGACCGCTCTTCACCCGCGCCCGGCGCACCGAGGAGGTGCGCTGCATCTTCCGGCGCACGGTGCCGTCGATCCCCACCACCGCGAGGGAGGCCTCGAACTCGGGGCGGAGGCGGAAGTCCCGGTGCACCCCCTCGAGCAGGGCCACCAGCCCCTCGGCCGTGAAGCGGTTCCCCCGGCTCAGGCCCGAGCCGTCGGCCAGCTCGAAGGCGTCCGCCGGGACGCCCACCGCGGCGAGAAAATCATGGACGACGCGCAGGCCCTTCTCCGCCGTCCCCGGGAGCCCGAGCTCCTCGGCGCCGAGGGTCTTGAGGATCTGCTCGGCCATGAAGTTGCTGCTGACCTTGTTCACGTCCCGCACGAGCTCCCCGAGGGGCCGGGAGAGGGTGCGGGCGAGGAGCTCGGCCTCCTTCGGGGTGGCGCCCCGCCGGACCTCCCCGCCGAGCGCGACCCCCGCCTCCTTCAGGAAGAGGGCGAAGGCGCCCGCGGCGTAGAGGGCGGGCTCCGAGATCGTCACCGGATAGCTGAGCCGCCTGGAGTTCGCCGGGATGGTGCCCCCAACCCGGATCCGGTCCCTCCCCTCCACCCGGCGGCGGGCGAGGCGCACCTGGGGCCGCCCGCCCGGGGGTCCGGTCGCGACGGAGCCCTCGACGCGGATGGTGGGGGCGGGCACCTCGAGCTGGACGCGGGCGGGGCCGCCCTCCTTCCCGGGGTCGATGAGCAGCCACACCACGTTGAAGTTGAAGGAGAGGGCGCCGTGGGGAGCCTGGTAGGGACGCAGGGAGCCCTCGGCGTGCCAGCCCGGCCCGTAGCGCACGCTGTCGAAGTAGGTGTCGTCCGCGATCAGATCGCCCTTGACCCGCCGCACCCCCAGCAGCCGGAGCTCGTGGGCCAGCTCCCGCACCCGCTCCTGGACGAGGAAGGGGTCGCCGTACCCCTTGAGGTAGAGGTTCCCCTCCAGCACCCCCCCGCGCACCGGCCCGCCGGCATAGACGTCGGTGGGAAAGGTGTAGTCCGGCCCCAGGCGGGCGAGGGCGGCGGCGGTGGTGGCGAGCTTCTGGTTCGAGGCGGGGATGCGCTTCACCCGGGGATGGTGGGAGAACAGGGTCTCCCCCGCCGTCAGGGAGCGCACGGCCACGCTCAGGCTCCCCGGGCGGGCGCACCATTTCCCGACGGCCTGGCGGATGGCGGCTTCAAGGTCGCCCCTGGAGGAGATCGCGGGGCCGTTCTGGGCGGGGGCTTTCGCCGGGGCGCCCGCGGCGGGCGGGGCCCCGAGGCCGAGGAGGCCGGCGAGGGCCGCCGCCGCGCATGCGCCGAATCTGGCCGGTGGCTGATCGATCATTCCATGCCTTCGCGTTGACGGGCGGGCGGACTACCCCTCGGCCTTGAGCCAGGCCAGGGCGTCGAGGATGGCCCCGATGGAGGGCCTGTCCGCGTAATTCCTCCCCACGTGGACCAGCCGGACCACCCCCTTGGCGTCGATGAGGAAGGTGGCCGGCCGGGCGATGCCCTCCGTGGGGTGCAGCACCCCGAACTGGAGGACCACCCGCCGCTGGGGATCCGAGACGAGGAGGAAGTTCACCCCCAGCTCCCGGACGGTCATGCTGATCCTCAGGGCGTCGTCGGTGCTGACGGCGACGACCTCGGCGTTGCGCCCGCGGATGGCCTCCAGGTGCTCCTGCAGCTCCACGAGCTGCTTCTGGCAGTAACCTCAGAAGTGCCCCCGGTAGAACACGAGCAGGAGGTTCTTCTTGCCGATCAGGGAGCGGGAGTCGAACCCCTGGATGTCGAAGAAGGGGGCCTTCTCCCCCTGCCGCGGGGGCCCGTCGGCCCCCCGCGCGGGAGCGGGCGCAGCCCAGAGCGCCCCGGCCAGGGCGAGACCCGCGAGCACCCTCCCCGGCCAAGGCCACTGCTGCACGTCCGATTCTCCTCCCGAGCGCCGGGACATCGTGGGCAGGGCGCATCTTAATCGCCCGCCCCGGGGGCCGCAAACCCCGGCGGAGGGCCTTCGTTGACGCTGGAGCCTCCCTGTGACAACTTCTCACGAGGAATGCTCCGCCCCGTCGAAGCGGCCCGAGCCTTGACCCTCTCAGCGTTGCGCCGGCGCCTCCCAATCTCCCGCATGGCCGCCCTCGCGGCCGTCGCCCTGGGCCTGGCCGCCTGCGGCCGGCCCGCCCCGGTCGCGGGCCGGGCCATCGCCGTCGGAGTGGACAGCAACCCCACCAGCCTCGACCCCCGCCTCTCCCAGGACGCCGTCTCCTGGCAGATCCAGCGCCTGCTCTTCCGCCAGCTCCTGGCCTACGACGCCCAGGGGGCCCCCGCCCTCGACGCCGCCGAAACCTGGGAGTCCTCGGACCTCTCGCACCGCTTCGTGCTCAAGGCGGACCTCCGCTTCCACGACGGCTCCCCCCTCACCTCGGCGGACGTGAAGTACACCTTCGACTCCATCCGCGAGCCCGGGATGGCCTCCCCCAAGGCGGCGGGGCTGCAAGAGCTGGAGCGGATCGAGACCCCCTCCCCGCGCGAGGTGGTCTTCCGCCTCAGGCGCCCCTCGGCCTCCTTCCCCGAGTCCCTCATGGTGGGCATCGTGCCCCGGAGCGCGGCGGGGGCGGGCAAGCGCTTCGGGGAGCATCCGGTCGGGACCGGGCCCTTCCGCTTCGTGCGCTTCGTGCCCGACGAACGGATCGAGCTGGCCGCCTTCGAGGACCAGCCCGCCCCGCCCGCCTACGGCCGCCTCGTCTTCCGGATCATCCCCGAGGAGACCATCCGCATCCTGGAGCTGGAGAGCGGAGGCCTCCACCTCCTCCAGGACTCCTTCTCCCCCGACTTCCTCCCGCGCCTCCGGGCCCACCCGCGCCTCACGATCCTCCGCCGCCCGGGCACCAACTTCACCTACATCGGCTTCAACCTGGCCGACCCCATCCTCTCCAAGCCGAAGGTGCGCCGGGCCGTCGCGCTCGCCATCGACCGCGGGCCCATCATCCGCCACATCCTGAAGGGCCTCGCGCGGGAGGCGGACAGCCTCCTCCCCCGCGAGCACTGGGCTCACGCGCCGGGCCTCCCCTCCCTCTTCCACGACCCCGCCCGGGCCCGCCAGCTCCTCGACGAGGCGGGCTTCCCCGACCCGGACGGCCCGGGCCCCCTCCCGCGCTTCACCCTCGTCTTCAAGACCTCCCAGAGCGAGATCCGCCGCCGCACCGCCAGCGTGGTCGCCGACCAGCTCGCGAGGGTGGGGATCGAGGTCAAGGTGCGCAGCCACGAGTGGGGCACCTTCTTCGGGGACATCCGGAGCGGGAACTTCCAGCTCTACAGCCTGACCTGGGTGGGCATCTCGGACCCGGACATCTACCGCTTCGTCTTCCACAGCCGCCAGGCGCCCCCCGCCGGCCTCAACCGCGGGCGCTACGCGAACCCGCGCGTGGACCGGCTGGTGGAAGAGGCCCAGCGCCTGTCCGCGCGCGCCCAGCGGGCGCCCCTCTACCACGAGGTCCAGCGCATCCTGGCGGAGGATCTCCCCTACGTGAACCTCTGGCACACCGAGAACGTGGCGGCGCTCGACAAGCGCATCGAGGGCTTCACGGTCTACCCGAACGAGGACCTGATCTCGCTCGCGAACGCCCGCCTGGCGCCAGAGGAGGGGCGCTGAGATGCGCCGCTTCCTCCTGCGCAGGCTCCTGCTCCTCCTGCCCGTGCTGTGGGGGGTCTCCACCCTGGTCTTCCTCGTCACCCACGTCATCCCCGGCGACCCGGTGGACCTCATGCTCGGGGAGACCGCCCGCCCGGCCCAGCGCGAGGAGATGCGGAAGGCCCTGGGCCTCGACCGCCCCCTCCTCGCCCAGTACGCCGGGTTCCTGGGCGGGCTGGCGCGGGGGGACCTGGGCAGCTCCCTCCACCAGCGCCGGCCCGTGGCCGCCCTCATCGCCGAGCGGGCGCCCGCCACGGCGGAGCTGGCCCTCGCCTCCCTCGCCGCGGCCATGCTGATCGCCTTCCCGCTCGGGATGGCCGCCGCCCGCCGGGCGGGCTCCTGGCTCGACCTCCTGGCCGGAATGCTGGCGGTGCTGGGGGCGAGCCTGCCCGTCTTCTGGCTGGGGCCCCTCCTCATCATCGCCTTCTCGCTTGGGCTGGGCTGGTTCCCGGTCTCGGGCCGGGCGGGGGCGCTCAGCCTGGTGCTCCCCGCCGCCACCCTGGGGATGGCGCTGGCCGCCATCCTGATGCGGATGGCGCGCGCGAGCCTCTTGGAGGTGCTGCCCCAGGACTACCTCTCGACCGCGCGCGCCAAGGGGCTCGCCGAGCGCCGGGTGCTCTGGCTCCACGCGCTCAGGAACGCTTGCCTCCCCCTCATCACCATCCTGGGCATCCAGATGGGGGCGCTCCTCTCGGGGGCGATCATCACCGAGACGGTCTTCGCCTGGCCGGGGGTGGGGCGGCTGACCATCCAGGCCATCGCGGCGCGGGACTACCCCGTGGTGCAGGGCTGCGTGCTCTTCATCGCGGGGGTGTACGTGGCGGTGAACTTCCTGGCCGACCTGGCCTACGCCTGGCTCGACCCGCGCGTGAGGCTGGACTGATGCGCGGCCGGCTCGCCCTCGCCCTCGGCGGCGCCCTGCTCGCCCTGCTCGTGCTCGGCTCCCTCGCCGCCCCCCTCCTCTCCCCCCACCACCCCTACGCCCAGGAGCTGGCGGGGGGCCTCGCGCCGCCGGGGCCGGGCCACCCGATGGGCCAGGACAAGCTGGGGCGGGACATCGCGAGCCGCGTCCTCCACGGCGGGCGGGTCTCCCTCCTCATCGGCTTCGCGGCGGTCCTGGCCTCGCTCCTGGCGGGTCTCGCGGTGGGGGGGCTGGCGGGCTGCGCGGGCGGGGCCTGGGACGAGGGCCTCATGCGGACGGCGGACGTCTTCCAGGCCTTCCCGGGCATCCTCCTCGCCATCGCCCTGATGTCGGTGCTGGAGCCCCGGCCCGCGAACGTGGTGGCCTCGCTCGCCGCCTTCGGCTGGGTGGGCTACGCGCGCCTGGTGCGGGCCCAGATCCTCTCGCTCCGGGAGCGGGAGTTCGTGACGGCGGCGCGGGCGGCGGGGGCGCGCCCGGGGCGGGTGTTCGCCCGCCACCTGCTGGCGAACCTGCTCTCGCCCGTGATCGTGGAGGCGAGCTTCGGCACCGCGGGGGCGATCGTGGCCGAGGCGGGGCTATCCTTCCTGGGGCTGGGCATCCAGCCGCCCGAGCCGAGCTGGGGGGCGATGCTGGCCGAGGGGCGGGACTTCCTCCTGATCGCCCCCCACCTCACCCTCTTCCCGGGGCTGGCGATCGCCTTGACGGTGATGAGCCTGAACGTCCTGGGGGATGGGCTGCGGGACCTGCTCGACCCGGCGGGGAGGAGGTAGGGGGAGGATACCGCCGAACACGCCTGTAGGGGCGAACCTCGTGTTCGCCCATTTCGGGGGACCTTGGGGGCGATCACAAGGATCGCCCCTACAGATCAAGGCATGTCCGGCGGGAAGCTGACCCTCAGAACAGCCAGAAGAAGTACCACTTGCGCTCTTTCTTCTTTTCCTCGGGCTTGGGGGCGTCCTTCTTGGCGGACGCCGCGGCCGCCTCCGCGGGCTTGGGGATCTCGGGAAGGCTGGCGAGGGCGCCGTGGGGAAACTCGGTCCGGCGGGTCTCGTTGCGGAAGATGTTCTCCAGGCTCAGGCGGTGGCACTCGAGGCAGCGGGAGGCTTCGCGGAGGGGGTTCCCCTGGGCGTAGCGGGCCTTGACCTTGGCCAGGTGGGCCTCGGCCACGAACTTGGCGTGGAGGTGGCAGCCCTGGCAATGGTTCACCACCACCGAGTTCTCCTCGGTGGGGAGGAGCCCGCCCCCCACGGCCTTGTGGATGGGCTCGCGGGCGCAGGCGGCCAGGAGGAGGGCCGCCGCGAGGCCGATCGCCAGCCGGAATCCGCGCTTCATGTCCGCTCCAAGCCGCGAGGTCGATGGGGCAAGCGGGCAGAGTATAGGGAGGGCCCCGCCCCCGGTCAATTTCCCCGAAGCCCGGTAGGGGCGAGGCATGCCTCGCCCCTACAGACGATAAACAATGCCGGGGGGTGCACCGGCGCCATCCGGGGTTTCCCCTACCTCCGCGCCCGGCGGTAGCGCTCCATGTCCTCGATCACCCCCCGCCACTTCCGGTCCCGCCAGTTCGGGTTCACGTCCACCGCCCTCTGGATGGCGCGCAGGGCCTCCTCCGCCCGCCCCGCCCGGAAATGGGCCGCCGCCCGCTCCCGGTAGAAGCGGATGGGCTCCTCGTTCCCCTCCGCCGGGCCAGGCTCAGCCAGAGCCAGTAGCGGGCGTGGGGGTGGGCGGGGTCGATGCGGACGGCCGCCCGGAGGTGGCGGATGGCCGCGTCGAGCTGGTCCCGGCGCACCCGCAGGTGGCCCAGCCAGAAGTGGGGGAGGAACTCCCCGGGCGCCAGCTCGGCCGCCCGCTCGAAGTGGTAGAGGGCCGCCTCCGCCTGCCTGGCCTCGTCCATCAGGCGGCCCAGGGCGATGTGGGCCTTGGCGTCCCCGGGCTTGAGGCGGAGCGCCTGGCGGTAGGCCTCGGCCGCCTCCTTCTTCTTGCGGAGCCTCTCGCGGGCCTCCCCCAGGGCCATGAAGGCGGGCTGGAGGCGGGGGTCGGCCCCGGCGGCCTGGAGGAACGCCCGCTCGGCCCCGGCGTGGTCCCCGCGCCCGGCGAGCTCCTGCCCTTCGTTGAAGAGGGCGATGGCGCGCCCGGGGGAGGGATCGGCTGGGCCCTTGGCCGCGGGAGGCGCCGCCGCGGGATCGGGCCCCGGGGCGGCCGCGCACCCGAGGAGGCCCGCGAGGAGCAGGGCCGCCGCGGCCTTCGCCGACGGGGCCTCGGGCCGGGGGCGCCCCATCTCAGGCCTTCTTCCCGGCCCGGCGCCCCTCCACCGTCTCCCGGACGTAGGAGACGATGGCGCTCAGCGGCGTGCCGGGGGTGAAGACCGCGTCCACCCCCTTCGCCTTGAGGGCCCGGGCGTCCTCCTCCGGGATGATGCCCCCGCCGAAGAGGAGGACGTCCCCCATCCCCTGGGCGTCCAAGAGCTCGCGGACGCGGGGGAAGAGCAGGTTGTGGGCCCCCGAGAGGATGGAGAGGCCCACGGCGTCCACGTCCTCCTGGAGGGCGGCCGAGGCGATCTGCTCGGGCGTCTGGCGCAGCCCCGTGTAGATGACCTCCATCCCCGCGTCCCTGAGCGCCCGGGCCACCACCTTGGCGCCGCGGTCGTGGCCGTCGAGGCCCGGCTTCCCCACCAGGACGCGGATCTTGCGGTCGGACACACCCACCTCTCACGCCGCGTAGTGGACGATCTCAAGTTCGACCTTGGTGTCCACGCGGGCCAGAATCTCGTCCACCTGCCGGAGCACATCGTCCTCGATAAGATATTCAGGGCATCCGCCGCACTGCATGACCGGAAGACCTTTCAGGACGACGATGCTCCGCCCGACCACCTTGAAAGGCAGGTCCGTCCTCACTGCCTGCAAATCGGCCCCGCAGACCGTGCACCTCATGGCCTCGTTCTCTAACGATGTCCTCATAGTATCACGTTGCCCCCCACTTCAAGCCAATATGGGACACCCACAAATCGAACACGCTTCTGCGGCCAACTCAGAGGACTGAATTGGAAAACCATGTATCTTTTGGGGGTTGTCATGATAGACGACTTTCACCGCATTTGCAGGCATGGTAAATACACCGTTCTGGCAAGTAATTCCAGTTTGCATGGATGCAACCCACACAACATTTGTTCTTCCTTGATCATCAATCTGGACATGTCCAGATGCAACCGTGGAAATTATACAGGAGCGGTACGACACTGATGATGGCCCAGTGAAGATTGTATTGAGGTTATAGTTCGAGGTTGGCGAAGTGTGTTTAACGTATTTCTCTAATTGGTACTGCGTACCCGTCAAAGGCGACGGCACAGCAGACCGAAGAAAGCCGTTTCGAATTGCGCAGTTGTGGCAGTAGTACATAATTAGTTTGACCTGATTGACCCAATCATTACCTATGGGCAGGCCACCCGACCGCCCCCGCTCCGCTACCCTCGCCCTCACCCCCGGCGCGTCTTTCCGCGGCCCCGGGCGGGGCGTTTAGCCGAACGCGCAGCCTTTGCTCTTGGCGCGGGCGCGCCCCGGAGAAGGCCTTCCGTGCTCAGGTCCTCGTCGAGGTCCGGCCAATGAATCCCGTAGCCCGCCGCGCACACTTCCCAATTCCCGCGCTGCTGGGGGGCCGCCGCAGCGAGCCTCGGGTACCACTCCAGCGGGACCGAGATCGTCCGGCCGTCCTTCAGATCGACGATCAGCGAGTCCTCGGAAAACCGTACGTCCCGGACCCTCTCGTCAGCGCTCAGCGCCAAAGTGCCCCCTCACCCCCCCGCGCTCGCCACGCGGTCGCCGCCGGAGCGCTTGGCCTCGTAGAGGGCCTGGTCGGCCATGCCGAGGAGGTCCTCGGGGCGGGAGGCCTGCTCGGGGTAGGAGGCGAGGCCGATGCTCACGGTGACGCCCACGCGGGGGCTCCCGTTCTTGGGGGCCTTGAAGCGCAGGCGCGCGATGGCCTCGCGCACCTTCTCGGCGGCCAGGCGGCCGCCGGCGAGGCTGGTCTCGGGGAGGATGAGGGCCAGCTCCTCCCCTCCGTAGCGGGCCGCGAAGTCGGACTTGCGCAGGCCGCTCTGCCAGCAGCCCGAGACGCCGCGCAGCACCTTGTCGCCGAAGATGTGGCCGTGGGTGTCGTTGAGGCTCTTGAAGCGGTCGAGGTCGGCCAGGCAGAGGGTGAGCGCGCGCCCGTGCCGCTTGGCGCGGCTGACCTCCTGCTCGAGCCGGAGGTCGAAGTAGCGCCGGTTGTGGAGGGCGGTCAGGCCGTCCACCGTGGCCGCCTCCATGAGGAAGGCGTTCTGCATGGCCAGGCCGAAGAAGCGGCCGACCGAGGACTGGAGGATCTCCTCGGCGCGCCCGAGGCAGGGCCCCTCCGGGCAGCCGGCCACCAGCACCCCCACGCAGCGCCCCTTCATCTCGATCGGGTAGGCGGCCGCGGCGGCGAAGCCGTTGAGCTGGAGGAGGCTGCCCTTCTCCCGGCCCAGGCCGGCGGGCTCCCCCTCCGCGCCCGAGGTCACCAGCCGGTGCTCCTCCAGCGCCCGGCCCACCAGCCCGCCCTCCGTGAGGAGGGAGGCGGGGAGGCCCGCCCCCGGCCCCAGCCCCGTGGCGCAGCGGATGGAGAGCTCGTCCCCCGCGACCGAGGAGGCGTAGTAAGCCAGGCCCACGCTCTCCCCAACGGCCTGGGAGAGGATCTCCATGGCGCTCCGGCAGTGCGCGGCGGTGTCCTCCGGGCCGCTGGGCAGGGCCGCCAGCCGGCGCACCGCTTCCACCTCCTTCTCCCAGGAGGAGACTTCCTCGCCGAAGCGCTGCATGGAGGTCTGGAGGTGCTCGTTCTCCCAGGCGAGCCGGCTCAGGAGGAGGGCCCGCTGGGCGTGGACCCTGAGCGTCTCCACGTCGAAGGGCTTCTTGAGGTAGGCGAAGGCCCCCTGCTTGACCATCTCGTTGGCGGAGCGGTCCGACCCCCAGGCGGTGGCCAGGATGGCCTGGGCGTGGGGCTGGGCCTCGCGCAGGGCGCGGAGCACCTCGCCGCCGTCCCCGTCGGGCAGCCAGTAGTCCACGATGGCCAGGTCGATGCGCTCGGACCCGATGAGGCGCAGGCCGGCGCCGAGGCTCGTGGCGTGGAGGAGGCGGGCGCTCGCCGGCTCGAAGACGAGCTCGAAGAGGTCGCGGACGCTGGCGTTGTCCTCGACGATGAGAATGTTGGGGCGGTAGCCAGCCGTCATGGAGGGCGCCTTTCCGGGCCGGAAGACCCCTTATCTATAGCAGGAAGGGGGGAGGGGAGAAAAGCCCCCCTTCGGGCGCCCTTTCCCGGCCGGCCCCGGTTTGCTTGCCGGGACGCTCCCCCTTTGTTAGCTTTCGGGCGGGAGACCCAGCGAGCGGAGCCCGGGGAAGACCTTCATCGCGGCGGAGAGCCGCTTGACTCATCCTCTCTCATGGGACACGCCATGGAACCCACCCGGGAGATTTACTGGAACATCGCCGGCGGCAAGCTCATCTACCTCTTCGCCCTCGCGGCCGTGGCCGCGATGGGCTACGGGGTCTGGCGGCGGGTGCGCCTGTGGCGGCTCGGGGGCTCCGAGGCGCGCTGGGACCGCCTCCCCGAGCGCGCCGGGGGGCTCCTGGCCGAGGTGTTCGGCCACCGCCGCCAGCTGAGGGACGCCTACCCGGGCCTCATGCACCTCTTCATCTTCTACGGCTTCTTCGCCGAGCTGGTGGCCACCACCCTGGTCGGCGTCCAGGAGTGGACCGGCGTCCACTTCCTCAAGGGAAGCTTCTACCTCTGGTTCTCCCTCCTGAGCGACGGCTTCGGCCTCCTCGGGATCGCCGGCATCGGCATGGCGCTGTGGCGGCGGCTGGTCGTGAAGCCCCCGCGCATCACGAGCGTGCTCGACGACTACCTCGCGCTCTGGCTCCTGCTCCTCCTCTTCGTCCAGGGCTTCGCGGTGGAGGGCCTGCGCATCGCCGCGGACGAGCTGCGCCAGCACCCGGACTGGGCCCCCTGGTCCCCGGGCGGCTACGCGGTGGCGCTCCTCGTCAAGGACCTGGGGGCGGAGACCCTGCGCGCCCTCCACCGCTTCAACTGGTGGTTCCACGCCGCCACGGCCTTCGCCTTCATCGCCTACATGGGCTTCGGGAAGTTCAACCACATCTGGTACGGCCTGCTGAACATCTTCTTCCGCAACCTGGGCCCCTCGGGGAAGCTCACCTTCCTCGACATCGAGGCCGCGATGGAGAAGAGCCCCGAGGCCATCGAGACCCTGGGGGTGAACCAGGTCGAGCAGTACACCTGGAAGGGCCTCCTCGACCTCGACGCCTGCACCAACTGCGGCCGCTGCCAGGACGTCTGCCCCGCCCACCTGAGCGGGGTGGCGCTGAGCCCCCGGAAGCTCATCCAGGACATGAAGCGGCACCTCTCCGCCGTGGGGCCGGGCCTCCTCCCCAAGCCGGCCGGGAACGGCGGGGAGGGGAGCGCGCCGGCCGCCCCCCCCGCCGGGCGGCCGCCCCTCTTCGGCGAGAAGGCCGAGGGCGCGCCCCTCCCGGCCGTGCTGGAGGAGGAGCTCTGGGGCTGCCGCACCTGCGGGGCCTGCCAGCGCGAGTGCCCGGTGTACATCGAGCACATCCCCAAGATGGTGGACATGCGGCGCTACCTCGTGATGATGGAGTCGAAGACGAGCGAGAGCGCGCGCCAGTTCCTGAAGTCCATGGAAGACCGCATGCACCCCTGGGTGGGCGCCCCGCACAACCGGGAGGAGTGGTACGAGGGGCTGGACGTGAAGGTGCTCGGCCAGGGCGCGAAGGCCGAGTACCTCTTCTGGGTCGGGTGCACGGGCTCGATGATCGACCGCAACATCCAGGTTTCCCGCGCCATGGTGAAGATCATGAAGGCGGCCGGGATGGACTTCGCCATCCTCGGCCCCGAGGAGGTCTGCACCGGGGACCCGGCCCGGCGGGCGGGGGGCGAGTTCACCTTCCAGATGTGCGCCAAGAAGAACATCGCCACCCTGGAGGGCTACGGGGTCAAGAAGATCATCACCACCTGCCCCCACTGCTTCAACACCTACAAGAACGAGTACCCCGACTTCGGGGGCCGCTACGAGGTCGTCCACCACACCCAGCTCATCGCCGAGCTCATCCAGGCCGGCCGCCTCAAGGTGAAGCGGGCCTTCCCCTCCCTCACCTACCACGACCCCTGCTACCTGGGGCGGCACAACGGGGTGTTCGACGCGCCGCGCGAGGTCCTGCACCGGATCTCGGGGGACTACCGGGAGCTGCGCCGCGCGCGCGACCGCTCGCTGTGCTGCGGGGCGGGCGGGGCCTACGCCTGGATGGACGACAACCCCAAGACGCGCATCAACCACATGCGTATCGAGGACGTGAAGGCCTGTGGCTCGAAGGTGGCGGCGGTCTCCTGCCCCTTCTGCATGCAGATGTTCGAGGACGCGCTCAAGGCCGCCGACCCGGAGAAGAGCATCCGCGCGGCGGACCTCGCCGAGCTCGTGGCCGAGGCGCTGGAGTAGGGGCGGCCTCCCGTGGCCGCCCCTTGGCCACTCTTTATGGGAGGGCAGGCACGGGGGCCTGCCCCTACGTTGCAGAACCCCGGCCCAACTGTCATATTGTGGGTACGGCCCTTCCTCTGGGCGGCCTACCGCCGAGGAGATCAACGACCATGCGCGCGCGCGCCGCCCTCATCGCGATCCTCGCCTCCTGCGCCTTCACCCTCCCCCTGGCCGGGGCCGCCCGCGCCGGCCAGCCCATCCGGCCCCTCAAGGAGCAGGTCGACTCGGGCAAGGTGCTCTTCGACGCGCGCGGCTGCTCGACCTGCCACGCCGTGAAGGGCCAGGGCGGGAAGGTGGGCCCCGGCCTCGACCGGGTGACGGTGTGGGCCTCGCCCCTGCTCGGCGCCTCCATCATGTGGAACCACGTCCCCCTGATGGAGAAGGCCATGCGCGAGCAGCGGCTCGCCTGGCCCCAGTTCCGCCAGAACGAGCTCCACGACCTCTTCACCTACCTCCACTCCCTGAACCCCCGCGGGGGCTCGGCCTACCCCTTCCGGGGCGAGGCGCGGCTCGGCCGCATCCTCTTCGCCGCCACCTGCCAGAAGTGCCACGGCGCGGTCGGGAAGGGCGGCCACCTGGGCCCGGACCTGGGCCCCAAGGCGGCGCTCACCTCGGACGAGGAGGCGTTCGCCTCCCGGATGCTCCGCCACGCCCCCACCATGGTGGCCACGGCGCGCGAGGTGAGGCTCGACTGGCCCCGGCTCTCCGGGGCCGAGATGGCCAACATCCTGGCCTACATGCAGAGCCTCAAGCCGAAGGGGAACTAGCCTCCGCAAGTTCAAGAAGCTTACTCGGCCGATGCGGCGTGCGTGCGGCCGCCGCAAGGTGCGCCCTCAC
>Ga0156328_1069_pt1 | contig 14829 bp, 14 predicted proteins | sample RifCSPlowO2_12_FD_107976 | JGI IMG/M metagenome (GOLD analysis project Ga0156328, IMG submission 107976) | Candidatus Tectomicrobia bacterium RIFCSPLOWO2_12_FULL_69_37 | reverse complement strand
CTCGCGGGGGTTCACGTCCTCGGGGCAGGCCTCGATGCAGACCCCGCTCTTCTGGCAGGTCTCGGCCCAGACGGCGCCCTCGGGGGCGTGGGGCCGGTCGTTCAGGAGATCGATGACCGAGCGCACGACGGCCTCGGGCTCCGCCCCCCGGATGGAGGCGTAGGGCACCATCGGGCAAGCCTCGAAGCACTTGCCGCAGAGGGTGCACGCCTCGGTGATATGGGCGATGCGCCCCTCCGTTAGGGCCTCGAAGGTGAGACCGGCCGCGCTCATGTACCCTCCTCTTTCGGCCACCCGTGGGAGAACAGTCTAGGAGCATGGGAAATGGCGGTCAAACCGCCCTCCTTTTCCGTGCCCCCCCGGGAGTGCGGGCGCGATATACTCCCCTCCGTGAGATACGCACCCGACCCGCGAGAGGGCACGACCCCCCTCCAGAAGGGGCTTCTCAGGCTCCTCGGGGTGCCGCGCCTCGCCCGGCCGCCGGACTTGAGGGGCGCGCGCATCCTGGCCGTCCAGGTGGCCGGGATGGGGGATCTCCTGCTGGCCGTGCCGGCCCTGCGGGCGCTGAAGGCCGCCTTCCCCGGGGCCCGGCTGGACCTCCTGACGAGCGCCCGGGCCGCCCGGGCCGCCCAGGGCTGCCCCTACCTCGATTCGATCCTCAGCCTGGAGGCGCGCGGCTTCCAGGGGAACCAAAGCCCCCTGCGCTGGCGGGAGGCCATCCCCCTCATCCGCCGCGTCCGCCGCGCGGGCTACGGCCTCGCCCTCAACCTCATCGGCCTCTACACCCCCCAGGGCGCGGTGCGGATGGGCCTCTTCCTCCGCTCCCTCGGCGTCCCCCTCCTCGCGGGGCGGGACACCCTGGGGACGGGCACCTTCCTCCACCTCGCGCTCGAAGAGAACCTGGAGGCCCCCATCAACGAGCGCGACTCGAACCTCGCCCTCGTCCGCCTCCTCGGGGCGGAGGACCCGCAGGGCGGCCGGCTCGAAGCCTGGCCCACCTCCGAGGAGGAGCGCCGGGCGGAGGAGATGGCGCGCTCCCTCCCGGGAGAAGGCCCCCTCGTGGGGGTCAACCCGGGGAGCGACCGCCCCGAGAAGGCCTGGCCGGAGTCCTCTTTCCGCCAGGTGATGGAGGCGCTGCGGCGGGAGCGGGGGGCCCGGTTCGTCTTGACCGGCGGGCCCGCCGAAAGCGATCTCACGGCGCGGCTGGCCGGGGCGGTGGGAGAAGGCGCCCTCGACACCGTGGGCCGGATCAGCTTCCACGGCACCGCCGCCCTGCTGCGCCGGCTGGACCTCTTCCTCACCACCGACACCGCCGCCCTCCACCTCGCCTGGGCGGCGGGGGCCCCCGCCGTCGCCCTCTTTAGGACGGAGAACCTGGGGCGCTACCGCCCCGCGACCGAGCGGATCGCCTGCCTGACCGGCCCGGAGGACGGCCAGGGTGCCCTGCGGATCGGCGCCGGGGAAGTCCTGCGCGCCTGCCGGGCCCAGCTCGACCGCGCCGCCCGGAAGCCGGGTGCGTGAGGCGCCCCGGCCGGGCGATAATGACCCCGCTGCCCCGCCCCTGAGGATTTCCCGCCGTTGGCCGCCGACCGGACGAAGGCCCGCATCTTCTCGAACACCGCCTGGCTGACCGCGGGAACGGCCGTCAACGCCCTCATCGGCCTCTACATCACCCGGGCGCTCGCCCGCTACCTCGGGGTGGCCGACTACGGGCTCTACGCCCTCGCCTTCGTCTACCTGAGCTTCACGGCGGTGATCGCCAACTTCGGCTTCGACGCCATCCTCCTCCGCGAGGCCGCGCGGGACAAAGAGAACACAAGCTCCATCGTGACGGCGGGCATCGTCCTCAAGCTCGTCTTCGCGGTCCCCGCCGTCGCGGCGGGGGCCGCCTACCTCCTGGCGAGGGACTTCCCCGCGGGCTACGCGGCGGCCGTCGTCCTGCTGCTCCTCACCCACTTCGTCGCGGCCTTCGACACCTACGAGGTGGTCCACCGGGCCCGCCTGTGGGGGAGCACCCCGGCCCTGGCCTCGGTCCTCCACCAGGCGCTCACCCTGGGGGTGGTGCTCTGGGGCCGGGCGAGGGGCTGGCCGATCGAGTGGCTCATCGCCTCCCACCTCGCGGTGCGCATCATCCGCACCGCCTTCCTCTACCTCCGCCTGCGCGCCCGGATGCCCGTGCGCTGGAGGTGGGACCGCGGCCGCGCCTCCTTCATCCTCCGCGAGTCCGCGGTGATCGGGCTGACGGGCATCCTCTGGGTGATCTACTTCCGGGTGGACACCCTGATGCTGGAGTGGATGAAGGGGCCCGAGGCGGTGGGCCAGTACGCCGCCGCCTACAAGTTCGTCGAGCTCTCCCTGCTCGGCTCCGGCCTCCTCATCGCCTCGCTCGGGCCCCTGCTCTCGGAGCGCTGGCCCGCCGACCCCGCCGGCTTCGGCCGGCTCTTCCAGGAGACGGTGGACTACATGGGGGCGGCGGGCGCCCTGGTGGCGGGCGCCCTGCTCGTGTTCGGCACGGACCTCATCCGCCTCATCTTCAGCCCCTCCTTCGCCGAGGCCGCCTCCATGCTGCGGATCCTCGCCCTGGCCGCCCCGGTCATCTACCTCGCGAACGCCTTCGGGCACGTCATGGTCGCGACGGGGGCGCAGGGGAGCGGCTTCCTGACCACCCGGGTGACGGCCGCCCTGCTGAACGTCCTCCTCAACCTCTGGTGGATCCCCCGCTGGGGGGGCCACGGCGCCGCCCTGGCGACGGTGCTGAGCGAAACCGCCGTGCTCCTCATCGCCCCCTGGTTCATCCGCCGGAAGACGGGGGGGCTCCCCCGCTTCTGGACCCCCCTCCTCGCGGCGGCCGCCGCCGGGCTGGCCTGGCTGGCCAGCCGCGCCGCCGGCGGGGGGCTCACCTGGCCGGGCCGCCTCGCGGGCGGCGGGGTGCTGGCGGCGGGGCTCCTCCTCTTCCTCTGGTCCCGCAGGCGCCAGCTGACGGAGCTCTGCCGGCAGCTCCGGGACCGGCGGCCCGCCCCCATCGAGGTCCCCCCGGCCTAGGGCGGCCGCGGGGGACCGCCCCTACCCCGTCCTGTGATCTGCCACCCGTAGGGGCGCACGGCCGTGCGCCCCTGCACAGACCCCCGCCCGGGGCGAGAACCGCAGGGATACCGCACGCGGCATCCGCCCCCCCTCCGCCCTGGGGCGGAAACCGGGTATAGTCAGGAGAGGGTTTCTCCGTCCCGCGGGAGGGACATCCACATGGCATCCCAGCCCATCCCGGTCGAGAAGTACGAGGCCATCTACCGCGACTGGGAGGCGCGGACCGACCTCGGGCCCCACGTCCGGAGGCACCTGGAGGAGCGCGTCCGCTACCACGCCATGCTGGACCGCGCCCTCGCCTCCCTCCCCGCGGGGGCGCGCTGCCTGGAGCTGGGCTGCGGCACCGCCATCGACTCCTGCATCCTGGCCCGGCGCCACCCGGGGATCGTCTTCTGCGGGGTGGACATCGCGCGCGGCAGCCTCGCCCTCGCCCGGCGGGCGGCCGAGCAGACGGGCCAGAAGGTGCACCCCGCGCGCGGGGACGTCTTCCGCCTCCCCTTCCGGACGGGGTGCTTCTCCCTCGTCTTCCACCAGGGCCTCGCCGAGCACTTCCCTGACCCAACAGGGATGATGCGCGAGCAGGAGCGCCTCCTCGCCCCGGGGGGCTGGGCCGTCATCAGCGTCCCCCAGGCCTTCACCGGCTACACCGTGATGAAGCGCATCCAGATCCTCCGGGGCAGGTGGCCGTGGGGGTGGGAGCGGAGCTACACCGCGGGCGCGCTGGAGGCCTTGGGGCGCGGGTCGGGCCTCATCCCCGGGGAGCGCGCCGGGGAGGGCTACTGGCGCTCCTGGGGGGAGCCCGCCTGGGTGCTGCGGGACCTCTGCGGCAAGCTCCACCGCCGCAACCCCTGGCGCGCGGGCGCGCCCTTCGCCTCCCTGGACCGCGCCTGGGAGGCTCTCTGGCGGGGGCTCGAAGCGCGCCTCGGCCACCGCTTCTGCAAGAGCGTGATCATGTGCTTCCGCAAGCCGGGGCGGGGCTGACCATGCGCATCCTCGTCTGCAACGAGCATTACGCGCACACCGGCGGGGCCGAGGTCTACGTGCTCGACGTGATGGCGCGCCTCGAGGCCCGGGGGCACGAGGTGGGGGTGCTCCACGACGCCCCCGCCGCGCCCGAGCTGGAGGGCAGGCGCCCCGCCTTCCGCGTCCCGGGCTCGATGGGCTTCCTCCACGACCCCTCCCCCGCCGCCGCCGAGGCCGCGAGGCGGGCGGCGGCGGCCTTCGCCCCGGACGCGATCTACCTCGTCCAGGCCATGAACCCCGCCGTCAACCTCGCCCTGGCCGGGGCGGCCCCCTGCGTCCAGTACGCGATGGGGCTGCGCCTCACCTGCCCGACCGGCCGCCGCCTCCCCCGCACCTGGGAGGGCGTCTGCACCAAGCCCTTCGACGCCCACTGCCTCTGGAAGGCCCACACCCAGCTCTGCATGCCCCGCCGCCCGGACACCGCCCTCAAGGTATGGAACGACGTCCGCCGGAACCTCAAGGCCGCCCGCCTCGCCCAGCGCATCCTGGCCCCCAGCCGCTACACCCGGGACCTCCTCGTGCGCGGGGGCACGGCGCCGGAGCTCGTGGAGGTGCTCTACCTCTACACCGATCTCACTCCCGCGATGGAGCGCGCCCGCCCCGCGGCGGAGCGGCGCATCCTCGCCCTGGGGCGCATGGAGGCCGAAAAGGGCTTCCAGCACCTCTTCGAGGCCCTCCCCCTGCTCGACGAGCCCGCGGTGCTGGAACTCGTGGGGGACGGGCCCTTCCGCAAGGAGCTCGAAGCGATGGCCCGGCAGGCCCCCGCGCGGCACCGCGCGGTGATCACCCCCTGGGCCCCCCGGGAGAGGCTGACCGGGGTCTTCTCGCGCGCCCGGGTGGTGGCCATCCCCTCCACCTGGCCCGAGCCCTTCGGCATCGTGGGGATCGAGGCCATGGCCCACGGCCTGCCCGCCGTGGGCTTCGAGGTGGGCGGCATCGCGGACTGGCTGAGCGGCGGGAAGACGGGCGCCCTCGTCCCGCGCAAGGACATCCCCGCCCTCGCCCGGGCGCTCGGCGCCTATCTCGGCGACCCGGACCTCGCCCTCCGCCACGGCGCGGCGGGCCGCGAGGAGGTGCGCCGCCGCTTCCTCCCCGGTCATCACCTGGACCGGCTGGAGGCGGTGCTCGCCGAGGCCGCCGGCGCGCGCCGGCCCCGCTAGCGCCATGCCTCCGCTGCGGCTTGGGCTCATCGGGGCGGGGCGCTGGGGCCGGGCCTACCTCCGCACCCTCCGGGATCTGCCGGACCTCGCCCTCGCCCGGCTGTGCAGCTCGAACCCCGGGAGCCGCTCCCTCGTGGACCCCGCCTGCCGCATCACGGCGGACTGGCGCGAGGTGGCCGAGGCGAGGGACCTGGACGGCGTCATCGTCTGCACCCCGCCCGCCCTCCACGCCGGGATGACCGGGGCGGCCGTGCGGGCGGGTCTGCCCGTGATGGTCGAGAAGCCCCTTACCCTGGACCTTGAAGAAGCCCGGCGGCTGCAAGAGACGGTGGAGCGGGCCGGGGTGCCCGTGCTGGTGGACCACATCCACCTCTTCCACCCGGCCTACCGGGCCCTGAAGCGCGAGGCCGCCCGGCTGGGGCCGGTGCGCGCCATCCGGAGCGAGGGGGGGAGCTGGGGCCCCTTCCGGAAGGACACCACCTCCCTCTGGGACTACGCCCCCCACGACTTGGCCCTGTGCCTGGACCTGATGGGGGGCTCCCCCCTGCGCCTGGCCGCCCGGGTGGAGGAGAGCCGCCAGACCCCGGAGGGCCGGGGGGAGAACTACGCCCTGGAATTGGAGTTCCCCGGCGGGGTCCGGGCCGGGGTCCGGGTGGGGAAGATTTTTCCCGAAAAGCGGCGCCGGTTCGTTTCCTGGTTCGGCGAATGCGCCCTGGTGTTCGACGACCTTGCGCCCCAGCGCCTGGTGCGCCATCCCCTGCCGGAAGGCTGGGCGGGCGATCCGCCTCTCCCCGAAGGCCCGGGGGAGCCCGTGCCCCACGACTACGAGCCTCCCCTCAACGCCGCCCTCCGGGCCTTCGCCCGGGGGGTCCGGGGGGAATCCCTGGAAGGCTTTGGGGTGGGGCTGGGGGTGGAGATCGTGCGACTGCTGAAGGAGGCGGAGGGGCAGCTCCCGCCGGAGGGAGGGAGTATAAATCCTGAACGGTGAATCAGATACGGTAGACAAAGGTCATTGATTACGAGAACCTTAAGCCTTGATATATATCTCTCCGGTTGCCTGCTCTCAAGATCATGATTTTCTGCGCGGGATTTTCTTCGATTTTATAAACGACCCTGTAACTTGCAAATCTCAACCTATAATAGTTCTTCTCAAGATGCTTCGCATTATGGGGTCGAGGATCGTTCCGGAGAGAGTCTATTCGTCCCGCAAAGTTTTCTCTTGCACGTCGAGGAAGACCCTGAAAATCCTCATAGGCATCAGGCGAAAACTCAATGAGGTATGGCACATTTATAAATCACAGACCGAATTCTTCTTTGATTCGGTCCCAGGAGATCGTTCCTTCAGCCTCAGCGCGGGCCTCTGCATTAATCGCGTCGCGCACATCAATGGCATCTTCAACAATCTCAAGAACGGATGCGGTCATGGAGTAGAATTTTTCACCCCCCACGTCTATCGTGGCTGCAGATACGACACGAGGATTCCTTCCAACTTCTGCCGTGGAGCTGACAAGCATCGGACCCATGTAGTCTCCCGCCCTTTAGTTCCCTTTTGTCTGCAATTCGACCTGCAGGTTATCCGGCAGGATTTTTCTTTTTGTGTCGTTTTCAACGTTCTTAAGATGAGTCAATAATATTGCCACAAGCTTCGCTGTTACCGAATGCGGAAGAAATATTTGGCTAACCGTCTGAGCCTTTTCTTCGGCTCTGATCCTTTGCGCGAAGGTCAAGATGCTCCCCACATCGGGGGAAGTCGTCACCTGCACATAATCAGCGAATGGAATAGTGGGATTATCCCTCCATTCTGGTTCGGGAAGTCGAGGCTTCTTTGATTCGCTATTGGCAGCCACAAAACCCTCCGGGCGAAAAGGGCCTGACGGCTTACTGACCACCGACAACACTTATCGGCTCAAATACCCATCTGGGCAAGGTTTTCTCTTGGCAAAGGCGGCGGAGTGAGCAACCTTGCCGCGAAAGATAAATTATCGCTTATGAGATTTTTTGTCAACGAGAAAACACCAATAATCTCAATACAATACGATAGGATCGCTTGAGCAAATTCTTCGCAAATCCTTGAGAAGATGTACCTTGCAATTATCTCTTCCGCACCAAGAAATCTGAGTTTTCGATTTTTCTTCGGACATTTCCCCTACACCCTCTCCAGCACCGCCACGTGGTGCATGCTGTGGCCGCGCCGGCCCGCCAGGAGGTCGAGGAAGAGGAAGAGAAGCTGGACCAGCCCGAACACCGGCCGCATGAGGAAGAGGGCGGCCTTGTTCCCCCGGCAGATCTCCTCCCCGATGAACACGCTCAGGTTCTGGCCGATGAGGGCGAGGGTGCCCGAGGTCGGGTGGATGGCCCGCACCCGGAAGCCGCCCGCCTCGGCCAGGTGGCGGAGGCCGTGGGGGGTGTAGCGGTAGAAATCGTGGGGCGCGCCGTGCAGCCCCCAGGCCATCGGGGTGCTCAGCAGGAGCAGCCCGCCCGGGCGGAGGACGCGCGCCGCCTCCTGGATGAGGCGGAGGGGATCGGGCAGGTGCTCGATCACCTCCCAGCAGGTGGCGTGGTCGAAGGCGCCGCCGCGGAAGGGGAGCGCCCGGCCGTCCGCCCAGACCTCGGGCGGGACGCCCTTGAAGGCCTCCGAGGTGGCGCGGCAGTCGGTGCTCACCCGCCGCCGGGCGCGCGAATAGAACTTGTCGAAGGTGCCGGGGCCGCTGCCGATGTCGAGCACCCGTCCCTCCAGCCCCTCCACGAGGGGGGCGATCCACACCAGCCGGAGGATGTGCTGGAGGAAGATCGGGTTCCGGAAGGCGTGGCGCAACGCCGGCAGGAACCGGAGCACGGAGGCCCGTCGGGTCATTCGGCTCCTCCCCGGTGGACCGCGTTCAGGTGATGCCTTCCAGGGGCAGGGGCACCCCGTTCAAGCGGATGGCGCTCTTGAGCGGGACGGCGGCCTGGATCATGTTCTCGGCGAAGCAGCCCTTCTTCGCCATGCGGACGACGTGCCGGATGGCCTCCGGCGCGGCGTCCGACTCCACCTCGAAGCGGGTGCGGACCTCGGTGCAGCCCGATTCGACCGTCCCCCGCAGGAAGGAACCCTTGAGGAAATAATCCATCTCCACCCGGCAGGCGGCTCTCTTGAACGGCACCTTCTTCATGTGCGCGTACCGCGCAAGCTGGGTGAGCAGTCAGAAGCCCACCCCCATGGAGATGTAGCCGAGCGGCGTCGGGTGGGCGCCCTCCCCTCCCATCATCCCGGGCTCGTCGCAGAGCACCTCGAACTTCCCGCAGCGGCCCCGGCGCAGATGGAGCTTCCCCTCGATCGTCTCGGTGTCGGCCGCGATGGTGAGGACGTAGCCCTGCCGGGGGAGGTCCGGCTTGTCGATGGGCCGTTCGCCCGGCACCATGCTCTCTTTCATGTGGTCCAGCGGGGTATCCACGGCGGCATCCTCCTCCTTTCGCGGGCGCCGGTATCAGGCGATCCCCTCGGGCGCGATCGGCTCCCCGTTCAGCTTGATGGTGCTCGCGAGGGGGACGGCCTCCTTCACCATGTTCTCGGCGAAGCATCCCTGCTTCGCGTTCCGGATGAGGGCGAGCACCCGCTCCCGCGGGGCGCCAGACTCGATCTCGAAGTGGGTGCGAACCCCGGTGCAGCCGGAGGCCACCGTGCCCTTGAGCACCGAGCCCTTGAGGAAGTAGTCGAACTCCACCCGGCAGGAGGCCTTCTGGACCGGGACCTTCATCATGTGAGCGTACCGCTCGACCTGGGTGAGCAGTCAGAAGCCCACCCCCATGGCGATGTAGCACAGCGGCTGGGGGTAGGCGTCCTGCCCCCCGATGCGGGGCGGCTCGTCGCAGAAGACCTCGAAGTGGCGGTGCCGGCCGGCCTTGAGCTGGCCCTTGCCCGGCAGGGTCTCGGTATCGGCCGTCATGGTGAAGGCGTAGCCCTGGGGGGGGAGCTCGGGCTTGTCGATGGAGCGCTGCCCGGGCTCGGCGCTGTCGAGCCGGGGGTCCAGGGGCTTTTCGGCCATGCGTCGTTCCTCCCATGAACGGAGCGGGTCCACCCGGCGTCTTGGCATCATGATCGATTTGGCCCCAAAATAAAACCGCCTCCGCCCCCGCCGGAGAACCGCCCATGCCGCGCATCGCCGTGCCGGACGACTTCCCCTCCGTCCTCTCCGGGAGCAGGGCCGAGGCGCGCCTGCGCGAGCTGGGGGAGGTGGAGATCCACACGGCCAAGGCCGGGAGCGCCGAGGAGCTCTTCCGCCGGGTGGAGGGGGCGGATGTCGTCGTCAACATCCGGGCCTACAGCCGCTTCGACCGGGGCTTCTTCTCCCGCGCCAAGGGGCTGCGCCACCTCTCCATCTGGGGGACGGGCACCGACAACGTGGACCTCGAGGCCGCCCGGGCGGCGGGGGTGACGGTGACCAACACCCCGGGGGTGGCCGCCGCCTCGGTGGCCGAGCACGCCCTCGCCCTCATGCTGGCGGCGGCCCGGCGCATCCCCTTCCACGACGCCGCCGTCCGCCGGGGGGAGTGGCCGCGCGGGGGCATGGTGCAGCTCCGGGGGAAGACCCTGGGCCTGGTGGGCCTCGGGGCCATCGGCCGGGAGACCGCCCGGCTGGCCAAGGGCCTGGGGATGAAGATTCTCGCCTGGACCTTCCACCCCGACCCCGCCTTCGCCGCCGGGGCGGGGCTGGAGTGGGCGGAGCTCGACGACCTCTACGCGCGCGCGGACGTGCTCTCCCTCCACGTGCGCCTCTCCCCCGAGACGCGGGGGATGGTGGGGGAGGCGGCCTTCGCGCGGATGAAGCCCGGCGCCATCCTGGTGAACACGGCCCGGGGGCCCGTCGTGGACGAGGGGGCGCTCCTGGAGGCGCTGGCCTCGGGCAGGCTCGGGGGGGCGGGGCTCGACGTCTTCGAGGCGGAGCCCCTCCCCGCCGGCCATCCCCTCACGAAGCTCCCCCAGGTGGTGCTCTCCCCCCACAACGCCGGGATCACCCCCGAGGTGACCGAGGCGGGCCTCCTCCTCGCGGCCGAGAACGTGGCGGCCTTCCTCGCCGGGAAGCCCCGGAACGTGGTGATCTGATCCCCCGGATTTCCGCGCCGCGGGGGCGCCCGCATTTGGTATAATCCCGGAGGAACCCCCCGCCCGAACAGCTTCGCCATCCCTGCTGCCGCGCCCGCCGCCCGCCCCGGGCGGGCCCCGAGGAGTCATGCCATGAACCCAACCGGAAGAGCCTGCGCCGCCGAGGCGGTCGCCACCTTCGGCCTGTGCTTCATCGGGGCCGGGTCCATCATCCTGAACGCCCAGACGAACGGGGCGGTGGGCCTCCTGGGGATCGCCGTGGCCCACGGCCTCATCCTCTCGATCATGGTGTCCGTCTTCGGCCACGTCTCGGGCGGGCACGTCAACCCCGCCGTGACCTTCGGCTTCATGGTGACGGGCAAGATGGACACCGGGACGGGCCTCGCCTACATGCTGAGCCAGCTCGTGGGGGGGACGGTGGCGGGCCTGCTGCTGCGCCTCATCTTCGCCCCCGACGTCTGGATGAAGGTGAAGCTCGGCACCCCCGCCCTGGGCCCCGGGGTGGGCTTCGGCGCCGCCGTCCTCCTGGAGCTCATCCTGACCTTCTTCCTCGTGACCGCCGTCTGGGGGACGGCCGCGGACGAGCGTCACCCCCAGATCGGGGGCTTCGGCATCGGCCTCACCATCGCGGCGGACATCCTGGTGGGCGGCCCCCTGACGGGCGCCTCCATGAACCCCGCCCGCACCTTCGGCCCCGCCCTGGCGGGGGGCGGCTTCGACGGGCTGAACCACCTCGTCTACTGGATCGGGCCCCTCGCGGGCGGCGCGGTCGCCGCCCTGCTCTACAACGGGGTGTTCATCAAGAGGGACTAGAGCGGGGATCTTGCAGGCCGCTGAGCGGGTGGCCGCTTAGATGCAGGAAACTCCATGTTGGCCACGGCTCCCCTCTCCCGCCGGGAGAGGGGATGGGGGGGAGGGAAAAAACTCCCGGTGTCCTCGAATCTTCCCTCACCCCGGCCCTCTCCCAAAGGGAGAGGGAGGAGGCGGGGACACACGGCATCAGAGGCGTATCGCAATACGCCCCTACGAGACTCCCCGCACCTCGTCCCTCGCGTTGCCCCGCTGCCCCGTCTCCCGCCTTGACAGAGGGTGGCGTAAGGCATATATTTCGTCGTATGACGAATTATCGAAGCGAGACAGCCGATGCCATCGCCGGGGCCGCCAAGGCCCTGAGCGACCCTCACCGCCTGCGCGCGGTGCTGGCCCTGCGGGAGGGGGAGCTCTGTGTCTGCCAGCTCATCGAGCTGCTGGGCCTCTCCCCCTCCACGGTCTCGAAGCACATGTCCATCCTGGCCCAGGCGGGCCTGGTGCGGCACCGGAAGGCGGGGAGGTGGGTGCACTACCGGATCGATGAGAAGGAGAGCCCCCCGGAGGCCCGGCGCGCCCTGCATTGGCTCCGCGAGTGCGCCCAGGCGCCGGACGGGCAGCTCCTCGAGGACCGGAAGCGCCTGGAGCGCATCCGCACGGCCGACCTCGCCGTCCTGTGCAGCACCCAGCGGGGGCGCGCGGGCGCGGCTCCCGCCCCCCTCCGGCCCAGCCAGCGGAGACCCCCGCGATGACGACGGAAACCGCGATCACCCAGCGCCTTTGCCTCATGGACCGCTACCTGACCCTCTGGATCTTCCTGGCCATGGCGCTGGGGGTGGGCCTCGGCTACTCCATCCCGGGGGTGGAGAGAGTCATCAACAGCTTCCAGGCCGGGACCACCAACATCCCGATCGCCGCCGGGCTCATCCTGATGATGTACCCGCCCCTGGCCAAGGTGAGGTACGAGGAGCTGGGGCGCGTGTTCCGCGACTGGAGGGTGCTGGCCCTCTCCCTCGTCCAGAACTGGGTGGTGGGCCCGGTCCTCATGTTCTTTCTCGCCATCACCTTCCTCTCCGGCCACCCGGAGTACATGGCCGGGCTCATCATGATCGGCCTGGCGCGCTGCATCGCGATGGTGATCGTCTGGAACGAGCTGGCCAAGGGCGACACGGAGTACGCCGCGGGCCTTGTCGCCTTCAACAGCGTGTTCCAGGTGCTCTTCTTCAGCGTCTACGCCTACTTCTTCATCACCCTGCTGCCCCCCTGGTTCGGGCTGTCGGGAAGCACGGTCGCCGTGAGCATGGGGCAGATAGCGGAGAGCGTCTTCATCTACCTGGGCGTCCCCTTCCTGGCGGGGATGCTCACCCGCCTCGTCCTGGTGAAGGCCAAGGGGCGGGCGTGGTACGAGCGCGAGTTCATCCCCCGGGTCAGCCCCCTCACCCTGGCCGCCCTGCTCTTCACGATCCTGGTCATGTTCAGCCTCAAGGGGAACCTGATCGTGGAGATCCCCCTGGACGTAGCCCGGATCGCCGTCCCCCTGCTCGTCTACTTCGTCGTCATGTTCCTGGTCAGCTTCTGGATGGGGCGCAGGATCGGCGCGGACTATTCCCAGACGGCCACCCTCTCCTTCACCGCCGCCAGCAACAACTTCGAGCTGGCCATCGCCGTGGCGGTGGCGGTGTTCGGGATCAACTCCGGCGCGGCCTTCGCCGCCGTGATCGGCCCTCTGGTGGAGGTGCCCGTGATGATCTGGCTGGTGGGCATCTCCCTGTACTTCCAGAAGCGGTACTTCGGCCCCGCGGCGGCCCGCGCCTAGCCCTCCCGGCCCCGGTCTAGGCCGCCCGCCCGGCCCCCGCGGCCTTCCCCCCGGCGAGGCCCACCTTCCCCATGGCGCGCAGGACGGCCTCGGGCGTGGCGGGGAGGTCGTTGATCTCGGCCCCGATGGCGTCGCAGATGGCGTTCACGACCGCGGGCGCCGTGGGGTTCACCGCCGGCTCGGCCACCCCCTTCACCCCGAAGGGCCCCCGCGGCTCGGGGGCCTCGACGATGATGGGGGTGAACTCCTCCGGCATGTCCTGCGCGGTCGGGATGAGGTAGTCCGCCAGGCTGGGGTTCCGCACCCGCCCCCCTTGCCGCTCGATGAGCTCCATCGTCCCGAGGCCGAGGCCCATGCTGGCGCCCCCGTGGATCTGCCCCTCCACGTTCATGGGGTTGACCGCCCGCCCCACGTCGTGCGCCGCGGCGAAGCGGAGGACGCGGTACTCCCCGGTGCCGGTGTCCACCTCCACCTCGGCGCACTGGGTGGCGAAGACGTAGCACTCGAAGGCCCGGCCCTGGTAGTCCGCCTTGTTCACCCCGATGTCCTTCGAGTAGATGGCGGCCTCGCCCAGGATGAGGTCCCCCCCGCGGTGGGCGGCCAGGGCGACCTCGGCGAGGCGCTTCTTGCGCTCGGGCGCCGCCGCGACGAAGACCTCCCCGTCCGCGATCCGCAGATCCTGGGGGGCCGCCTCGAGCATCGCCGCCGCCTTGGCCAGGAGCTTCTCCTTCACCTTGGAGACGGCCGCCTTGACGGCCTTCCCGCCCAGGTGGGAGACGCGGCTTCCCGTCGAGCCGGCGTCGAAGGGGACGACCGAGGTGTCCCCGGTGACGAGCCGCACGTGCTCGAAGGGGACCCCCAGCTCCTCCGCCGCGATCTGGCGGAGGATGACGTTCGAGCCCTGGCCCACGTCGGTGCAGCCCGTGATGACGGTCAGCGTGGCGTCCGGGTACACGCGCGCGAAGGCGCCGCTGTGGGAGCCCGAGCCGAAGCCGGCGACCGGGTAGATCATCGCCGCCATCCCGCGCCCCCGCCGGAGCCTCCCCGAGGGCTTGGCCTGGCCGATCTCGCCCCAGCGGATGGCCGCCGCCGCCTTCTCCAGCGTCTCGGCGAGGCCGCAGCTGTCGATCCGCTCCCCGCTGTGGGCGGCGTCGCCCGTCTTCATCGCGTTGCGGCGGCGCAGCTCCAGCGGGTCCATGCCGAGCCGGCGGGCGACGAGGTCCATGTGCCGCTCGCAGGCGAAGTTGGCCTGGGTCGCCCCGAAGCCCCGCACGGCCCCGCCGACGCCGTTGTTCGTGTAGGCCAGGCGGAACTCGGACCGGACGTTCGGGATCGCGTAGGGCCCGGGCGCCATGAGCGCCCCCTTGGACGCCACGCTGGGGCTCATGAGGCAGTAGGCGCCCCCGTCCACCAGGAGGCGGACGTGAAGGGCGGTGATCCGGCCCTCGCGCGTCACCCCGGCCTTGTAGTCCATGACGAAGGGATGCCGGATGGTGGAGACGGTGAACTCCTCCTCCCGCGTCATCCGGAACTTGACCGGCCGGCCGGTCTTGATGGTGCAGAGGGAGGCGAGGGACTCCAGCATGATCTCGTGCTTGCCGCCGAAGGCGCCGCCCGAGGTGCAGCTCACGACGCGCACCTGCGAGATCGGGAGCTTGAGCACCCGGGCGAGGTCGGACTGGATGCGGAAGGGGGTTTGGGAGGCGACGTAGACGCTGAGCCGCCCGGCCGGGTCCGCCTCGGCCAGGGTGACGTGCGTCTCGATGGAGGCGTGCTCCTGGGAATCCGTCCGGTAGCGCGCCTCGACGATGAGGTCCGCCTCGGCGAAGCCCTTCCCGGCGTCTCCCCGGATGACG
>Ga0156328_1146_pt1 | contig 14936 bp, 14 predicted proteins | sample RifCSPlowO2_12_FD_107976 | JGI IMG/M metagenome (GOLD analysis project Ga0156328, IMG submission 107976) | Candidatus Tectomicrobia bacterium RIFCSPLOWO2_12_FULL_69_37 | reverse complement strand
GCAGGTTGACCCCCTCGTACTGCCTTCCCTCGCGCAGGGTGAGGTCGCAGATCGTGACCTTTTTGGGCAGGGTCATGTCCGCGCGGACGGAATCGGCGAAGTTGTATGGGCTGACCGCCCACCGATCGGACTCATGTCTTGGCGCCATGTACGACCTCCAGATCACAGCGGATGATAAGACTCCCGTGAGGGGAGAGGAATAGCCGGTCAACGTTCCGGCGGTCCGTGGCGGCGCGGCGCCGCTCAGGACTGCAAGAAACCGCCGTCCAGCTGGATGGCCTGGCCCGTCATGGAGATGGCGTCGTCGGACGCCAGGTACACGGCCAGCGGCGCGAGCTCCCAGGCCTCCGTGAAGCGCTTGACGGGGATGCGCTGGCGGAACATCTCCCGCGCCTCCTCGGGAGTCTTCCCCATCTCGGCGGCGAAATTCTCCACGCTCGTGTCCCACATCTGGGTGTCGACGAGGCCGGGGCAGATGGCGTTCACGGTGATGCCCTTGTCGGCCACCTCGCTCGCGAGCGACCGCATGAAGCCGAGGGCCCCGTGCTTGGAGGCGGCGTACGCGCTGCGGTAGGGGAGGCCGATCTTGCCCGAGCTCGAGTTGATGTTGATGATGCGGCCCCACCCCCGCTCCAGCATCTGGCCCAGCAGCGACTGGGTGACGAGGAATATGCCCGTCAGGTTGATCGCCAGGGTGAAGTCCCACGTCTCCTCGTCGAGGGTGTGGACGGGACCCTTGCTCAGAACCCCGGCGTTGTTGACCAGGATGTCCACCCGGCCGAAATGATCCAGGACCGTCTTCACCGCTTGGCGGATGTTCGCCCGGTTCGTCAGGTCGAGCCGGACGGCCATGCCCCTGCGGCCCAGCCCCTGGACTTCCTTCGCGACGGTCTCGACCTCGCTCTGGGTCCGGGCCGCCACGGCGACGTCGGCCCCCTCCCGGGCGAAGGCCAGGGCGATCTCCCGCCCGATCCCCCGTCCTCCTCCGGTGATGAAAGCGATCTTGTTGAGGAGTCTCATAGGCGGTTTTCCCTCCCTCTTTCGAGTTTCATTTTTTGGAACTAGGTTTCACGGATGCTATGGAAAATTTAAGAGTATCTGGTATTGTTTGCCACCTAAAAATCCATCATGTTCTATATATTGAAACCTCGTTTTGAAATGTGGTATAAGCCGATTTGTCGGCCACGGCCGGGGTGTTTGTCAAGTCCGAAATACGCGCGACGCGCCGGGAAAGGGCGGATGATGAACCAGTCCCTCCAGAAGACGGCCCGCATCCTCGGGATTCTCATGGAGTCGAAGGCCCCGGTCGGGGTGAACGAGTTCGCCCGCCTCCTGGGGATGCCCAAGAGCACCGTCTCGCGCTTCATGGCCACGATGGAGTCGCTGGGCATGGTGCGGCGCGATCCCGAGAACGGCCGGTTCTTTCTCGGCTTCCGGCTCTTCGAGTTGGGCTGCAAGGCCATCGAGGACCTGGGCCTGCGCAAGGCCGCCCTCCCCCTGATGGAGTCCCTGCGCGACCGCATCAACGAGAGCGTCCTCCTCACCGTCCTGGAAGACACCCACATCACCTACCTGGACACGATCGAGAGCCGGCAGGCCATCGTCGCCCGGACCCAGATCGGCGGCAGGGCCCCCGCCTACTGCGTCTCCAGCGGAAAGGCCATGCTCGCCCACCACCCGGACCGCATCGAGAAGGTGGTCGCCCAGGGGCTGCGCCCCTACACCCCCCTCACCATCACCGAGCCGGACCGCCTGCGGCGGGAGTGCGAAAAGGCGCGCGAGCAGGGCTACGCGCTGAACCGGGGGGAGTTCCGCGAGGGGGTCACCGGGGTGGGGGCCCCCGTCTTCAACGCGTCCGGCGCCGTCATCGGGGCCATCAGCACCTCCACCCCGGCCGCCCGGATGAACAAGCTGCGCTGGCAGGAGCACATCGAGGCCGTCACCCAGACCGCCCAGGCCATCTCCCGCCGCCTGGGCGCCCCCGCGCCCGCGGGGGCTCACCACCTGCCCGGGTAGCCCTCCGGCAGCTCCCCCCTGTAGGGCCCCGCCCCGGTGTTCTGGCGGATGTAGACGATCTTCCGGTGGCCGGGCCGGACGTTCCCGTTCAGCGCCTCCCGCAGCCAGTCCACGGCGAAGGGGTTGAGGTCCAGCCCGCCCAGCCCTTTCATGCCCCAGACGCGGTGGAACTCGTTCTCCAGGATCCACATCTCCTTCGGGCAGTTCAGCTCCTCGAAGAGGCTGAAGGCGCCCTCCACCGGGGTCAGGGGGTCGAACTCCCCCGCCCCCAGGAGGACGGGGCAGCGGATCTTCTGGGCGTGGCCCTGGAGGGTCATTCTCTCGGCCATCCGGTCGAAGGCCTCCTCCTCCTGGATGCCCGCCATGTACATGAAGATCTGCTTGAAGCGGGGGGAGGCCTCCTCGAAGATGCGGCGCGTCCCCGCCAGGTTGGCGCTCGCGGCGGCGCAGGCCTTGACGCGGGGCTCCAGGGCGGCGGCGCGCGGCGCCCAGAAGGAGCCCATGCTGATCCCGAAGACGCCGATCTTCTCGGCGTCCACCTCGGGCCGGGAGGCCAGGTGGCCGATCACCGCCTGGGCCGCCCGCTCGTAGTTGTCGTCGGTGACCCGGATCCTCCGGATGTTCGAGATGCCCTGGCCGGGCCCGTCCATGGCGCAGGCGTGCATCCCCCGCCGCAGGAAGTCGTTCTGGAGGATGTAGGGGTAGAACTCCTTCGTCTGGTCCATGCCGGGGATGTAGAGCACGCAGGGGGCCTTGCGCCGGTCCGGCAGGAGGTGGAGGAGGATCTGGATGTGGCTCCCCTCGAAGGGCACCTCCAGCCGCTCGATGGGATAGGGGGCGAGGGAGATGGCCTTGTCGTGGCAGCGGATGAGGCCGGCGTGGAGCTTGAGCTTCTGGGGGTGGTCGTCCTCGAAGAGGACGTGCTGCCCCTTGCGGTAGGCATCGGCGGCCTGGACGTAGAGCTCGAGGGCGGTCTCCCGGCGGCCCGCCTCCTCCGCCGCGCGCGCCACGGCCTCCTTGTGGGCCGCGTCCTCGCCCTGGAGCTTGCTGATCATCTTGTAGTTCTTGACGCCGCGCGGCAGCTCGAACTTCTCGTCCTCGAAGTTCTGGACCATGCCGGAGGTCTTGGCGAGGTAGTCCAGGATCCACTGCTGGCCGTCGCGGCTGCGGGTCAGCTTTCTTGCCATGCGGGCGTCCCCCTCGTCGGGAAAGATGGGAAAGATGGATGATCGGCGCCGGCGCCCCGCCCGGCGGCGGAGGGCGGAGGGGCCCTACCGCGGCGCGGCGGCGGCCGGCTCCGGCAGGATGAGCGGGTCCACGTCCTTCAGGAGCGGCAGGACCTCCCGGCCGAAGATCTCGGCCTCCTCCAGGTAGGGATACCCGTGCATGATGAAGTGGGTCACCCCCGCGTCCACGTAGGCGCGGATCTGGCGGGCCACCATGTCGGGGGTGCCGACGAACATCGTGGCGCCCCCGCCGCGCACCTTGTTGATGCCCATCCAGATGGTCTCGGTGAGCCAGAAGGAGGGGTTCCGGGCGGCCATCTCGTTGATCCGCCGCTGGCTGGTGGACTCGGTCGTGCGGACGGAGTCGGCCCAGGTGGCGGTGTTGCCGAGCTCGCTCCCCTCGATCATGCGCTCGGCCGCCCGCCGGGCCTCCTCCCTCGTCTCCCGCACGCAGAGGCAGTGGCGCACCCCGAACTCCAGGGGCCTCGGCCGGGGGAGCTCCCCGGCCATCTTCGAGACCTCCGCGACGTCCCTGGCCACGGTCTCGGGCTCGTAGGCGAAGAAGACGTGCACGTCGCCGTAGCGGGCGGCCACGCGCTTGGCGCTGTCGGAGCTCCCGGCCAGGAAGATGTCGGGGTGGGGCTGGGAGTAGCGGGGGGGCCAGACGTGGGCCCCCTCGATCTGGAAGAACTTCCCCTGGTGGGTGACGGGGCCCTTCTCCTCCCAGACCCGCATGACCACCTCGAGGAACTCCTCCGTGCAGTCGTAGCGCTCGTCGTGGCCGGCGTGGTAGCCGTAGCGCCGGAGGTCGGCGGAGTTGGCGCCCGAGACGACGTTGAGGGAGAGCCGGCCCCGGGTGAGGTAGTCGAGGGTGTTCGCCTGCTGGGCGGCGAAGACGGGGCCGACGAGGCCCGGCCGGAAGGCGACGAGGAACTTGATCTTCCGGGTCCGCATGGCGATGGCCGCGGCCGTCTGCCAGGCGTCCACGCAGTGGGTGCCCGTGGGGACGAGGATGTTCACGCAGCCGGCGTCCTCGGCTGCCTGGGTGACGCGGGTGAGGTAATCCAGGGTGGCGGGCCGCTCCGGGATCTTGGGGTTGGCGTGGTGGCCGTCCCCCGCGTTGAAGGAGCACAAGGCCCAGTGGAACTGAACCGGCATGCGTGACCTCCCGGGGGCGCCGCCCGCAGTCCCAATATGCAGAACGGAATTCCGAATGGTGACTCTCGTGCTTGTCTAAGCCCGGGGCTGAACGGCTGTCAAGGCGGGAGGGGGGAAACGGAAACCCCGGCGGATGGCCGTCCGCCGGGGCGCGCCGCGCGGGGTGAGGGAGCTACCGCTGGGCGATCGCCGCGGAGAACTCCCGGAAGCGCTCGAGGGGAAGGTCCCCGACCATGGCGTAGATGAACGCCCCCTTGCGCCAGACGAAGGTGCGGGGGGAGTCCTCGTTCATGGTCACCCAGCCGTCGTGGCGCAGGAAGCCGGGCCACTCGGTGTTGTCCTCGGCCGGGATCACGTTCAGGTGGAGCCGGGTTTCCCCCAACCGGTAGATCAGGTGGGCGATCTTCTTGCCGTCCACCTCGCGGAGGGTGGCGCCCTCGAGGACGAACTCGCTCTGCCCCCCGGAGAGGGGGACCTTTTGCCGGTAGCGGAAGTCCTTGTTGAACGTGGTGAAGAGCTTGTCCAGGCGCGCCTTGTGCTTGGCCTCGATGCGATCCTGGACGGCGACGGGGAAGGTATCGGCCTGGCGGGAGGTGGTCTTCGCCTCCTGGGCCACGAGGTCGTAGGGGTCCTTCGAGTCGAGGAGGCGGTCGATGCCAAAGAAGCCCACCGCCAGCGTCAGGGAGGCGGCCAGGGCGCCCGCGAAGCCGGCCTGCCAGAAGCGGCGTGCCTGCCAGCGGTTCTCGCGGCGCTCCTGCTCGGCGAGGCGGTAGAAGTGATCCACCAGCCGCTCGGGGGCCGAGTGGTAGGCCAAGTGCCGGCGGACGAGGGAGGCCATCTCCCCGTCGTGGGGGGCGGCTTCGCCCGAGGGCTCGCGGCTGGGTCCGGCTTCCTGGCTCATCGCGGTTTCGACTCCTGGTAGACCCTGAGCTTCTTGCGGAGCCCTTGATGCGCCCGCCACAGCTTGCTCTTCACCGTCCCGGCCGGGATGCCCATGACCTGGGCGATCTCCTCGACCGAGAACCCCTCCACGTCGGCGAGGAGGACGACGCTGCGGCTGTCCTCGTGCAGGCTCGCGAGGGCTTCGTTCAGATCCCGCCGGAGCAGCTCGGGGGGGAGGTCCGAGAAGCCCCCCAGCTCAGAAGGGGCCGCGAGGGATGAATCGTCCTCGGGGTAGTCCGCCGAGGTCGCCTCATACCGGCCCCTCCGCAGCCGGTTGATGTACGTCCTCCTGATAATTGTAAACAAATAAGTTCGGATTTCTCCTCCCGCCAGATTGCAGTTTCCGTTCAAAAGCACGCGGGAAAGGGCGTCGTGGACGATATCCTCGGCCTCGTCCCCGTCGCGGGTGAGCCAGCGGGCGAAGCTGTAGAGGGAGTGCAGATGGGGCAAGAGGGCGCGGAGGAAAGCCTCGCGGTTCACGGGGAAATCGATCGCCTCCCTCGCTCCGCCCGTTTTCCTTGGGAAGATAGGGCCTGGCAGGACTGCGGCCCGCGCATCTTACCCCAAAAACGGCTCGGCGGCGCGCCTTTTCCCGGCGGAAAGGGGCGGGCCGGGGATATAATGGGCTTTCCCGGCGGGAGGAGCGCGGCGGATATCGCGGGCAAAGGGACGGAAACGAAGGCGGGGCGGACGGGCGGAGCCCACGGACGATGAAATGACGAAAATCCGCTCCTCCCCGGGCGGCCCCTCCGCAACCCTCCCGCATTGGAGCGGCCCGGCATGATCGTCGCCATCCACCAGCCCGCCTACCTCCCCTGGCTGGGCTACTTCCACAAGATCCTCCACGCCGACCTCTTCGTCCTCCTCGACACCGTCCAGATGGAGAAGAACGGCTTCGCCAACCGCAACCGGGTCTGGGCCCCGAACGGCGTCCAGTGGCTCACCGTCCCCGTCCTCATGAAGGGCCACACCCACAGCACCTTGGGTGAGATGCGCATCAACCCCGCCGTCTCCTGGAAGGCCAAGCACCTGAAGACCCTGGCCCTCTCCTACGGCAAGCGCCCCCACTACCTCCGCTACGCCGGGGACATCGAGCGCCTCCTCGCCGGATCCGGCGAGGAGCTGACCCCCTTCCTCGCCCGGATGCTCGAGTACTTCCTCCAGGCGCTCGGGATGGGGGAGAAGCGCGTGGTGCGCGCCTCCGCCCTCGCCCCCGAGGGCAAGGCCACCACCCTCCTCCTCGACATCTGCAAGAAGGCCGGGGCCACGGCCTACCTCTCAGGCGTCGCGGGCAAGGAGTACCTGGACCTGAAGCACTTCGACGAGGCGGGTATCGAGGTGGTCTTCCAGGACTTCCATCACCCCCGCTACGGCCAGGGCCGGCCCCAGTTCGAGCCCAACCTCGCCGCCGTGGACGCCCTCTTCAACCTCGGGGGGGAGGAGGTTCTCGAACTGCTGAAAGGCGCGGGCGGGGTGGAGCGGAGGGGGTGAGGGTCTCTCAATTGGTCGAAAGGAATTTTTAGTCAGGAAGTAAAAGACCCTAGAAAATCAGCGATAAAGTCAAACCTCTTACTTTCAATTGGAACGGGATTTTCTTTCTTGCCCCATAGGTATGCCACGCTAGACGATGGGTCGCCTTCACATCTGGCAGCGACCAAGGAATGAATTTTCATTTTAGCTTGCTGGTTGGGTTTCCATTTTAGGGGGAGGGATGAGCATTTAACGAATTCCTCGATACATCCATTCATCTCTGGATGTTTATCAAAAGCCGCTTCCAACAATAAACTTTCCAAATTACCGGGATTCGTCGCTGAGGGAATCATAACTATTGCGGTTTTGATCTTCTCGGTGGCTATTTTTTTGAAAGGCTTTTCTGGGGACGGAAGGCCATTATTAGCGAATACTTTTTTGAGGCTGTCCAAACGTTTGCCTGGGTCATCGTTACTGTCAGCGACAAGCACAACGCCCCTGATAACATCATCAAAACTTGTCGCTCCCGTGAGGGCTTTTAAGCATCGATCGAAAGCAGTAACCCCACCTCCTTCAACGTCAGGTATTATCAAGTCAAAATCAAATATCTTTCGGTCAACGAGAAGGTGAGAAAGGAAATTACAATCGGCGTCGCCTTCGCAGAGGATCAGATGCCCTCTACGAAATTGAGTCGTAATTTGCTCTCGTTTGTATCTGCGGAGGACAAGCTCTTCAGCGCTGGGCGGCATCGCACTATCTGACCTCAAAACCGTATTCGATCGCAGCCTCAAAATTCTCAGCTTCTACTTTTTTGACGTGTGTTTGACCTTGTTTTTTCGTCATGCGGAGCAAACAATAATCGTCTCTCTCTTTCAGAGCGGGAGTCAGCAAACGTAAAAATTCCATGCTGTGTGTGCTAGCAAACAGTTGTGTATCGTTGCTTTCGCAATATTCGAAAATTGCCTTCATGTATTCACCGATTTTGCTGTGGTAGAAACCATTTTCTATTTCGTCTATCAAAACTACTCCTCTGGCCCTGTTCTCTATGGCAACTAAGATGGCGAGGAATTTGGTTAGACCCGCAGAAAATGAACCGATGGGTATCTTTTTGGCCAGAAGATTTGACCCTACAAATGGTACCTCGGCACCGCCATGGATAATAACTGAAATATCGTTGATCTCAGGAAATACCTTCGTTAGGGATGCTAGTATCTTCCCCTTTTTGTTTTGGGCATCTAAATTAGATAAACCTCTCGAAAGTTGATCTGGAGAAAAAACGTTTGATGCGTTCAATAGTACCATCGAATAGGGTGCTTTAGGGGCCTGGAATCTTAAGCGTTCGCCTCCTGCGATCTCTATTTGGGTGTTGTATGTTTCTTTTTCTCCGATTCCCGCGCGAAAGGTTATAGGTTGAATTACCGCAGTAGAACTACCAAGGTCGCCTGTGGCTAACGGTAACGAGAATTGTCCTTGGGAGCCATAGGATATCACGAGCCATCTAAGGTCAGAATTGACATCGGTAAATTTAATTTCGATGTCACGGCTTGTGTCGAAAGAATGGAACATCTCTTCAAAAAAAGTCTTGTATGAGTCAGATGCCAATTCAATTGGCTTTGCAGGAGAAATGACGCCGCGCCATAGGAGTGTCCTCAAAAACATTTCCGGGGAGGTCCCTGCGCACAGAAAAACTGCATCGAGGAGCGACGACTTACCGCTTCCATTATCTCCAACTATGAAATTAAATCTTTCAAGATTACCTAGATTTAAATCTTTAAAGCACCTGAAATTCCTAACGTTTATGGTGCGAAGCATTTGATAGACCTTTCTTGATGCAGGACTAGCTATATACATTGTAAAGAGACCCTACACTAAATGCCCGCACTTTTCGACTTGGGACAAATTCCTACTGGAACTCCAGCGTCTTGGCCTCCAGCCCGAGCGCGATCTTCCCCACCGTCTCCAGGCAGCGGTCGTTCGCGGGGGGCATGACGACCCCCGCCATGGCGTCGCGCAGGTGGCGCTCGATGGGCAGCGAGCGGGAGAGCCCCCGGCCCCCGCAGAGGCGGATGCCCTGCTCGGCCAGCTCCTTCGCCGCCTCGGTGGCCAGGTACTTGGCCTGGTTCAGGATGAAGGTGAGCTCCTGGCGCCCCAGGTTCCCCCGCAGCATGCCCAGCTTCTCGGCGGCGCGGCGGGCGTTCTCCAGGAGCATGGACATCTCCCCGATCTGGCGCTGGACGCGGTCCACGTGGGCGAGGGTCTTGTCCATGCCGTGGAACTTGGTCCGCTTCGCGTAGTCCACGCAGAACTCGTAGGCCGCCTCGGCGATGCCGATGTAGACCGCCGTGTAGCCGAGCGACCAGATGCTCATGTCCTTCCCGAGGATGCTGCCCGGCGCCCCGATCACCTCCTCCGGCTCCACCCGCACGTCGTGGAAGTGGATGGAGTTCGAGGCCGTCCCCCGCATCCCGAGGGTGTCCCAGTCGTCGAGGATCTCGATGCCCTCCCGGCCCGAGGGCACCATGACGTTCAGGAGGCCGTCCGAGAGGCCCCTGGCCCCCTCCAGCAGGCTCCAGGTGAAGTAGTAGGTGGCCCCCGTCGAGAGGGAGCAGAAGTGCTTCTTCCCGGCGAGGCGGTAGCCCGCCCCGTCCCGGCGGATGGAGGTGCGCAGGGCCAGCTTGTCGCGGAAGGAGGAGCCCGGCTCGCTCGTGATGGAGGAGAAGATGGCCCCCTTCTCCACCACCTCGCCGAAGTAGCGCGCCTGCTGGGCGGGGCTGGCGAGCTGCTGCATGAAGTCCACGATGGCGCTGTGCATGTTGAAGGTCAGCCCGGTCGAGGCGCAGCCCCGGGCGATCTTCGAGAGGACGGTGACGTAGGTCAGGGAGTCCGCCCCGATGCCCCCGTGGGACTTGGGCACCATGAGGGCGAGGAGGCCCGCCCCGGCCAGGTCGCGGTAGTTCTCGTGGGGGAAGCGGCCCTCCCGGTCCACGGCCTCGGCCCGGGGGGCGATCTTCTCCCGGCTGAGGCGGTCGGCAAGATCCACCCACTTCTGGTGCTCGGGGGAGATGGGCGGCGCGAGGGGCATGGGGAACCTCAGGCCAGGGCGGCGGCCGGCTTCGACAGGGTGACGGGCTCGGTGTCCCGGAGGAGGGGCATGACCTCGCGGCCGAAGATGCCGGCCTCCTCGACGTGGGGCCAGCCCGAGAGGATGAAGGTCTCGACCCCCGCTTGGACGTACTCCTTGAGGGCCTTGGCGATCATGTCCGGGGTGCCCACGAGGGAAGCCCCCGCGCCCGCGCGCACGGTGTTCACCCCCATCCAGAGGGTGTCGGTCACCCAGAGCGAGCCGCGCCGGGCCAGCTCGTTCACGCGCATCTGGCCCGCGCTCTCGGTCTTGTCCCGCATGTCGGCCCAGGTGCCCAGGTTGGCGATGTCGCTCCCCTCGATCAGGGCCTCGGCGGCGCGGCGGGCCTCCTCGCGGGTCTCGCGGCAGACGATGTGCATCCGGGTGCCGAACCTGAGCTCCTTCTCCCGGCCGAACTCGGCCGCGCGGCGCTTCATGTCGGCGGCGTCCTGGGCGATGGTCCCGAGCTCGACGGCGTACATCATGTGGACGTCGGCGTGCCGGGCCCCCACGCGGCGGCCCGCCTCGGAGCTGCCCCCCAGGTAGATGGCGGGGTGGGGCCGGGAGGCGTGGCCCGGGAAGATGGCGGCGTCGCGCACGTCGAAGTGCTTGCCCTTGAAGGTGACGGGCCCCCCGCCCCGCCAGAGGGCCTTGACGACCTGGAGGAACTCGTCCGTCCGCTCGTAGCGCTCGTCGTGGGCGAGGTGGTCGCCGTAGCGCATCTGGTCCAGGGGGGTGGAGCCCGTCACCACGTTCACGGTGAGGCGGCCCCCCGTCATGGCGTCCAGGGTGTTGGCCGTCTGGGCGGCGAAGACCGGGCTCGCGAGGCCCGGCCGGAAGGCCACGCAGAACTTGATGCGCTCGGTGTGCTGGGCCACGGCGGCGGCGACCAGCCAGGCGTCCAGGCAGTGGGTGCCGGTGGGGACGAGGAGGTTCACGAAGCCGGCCCGCTCGGCCGCCCGGGCCACCTCGGAGAGGTAGGCGACGGTGGGCTGGCGCTCGGGCCGCTGGGTGTTGATCTTCCAGCCGTCGCCGTTCTTGGCCGAGGGGAGGAACCAGGCGTACTCGGTGGGCATGGGGGCCTCCTGCGGCTTGGGTCCCGGCGCCGGGGGCGGGCGGGAAGGCCGTGGGCTTTAACCGGGATTACAGTAGGAGGTGAGCTTCCCCTGCGCAAGTGCCCGGCGAAGGGAATCGCGCCTCATGACGCGCCCGCCTCCCTGGGCCGGGGGCGGGGTTTTTGCGCGGCTGCGCTGGCCGGGAAGAGATCGTCGAGGAGGCTTCTCCAGTTCTCCCGCTCCCGGGCCGGGTCGACAAGCGGTTTCAGGCGGATGCACCACTCCCGAATCTCCCGGCAAAAGGCGGCGTCGGTCTCCGCGCGCTCCAGCAGCGAGGCGAGGGCCTCGGTGTCCATGAAGGGGAAGTAGCCGGGGTAGTCGCGGCCCAGGAGGCCCATGGAACCGGGGATCCGGGAGGAAAGGGTGGGGACCGAGCAGGCGATCGCCTCGCACACGGCGTTGGCCCCGCCCTCCATCTTCGAGCTGATCGCGTGGAGCCGCGAGCGGGCGAGGATGCGGAGAGCTTTCCAGCGGGGGACCTCCCCCAGCCACCGGTAGCGGGGGTTGGAGGCGGCCTCCTCCCGCGCCGCGGCTTCCATCTCCGGGCTGAGGGCGCCGCCCACGTGCAGAATCCGGATCCGGGAGGAGGGCCCGAGCAGGCGGGCCGCCCGGGCGGCGCGGAAAGGGTCCTTGACCGGGCGCAGGTGGCCGAGCACGCAGACCTCGAAGGCATCCGCGGAGGGCCGGGGGAGGCGGGCGGGGGGGCGCACCGATTGGCAGATCACCCGCACGACGGGGCGCAGGCGCTCGGGCAGTTCCTCGGCGCCCATGGATTGCAGCACGATGATGCGCGTCGCCATCTCCAGGGATTCCCGCGCCTGCGGATGGGTGTGGATGTCGCCGTAGAGATCGGTCCCCGTGAGGGCGAGGACGAGGGGTTGCTCCGGGCGGGACTCCCGGAAGCGCCGCACCGAGGCGTGGCTCCTCAGGGCGTGCAGGGCCACCATCACGTCGCACCGGCGTCCGTCGTACTCCTCTCGGACGGAGACCCGGAGCCCCAGCCCGCGCAGGATGCCTGCCCAGCGGGCCGCCGTGATTCGGTTGCCCTGGCGCGAGGTGCGCGGCGCGGGGGTGATGAGCGCGATGTCCATGAAGAGGAAGTTCTCCAGGCGGAGGATAAGGGAATCCGAGAGGAAAAGCGCCATCGGCGGCCAGAATACACCGGAGGTCCGCGGGGTTTCACCCCCCGGCTCCGTGGGGGGCTAGAGCGCGCAGGTCCGGAAGCCGGCGAAGACGTCCCGCCGGTCGGGGGTGAAGAAGTTGCGGTAGTTGGCGCGGATGAGCCGCGAGCGCGTGGCCCAGCATCCTCCCCGCAGGACCTTGCGGGTGCGGAACCAGGGCTCGGAGTACTCCTCGTAGGGGTCCGGCGTGAAGCCCGGGAAGGGGATGAAGCCACTGGCCGTCCACTCCCAGACGTTCCCGATCATCTGCCGGCAGCCGAAGGCGCTGTCCCCCGCGGCGTGGGCGCCCACCTCGGCGCAGCCCATTCCCTGCCAGTCCAGCCGCGCCCGCTCCGGCGTGGGGGGCTCGTCTCCCCAGGGGTAGCGGCGCTTGCGCGGGGAAAACCCTCCTCCCGGGAGGGGCTCCCCAGTGGCCGCGAGCTCCCACTCCGCCTCGGTGGGGAGCCGCCGCTTGGCCCAGCAGCAGTAGGCCTCGGCCTCGTGCCAGTTCAGATGGATCGCCGGCCGGTGGGGCTCGAGCGGCACCCAGCGGTCGAAGTCCCGCCGCTGCCAGCCGCCCCCGGCGACCCGCCGCCAGTGGACGGGATGGAAGGCGCCCTGCTTCTCCCGCCAGGCCCAGCCCGCCTCGCTCCAAAGCTCCCGGCGCCGGTAGCCGCCGTCTCCCGCGAACCGGGCGAACTCCGCCTGGGTGACGGGGACCTTGGCGATGGAGAAGGGAGCCACCTGGACGGGGTGGGCCCACTTCTCGTTGTCGAACACGAAGGGCTCCTCCGGGGAAGAGCCCAGGAGGAAAGTCCCGCCGGGGATCCGGGCATCGCCCGGGTGCGGCCCTCCGCCGAGACCGCCTTCTCGGATGCCGGAGAGGCGGGGCGCGGGGTATGCCAGGGTCTGGCGCATGTAAGTGAACGCCTCGGTGTGCATGTCCTCGTGGTGGAGGGAGTACAGGACGTGGTAGCGCTCCGCGGGGGAGGGGTCCGCGCCATCGAGGCGGTGCAAGACGCAATCCCTCACCTCCCGCATGTAGGCGTATGTTTCCTCCCGGGAGGGGAGGGGAAGATCCCAGCGCACGTCGTGGGGGATGGCCATGGAGTCGTAGATGGAATCCGCGTCCGCGCGCAGGGGGGGACGCCCGCCCGCGTGGCGGAGCACCCATTTCTCCTGGAACCATGCCATGTGGCCGATTTCCCAGAGGAGGGGGTTCGTGATGGGGAGGTGAGGGCCCAGCATCTGCCCGTCATCGAGATCGGCGACCGCCTCGAAGATCCGCTCGCGGGCGTCCCGGGTCCACTCGGCCAGGCGCCTGGGGTCCATCGTCTTCGCTCCTCCGCGGGGGCGGCCCGGGCCCGCGTCAGCCCTCCGCGGCTTCCAGGTACTGGAGGCTGAACAGCCGGGCCGGGTCCGTCCAGACCTTCCGCACCTCCAGGCCGCCCTGGGCGGCGAGGGCGGCGAAGTCCCCGAGCGTGTACTTGTGGCAGTTCTCGGTGTGGATGGTCTCGCCCGCCTCGAAGCGCACCTCCACCCCCCCGACGCGCACGGCGTGGGCGGCGGTCGAGACCAGGTGCATCTCGATGCGGCTCTCGGCGGGGTTGAAGCGCGCCCGGTGGCGGAAGAGGCCGGGGCGGAAGTCGGCCCCGAGCTCCCGGTTGAGGACGGAGAGGATGTTCAGGTTGAAGGCCGCGGTCGCGCCCCGGCGGTCGTTGTAGGCCGCCTCGAGCCGCCGGACGTCCTTCATGAGGTCCACCCCGACGAGGAGGCCGCCCCCCGCGCCGCAGGCCTGGGCCACCCGGCGGAAGAATTGGAGGGCCTCCTTGCGGGTGAGGTTCCCGATGGTGGAGCCGGGGAAGAAGCCGGCCCGCCGCGCGGCGCGGCCGTTCAGGTGAGGCAGGGCGAAGGGGAGCGAGAAGTCGGCGCAGACGGGATGGACGGCCAGGCCGGGGAGGCGCTCCCCGATCTCCTGGGCGACCCGCTCCAGGTGGTGCATGGAGATGTCCACCGGCACGAAGGCCGCCGGGCGCTCCATGCGTTCGAGCAGGGGCAGCGCCTTGCGGGCGCTCGAGCTGCCGTACTCGATGAGGGCGCAGTCCGCCCCGAGGGCCTCGGCCATCTCGCCCGCCCGGGCATCGAGGATGCCCATCTCGGCGCGCGTCAGATAGTACTCCTCGAGCCCGCAGATCTCCTCGAAGAGCCGGGAGCCCCGCTCGTCGTAGAAGTACTTGCAGGGCAGCGACTTCTGGGGCCGCCGCAGGCCCGCGACGGATTCCTGGAGGTTGGCCCCGGCGCCGGAGCCGTCGGCGGCGGTTGAGACGGAGACGCCCGCTTTTGGGTTCATCGCTTCGATCACCTGTTGTGTAATGAGACCATTGGGCGGCGCGCCCATTCGCGGTCCGCCCGGCTGGGGATCAGGATTGTACCTTGAGACGCAGCCCCGGCGAAACCAGCCAGCGCTCCGCCGCCTCGAAGAGCCCCTGCGCCAGGAGGGCCAGCAGGGCGGCCGGCACCGCCCCCTCCAGGATGAGCCGGGTGTCGGCCAGGCGGATGCCGGTCAGGATGGGCTGGCCGTAGCCGCCCGCCCCGATCAGGGCGCCCAGGGTCGCCGTGCCCACGTTGATCACGGCCGAGGTCTTGACGCCGGCCAGGATGGCGCTCGAGGCCAGGGGCAGCTCGACGAGCCGGAGCCTCGCCCCCGGCGGCAGGCCCAGCGCCTCGG
>Ga0156328_1038_pt2 | contig 14957 bp, 12 predicted proteins | sample RifCSPlowO2_12_FD_107976 | JGI IMG/M metagenome (GOLD analysis project Ga0156328, IMG submission 107976) | Candidatus Tectomicrobia bacterium RIFCSPLOWO2_12_FULL_69_37 | reverse complement strand
CTGCCCCTCTACCTCAACGAGTTCTCCTACCGCTTCAACAACCGCGAGCACTTCAATCTGATGGACCGGGTTTTGGAAACGAGCTTCTAAAACCCCAAACAAACTATAGCCCATTTTCGCGCATAAATTTGTCTGCAAATTTCTGCATGTAAGCCCTGCCTACGCACTTGAAATACTTTTCTTCGACGGGCCGAATCAAATCTTTCATGGAAATTCTAATTCCACGCTTTCGGCCTTCGTCTAAAATTTGGTTCTCCACGTGCTTAAACACTTCGTAGGCAATAATATCGGCAGAATGAAGGGGGATAAGTCCCTTTGGCTCAAAACTACAGTTGTCGAATATTCGATGTTCCCTGCGTAAATCCTTGCGCTTTATTAACGCGCAAAACATCTTACTAATTTGGCCCGAACCCTTTGTTCCAGCCTCAAAAATCCACTTTACTTGACCCTTATTCCGCCTGCTTAGTTTTTCATGCCACTTAGCGGAATTCACAACGCATTGCTCAGCGGCCCATCCAATCGGGCCTCCGTACAGATCATAAATGTAGCGTGGCATAATTTCTTCAAAGTCTTTTATAACTACTGCTGAACCAACTCCAACCTTAGTGTATTGCTTGATGATCGGATGCAGTTCCTTCAAAAAAGCGATTTGACGTTTTTTGTTCCAATCTTTTTCCTCGGCAAATGCATCCTTGAAATTCTCAAGGTCGGAGCGCCGCATTTTTTCAATTGGGACTTTGTATCGTTTTAAAACTTCTCCCCATTGGACGTTAAATTTTTTCCACGCATCCACAGTGGACACATAACCAGCCACCACAGCAACGCGGTCATTGCCGCTATCATCGCAATAGCAAGTTAACATTTGCATATAATCAGACGGTGCTAGGAAAAGCGCTTCGCAGAGGTGAAGGAATGGATCGCACTTGCAAGAAAAGTTCGCCATCATGCCGCATGATATTGTCCCTCGCGATCATTTTCGCAAGCTAAATCTTTTGCGAGGGTAGTACGCGGAGCGCTACTGTGTCAAATGGCGAATCGCCTTTTTCGCCGCATAGGTACTTGGGAAATCCATAGTCTTCGATGCGATACCAAAGCGACGCATCATGTTCACGGTCACACTCGCAGCATTTATGCGTTTCCCACATGGTTACTCTCCTTTCTTTAGCTTGGACCTCGACTTAGGCTTCCACTCTCGTGCCAGTCGCTGAGCCTCAGCAAGCTGATCTGCGGTCATACCCCTTGACAATAAGTCGCGGCCTTCGACTGCCTTATCTCTTCCCTGACCCGGAGGCAGACGCGACGCAGCAAGATTTAGCCACATATGTGCCAAAACGTGGTCTTGTGGAGCGCCTTCGCCTGCCATGTACTTAATGCCCAGATAATACTGAGCCTCGGCCAAGCCTTGGTCGGCAGAAAGGCGGTACCATTTGACGGTTTGGGTATCATCCTTGGGGACGCCAGCACCCCGTCCATATAAAGTGCCGATACTAAACTGGGCGAAAGCGTTACCCTGATCAGCCGCGCGGCGAAACCACTTCAGTGCCTCTGAAAAATCTTGGGGAACAATATGGCCCAGTAGAAAGATAACGGCGACCTTGAGTTGAGCTCGAACAATGCCTTGCGAAGCTGCTAGGCGGAACCACTTGAGCGCCTCAGCCGAATCCTGCCGGATGCCCTCGCCTTTTTCGTACTTGAGGCCCAGGTTGATCTGGGCGTCGGCATTCCCCTGAACAGCAGCAAGCCGCCACCACTTCAAAGCCTCGGCGGAATCCTGAGTAACGCCAATCCCCTCGTCGTGCATGGCTCCTATGTAAAACTGAGCATCCGCGTTTCCGCGCTTCGCTAAGGGGAGCCATTCGCGGTAGGCCGTGGAGTAATTACCACGACGGTAGGCGGCCCAACCCTTATCAAGGACAGCCCCAGCCTCCATATCCTTCAAAAGCTTCTCGATCTCGACCTTGAGAACATCCAACTCGGGCGATGCCGCTTCTGCCAGGAAGGGCGCCGTGACCCGCCTCGGGAGAAAGTCCAAGAGGTTGAGGAAAATGGCCATCGCTACGATGGCCAGGAAAGAAAGAAGGGCACGCTTCATCGCCGTCCTCTACCTCTCATCTTGTCTCGCTACCGTCCGACTTGGGACTTCAAGCACCGAAATATTAAACCGAATCGCCCGCTCGCGCAAAATAAGCAGGAATTGTCCGGAACCTACAGCAAATCCACCAGAAACTCACAGGAACCGCGTCCGGCGCACCAGAGCAGGGCGCCCACCGGAAGCCCTGCCCGGTGGCTAGTGCCCTTTCTGACTCTTTTGCTCGGTTGGTCAATCACCTCACGCCGGCACCATCCTCTTGACCTTGAGCTTGCGGGCGCGCCGCCCGGCCTGCCACAGCTCGTAATCCATCTGCATGCGGGGCCGGCCGGGCATTGCAGCTTTGCGCGGGGCGCGAAAGAGCGTTTGGATGAACGCGTCCGCATCCTGGAAAGCGGTGCAAGAAGGGAAGAACAACAACGGCAGGGCGGTTAAACGGCCACGCGGATTCCGCCTTCGGCCAGGCATGGTGAAAATCCAGCCGGTACTCTGCCGTCCGGCGGGGGTGATTCCAAGCCTGCCGGCAGGGGAACGGTCCGGGGGCTCTACGGCCCCGGTCGCGTCCCCTGGCGCAGAATTTTGCAATGCCTCATTTTTTGTGCCCTAATATAGCTAGATTGGCTAGACAAAGGAGAGAGGCCATGGAATGGCGGCTGGCGGACGCGAAGAACAAATTCAGCGAGCTTGTGACCCGTGCCCTGGAGGAAGGGCCGCAGCGCGTTCTGAGGCGCGATGAAGCCGTTGTCGTCATGGCGCAACGCGATTACGAGAAACTGTCCGGCAAGCGTCCGAGCTTCAAGGATTTTCTTATGAAAGGCGGACCAAGCCTCAAAGGACTCTACCTGACCCGTGACCGTTCAGCCATGCGGAGCGTCAAGTTGTGAGGGTTCTTCTCGATACCTGTGTTTTGTCCGAGCTCCGGAAACCCGGCGGCCATGCCGGGGTACGCAAGGCCGTTGGAGAAATCGCCAGCGAGAACATTTTTGTCAGCGTTGTCTCGATAGGCGAAGTTGTCAAAGGGATAGCGCTTCTCAACGATGGAAAACGGAAACGCGGGCTTCGAAGCTGGGTGCAGGCCCTTGAGCGCCATTACGCCGATCAGCTTCTGCCCATCGACCTGGAAACCGCGCAGATATGGGGGGAGCTGACGGCTTCGGCACAGAAGGCGGGCAAGGCCGTTTCCGCCGTTGACGGCCTGATAGCAGCGACGGCCCTTCGGCACGGCCTTCGAGTGATGACCCGCAACGCGGCCGATTTTGAATACGCAGGGGCCCTGCTCATAAACCCGTGGAAGGATTAGGGCCGGGAGCCCCCCCGCCCCCCCCTACTCCTCCCCCGGGATCTCGCGGATGAGCACCTGCCGGCGCTTGACGCCGTCCGAGGGGCCGATGACGCCCTCCTGCTCCATGCGCTCGATCATGCGCGCGGCGCGGTTGTAGCCGATGCGCAGGTGGCGCTGGATGAGGGAGATGGAGGCCTCGCCCGTGCGGGCCACGAGGGCCACGGCGTCGTCGTAGCGGTCGTCGAGCTCCTCCTCGTCCTCGGGCAGGCCGCCCGCGGGCTCCTCGCGCTCGACGAAGATGTCCTCCTGGTAGACCGCAGGCCCCTGGCCCTTCCAGTGCCCGACGAGGCGGACGATCTCCTTGTCCGAGACGTAGGCGCCGTGGATGCGCACGGGCGCGCTCGCCCCGGGCGGGATGAAGAGCATGTCCCCCTTGCCGAGGAGGCGCTCGGCCCCGTTGGCGTCCAGGATGGTGCGCGAGTCGGTGCGGGTGGCCACCCGCAGGGCGACGCGGGAGGGGAAGTTGGCCTTGATGAGGCCGGTCAGGACGTCCACCGAGGGGCGCTGGGTGGCCACGAGGAGGTGGATGCCCGCCGCGCGCGCCATCTGGGCGAGGCGGATCATGGATTCCTCCACGTCGCGCGAGGAGACCATCATGAGGTCGGCCAGCTCGTCGATCACCACGACGACGTAGGGCATGAAGTCGAGCCCGCCCCCGGCCTCCTCCTCCTCCGAGAGGGGCTGCCTGAGCCGCCGCTCGGCCTCCTTGGGCCCCAGCCCCTCGGCCACGAGCTCGTTGTAGCCTTCGATGCTGCGCACCCCCAGCTCGCTCATGAGCCTGTAGCGGCGCTCCATCTCGGCGAGCACCCCCCGCAGGGCGGAGGAGGCCTTCTTGGGGTCGGTCACGACCGGCACGAGGAGGTGGGGGATCCCCTCGTAGGCGGAGAGCTCGAGCATCTTGGGGTCCACCATCAGCAGGCGCACCTCGCGCGGGTAGCACCGCAGGAGGAGGCTGCAGATCATCATGTTGAGGGCCACGCTCTTGCCCGAGCCCGTGGTGCCCGCGATGAGGAGGTGGGGGATCTTGGCCAGGTCGGTGAAGGCGGTGCGCCCCAGGATGTCCTTCCCCAGGCCGATGGTGAGGCGCTCCTTCGCCTGCTGGAACTCGGGCGAGGCGAGGATCTCCTTGACGTACACGGCGTTGCGCTTGAGGTTGGGCACCTCGATCCCGACCACCGGGCGGCCGGGGATTGGGGCCACCACCCGCACGCTCAGGGCCGAGAGCACCCGCGCGAGGTCGTCCGAGAGGCTCGCGATCTTGGCCACCTTCACGCCCGGCGCGGGCGAGAACTCGTAGATGGTGATGACGGGCCCCGTCTTGACCTCGGTGACGCTCCCCTCCACCCCGAACTCCCGCAGGGTCTGCTCGAGCAGGCGGCTCTTGGCGCGGATGCCCTCCTCGTCCACGATGATGGCCCCGCCCGGCGAGTCCAGGAAGATGTCCAGCCCGGGCAGCACGTAGCCCGCCCGGGAGCGGCCGCGCTTCCTCTCCGGGGCGGGGGCCGGGGCGGCCGCCGCCTCCGGCACCAGGACGTCGTCCTCGATGCGGACGATCTCGGGCTCCCCGTTCAGCCCGGCCCGGCGGACCACCACCTCGCTCCCGGGCCCAGGGCGCTCCTCCCCGGGCGGCAAGCCGTTCACGGGGGCGGGCGCGCGCTCCTTCCCCTTGTCCCCCCCGGAGCGCGGGACGGGCGCGGGCGCCGCCTCCGGCCCGCCTTCCTCGGCCGCAGGGGCCGGTTCGTCCTGGATCATGCGGGCGCGCCCGATGCGGAGCCCCCCGGCGGCGGGAGGCTTCTCCTCCACCGGGGCCGGGGGCAGAACCTCCGGTTCCTCTTCCGCGTCTTCCGCGTCAGGCCGCTCTTCCGGGCTGGCCGGGGACTCTCCGCGCAGGAAGTCAGTGAAGAAGGAGCGCCCGGCCGGCCCGGCGGGCGCCTCCTCCGGGAGATCCTCTTCTTCCTCTTCTTCCTCGATATCCCCGGGCTCGGCCTTCCTTGGGAGGGGGAGGCGGGGCAGGAGGGCGGAAGGCCCGGCCGCTTCCTCCGCTTCCTCCGCCTGGGCCGCCGGGCCCGGAATGAAGGGATCCTCCGCGGGGAGCTTCCGGCCCGCCCCGAAGAGGGTGGGGCCCCCGGCGCCGGCGTCCTCATCCACCGGGAGAGCCACCTTGGGCGGGCGCAGGGGCCTGAACTTCTCCCCGCCCCGCCCGTTCCCGCCCGGCCCCAGGAGCAGGGGGGCCCCGCCCCGCCCGGCGCCCTCCCCGGCCTCGATGCCTTCTTCTTCCCCGGCGGGCGCGGCGCCGTTCGAGGAGGACCTCCAGCCGCCCAGGCGGCCGGAGAGCGAGGCCACCGGAGAGGCCGCCGCCCAGGCGGCGCGCCTGACGGCCGAAACCGCCCCCTCCGCCGCCCCCGCGAAGCCCGCCAGGGAGACGGCGCGGGAGGCCGCCCAGCCCGAGCCGCGGAGCAGGAGGGCCATGACCTTCCCGATGGAGAGCCGGGTGGTGGCCACCAGCGAGGCCAGGAAGGCGGCGGCGAGGACCACCCAGCTCCCCGCCCATCCCAGCCAGGCGTTGAGCAGGACGGCCACCCCGTAGCCCACCGCGCCGCCCGCGAGGGCGCCCGGGCCGAACAGGGGGTCCGTCCGGAAGCCCTTGTAGAGCATCCCGGCCGCGCTCAGGAGGAGGACGAGCCCGCCCAGCTCCCGCCAGCCGGGGCGCCAGGACCGGAGCCCCGCGAAGGCCGTCACCCCCCAGGCCACGAAGCCCAGCGGGAGCAGGGCCGCGAAGGCCCCCGCGAGCTGGACGAAACCCCCGGCCAGGTAGGCCCCCACCGTCCCCCCGTAGTTCCGGACCGCCCAGCCGGCGCCCACCCGGCGGCTCCAGGAGGGGTCGTCCGGATGGTGGGTCCAGAGCGCCAGGGCGAGGAACACCCCGAAGGCCACCAGGACCAGGCCCACGATCTCATCCATGCGGTCGGAGACGGCGTGCGGGGCGGAAGCGCCCGAGCGGCGGGAGGCCATGAAAAATCTCCCCTGCCCGTTCCTGACCCCATAGGGGCGGGACGGGCCGGCTCACCTCGGGCGGAGGAGAGAAAACCTCGAAACCATATCAGATCATCGCGGGAAAGGCAAGAATTTGCAAAGGTTGGCAAGCGGAGATGTCATCCTGAGGGAGTGCAGCGACCGAAGGATATCGGTGTGGATTTTAAATCCCGGGTCAAGAGCCAAACCGATATCCTTCGCTGCGCTCAGGATGACGGCCCCAACGCTCCCTACAGCTCCGGCAGGCGATCCGGCTTGGCCGCCCGCGCCTTGGCCTTGGGGGCGCGCTTGAAGGTGCGGTTCGCTTGCTGGGAGGGCGGGTAATCAATCCCCTTCCCCGCCAGAAGCTCCTCGACGGTCAGGATTTGCAATCTCGGGTGCTTGCCCCAGGGCGACTCGTAGAAGCCCGCGCTCGCCGCTTCTTTCCGCATGGGCTGGGTGGGGGCCTCCATGCAGATGAGCGCCCCGATCTCGGCCTTCTCCCGCTCCACCACCCCGCGCAGGTCGCGCATCTGGTTGGCCGTCACGTGGCCCGCCTTGACCTGGAGGGTGATTTGCTTGGTCTTGGCCCGGGCCTCGGGCTCGTCGTGGAAGTAGATGCGCCCGTCCACCCCCCGGTCGGCCCCCTTCTTCTGCTCCGCCGGGCGCGCCCCCACCAGGCCCAAGGCCCACCACTGGAACTGGTAGGGATCCTGCTCCGCCAAGGCTTGCGCGTCGGGCAGGGAGACCGGCTCCCCCACCACCTTGTAAACCGCCTTCTTGCCGAAGGCGTCCTTCAAGCGGTGCTTGATGAGGGTGATGGCGAGGTGGGTGATATCAATCCCGATCCAATTCCGGTTGAGCTTCTGAGCCACAGCGATGGCCGTGCCGCAGCCGCAGAACGGATCAAGGACGAGAGCACCTTCGTTGCTGCTTACTGAGATAATCCGCTCCAATAGAGCTTCGGGCTTTTGCGTCGGGTAGCCAAGGCGTTCCGTGGCCGAGCCGGCGATGATCGATATCTCCCAAACATCTCGGACTGGCAAACCCGGTGTATCAGTTGCGGAAGGACGCTTTTTTGTGGCACCTGGATCGAGGACGTTCCCCTTGCCTTTGAACCGCTTCAAGAAACTGTCCGAAACCGCCTCGTAGAGTACGTTAAATGTCGGTCGCTCAGATTTGGTGTAATACAACAACACATCGTGCATGTGCTGATAGTTTGCCGTCTTCGTAGGCCACCGGCGATAGCTCCATATGATCTCGGATCGAAAACCTTTTTGCCCGAATACGCCATCCATCAGCATCTTGAGGTAATGGCTCGCCGTGGGATCGCAGTGCAGGTAGATGGACCCTCCGGGCTTGAGGACGCGCCGGAGCTCGACGAGGCGGGGGGCCATCATGGAGAGGTAGGCGAGCATGTCGCTCTCGCCCAGGAAGGTGCGGAAGGCCTGCATGGCCTTTGCGACGCGCTCGGGGCCGCTCTCGACCACCTCCTCGTAGGCCGCCGCCGAGGCCTGGTCCCATCGCCAGGTGTCCCCGAAGGCCTTGATCTGGGCCTGGGAGCGCGAGCCGTCCTGCTCGGCGAAGAGGACGTTGTAGTCCTGGTCGCTCTTGAAGGGCGGGTCGAGGTAGACGAGGTCCACCGACTCGTCCGCGACGTGGCGGCGGAGCACGTCCAGGTTGTCCCCGTAGTAGAGGGTGTTCCCGGGCACGGCGGCTCCTTGCCCCAACTCGGAATCCTGATCGGCCGGGCGGAGCCAAGATAGTACGGCCTCAACTTCGTCCCGCCAAGGGGAAAGCCGCTCGATGTGCATGGGGCGCCCCCGCCTCGGTGCAGGGATGGAAAGTCTATTTCGTAATATATTCGCTCATGGGCGCAAAGGCAAGCGCAAATTTTCGCCCCGGTTCTTCAAACAAATTTTTGCCCGGAAAACAAAGGAAAAAGGACGGAGCCCCTCACCTCCCGAACAGCCCCTTCAAACCCTTCTTGAGGTCGCGCTCGAGCTGCTTGAGGGGGGGCTTTTTCTCCTCCGGGGCCGGGGCTTGGGGCTGGGCCTGGGGGGCCGGCTGGGCCTGGGGCGGCGCCTGCCCGCCGGGGAGGATGCCCTGGATGACCCCCTTCAAGATGTCGGTGACGTTCCCGCCCAGCTCGCGCGTCTTGCCCCCCAGGTCGAGGAGCTTCTCGAACACCCCGGCGAGGAGGGAGTCCACCGCCAGCTTGTAGATGGTGTTGGAGGGGTCGTCGAGGCGGCCCTGCACCCGGACGCTGATGGGCAGCTCGCCCTTCTTGCGCCGGAGGAGGTCCAGCGCGAGGCCCTCGGCGAGCTCCTGGGCCTTGGTGAGGAGGTGCTTCTTGCCCACGGAGCGGAGCTGGAGGTTGAACACCTTCCCCTTCGCCTCGGCCTTGAGGTATTCCTGCTTGAGGGAGAAGGCCGCGTCGATGTCGATCTCGCCCCGCTCGATCTCGGCCCCGCGCGCGAGGCGCGCGTAGGGGGAGAGGGGCTTCAGGTCGTACTGGCGCAGGGCGAGGGTCCCCGCCGCGGGGATGGGGGTCACGCCCAGGTTGGTCCGCGCGTCGAAGAGGACGGCGGGCGGCTGGCCCGGGGCCTCGAGCCGCACGCGCGTGTCCAGGCGGCCGGGGGCCATCCGGGTGTCGATGTTCTCGGCCGTCAGGCGGAAGCTCCGGCGGTCCACCAGGGCCGGGGGCTTGCCCTTCTCCACCTCGTGGCGGAACTGGAAGTCCAGCTTCTCAATCTCCAGCCGGCCCAGCCGGATCTCGGGCAGGTCCGTGGCCGGGCGCTCGGCCGGGAGGGGCCGCTGGGCGGGGGAGGCTTTCGGGGGGGCCGCGGGCTTCGCCGGGGCCGGCCGGGCTTGGGGCGAAGGCGCCTTTCGGGCCGGGGCCGCGCCGGCGGGAGGGGCCGCCTTCGCTTTCGGCTCGGCGGGCTCCTTCCGGCTCTTGCTGGCCAGGGAATCGAAGGTGGTGTTGTTCTCGGGGTCCATGTAGAGGTTCAGGATGAGGGACTTCGCCGTCATCCGGTCCGACACCACCCGGCCCTGGAGCAGCGCCTCCTCGCCGAAGGCGCCCGCGAGTGACTCGATCAGCACGGCGGGGGGGTCCTGGGGCCGGGCGAGGTCGCGCACGAGGGCGCGGGCCAGCGCCAGGCGGGCGCTCTTCCCGTCGAACTCCGCCTTGCCGCGCACCTCGGCCTCGAGGTTCGGGCGGCCCTGGAGGCGGGCCCCCCGGACGTCCAGCTCGGCCGTGCCCTTCGCGGAGATCACGGAGGGGGAGCCGCGCTTCCTGGAGAGCGAAACCTCGCCGCGCGAGGTGCCGGAGAGGCGCACCCCCGCGAGCGGCCCGCCCGCCACCGCCCCGGCGGCCGAGACGGCGGCGGCGAGGTTGGAGACGTCCCAGGCGAGGTGCATCTCGTCCCGCCCCTGGAGGTTCCAGACGGAGGGCCGGGGGACCCGGACCTGCCCGAAGGGGGCCTCCAGGCTCAGGCTGGCGATCTCGGCCGCGCCCTGGGGGATGTGGTAGCCGCCCTTGGTGCGGAGGGTCATCTTCCCGATGGCGGTCACGGCCGCCTGGCCCTTCGGCGCCTCCCGGGGGCTCACCCAGAGGCCCTCTCCCTTGAGGTCGGCCTCCCAGCGGAGGGTGCCGGAGGCGGCGTAGGAGACCCCGAGCTTCCCGCTCACCTCCCCCCCCGCCCCCCCGAGCGAGAGCGAGGACTCCATCCCCAGCCGGACGAGGGGGCCGATCTCCAGGGGGTCGAACGCCGCCTCGGCGCTCCAGTCGAACGCCTTGGCCCGGGCCCGCTCGCGCGAGGCGGTGAGCCGGGCGGTCAGGACCTCCCCCTTCTTCCCCAGCTTGACGGGCAGGTCCACGACGCTCCCCGCCCACACCTCGGCCGCGCTCAGGTCGCCGATGTCCAGGAGAAGCTCGGCTTCATCCCTCCCCCCCACGTTCCAGCGCGCCGGCTTGCCCAGCCGCAGCCCCCCGAAGGGGAGCTCCGCCTCCAGCCGGGCCAGCTCGGCGGCCCCCGCCTGGGGGTCGAACCACCCCTCGGAGCGGAGCGCCAGCGAGTCGAGCCTCACCCGCCGCCAGGGCCCCTCCGGGTCCGGGCGGATCTCGGCGGCGAGCTTCTGGCCCGAGAGGTTCGCCTTCCACCGCAGCGGCCGGCCGGTCTCGAAGGCCACCTCGAACTCCCCTCCCGCCGCGCCGCCGGGGCTTCTCACCGCCGGAGGGAGCGTGGCGAGCCGGGCGGCGATCGAGAGGTCCACCGGGTCGAGCCTGCCCTGGGCCGAGACCGAGAGGCGCTCCTCCGGCCCCCGGGTCCGGGCGAGGGCGAGGGTCACGTCCGCCCCGCCCCCCTTGCCTGGGTCGCGTAGGCGGATGCCCGTCAGGCCGCGGACCAGCCCCAGGGCCGCCCCCGAGTCCTCCACCTGGACCCTGAGCTTGAGGTGGTCCCGGCCGGCGAGGTTCCAGCCGCCCTTCTCCAGGAGGCGGCCCTTGGCGAAGGGCAGCTCGATCTCGAGCTGGGCGACCTCGGCCTCCTCGCGGGCGATGTCCACCCGCCCCTCGGTGCGCACCCCGGCCCGCGCGATCTGGACGGGGCGCCAGGAATCGGCGCGCTTTTCCCGGAGCTGGAAGGCCAGGTCCTCGGCCCGCAGGTCCGCCTTCCAGCGGATGGTCTTCTCCCCCGACCAGGAGACCTCCAGCCTGCCGCCCAGGGCGCCCCGCAGGAACTGGAAGCCCCCGGCGGCGGGCGCCCAGGCCGCGAGCGGGGCGAGGTCCAGGGGGTCGAACTCCGCCGCGGCGCGCAGGGCGAAGTTCTCCCCCTGCCTGCGCTCGCGCGAGGCGAGGAAGACGAGCGAGAGCTTGCCCGCGCGGGAGAGCGCCGGGGCGGGGGCGCCGAGGAGCTCCGCCGCCCACCGGGCGGCGGCGGCCGCCTCGGCGACCTCGGCCCTCAGGTGGATGCGGTCCTGCCCGGCGAGGTTCCACTTCGCGGGCTCGGCCAGGCGGGCCTTCCCGAAGGGGAGCCCAATCTCCAGGGAGGCCACCTCTCCCGACATCGAAGCCAGGTCGAACCGGCCCTTGGACGCGAGGGAGGCCGCCGGGAGGGCGAGGGCGCGCCACCCCTCCTGCGGATCGGGGCGCACCTCGGCGGCGAGGTCCTTGGCGCGGAGGCTCCCCTCCCACCGGATCGCGCCCCCGGCGGCGAAGGAGGCGGTCACCTTGCCCCCGAGGAGGCCTCTCAGGGAGCGCACGCTCGGCTGGGCGGGCGCCAGCCGGAAGAAGGGGCCGGCCTCGAAGGGCTCGGCCTCCGCCCAGCCGGTGTAGAGGCCCTGCCCCAGGTCGGCGTAGGCGCCCGCGCTGAAGCGGACGAGGCCCGGCTCGGTGCAGCTTCCCTCGGCCGTCAGGTCGAGGGGGGCGCCCGCCCGGACGCCCCGCGCCTGGACGGAGGAGAAGGCGCAGGCGGCGCGGAAGGCGGGCGTCCCGTCCGCCGCCGCCGAGGCGAAGGAGAGCCGCACGTCCCGCATCTCGACCGCGCGGATGACCACCTCGAAGCCCGGGCCCTCCTCCTTCGCCCCGGCCGGCCTGGCGGGGGCGGCCGGCGCCCCCTCGCCTCCCGGCGGGGCCGGGGCGCCCTCGCGCCGTTGCGGGGCCTGGGCCTTCCCGGGGGCGGGAGCCGCGAGCTTGTCCAGGATGTCCTGGAAGCTGAGCCTCCCCGAGGCGTCGCGCGAGGCGGCGGCCGCGACCCCGTTCAGGGAGACGCGCAGCAGGCTCACCCGCTTGTAGAGGAGGGCGGCCGGGTTCAGCAGCACCTGGATCTCGGCCACCTTGAGGAGGGGGGCGGCCTCCCCGGGCGCGCCCGCCACGGCGAGGCCCGCCGCCTCGGCGCTGAAGAGGCCGATGGAGAGGCTCTCGAGCGAGACCCTGCGGCCCAGGAGGGCCTCCCCCTGGCGCTCGGCCAGGCCCTTCATCTGATCGGAGGAGAGGAAGAGGCGGACGGCCAGCGCCCCTCCGGCGGCAAGGAGGAGGAGAACGGCCAGGCCGTAGGCCGTCCATCGGAGCCATCGGAGCATGAGGGGGACCTTTCCGCAGGAGGCCGCGCGCGGCCCGCGGCCTCCTGCCGTCCAGACCTGGAAATTTTACCAGCTTCCCCGGGGAGGGCCAATCCGCCGTTCTCCCCGCCGGGGTTCCGGGGGTAGAATGACCCCGCATGCGGCGGTTTTGCCTTGCCCTCGCCCCTCGGCGGACACCATGCCGCTCTCCCCCTCCCACGCCCCGCCCGCCGGAAGGCGCGAGGTCCTCGCCTGGTGCCTCTACGACTTCGCCAACTCGGCCTTCCCCACCCTCATCACCACGGTGGCCTACAGCGTCTACTTCAAGCAGGTCGTCGCGGGGGGAGGCGGGCGGGGGGACTTCCTCTGGGGCCTCAGCCTCTCCCTCGCCATGATGCTCGCCCTCCTCGTCACCCCGCCCCTGAGCGCGGTGGCCGACCGGCGGGGGGCGCGCAAGCGGATGCTCCTCGCCTACACGGGAGTCTGCGTGGGCGCGACCGCCCTCCTCGCCGGGGTGGGGCCGGGGATGGTGGGAGCGGGGATGATCCTCTTCGTCGCCGCCACCATCGGCTTCGAGGGAGGCCAGGTCTTCTACAACGCCTTTCTGCCCGACGTTTCTACCCCGACGACAGTGGGGAAGGTGAGCGGCTGGGGCTGGGGGCTGGGCTACCTCGGGGGGCTGCTCTGCCTCTTCCTGGTGAAGCCGCTCCTGAGCGGGGGCTTCGCCCCGGAGAACCTGCCCCTCTTCCGGGCGAGCTTCGCCGCCGTGGCCGCCTTCTACGCCGTCTTCACCCTTCCTCTTATATTCTGGCTGCGCGAGAGCCGCCCCGCGGGCGGCGGGCCATCCCCGGGGAGCGCATCCCCCGCCGGGGCCTTCCGGGAACTCTGGCGCACCTTCCTCTCCCTCCGCGAAAGGGAGGGCGCGCTGCGCTTCCTCCTCGCCTTCCTCCTCTACAACGACGGCATCGTGACCGTGATCTCCTTCAGCTCCATCTACGCCGTCACCACGCTGGGCTTCTCGATGGAGGAGACGCTGACCCTCTTCATCGCCGTCCAGCTCTCGGCCGGGGCCGGGGCCTTCGCCTTCGGCTACCTGGCCGACGCCTGGGGGGCGCGGCGGACCGTCCTCTTGACCCTCGCCAACTGGTGCATCGTGGTGATCGCGGCCTACTTCACCACGGCGAAGACGGCCTTCTTCCTCATCTCGCTCCTCGCGGGGGTCTCCCTGGGATCGAGCCAGGCGGCCAGCCGCTCCCTCCTCGCCTCCTACGTGCCCCCCGGGGGGACGGCCCAGACCTACGCCTTCTACGGCGCCTGCGGGAAGATGAGCTCCATCCTCGGGCCCCTCGTCTTCGGCGGGGTCTCGGCGCTCACCGGGGACCAGCGCGCGGCCATCCTCTCCGTCCTCTTCTTCTTCGTGGCGGGCGGCGCCCTCCTCTGGACCACGCCCGACCCGGGGAACCCGGGGAACGAACCCGTTGCCGGGCGCGGAGGCCGGGGGTAACGTGGTGCGTGCGGCGTAGGGGCGTATTGCAATACGCCCCTACAGATGACCCCCCGCCAGAGGGGAGGGTTTCCCATGAATTTCCGCGAGCAGATCATCGAGCGCCTGCGGGTCCACCTGGGCGGGGCGGACGTACCCGCGGAGAGCCTCCAGGCCTTCGCCTCGGACCTCGACCACCTCCTGGGCCGGGCCCTGGAGGGCCGCGCCTTCGGGGCGGGGGCGCGCCAGATCCTCCAGCGCTTCGCCAGCGAGTGGGCCGGGCAGAACGCCCGCCGCACCATCGAGCAGAGCGGGGACGGGGCCACCGACGTGGTCTACGAGATGATCGAGCGCCGGGCCCGCGACCGCGCCGTGCGCGCGCTCCGCCAGGCCATCCTGGACGCGCTGGAGGGCAAGGAGCGGCCGCTCGACGACCTGGATTTCTTCCAGGAGGAGTGAGGGGGCTTCGCCCGCCGGAGGAAAAGCTCTCCTATGGTATGCTGGCGGAAATACAGGGGCGCACGCCCACCCGAGGGATGCGAATGAAGGAAGAGACCAAGCGGTGGATGCGCCAAGCCGGCGGCGACTTGAGGACGGCGAAGTATCTGTTCGGCGGCAAGCTGTACAAGGAAGCCTCCTTCTTCTGCCAGCAGAGCGCGGAGAAGGCGCTGAAGGCGGTGCTTCTGGAGAGAACGGGCGAGATCATGAAGATTCATGATCTCGTCCGGCTCGGCAAGGAATTGAGCCTTGATGAGGAAATGCTCGACGACTGCGAGCGGCTCAGCATCGTCTATGTGGAATCGAGATATCCAGGCGTGGGCGATCAGGAATACACGGCGAAAGAAACCGGGGAAGACATGCGATTGGCGGAGACCATGCTGAAATGGGCCGAAAAGAATCTCTCATAAAGCGCCTTTCCGCCTTCAAGGCGAGGCTGAGCGAGAAGATGCCCGTCGAGAAGATGATCT
>Ga0156328_1012_pt1 | contig 14970 bp, 12 predicted proteins | sample RifCSPlowO2_12_FD_107976 | JGI IMG/M metagenome (GOLD analysis project Ga0156328, IMG submission 107976) | Candidatus Tectomicrobia bacterium RIFCSPLOWO2_12_FULL_69_37 | reverse complement strand
GCCTTCCTCGATCACCTGACCCGGGGGCGGGCCATCCTGGGGGTCGGGCCCAGCAGCCTGACGACCGACATCAAGCTCTTCGGCCTCCCGCCGGAGGCGCACCGGCCGATCATGGACGAGTCGCTGGACATCATCGTGAAGCTCCTCGAGTCGCCCGAGCCCTTCGACTACGAGGGGAAGTACTGGAAGCTCCGGAACGTGCGCCTCCAGCTCCGCTCCTACCAGCAGCCCAGGCTCCCCCTCGCCATCGCTTCGGCGGGGAGCCCCCACGCGATGGAGCTCGCGGGCAAGTACGGCATGATTCTCTTTTCGATGGCGGGCAAGCCCGTGAGCGGGAAGCACCCCCTGGCGGAGCACTGGCCTCTCGTCGAAGCGAGCGCCGCCCGGCACGGGGTGACCGTCTCGCGGAAGGACTGGCGCGTCGTGACCTTCGTCTACCTGGCCGAGACCCGCGAGCGGGCCTGGGCCGACGCCGAGGCCGCCATCCGGCGGGACATGCATTACTTCATCACCATCGGCATCAAGGGCGTCTACGAGGCCTACCCCGGCCAGCCCGTGAGCGAGCTCACCCCGCGGTCGGCGGCCCAGGTTCGCCGGTGGATCATCGGCACCCCCGACGACGCCATCGCGGCCATCGAGCGCTTCCAGGAGGAGACGGGGGAGTTCGGCGGCCTGATGCTCACCACCCACGAGTGGGTGGAGCCGGCCAAGGTCCGGCGCTCGCTGGAGCTCTTCGCCCGGTACGTGATGCCCCACTTCCGCGGGCACACCCTCGACCTCCAGGACGAATGGCGGCGCACCCAGGCCGCGTCGGCGGCGGGGAGGCTCCCGGTCCTGGGCCAGCCCGCACCCCACGGGAGCCACGACGGCCGGAACAATCTGTCTTTTACTTGACGGGCTGGACCTGAAGAGGAGGAGGCGCCTTTGAACCAGCTTGCGCCGAACGTGTTTTACGCGAACCGCTATCCAACCTTCGGCGGCGTAGCGACCCGGGAGGGCGTGGTGGCGGTGGACGGCCCCATGAAGCCCACCGACGCGGCCGAGTGGCGGGCTTTCCTGGAGTCGAAGGGGCCCATCCGATATATCATCCACACCGAGCATCACCAGGATCACATCGCCATCAACGGCCTCATGCCGGGCACCGTGGTGGCCAGCCGCCTGACCGACGCCGATTTCTTCAAATCCATCCCCTCGAGCGAGGTGGCCGTGGAGCGGATGCGGAAGTATGATCCCAAGGCGGGCGGGTTGCTGGACGGCTACCGGCTGCGGACCCCCGACTTTGTCTACGACGGCAGCCTCACCCTCCGGCTGGGCGGGGAGACGTTTCACCTCCGCCACTCGCCCGGTCACACGCGGGGGCAGACCCACGTCCACGCGGCCGAGTCCCGGGTCGTCTTCACGGGGGACAACATCACGCCCGGGAACTTCCCGTTCTTCCACTCGGCGTCGGTATGGGCGTGGTTTGACTCGCTGCTCCACCTGGAGTCGCTGGACGTGGACTGGTACGTGCCCGGCCACGGCGAGCCCTGCCGGAGGGACGAGGTCCCCCGGCAGCGCGCGAAGATGGAGGAGATCATCGGCGAGGTCCGCCGCCTCAAGCGGATGGGCAAGAGCCGGGAGGAGGTCCAGGAGGAGGCCCGCTACATCCACCGGCCGGGGCTCGACTATCCCCGCGTCTTGGGGCCGAGGGCTCAGGAGCTGGAGGCGGCGGGCCTCGGAGTCGTGTACGATGCCCTGGATGAACGCCCATGACGCCAAAGCGACCAGGAGATTCGGGGCTGCATCTTCCCCTGGGGGGCCTTTTGCGCCTCTTGGACATCTATAAGGAGAGAGACATGAAATTCGCCCGTGGTGTGATGCTGGCTTTCCTGGTGGTATCCCTTGCCGGGCTGGCGGGAGCCTATGCGGCCGGCGCCGCCGAGCAGGGGGGCGTGAACCTGGGCAGCCTCACGTGCAAGACCAATCCGGGCACGGGCGTTCACCTTCTTCTCATCTCCTCCGTGGCGGTCGAGTGCACCTTCAAGACCTCCGGGGGGGAGGAGATGTACAAGGGCGAGATCGGATTCCTGGGGGTGGACCTGAGCCGGAAGGAGGAGCAAACCCTGAACTTCACCGTTCTCGGCATCTCCCGGGACGTCAAGGTGGGCTCCTATCCCCTTGAGGGAGACTACCTCGGCGCCTCGGTGGCGGCGGGCATGCTTGGGAGAGGGGTCGGTTCCACCGCTCTCGTCGGGGGAGTGAGGAGGAGCTTCAACCTCGTTCCCTCCGCGGACACCTTCAAGGGCGCGGGGATCAGCGCGGGCGGGACCCGGATGCACCTGGAGCCCATGAAAAAGTAGCCGAACGCGCCGCCGCCGGCCCCCCCGCGCGAGGCTCCTCTCCCCCGAGGGGGGAATTCCTCCTCCCGGCTCGTTGCGGACGTGTTTCTTGAGGCCATGTCGGGCTAGCGGTATGATCCCGGTGAGGGGGATTCCGCTTCCTCACCGCCTGGATGGATGGAAGCCATGGACGCTGTTTTCCAGCAGCATCCCGCCGAGCTCCGCGACCCGGTCCTGATCCTGGCCTTCGCCGGCTGGAACGACGCGGCCGAGTCCGCCACCATTGCGGCCCGCTACCTGGTGGACCGGCTGGAGGGGGAGCGCTTCGCCTCGATCCCCTCGGATGACTTCTTCCAGTACTCCGATCAGCGCCCCACCGTCCGCCTCGATGAAAGGGGGCAGCGGCAGATCACCTGGCCAGCGAACGAGTTTTTCGTCTGCCGGCCCCGCCATTTCCCCCGGGACATCCTGGTGGGGGTGGGGGTCGAGCCCCATCTCCAGTGGAAGCGCTTCAGCCGGAACGTCCTCGATATCGTCCGCCGCTGCCAGGTGCGCCTCATCATCAGCATGGGCGCGTTCCTGGCCGGGGAGTCCCACACCGATCCCGTCCCCACCATCTGCCTCGCCACGGACCCGGCCCTGGTCCGGAACCTGGGCATCGAGGTCTCCCGCTACGAGGGGCCGACGGGCATCGTGGGCGTCATCCACAGCCTGATGCAGGACGAGCGCATGCCCGCCGTCAGCCTCTGGGCCAGCGTCCCGCACTACATCGCTGCGCTGCCCAACCCGAAGGCCTCCTTCGCCCTGCTCGACCGCCTGCGGGCGTTGTGCCGGATCCCCCTGGACCTGAGCGATCTGGAGCGTTCCGCGTCTCACTTCGACCAGCAGGTGGAGGAAGCCATCAGCCAGGATCCCAAGATCGCCAAGTACGTCTCCCAGTTCGAGAGCTCCGAGGAGATCGAGCCTGAGGAGGCGGACGAGCCTCTTCCCTCTGAGACGGCTGAGGAACTTCCCCCGGGAGAGCAGATCGCCGACGAGATCGAGGACTTCCTGCGCCGCCGCAAGAGCGGCACCGAGGAGGAGTAGGCCTCTTCCCGTTCAGAGATCCCCTTCGGCCGGGTTCCCTCGCTCTCCTCGTTCACTGTGAGATTCTGGCTCACCTCCGGGTGTGTGGCCCCGGGCGGTGTGAAGGACCGCTTCGGCGGTGAGCGGAAGCCTATCTCCAGGGGAATTCGGCTTGGTTGCGGGGTGCGGGGTGCGCGGGTTCATCCTGGCGGCGGGGCGGGGGGTGCGGCTGGGCCCCCTGGGGGAGCGCCTTCCCAAGCCCCTCTGGCCCCTGGGGGGGCTTCCCCTCATTTTCTTCGCGCTCCACAAGCTCCGCCTGGCGGGCGTGCGGGAGGTGGGGATCAACCTCCACCACGGTGCGGAGGCCGTCCGGGCGGCGGTGGGGGAGCGCCCCCTCGGCCTCGAAGCGCGCTATTTCTTCGAGGCCGAGATCCTGGGGACGGCGGGAGGCCTCAAGAACGCGGAGGGCTTCCTGTGCGAGAGGGGGGAGCCTTTTTTCGTCCTGAACGCCGACGCCCCCTGTGGTGCCGACCTGAACGGGGCCCTCGATCATCATCTGCGCGGCGGCTTCCTGGCCACCCTGGTGCTGCGCCAGTCCCCCGAGGCGGGCCGCTACGGCTTGCTCGCGGCGGACGAGGGAGGCCGCCTGCGCCGCTTCCTCCGGGCCCGGGCCCCCGGAGCGGCCCAAGGCCTCCTGACCGAGGCCATGTTCACGGGGCTGAGCGTCCTCTCCCCGGCCGTCCTGGACCGCATCCCCGGGGGGCGCCCCTGCGGGATCTCGGAGGAGATCTATCCCCCCATGATCGCGGAGGGCGTCCCCCTGGGCGCCGTTCTCACCACCGCCCCCTGGGCGGATGTGGGCACGCCGGAGCGCTTCCTGGCCGCGCATGAGGACCTTCTCGCGGGCCGGTTCCTCCCCGAGTTCCCGTGGCCCGGGGAGGATCATGTGCTGGTGGCCGGGGCGCCAGTGGAGTGGGGAGAGGGGCGGATTGAGCCGCCGGTGCTGGTGTCGAGCGAGGCCCGGCTGGGGCGCGGAGCCTCCGCCGGCCCTTTCTCCGTCCTGATGAGCGGTGCTACCCTGCTTCCAGGCGCGTCGGTTTCCCGGTCAGTGGTGTTTCCCGGCGCCCGGGTGGCCGCCGGTGCCAGGCTCGACAGGTGCATCGTGGGGCCCGGCGCGTCGGCGGCCTCCGCCGGGGAGGAGGTCCGCCGGTCGGTGTTCCTGGATGGAGAGGCCGGATCGGTTCCCTTCGGAGATTGACGGTCCGCGCTGGGGAGCGCCCCCGGCGTCTTGAGGACCTCGTGAGGAGGCGGGAATGCGGGAGCGCACCGCGGTTGCTTCGCTCAAGGTCGGCCGTTCCCCGGTGTTCGCCCAGCGCGGGGTGGTAGCGACCAGCCAGCCCCTCGCCGCCGAGGCAGGGCTGCAGATCCTCCGCGAGGGCGGGAACGCGGTGGACGCCGCCGTCGCCGCGGCCGCAACCCTGAACGTGGTGGAGCCCCAGTCCACCGGCATCGGCGGGGATATGTTCATGCTCTATTGGAGCGCGAGGGAGCGGAGGCTCTTCGGCCTGAACGGGAGCGGCCGGGCACCCAAGGCCGCCACCCCCGCGCGCTACCGCGAGGCCGGCTTCGAGAAAATGCCGGACGCGGGCGTTTTTTCGGCCACCGTTCCCGGCGCCGTGGACGGGTGGTGCGCCGCCATCGAGCGCTGCGGCAGCGGGAAGATGTCCCTCAAGGCCCTCCTCGCCCCAGCCATTCACTACGCCGAGAAAGGGTTCCCCGTCTCTCCCATCATCGGGAACGCGTGGCGGAACCAAGAGCCCAAGCTCTCGAAGTGCGAGCCCTCGGTGAAGACCTATCTTCCCTCCGGCCGGGCGCCGAGGGCGGGGGAGGTGTTCCGCAACCCGAAGCTCGCGGCCTCCCTGCGGGCGGTCGCCGAGGGCGGCCGGGAGGTATTCTACGAGGGCGCGATCGCCAAGGAGATCGTGCGCTACTCGAAGGAAGTCGGCGGCCTGTTCGAGATGGAGGACTTCGCGGCCACCCGCTCCACCTGGGTTGAGCCCATCCGGACCTCCTACCGCGGCCACGAGCTCTGCGAGATCCCCCCGAACGGCCAGGGGCTTGCCGCTCTCCTGTGCCTGAACATCGTCGGGGAGGACCCGGTCGGGGACTTCAGCTACGGCTCCGCCGATCACCTCCACTTCATGATCGAAGCTATGAAGCTCGCCTTCGCCGACCGGAGCCGCTACATCGCCGACCCCGGCATGGCCGACGTGCCCATCCCGGGGATGCTCTCCAAGGGCTACGCCAAGGAGAGACGGAAGCTCATCCAGCCCGGCCAGGCGGGGGACCCGGCCCCCGGCGCCCCTCACGGGTGGAGCGACACTATCTACCTCACCGCCGCCGACGCCGAAGGGAACATGTGCTCGTTCATCAACAGCCTGTTCTCTCAGTTCGGCTCCGGCGTCGCGGGCGGGGAGACGGGCATCATGCTCCAGAACCGGGGTTGGGGCTTCGTCCTCGAGGAGGGCCACCCCAACTGCATCGCGCCGGGCAAGCGCCCCTTCCACACCATCATCCCTGGTTTCGTGATGAAGGACGGGGAGCCCTGGATGAGTTACGGCGTCATGGGCGGCGACATGCAGCCCCAGGGCCACGTGCAGGTGCTCTCCAACATGCTGGACTTCGGGATGGACATCCAGGAGGCCATCGACGCGCCCCGATTCCGGGTGCTGGGCGGGCGCAAGGTGGCGGTCGAGAACGGGGTGCCCGATCCTGTCCTCGAGGAGCTCCGTCGGCGGGGCCACGAGGCGGAGCGGGCCGGGGGCTACGAGGGCTTTGGCGGCGGGCAGGGCATCGTGTGCCTCCCCGGGGGGGTCTATATTGCGGGCTCCGACCACCGCCGGGACGGCTGCGCCGTCGGTTTCTAGGCGGGCGAGCGAGGAGGCCATGGCGCACCGGGTGCTCGCGCTGCTGGGGATCCTCTTGGCGGCGGCGACCCCTGGTTTCGCGGCCATCGAGGATGACTGTCTCTTCTCGGGCCGCGTGTCCGGGGAGAGCGGCTGGCGCCCTCTGCACCCGGGTCTCGAGGTGCGGGAGATCATGGTGCGCTTCGAGGATTCCTCGGTCGCGCGGCTCTCCGGGGTGCGGGCGGCTCCGGGGCGGTTCCACGTCCGGCTCCACTGGAATCCAAAGTCGGCCCCCTCGGGGGAGAGCGCGGCGGAGGTGGCCAAGCTCACCGGGGTGTCCGTCGTCGTCAACGCCAGCTATTTCGACGAGAACGGCCGCCCCCTGGGTTTTTTCCTCGCGGGGGGGAAGGTGTACAACCGGAGGATCCTGTTTCGGGGGAGAACCGAGGCCCTCCATCTCGGCGCGGTGTTCTTCGTCCGCTCGGGGACGGAGGCGATGGGCATCGTCAGCCGGGAGGCCTTCGAGGCCGGAGGCATGCGGGAGGCGTTCCAGGCTGGCCCCTACCTCGTTCGCGAGGGCCGGCCCGTCATGGGCATCGAGCGCTACCGCGAATACTGGCGGCCGGCACGGCGGAGCGTGCTGGCCTTCGAGGGGGACGGGCGCCTGCTCGTTCTGGTGAGCGAGCCCGAGGGCCGCGGCCTCTCCTGGTGCGAGCTTCAGTCGTTCCTGGCCCGGCCCGAAGCGCTGGGAGGGCTCGGCGTGGCCGAGGCGATGAATTTGGATGGGGGGTCGAGTTCCCAGCTGCTCGTTCAGGCGGCGGGCTACCGGGGGGAGACGGCGGGAAGGCCCGTGCCGGCCTTCCTGCTCCTGGTTCCGCGGCAAGAGAGCCGGTGAGGCTTCCGGAGGGAGGAGGCTCGTCCATGGCCCGGGTGCGTGACATCATGACCACCAACGTCGTGACCATCAGCCTCGACGAGAGGCTCGACCTCGTGGACGAGATTATGACGAGCGCGAACATCCGCCACATCCCCGTCACGAAAGGAGGCAGCGTCGTCGGGATCGTCAGCCAGCGCGACCTGCTCCGGGCGAGGCTCTCCTCCTTGGGCGGCTACTCCAGTCGGGAGGACCAGCAGTTCCTCCGGGACGTGGACGTGGCCGAGGTGATGACGAAGGACGTCCGGTGCGCCGACCCCAATGAGTCCGTGGTGCACGCCGCGAAGCGGATGATCGAGGCCAAGATCGGCTGCCTGCCCGTGGTGGACAAGGACGGGGAGCTGGTCGGGCTCATTACCGAGACGGATGTCATGCGCCACTTCGCCGAGACCGCATCCGACTGATCGGGGGGGGCAGATGCCGAACCGGGACATGGAGGGGAAGGTGGCCGTGGTCGCCGCCGCGAGCCGGGGGCTGGGCCGCGCCTCGGCCCGCGCCATCGCCTTGCGGGGCGCCCGCGTGGCCATCTGCGCCCGCCGCGAGGGCGATGCCGCCGAGACCGCCCGCGCCATCTCCGAGGAAGCGAACGTCGAGGTGTGGCCCTGCGCGGCCGACATGGCCACGGCCGGGGGGGTGCGGGCCTTCGTCCAGGGAGCGGGGCGGCGCTTCGGCGGGATCGACGTCCTGGTCTGCAACGCCGGCGGCCCTCCCGGCGGGGGCTTCGGGATGTTCTCGGACGAGGATTGGCGGCGCGCCGTCGACCTCACCCTGATGAGCGCCGTCCGCCTGGTGCGCGAGGCCCTTCCCTTCATGAAGGGGCGGGGCGGGGGGCGCATCCTGTTCATCGGCTCCAGCTCGGTCCGCGAGCCCCTCGACGACATGGTGCTGTCGAACGTCCTTCGCCCGGCGGTGGCCGGGCTCTCGAAGTCCCTCGCGCGGGAGCTCGCGCCGGAGAACATCCTGGTGAACGTCATCGCGCCGGGGACCATCCTCACCGACCGGGTCCTGGAGACGCGCACGGCGCGGGCGGAGCGGCTGGGAGTTCCGGTGGAGGAGCTCCTCCGCGAGACGGCGGCGGGGATCCCGCTCAAGCGGATCGGAGAGCCCGACGAGTTCGGCCGGACGGTGGCTTTCTTGGCTTCGCCCGAGGCCAGCTACATTTCCGGCGTCACCCTGGTCGTGGACGGGGGGCGGGTGCGAGGGCTGTGAGGGAGGGGGGCGGCCCGCCGCGCGCGGAGAGCGGCGCGCGCGCCGGCGTTCAGCGCGGCTTCGGGTTTTCGACGAAGCCCCGGAGGTCATCCCGCTCCTCGCTCTCGCGCCGCCGTTCCTTCTCGATCGCCTCCTTCTTCTCGTAGGCCACGATCTGCTCTCGCAGGGAGGTGAAGAAGCCCTCCGGGCCGGCGAAGAACGCGGGGCCGGCGGCCGCCGAGAGCTCCACGCGGGTACGCCCGTTCGGCAGGCGGAAGAAGAACACTCCCCGGGTGGCGCTTGAGCCGCCGGTCACGATCCGGCCTTTTTCGATGCTGGCCTCGCTGATCGTCTCCCCCGACAGGTTCACCACCCGCACCGCCGCGGCGAAGACGATCTCATAGGGCTTCTGGAATACGACGAAAGGCCCCCCCGACGGCTGGAGGGTGGGGAGAAGGTCCGTCGAGGGCGCCGCGCAGCCTGAGAGAAGGATCGCACCCGCCCAAACAAGCCATTTCCGCATCGCGCGCCGCCTCCCGCGAGTCGGGCCCGCTTCGAGTATAGCACAGGCCTTCGTTGACACTTGAACGGAGCCGCCTTCATACTGCCCGGTTGCCGTCTTTTTTCCTCCAGCGGCATTCGACGGGATGGAGGCGAGCTTCCTGCCAATGGACGAGATCGTCATCGAGGGGGCCCGGGAGCACAACCTCAAGAACGTCTCGCTCCGACTCCCCCGCGAGCAGTTCATCGTCGTGACCGGGCCCAGCGGCTCGGGCAAGTCCTCCCTCGCCTTCGACACCATCTACGCCGAAGGCCACCGCCGCTACGTCGAGAGCCTCTCCACCTACGCGCGGCAGTTCCTCGAGCGCGTGGACAAGCCCGACGTGGACTTCATCGAGGGGATCAGCCCGGCCATCGCCATCGAGCAGTACAACCCCGTCAAGCACTCCCGCTCGACCGTCGGGACGGCCTCGGAGATCTATGACTACCTGCGGCTCCTCTTCGCCAAGGCAGGAGGGATCCACTGCCCCGCGTGCGGGAAGCCTGTCCGCCCGGCCACGGTGGACAGCACGGTGGGCCTCCTGCTGGAAGGGTTCCAGGGGGCAAGGGGCTTCGTCCTGTTCCCCCTGGCTCCCGTCTCCCCCGGGGAGCTGGAGGGGCGCCTCGCCGCCCTCCAGGCCCAGGGCTTCATCCGCCTCATGATGGAGGGAGAGGTGCTGGACGCCGCCCCGGGGCACGCCGGGCGGCTGCTGGAGAAGCTCACGGGGGCCGCGGGCGAGGCGCCCAAGAGCCGGGGGCGGAGAGCCGCTCCCGCGGCCGGGCCTCTCCTGCGGGGGCTCCGCGTGGTGGCCGACCGGCTGGTGTTCTCCGCCGGGAACCGCGCCCGGCTGGGGGAGGCGTTCGAAACCGCCTTCCGCGAGGGGGAGGGGGTGGCCGAGGCGCAGGTGGTGGACGGCCCCCTGCTCCGCTTCAGCCAGCGCCTGGAGTGCTGCGGACGGAGCTTCGAGCCGCCCACGCCCCTCACCTTCAGCTTCAACAACCCGCAGGGGGCCTGCCCGGAGTGCGGCGGCTTCGGCAACACCCTGAACCTCGACGAGGCGCTCATCATCCCGAACCCCAGGCTGACCCTGGCCCAGGGCGCCGTGGAGCCCTGGACGCGCCCCCGCTACCGCCGCCACTTCGGCAAGCAGCTCCAGGAGGCGGCGGAGCGGGAGGGGCTCGACATCCACCGGCCCTGGCAGGACCTGCCCAAGAAGCAGAAGTGCACGGTGCTGGAGGGCTCCGAGGCGCTGCTGGGCGTCTTTCCCTTCTTCGAGCGCCTGAAGCGGAAGAAGTACAAGGTCTGGGTGCGGGTGTTCATCCGGCGCTACCAGACCCTCCAGCAGTGCGCCTCCTGCGGCGGCGCGCGCCTGCGCCCGGAGGCCATGTGGGTGAGGCTGGGCGGGGAGACCATCGCCGGCCTCTGCGCGATGCCGGTCGAGAAGCTGCGGGCGTACTTCCAGGCCCCGCCCCTCACCCCGGAGCAGCACGAGCGCGCGCGGGACATCCTCAAGCAGGTCCGCGACCGCCTGGAGTTCCTCCACGAGGTGGGCCTCGACTACCTCACCCTCGACCGCGAGACCCGCACCCTGAGCGGGGGGGAGCACCAGCGCATCAACCTCGCGAACCAGCTCGGCGCCCACCTGACCGGCACCCTCTACATCCTGGACGAGCCCACCATCGGGCTCCACCCCCGCGACAACGCGCGCCTCATCCACATCCTCAAGGGGCTGGTGGAGCGGGGCAACACCCTCCTCGTGGTGGAGCACGACCGGGACGTGATCGAGCAGGCCGACCACATCGTGGACCTGGGCCCCGGCGCGGGGGAGCGGGGGGGAGAGGTGGTCTTCGCCGGGCCCCGGCGGGATCTGCCCGGCTGCGCTGTCTCCGTGACGGCCAAGTACCTGACCGGCGCCCGGCGGGTCATCCCCCGGAGGCCCCGGGAGCGCGCCGGGGCGAACGGGCGGGTGCTCACCCTGCTCGGCGCGAGCGAGAACAACCTCAAGGAGGTGGACTTCCGCGTGCCGCTCGGAAAGCTCGTCGCCGTGACCGGGGTGTCCGGCTCGGGCAAGAGCACCCTGGTCCACGACACCCTCTTCCCGGCGCTGGCGCGGATCCTCCACGACTCGAAGGACCCGATCGGCCGCTTCCGGGAGATCCAGGGGTTCGAGCAGCTGAGCGCGGCGGTGCTGCTCGACCAGAGCCCCATCGGCAAGAGCCCCCGCAGCAACCCCATCACCTACCTCAAGGGATACGACTCCGTCCGCCGCCTCTTCGCCGAGACGGCCGCCGCCCGGGGCCTGGGCTACGGCCCGGGGCACTTCTCCTTCAACTCGGCGGGCGGCCGGTGCGAGTCCTGCGCCGGGAGCGGCTTCCAGAAGATTGAGATGCACTTCATGGCCGACCTCTACGTCCGCTGCGCCGACTGCGAGGGCAAGCGCTTCAAGCCCCAGGCCCTGGAGGTCCGCTACAAGGGGCTGAGCATCCACGAGGTGCTCAACCTCACCGTCGAGGAGGCGAGCCTCTTCTTCGACGACGTGCCCTCCATCGTCTCGAAGCTCCTCGTCCTGCGCGACGTGGGGCTCGGCTACCTGCGCATCGGCCAGCCCGTGAACACCCTCTCGGGCGGCGAGGCCCAGCGCCTCAAGATCGCCGGCCACCTGGCCGCGAAGCCCCCGCGCGGCGTTCTCTACCTCATGGACGAACCCACGACGGGCCTCCACTTCCAGGACGTCGAGCGGCTGCTGGAGGTCCTCCTCCGCCTGGTCGCCTTGGGAAACACCGTGGTGGTGGTCGAGCACAACCTTGACGTCATCCGGGCCTCGGACTGGATCGTGGACCTGGGCCCCGAGGGCGGGGACGCGGGCGGCCGCATCGTGGCCGAGGGGCCGCCGTCCCAGGTGGCCCAGTGCCCGGGCTCCCGCACGGGCGCCTACCTGCGGGCCTACTTCGAGAAGCACCCCGCGGCGTAGCGCGCCATGCGCCGGGGATGGGTCCGGGCCCTCGCAGGCGCCGCCCTCCTTCTGCTCCTCGCGGGCGCCGTCCGGCATCTCTATCCTCCCCTCCGCCATCCGGTGGACGCGCTGCTGCTGGCCCAGGCCTTCCTCGCCGGGGAGGAGAAGAGCTGGCTCGCCCGCCGGACTTCCTCTCCCGGCCGCAGGGAGGAAATCGCGGACGGGGCGCCGCTCGACCTCCACCTCCCGGGCGGATCCGACGCCCCGCGCGGGTGCATCCTCCTCGCCCACGGGATGACGGACGCGGGACGGCGGGACCCCCGCCTCCTCGCCTTCGCGCGGATCCTCGCCCGCCTGGGCTTCGCCGTGGCCGCTCCCGAGCTCCCCGGCATGCGCCGCTTCCGGCCCGACGAGGAGGATGTCGCCCGCCTCGCCTCCTCCTTTGCGTGGCTCGACGGCCGGCGCGCCCCCGCGTCCCCGCGCTGCGGCCTCATGGGCTTCTCCTTCTCGGCGGGGCCCGTCCTCCTGGCGGCGGCCAAGCCGGAGGTGAGGGAGCGCGTGGGCTACGCGGCGGCGGTGGGGGCCTATTTCGGTCTGCGCGGGGTGCTTCGCCACCTGACCACGGGCGGAGGGGGCGGCGCGCCCGCCTTCCCGGGCGGGCCGCCCGTGCGCGCCGGGAAGTGGCTCTTCCTCCGCTACAACGCGGGCCTCCTCGGCCTGGAGGGATACGAGGCGGAGGTGGAGGCCATCGTGCGGCTCAAGCTGGCGGACGAGGGGTCGGACATCTCCGCCCTCGTCTCCCGGCTTCCCGCGCGTGCGGGGCCCGTCCTGGCCCTGATGGAGAACCGCGACCCGGCCCGCTTCGACGGCCTCTTCCGCGCCCAGCCCCCCGAGCTCCTCCGGCGGGTGGAGGCGTGGTCGCTCAAGGGAGCGGCGGGGCGGGGCCGCTTCCCGCTCTTCCTCCTGCACGGCCGGGGCGACCCCTTCATCCCGCCCTCGGAGAGCCTCCGCCTGGCGGAAGAGGCCCGGCGCGTGCCGGGGCGCAGGGTGCGCCTGCTGATCCTGTACTCCCTCGGCCACGTGGACCCGGCCCGGGCGGGTTTCTCCCTCGCTGTCCTGATGGAGGGGGCCCGCCTGCTCGGCTTCCTCTCCGAGGTGATGAGCGCGATGGAAGGGGGGTGAGGCCTTGCCCCCCGGCGCGCTGGCCCGGGAGCGGGCGGGATGGTACATATGGGCGTCCATCCCTGAGCCGGGGAGACCGCCATGGCCGAGACGCAGACCCAAGCGGCGCCCGTCGTCCGGACCGTCCGCGCCGAGTGGAGAGGTGGTGGACCGCTGGACGCTCGCCGCCCCCCGCTGAGCGCGGCGCGCGGCCGATCCGAGGGAAGACGCCCCGCTTGATTGACGCGAGCCACGCCACCGGCCTCATGTTCGCCGCCTTCGCCCTGACGGCGTGGTCGTCGCTCTCCTTCTTCATCCGGGCGGCCATGAAGGACGCCCCCCTCCTCCAGACTACCGCCACGACCACCACCTGCAACGCCCTCCTGATGATCCCGGTGGCGTGGTTCTTTCTCTCCACGCCGGCCTTCCGGCCGCCGCGGCCGGGGACCTACCTCCTCCTCGCGCTGATCGCCTTCTTCATGATCGCCCTCTCCCGCCTCACCTACTACTTCGCCATCCGCCGCATCGGGCCCAGCCGCTCCATCCCCGTCGCGGCCAACACCCCGGTCGTCACCGCGCTGCTCGCCGCGCTTTTCCTGGGGGAGCCCCTCTCCCCCCGCATCTTCCTCGGCCTGGCGCTCTTCGTCGCCGGGGTGGCCACCGTGGTGCGCGCCGGGCCCGCCCGCGGGGCGGGCGGCGCGGCCACGCGGCGGGACGTGATCCTGGGCTACCTCGCAGCCGGGGCGACCACCTTCATCTGGAGCTCGACCGGGGTGATGATGAAGGCGGCGGGCAAGGACATGCCGCCCCTGGCGGTGGCCGCCATGGCCATCTGGCTGGGTGCCCCCATGGCCTGGGCGATCGCCTGGAGGTTCGAGCCGGGCCTCTCGCCCGGGCGCATCCCGGCGGGGAACTGGCGCTGGGTCCTCTGCGCCGCCCTCTGCCAGACGGTGGCCATCCCCTCCTACAGCCTGGCCATGAACCACACCCTGGCCGTGAACGTCTCCTCCATCACCTCCCTCCAGCCCCTCCTCGTCATCCTCCTCGCCCGCTTCTTTCTGCGGGACGCGGAGAACGTCAACTGGCGCCTCACCCTGGGGGCCGGCATGACCGTCGCGGGGACCCTGACGGTGGTGCTGTAGCGCGTGTTTAAAAAAAGGGGTGCGTAGTATCCCGTATTATCCCGGAAATCCCCGGACACCTCCCCTTCCTCCCGCGTTTTTTTTTCGCGTGAATGTCCGTGAAAAACGTGGCCACCTCCCGTCCCTCCTCCGGGGACGCGGACGCGCCCGCGGATGGGCGCGCCCCGCTCCCTCCGGCAATGTAACCGCTGACGGCGGAAACCCTCTTACCTCAAGTTCCCGCTGGTTCCGGATCCCCGTCCCAGGCTCCCCGTATGGGGCGGATTGCCTCGCGTCATTTCCGTAACTTGCGCATATTGCCCCGGCTGAGGCCGCGCGCGGGGGTCCGGAATCGCGGCGTCGTTTTCGGACCCCCGCCGTCCGGCCGATTCGGGAATTCCCCCCGGGATTTTCCGGAAATTCCCCGCCCCGGCGCTCTTCCGGTGGAGGAAACCCGGATTTCGGACTCTCGTGGGGAACTCCACCCGCCGGGGAGGCGGCTCCCCCGGCGCGCCGGGCGGGGGCGCAGGAACGGCGATTGCAACGCGAAGGGGGAAATCGGCGCGCGGAATCTGCGCCCGGGCCCTTCCATCGCACGATCCCGGAGTCCTCTCTCAGCGCGGTTCAAGGAGGCGGGTCATGAAAATCACCATCAGCGTCATCAAGGCGGACGTCGGCTCGGTCGGGGGCCACATCGCCCCCTCGCGCCGGCTCATGGAGACCGTGCGCGCCCACGTCGCCAAGGCCGGCAAGGGGCTCCTCATCGACAGCTACGTCAGCCAC
>Ga0156328_1107_pt1 | contig 15266 bp, 13 predicted proteins | sample RifCSPlowO2_12_FD_107976 | JGI IMG/M metagenome (GOLD analysis project Ga0156328, IMG submission 107976) | Candidatus Tectomicrobia bacterium RIFCSPLOWO2_12_FULL_69_37 | reverse complement strand
CGTGCGAGTGCCTTGGGTGCGTGGGAGGTGCCGGGGCCCGGCCCCTGCCATTCCCCCCCGGGTTGTCGGCTTGCGGGCCGCCGGGAAGGTCGGCCCGCTTTTTTTCTGCGCCACAGGGGAAGAAATGGCCCGGGGGCTCCTCTGGCTGGCCGGGGCCTTGGCCCTCGCCGGGCTCTTTCTGCTGGCTCTGAAAGGCATTTGCGGGAGCCCGGGGAGCGTCCCCGCGCTTTCGCGTTATTTTTGCAACCGTCCCTTGCCGGCCCCGCCGCGGCCCGCTCCCCCGGAGCCCGCCGCGCCCTCCCGTTGAGCGGGGGCCGGGGCCTCCTTCGGCAGTCTGAAAGGTGAGATCATGGTGAAGCCAGAAAGCGCGCTGACCGACGCCGTCGCCGAATTCATCCTGGCGGCGGGCTACGACGACATCCCCGAGGACGTGCGGAGCATCTCCCGCCGCTGCTTCGTGGACGGGACCGGCCTCATGGTGGCGGGCTCGACCGAGGCGAGCGGGCGCATCCTCCAGAAGTACGCCCGCGAGCTGGGCGGGGAGCCCGAGGCGCTGGTGGTCGGGACCGGCATGACCGTCCCCGCCCACACCGCCGCCCTCCTGAACGGCACCGCCGCCCACGCCCAGGACTACGACGACACCCAGCTCAGCAGCTACCCCGACCGCGTCTACGGCCTCCTGACCCACCCGACCGCCCCGGTGCTGGCCGCCTCGCTCGCCATGGCCGAGGCCATGGGCTCGACCGGCCAGGAGCTCCTGACCGCCTTCGCCATCGGCTTCGAGGTGGAGTGCAAGGTGGCCGAGGCCATCAAGCCCGAGCACTACGCCAAGGGCTTCCACACCACGGGCACCGTCGGGGCCATCGGCGCGGCGGCGGCGGCGGCCAAGCTCCTGGGGCTCGGGGAGCGGGAGCTGCGGATGTGCCTCGGCATCGTCTGCTCGGAGAGCGCCGGGCTGCGCGCCAACTTCGGCACCATGACCAAGCCCTACCACGCGGGCCGCGCGGCCGAGAACGGCGTGGCGGCGGCGCGCCTGGCGGGGGGCGGCTTCACGGCGGACCCGGCCATCCTCGACGGGCGCTGGGGCTTCTTCCAGATCATGGGGGGCGGGGCGGACGCCGGCTACCTCCTCGGCAAGCTGGGCAACCCCTGGTCGGCGGTCGAGCCCGGCGTCTCCATCAAGCCCTACCCCTGCGGCTCCCTCGGCCACCCGGCCATGGACGCCATGCGCGACCTCGTGATCGAGAAGGACGTTGACCCCGCCAAGGTCAAGAAGGTGCGCTTCGGCACCACTTCGAAGGTGCTCGAGCCCCTGCGCTACGCCGACCCCCAGAACGAGCTTGAGGCCAAGTTTTCCCTCCAGTTCGGGCTGGGCATCCTGCTCCTCGAGCGGAAGGCGGGCCTCCGCCAGTACCGCGACGAGGTGGTGCAGCGCCCCGACGTTCGCGAGGTCATGAAGAAGGTCGAGACCTACACGGACGACGAGATCGAGAAGATGGGCTACGCCCTTATCCGCGGCAAGGTCTCCATCGAGATGGAGGACGGCACGGTCCACGAGAAGATGTCCGAGCTCTCGCGCGGCACCCCCCAGCGGCCCATGAACCGCGAGGAGCTCTACGAGAAGTTCCAGGAGTGCTGCGGGCTCGTCTACGGCGAGCGCCAGATCGCCCAGATCGAGCGCCTGCTCTACAAGGTGGACACCGTCGAGAACATCCACGCCCTCATCGAGCTGCTGGGGCCCGCCCAGGGGTAGAGAGCGAACCGTGGTCGAAGAGCCCAGGCGCATCCTCGTCGTCTGCTCGGACCTCATGTTCAGCGCCAAGATCCGGGAGGCTGGCCTCTCCCCCGGGGCGGCGCTGGAGTTCGTCGGCACCCCCGAGAAGTACGACGAGGCCCTCCAGAACTTCCGGGTCGTCCTCCTGCTGGTGGACCTCCACCATCAGACCCTGGGCGGCGCCGCCTCGCACGACCTGGTGAAAAAGCTCCGCGCCAGCGCCAAGAACAAGGGGGCCTACGCCATGGCCTGGGGCGCCCACACCGAGGTGGACCTCCTCAAGGGCGCCGAGCGGGCGGGCTTCGACAAGGTGCTCGCGCGCTCGGCCTTCGTCCGCGAGATGCCCGAGATCGTCCGCCGCGCCGTGAGCCGCATCCGCACCGCCTGAGCCCTCCCATGCCGGACCGCCCCGGGGCCCCCGCCGAACGAAGTTCGAGCGGGGCAGGCCGTCCCAACCCCGAGCCCTTCGAGGGAAGCCTCGTCTGGTGGATCGAGGTCCCGGGCTCCCAGCAGAACTACCTCCAGGCCGTCCTCGAGGGCCACGAGGAGCTGGGCTACTACCAGACCCTCGACCAGTGCGTCCGCCGGGGCCCGGACCGGCGCGCCGTCGCCCTGGGGCGCATCACCTCCACCCCCGACATGCGCGGGCGGCTGGAGGCCCTCCTGCGGGTACTTTCCGGGGAGTGCGGCGTCACCCTCCCGGACCGCGCGCCGGATTTCCGGCCCGACGAGAAGCCCGGCGCAAGGGCGCGGGGCAAGCGGGTGCGGGGGGGATGAACATCCATTAATGTAGGGGCGTTCGGCTCGACTGAGCCCGCCGAAGTCCATTGAACGCCCCTTCGGGGATCGTGTCGTTTCTCCCTCGGAGAACGCCCCCATGACCCTCCGCCGCACCCTGTACGCCCTCGGCGCCCTCGCCCTCTTCGCCGGGGGAGGGGTGGCCTGGTGGCTCGTCTCGCCGCTCTTTCTCACGAAGACCGTCCGCGAGGGCTTCCCGCTCGGCGCGGAGGCCATCCTGCCCGGCGGCATGGGCCGCCAGGAGGCCGAGGCCATGATGGCGGGGCTCTCGAAGCTGCGCCTGGAGATGCGGGAGCCCATGCCCGCTTCTTCGGATCAGCCCAGGCGGTTGCGCGCGGGCGCCTTCCGGGACGGGGACGCTTTCCACAAGGGGAGCGGCCAGGCCCTCCTCTATCGCCTGCCGGACGGCTCCCATCTTTTGCGCCTGGAAAACCTGAACGTGACGAACGGCCCCGCCCTCCACGTCTACCTCGTCCGCCACGCCGATCCCCAGAAGCGCGCCGACGTGACCGGGGACGGCTTCGTGGACCTCGGGAGGCTCAAGGGGAACATCGGGGAGCAAAACTACCCCCTCCCTCCGGGGGCCGGCCCGGCCGCCTACGGGAGCGTGGTCATCTTCTGCCGGCCCTTCCAGGTGATCTTCAGCGTGGCTTCGCTCAAGGACGCGAGGTAGGGAGGGGCGAAACGGCATTCATTGTGACTGGCTATATCATTTCAATGTTTCATCATCCCGGCGTCAGGTAACGACGGCTGGAGGGATCAAGGGGAGCCTAAATGGCTCCCCCCCCTACCTCCCGAACAGGCCTTTCAAACCCTTGCCGATCCCTTCGATGCCCTTCTTGAGCTCCTCCGCCGTCTTGTCCACGGCGGAGCCGGGCGCCCGCTGGGCGGGGGCCTGGCCGGCGGCGGCCATGAGCTTGAGGCAGGGGTTGTCCGAGGAGCCCAACTCGACGAGCCCGGCGATGGCCGCGGGCGGGAAGAGGAAGATCCCGGCGACGCCCCCGATCTTGCGGGCGAGGGCCAGTTCGTCCGGGCGGACCTTGGGCTTCAGGAGGGTGCCCTGGATCTTGACCGGCACCGAGAGGTTCAGGGTGGCGGACTTGGGACGGGGGGTGATCCTCATGTCGAGGGTTTCGCGGCCCAGGTCGATCTTCCCCTCCCCGGCGATGGTGGAGAACTCGCTGTCCACCACGAGCGCCCGGCTCGTCGCGACGCCGCTCCGCACCAGGAAGTCGCCCGCCGCGCAGTTCACCGCCATCTTGTCGGTGCCCCGCGAGATGAAGGTGCCGAGCACCTGGGCGATGCCCCCGACGGCGTAGTCCAGCCCGGCGGTGCTGGCCGTTCCCTTGGCCATGAGGAGCTTCATCTCCCCGTCCAGGCTGGCCATGACGGCGGCCACGCTGGCGCCCTGGCCCTTGAGGTCCACGGCCAGGTCCGCCCGGCCGCTCACCCAGGCGCGGTGGCCCGCCTCCGTCAGGAGCGCGGCCACCTCGATCCTCTTCACCTTCATGCCGATCACGGCGGACTTGGCGCCCCCGTCGAGCACGAGGCCGCCCGACGCCGCCCCGCCCGCCAGCTTCGCGGCCAGGGGCTGGACCGAGAGCTTCCCGCCGCGCAGGACGAGGTGGGCCGAGAGCTCCTTGAGCCTGGCACCCGGGGCGATGACTTCGCCCGCCGAGTAGCGGATGTCCGCGTCGAGGAGGCTGAGGGCGCCGAGGGGGAGGGGATCGCCCGGGAAGAGCTTGTCCTTTCTCGCGGCGGCCTTGCCCGCCGCCGCCTTCCCGCCGCCCGGGGCGGCGAGGAGCTCGGTCAGGGCGACGCGGGCGGACTTCAGCTCGGCCGTGACCCGCGGCTTGCCGCCCGTCAAGCTCACCGCCGCCTTGCCGGAGACGTCGGTGCCCCCGGCGGCGAGCTTGAGCTTGTCCGCCTGGAGGGAGGCGAGATCGCCCTTCACCTCCGCCGAGAAGGAGAGCTTGCCGATCTTCGCCACGGCCTCCCCCGCGAGGGGCTTGAGAGCGGCGAGGCTCGCGGCTTCGGCGGAGACGCTGAGGCGGATGCCGCTCACCTTCCGGAGGTCGGCGATCTCGCCCTTCACCTTCGCTTCCACCCCGGCGAAGGAGGCCTGGATGTCGAGGGGGAAGGCCCCGTCCGGCCCGAGGAAGCGCCCGAGCGCCCCCGCCTGGCCCTTCACGCGGAGGGGCAGATCCAGGTAGGCCCCCTGGAGGTCGAGCGTCACGGGGGAATCCAAGCCCTTGACCCGGGTGGCCATGCGGTCGATCACCAGCTTGTGGTGCGCGCCCGTCCTGCCGTCGCGGTAGGCGATGACCCCCCTCTCCAGGAGAAGGGAGACGCTCAGCCCGGCGGGGAGAGCGCCCCCCGCGCCGCCCCCGGCTCCGGGCGGGCCGAGCTCCCAGTTGCCCCGCCCCTGGCGGTCGGTCTCCAGGAGGATGTCGGGCTCGATGAGGACGAGGCGGCTCAGGCGGATGTCCTTCCGGATCAGGGGCAGGAGCTCCACCTGTACTTCGAGCCGCTTGAGCTTGGCCATCTCGGGCCGCGAGCCCCAGGGCGCGTTGGCGAAGCTCACCCCCTCCACCACGAGGGCGGGGTTCCACCCGAGGGCGAAGGAGATGGGCCCCTCGATCCTGAGGCCGCGCCCGGTGGCGGACTTGGCCGCCTGGGCGATGACGCCCTTGTACTGGTTCACGTCGATGGACTTGAGGTAGGCGATCCCGCCCGCGATAAGGAGGACGAGCAGGAGGGCGGTGACGCCGATGAGGGTGCGGATGCGCATGGGCGCGTCTCCACAAGACCTGGTACCGGGGGGCCGGGAAGGGAAAGAGGCCGGAAGCTCCCTCCCCCGTCCCCATGTTGAAGGAGGCGGCCCCCCGGCACAAGGGGGAAACCCTGGGGCGGGGGTGGATCCCCTTTTGAATTACCGATTCCCGGGGAAAGACGGGGGAAAATCCCACTGGACGGAGTTGTTATTTTTTGTTATTTTTTATAATAATTTAGCCAGATGTCCATCTTGTGGGGGGGGGCCGCATGGCCGGACGGATGCTTTCCACCCGCGAGGCGGCTAAGTTCCTGGGGCTCAACGAGAAGAAAGTCTATTCCCTCGCCCGGGCGGAGAAAATCCCCGCCGTCCGCCTGACCGGCAAGTGGCTCTTCCCCCAGGCCACCCTGGAGGAATGGCTCGAAGGCCAGGCCCGCGCGGGGGTGGGAGGGGGAGCCGTGAAGGAGAGGGCCTCCCCCCTGGCCGCCCTGGTGATCGCCGGGAGCGACGACCCGCTCTTCCGCTCCCTCCTCCGGGACCTGAACCGCCAGCCCGAGCAGGGCCTCTTCGCCTTCGCCGAGCTGGGGAGCGCCGGGGGGCTGCGGGCGCTGGCCGGGGGGCTGGCGGACCTGGCCTGCTCCCACCTGGAGGAGGAGGGGGAGTACAACCTGCCCTTCCTGCCCCGCCTCGCCCCGGGCCTGCGGGGGCGGATGGTCACCGTGGCCCACCGCCGCCAGGGCATCCTCACCGCCCCGCGCAACCCGCTCGGGCTGCGCACGGTGGCGGACTTGGCGCGCCGGCCCGGGGTGCGCATCGTGAACCGCCAGCCGGGCTCGGGCACCCGCCTCCTGCTCGACAGCGAGCTGCGCCGGGCGGGCGCCGAGCCGGAGAGCGTGGCGGGCTACCGGACCGAGGTGAGCACCCACGAGGAGGCCGCCCTGCGCGTCCTGCGGGGGGAAGCGGATGCCGCCCTCGCCTGCGAGTGGGCGGGCCGCCAGGCGGGCCTCGGGTTCGTGCCGCTGCGCGAGGAGCGCTTCGACCTCATCGTCCCCCGGGAGGCGGGCAAGCGCGCCGCCGGGAGCCTCGTCGAGGCCCTCCGCGCGCCCTCCTTCCGCCGCCGGGGGGCCTCCTGGCCCGGCTACGACCTGCGGGAGACGGGGGTGGTCCAGGCCGAGTTCTAGATCCAAAGAAAGAAGGAGGGTGTTCCATGCGAATGCGCCGTCTCGCCGGTTTCGCCCTGTCCTTGGCGCTTGTTCTCGCGGGCGCGGGGCCCGCCTCCGCGGCCGAGCGCCTCAAGCTCGCGACCACGACCAGCACGGCCAACTCGGGCCTGCTGAAATACCTCCATCCAGTCTTCGAGAAGAAGTACGGCGCCGCCATCGGCACGATCGCGGTGGGCACCGGCCAGGCCCTGCGCCTGGGGCGGAACGGGGACGTGGACGTGGTGCTCGTCCACGCCCGCGCCGCCGAGGACAAGTTCGTGGCGGACGGCCACGGGGTGAACCGCCGGGACGTCATGTACAACGACTACATCGTGGCCGGCCCCAAGAAGGACCCGGCGGGGGTCCGAGGGATGAGGGACGCCGTGGCCGCCCTCAAGAAGGTGGCGGAGAAGAAGGCCCCCTGGTTCAGCCGCGGCGACGACTCGGGCACCCACAAGATGGAGCTCCAGCTCTGGAAGGAGGCGGGCCTGGGCAAGCCCTCGGGCGGGTGGTACCGCGCCCTGGGGCAGGGGATGGGGAACACCCTCATCGCGGCGGACGAGAAGGGGGCCTACACCCTAGCCGACCGGGGCACCTACATCGCCCTCTCCTCCGCCAAGAAGATCGGGCTCGGGATCGCCATCGAGGGCGACAAGAAGCTCTTCAACCCCTACGGCGTCATCGCCGTCAGCCCCAAGAAGCATCCCCACGTGAAGCACGAGCTGGCGATGAAGTACGTGAACTTCCTCGTCTCCCCCGAGGGCCAGAAGCTCATCGGCTCCTTCCAGAAAGGAGGGAAGGTGCTCTTCTTCCCTTCGGCGGGGGGAGCGGCCGGCAACTAGGATGGAGTTCCTCCTCGAAGGTTTCTCCGAAGGCCTGCGGCGGGCCCTGACGGGCGACCCGGAGGTCTGGCAGGCGGCCTGGGTGACGGTGGAGGTGAGCCTCTGGGCCACCCTCCTCGCCACCCTGCTCGGCCTCCCGGCGGGCTACCTCCTCGCGGTCGCCCGCTTCCGGGGGCGGGGGTTTGCCCTCGGCCTGTTCCAGAGCCTGCTCGGGCTTCCGACCGTGGTGATCGGGCTTCTGGTCTACGGGTTCCTCTCCCGGCGCGGCCCACTGGGAGAAGCGGCTCTCCTCTTCTCCCCGCCCGCGATCGTGATCGGCCTCACCATCCTCGCCTTCCCCATCGCGGCGGTGTACGGGATGGCCTCGGTCGCCGCGGTGGACGCCCGCGCCCGGGAGACCGCCCTCACCCTCGGAGCCTCCCCGGGCCGCGCCGCCTGGGCAGTGTTCCGGGAGGCGCGCTTCGGCCTGGTGGCCGCCGTGCTGGGGGCGTTCGGCCGGGTGTCCTCCGAGGTGGGCATCGCCATGATGCTCGGGGGGAACATCGAGGGCTACACCCGCACCCTCACCACCGCCATCGCCCTTGAGAGCATGAAGGGGGAGTTCGGCTTCGGGGTCGCGCTCGGGACGATCCTGATGGCGATCGTCATCGCGGTGAGCTTCGCCGCCCGCGCGCTGCAGAGGTCCTCATGAGCGAGGCGTTCCGGCTGGAGGGCGTGCGGGTGCGCCTGGGGGGAGTCCCCGTCCTGGAGGTGGAGGCGCTCGCCATCCCCGCCGGGGCGGTCACCCTCCTCACCGGCCCGAACGGCTCGGGGAAGACCACCCTCTTGCGCGTGCTGGCAGGCCTGCTGGCTCCGGAGCGGGGGAGCGTCGTCCACATGGGGGCGCCCCTTCCCTTCGGGAAGGCGGGCCTCCCCCACCGCCGCCGCGTGACCATGCTCTCGCAGTCGCCCTTCCTGTTCAGCGGGAGCGTGCTCTTCAACGTGGGCTACGGCCTGCGGGCGCGGGGGGTGGAGCGGGACGAGGCGGAGGAAAGGGCGCGGGCGGCGCTCGAGGCGGCGGGCCTCGCCCATCTCGGCGTGCGGAGCGCCCACGCCCTTTCGGGCGGGGAGCGCAAGCGCGTCGCCCTGGCCCGGGCGATGGCGTGCGGAGCCGGGACCCTGCTGCTGGACGAGCCCACAGCCGAAGTGGACCGGGAATCCGCCGAGCGGCTCCGGGCGGACATCGTCTCTTTCGCGGCGACGGGCAAGACTCTCGTGGTGAGCACTCATCAGGCCGAGTGGGGGAGGGGGGCGGCCGAGGGAGAAATCCGGCTCGAACATGGGCGGGTGGCTCCATCCCCCGGGCCTCCCGGCTTGTGATACCATCTCCCTGTCTCGAAATGAGACGCCGTCATGCATGGCCGGAGGGACGGGGACGGTGGGGATCTGGAGCGTCGCGGGACTGTTTGCCGGCGTGTTCCTGGCCGGCTGGCTGGCGTATGAGGAATGCCCCGCCCAAGCCGATTCCCACGAGACCCATCCCCTGACCCGGAACGAATGCGCGGCGGTGCGGGAGATGCTGGAAGAGGGCGTCCCCATCGGGCCGGGCTGGCGCATGTTCGAGTCGGCCTTCGAACCGGGCGCCCAGGGGGTGAGCGGGCGGTTCTGCCGGCTGCTCGCGGTGGGGACCGGGGAGCACATGGAGGGGATGAAGGTCCGCTCCGCCGCCGACATCGCCGATTACGTCGCGGGCACCCTCCGGAAGGCGGACTGGGCCGAGGGATCCTTTGCGCGGAGGTTCCGGGCCGAGGGCCAGGGGCGGAGGGTCTTCGCCCTCGAGAAAGGGCGGGCCGTCTGCCGGGTGACCCTGCTCTCCCACCCGGTCCGGGCCGTGGCCGGGCAGGACGCGAAGAAGGGAGATAAGAATGCCCCCGCCGCCCTGGCCCCCCACCAGCGCGCCTACTGGGTCGGGGTGGACTGCTTCAAGCACTGAGCCTGCCCGCCTCGCCCGGCCCGCCGAAAGACGAAATTCCTTAACACTTTATCTTTCAGTCTTCCGCGATTTCTTCTATAATCGAATCCTTGAAGTCCAGCGTTGGGAAGCGACCGTCGGGATTCCGCCCCATCTGTTCGCGCAGGGGATGGCGCTGTGAACTGGACCCCGAAGCTTGTCCTCGGAGCCGCTGTACTGCTTGCTCTCGTTGCCGGTTCTTCCGAGAGCGCGCCGCCGGCCGAATCCGCGAACCCCTCCCTGTTCCCCGTCTCCGCTCCCGTGGCCGCGCAGAAGGAATTCTGGGTGCGCGTCTTCGCCCGGGTCTCCACCTCGGAGGTGCTCATCCACGACGAGGAGAACCTCCGGGTGTACTCCACCCTGCGCCTCGGCGCCCCCTGGGACGGGCGACGGGAGCAGCGCATGGCCATCCGGGCCGAGCGGCAGAAGCACGAGGCCGTCCTCCTCGCCCTCGCCGAGGGCGGGAGCCTTCCTCCCGGCGCGGAGGCCCTGGCCGGGCGCCTGCGCAAGCAGCTCGCCGGCGACTCCCGCCAGGAGGTGTGGCGGGCCGCCTACAGCGTCCGGGCCCAGCCCGGGCTCAAGGAGAAGTTCCGGGAGGGCTACATCCGCTCGGGCCGCTACCTGCCCCGCTTCGAGGCCGCCTTCCGCCGGCGCGGACTCCCGCTGGAGCTCGTCCTGCTCCCCCACATCGAGAGCGGCTTCGAGGAGCGGGCCTACAGCAAGGCCCGCGCGGTCGGGATGTGGCAGTTCATCCAGCCGACGGGGCGCCTCTTCATGCGGGTGGACGGCGCCGTGGACGGCCGGCGCGACCCCTTCATCTCGGCGGAGGCGGCTGCCGGGCTCTTGAGCCTAAATCATAAGGAGCTCGGCACCTGGCCGCTGGCCCTCACCGCCTACAACCACGGCGCCCACGGCATGCAGCGGGCGGTGGCCGCGCTGGGCACGCGCGACTTCGGCGCCATCGTCAAGGGCTACCGGGGGCCCCACTTCGGCTTCGCCTCGCGCAACTTCTACGGGGAGTTCCTCGCGGCCGTCCACGTCCACCGCCGCGTCGCGGACTTTTTCGGCCCCCTGAAGCAGGATCCGCCCGCGCGCTTCGACGTCTTCCACGTGCCCCAGCCCATGCCGCTCGACGACCTCGCTCGCCGCATCGGCCTTCCGCGCGAGGCCCTGCGCCCCATGAACCCCGCCCTGGGCTCTTGGGTGGCGCGGGGCCGGGGCCACGTGCCCCGGGGCTACCCCCTCCGCGTCCCGGCGGGCCAGGGAGGGCAGGTGGCCCACGCCTTCGCCTCGGGCGGGGCCCGGCCCTCCGCCCCGGCGGAACGGGACGGCGCCGGCTGGGCCTTCGTCGCCCCGGGCGACACCCTGAGCGCCATCGCCTCGCGCCACAAGGTGAGCGTGCAGGGCCTCATGGCCGCGAACGGCCTCCAGGACGCCCTCATCCATCCGGGGGACCGGCTGCTCGTCCCCCGGGGCGCCGCTGGGCAGAAGGTCGAAGTCGCGAGGAAGGCGGCGCCCGTCCAGAAGAAAGAGGAGGAGGCGCCCGTCCAGGCGGCCCAGGGGAAGGAAGGCCCCGCCGCTCCCCGCGTGGCCGTGGTGGCCCGGGGGGACACCCTCGACGAGATCGCGCGCCGCCACGGGGTGAGCGTGAAGGACCTCATGGCCGCAAACAAGCTCCGGGGCGCGCTCATCCATCCGGGGGACCGGCTGGCCCTCCCCGGGCAGGCCGCCCCGGCCGCGAAGGAAGCAGCGCCTGGCCAGGTGGCCGGCGCGAAGGCGTCTCCTCCCGAGGAAGCCCTGGTCCCGCCCGCCGCCAAGGCGCCCGAGGCGGCGAAGCCGCAGGAGGTGGAAGAGAAAAAGGCGCCCGCCGAACCGGAGGAGGAACTCCGGGTGGCCCGCGCGGACCAGGCGCCTCCCATCGATTGGCTGGAGGGGGTGGCGGAGGAGGAAGAGGCCGCCGGGCAGCCGCCCGTCCGGACAGCCGCCCTTCAACTCCCCGCGGAGAAAGCCGAGCCCGGGGCCGCAGCCCAGCCCAAGGCCCGGGCGCCCGCTTCCCCCATGCGCGAGGAGGCGCTGCGCGAGGCGCTGGCGGTCTCGGCCACCGGGAAGGATCAGATCGGCAAGGTGCACATCCAGGAGAACGAGACGATCAGCCACTTCGCCGAGTGGCTCGAGGTGACGCCGGACCGCCTCCGCCGGCTGAACGGCCTGCGGCAGGGCCGCGCCATGCCCATGGGGCGGGAGTTCAAGGTGCCGCTCGACCGGGTGTCGGGCGCGGATCTCCTGGAGCGGCGGCTCTCCTATCACCGGAGCGTGAAGGCGGAGTTTGATCGGAAGTACGAGATCTCCGGGACAGTCCTCCACAAGCTCGCCCCCCGGGAGAACGTGTGGACCCTCGTCACCCAGACCTACAAGGTCCCGCTCTGGCTGGTGCGGGGCTACAACCCGGGCAAGGATCTCCGCCGCCTCGTGGCGGGGGAGGAGATCGTCGTCCCCCTCGTCAAGCCGCGCTGAGCCCCGCGGGGCGTCCTTGTCCCCCAGGGCGCTTTGGTTTATAGGAAGGGTCCGCCCTGCGGGGCAGTTGGAAGAACGGTCTTTTGCCGTTTTTTCGTCTTCCTGATCATTGTCAAGGCTGGCGGTGCCGCTCTTTTGTGGAGGCGGAGTCGTGGAGATCACGGTCAAGCGGGAGACGCTGCTCCGCGCCCTCCAGATGATGCAGGGCGTGGTCGAGAGCCGCAGCAGCGCCATGCCCATCCTCCAGAACGTCCTCATCGAGACCGACGGCAAGAAGAAGTTCCGGGTGCTGGGGACGAACCTCGACATCAGCCTCAAGGGCGCCTTCGAGGCCGAGGTCGGCAAGGCGGGCAAGGTCACTCTGAACGCGCGGCGCTTCTTTGACATCGCGCGCGAGCTGCCCGAGGCCGACGTGCGCATGGCCGAGGAGCAGGGCCAGTGGGTGCGCGTGACCTGCGAGCGCGCGAGCTTCCGTCTGCCGGGGCTCCCCTCCGCTGATTTCCCCAGCCTCCCCGAGGCGAAGGGGGCCGAATCCCACAAGCTCCCGGCCAAGACGCTGGGCGACATGATCCGCAAGACGATGTTCGCCATCTCGCAGGACGAGACGCGCTACACCTATAACGGCGTCTTCATGGAGTCGGATGAGGGGAAGCTGCGCCTCGTGGCCACCGACGGCCACCGGCTCGCCCTCATCGAGCGGCCCTGCCCGGGGCTCAGGCTGGGCCGCGGGGTGATCGTCCACAAGAAGGCGCTGGGAGAGCTGGTGAAGCTCCTCCAGGGATCGGGCGAGGAGGTGGCGGTCGTCCTCACCCAGAACCACATCCTCTTCCAGACGGAGGGCGCGGAGCTCTCGGCCCGGCTCATCGACGGGGAGTTCCCCAAGTACCGCCAGGTCATCCCCAAGCACGACGTCAGCCCCATCCACACCGACCGGGAGGCGCTGGTGCGGGCGCTCAGGCGCGTGTCGCTGCTCTCGAACGAGACGCGCATGGTCAAGTTCGTCTTCCAGCCGGGCCAGCTCACGCTGACCACCAACGGCTCGGAGGCGGGGGAAGCGGAGGAGGTTCTGGAGTCGGACTACGGCGGGGAGAAACTCGAGATCGGCTTCAACTCGCGCTACTGCCTGGACGTCCTGAGCATCCTCGATGAGCCGAAGGTGCGCTTCGAGCTGAAAGATTCCCTCAGCCCCGGCATCATCACGCCCGAGGGAGCGGAGGGATACACGTACGTCGTCATGCCCATGCGGGTGTAGGGGGCCCGTTCCGACTAGACAGCCCGGATGGCCGGTGGTATCGTCCGGCCCCGTCGGGAAACGGTAGTATCGTCTGCCTGTATGTAAGATAATCATAGCACAAGCGCGAGCGTCCACGCGCGTTGCCGCCAGGTCCCGGTTCCTTCAACCGGGCGTGTGTTCGGTGGGAGCAAAGAGGGTGAAGTCCGAGATGGCGAACGGAAACCGCCCCGCGCCGCGGGGCACGAAGGCCGGCAAGGGCGCCGGCCGGAAGAAAGGCACGGTGCAGATCCCGGAGGTCCGGATCGGCGAGAGGGTCCGCGGCCTCCGCAAGAAGAACGGGTACTCCATCCAGAAGCTCGCGGAGCTCTCGGGCGTCTCGCCCGCGGGCATCTACAAGATCGAGACCAACGGCATGGTCCCGACGGTCACGACCCTCTTGAAGCTCGCCGTCGCCCTCGAGCAGCCGGTGAGCTACTTCGTGGAGCCGGGCGAGGACCTCCCGGAGGTCCGCTGCATCCGCAAGGGAGAGCGCACCCTGCTGGCGAGCGGCCAGGAGGGGCGCACCGAGGTGGTCGCGGAGCGCCTGCGGGGGGGGCGGCTGGAGGCCCTGTTCCGCACCCTGGAGGCGGGCGCCCGCAGCCGCGCTCCCCACGTCCAGGCCGGCTGCGAGAACCTCGTCTACTGCCTGAAGGGGGAGCTGGCCGTCCGCCGGGGCGAGGAGTCCTACCCGCTCAAAGAGGGCGACTCCCTCCACTACCAGGCCAGCGGGAAGGTCATGTTCGAGAACGCGGGCCGCGCGGCCGCGCAGTTTCTCGTCGTGCATGGCCACCCGACGGCCAACTGAGGGTGCTCCCGGGCCCGGGGGAGGCTCCCGGGCCCGAGGCCGTCCCCTGATCCTCCGGGCGCCCGCCCCCGCGGGGGTCCCCCGGGGGGGCCCCTCCGCCCACGCCCGGCCTTGAGAAGCCCGTTCTCCCTCAGCGCCGAGGAGACGAGCCCGCGCTACTACGGCTGGCTCGCCGTCGGGGTCACGTTTCTCACGATGGCGACGGGCGGCGCCGTCGTGGGCACTTTCTCGGTCTTCTACGTCTCGTTCCTGGAGGAGTTCGGCTGGTCGCGCGCCGACGCGGCCCTGGGCTTCTCCTTCTCGATGGTGACGTTCGCCCTCTCGGCCGGGGCGATCGGCTGGCTGATCGACCGCTGGGGGCCGCGCGCCGTCATCCCGTCCGGGGTGGCCGTCCTGGGGGCGGGCCTCGCCCTCATGTCCACCGTCCGCAGCCTGGGGACGCTCTACCTCTACTACGGCTTCGTGGTGGCGCTCGGCATCACCCTCATCGGCTTCGTGCCCACGAGCACGGTGGTGAGCCGGTGGTTCCGCCGCCGGCGCGCGACCGCCATGGGGATCGCCCTCTCAGGGCGGAGCCTGGGCGGGCTGGTGATGGTGCCCCTCTCGGCCTTCCTCATCCGGGCCTACGGGTGGAGGAGCGCCTACCTCATCCTGGCCGCGGGGATCACCCTCTTCCTGCTCCCCCTGACGGCCGCCCTGCACCGCGCCCCTCCCCTCCCGCCGGAGGAGCGCCCCGGCGCCCGCGGGGAGCCCCCCGCTCCCGCCGAGGGGCTCGGCGGGCCGGCCTTCTGGTTCGTCTTCCTGGCGGGGATCTTCCACAGCGTCGGCTTCAGCATGATCGGCCTCCACCAGGTGGCCTACCTGGTGGACGTGGGCCTGAGCACCCTCGCGGCGGCCTCCCTCATCGGCATGCTGGCCGCGCTCCGCACCCTGGGCGGGCTGGCCGGGGGATGGTGCGGGGACCGCATGGGGCGGACGGCGGCCTACTTCGCCTCCTGCGCGGCGAGCCTGGCGGGGGTGTTCTTCCTGATGGGAGTGAGCGCCGAGCGCTGGCCCTTGGCCTACCTCTTCGTGATCTTCATGGGCCTGGGCGAGGGGGCGCGGGGGATCACCTTCCTCTCCATCAAGGCGGACCTCTTCCCGGCGCGGAGCTTCGGCCGCATCCTGGGCTTCAGCCAGGTGGGGGCGGGGCTGGCCGCCGCGGTGGGGCCCTGGCTCTCGGGCTACATCCACGACGCGCTGGGGAGCTACCGGTACGCCTTCTGGGTGGTGGTGTTCGTGGACGTGCTCTCGCT
>Ga0156328_1044_pt2 | contig 15401 bp, 16 predicted proteins | sample RifCSPlowO2_12_FD_107976 | JGI IMG/M metagenome (GOLD analysis project Ga0156328, IMG submission 107976) | Candidatus Tectomicrobia bacterium RIFCSPLOWO2_12_FULL_69_37 | reverse complement strand
CGTGGGCACCCCCCACCCCATCAAGGGCGAGGGCCTGACCTGCTTCGTCGTCCTCAAGAACGGCCACCCGCCGAGCGACGCCCTGCGCGAGGAGCTCAAGGACCTGGCCGTGCAGTACCTCGGCAAGAGCCTCCGGCCCGACGAGGTGAAGTTCGTGCGCGGCCTCCCCAAGACGCGCTCGGCCAAGATCGTCCGCGGCGCCATCCGGAAGATCTATCTCGGGGAGGAGATCGGCCACATGGACCTAAGCTCCCTCGACTCGCCCGAGCATCTGCAGTCGATCCGGGAGGCGGTGTAGAATAGACTGATAAGACTGCCATGGATGAAGCAAAGTAACCTGGCCATCTATTTTGTTCGAGCTAAGTCAAGTTTGGCTCGCGCAAATAACCACTAGGATATTATTCCATGGCTGAGATACCAGAAAAAAATTCGGAACAAGAATGGTGCAATGCTTATTCAAAGTTTTGGGAGACTCATCAAGAAAAACGCGAACCTTTTTCTCAGTACGAACCATTGCTCATATCTCTTTATGCGAAAGTTGAAGGGACCGCGCGCGAAAAGAATATAAACATTAAAGTTTGTGAGGTATGTCTTCGTGTTGCTGGAAAAATACTAGAGGACATTACAGATGCCCTGAAAGCCTACTGGAAAGATCCTCCCAAAAACAGATTCTGGTATCATTTCGATCTCTCTCAACTAGCTTCACGGCCAGAAGAATGGACCGAAATCAGTCCTATCTCGCCAGAACTACTAGATGCTGCTACCGCGAAGTACCTTGAACAACCATGGATGCAATCAAACCAGATTGATTGGTATATCCTTAACGGCTTCATCGTCGACACAATTCTGCGGGTGAAGGAGGGGATGTTCTCAGGAGTAACAACGGGCCGTATAGATTGGGCATACATTATTGCCGGGGGTAACTTTCTCAGGTTTATCTCTTGGCGAGTGGGATTTTCCGCGGCCAAATTTGCTATGAAATGGCTTCTCCTTCCGCTATTCGCAGCATCCGCATATTATATTGGGTACGATAAAGCGGCGATGTGGGCCTCAGGGATTCTCGGACTAATAGTTTTATTTCGTATTATCATGTTCCCACTGCGTTTTATGAGGCGAAGAACACTCAAGAAACAAATGGCCGACTTGGAAGATATGCTGAAACGCCTGATCAGTATTCATTCCATTGCCAAGGCCAACACCTGGAATCCCACATTGCTTCGAGAAAGGCTTATCGAGATCGAGAAATCAGGGAATCCTGTATTGCCCGCGCCTGCCGTGTACAGCTTTCTACCAAATCTTTTCTGGCATGCTATGTATAGTGTGCTAGACAGAGCAATCCAACGAGATCCTTCGGTGTTTACGATAGAAGGAAGAAAGTCGCTTTTATGATCCCCTCCCCCGTCATCTGGCGCCCCACGGAGGACTTCCTCCAGAACTCCAACGTCGCGCGCTTCATGCGCAAGCATGGATTAAAGAGCTACCAAGACCTCCTCGCTTGGTCGGTGGCGGACGTGCCCCGCTTCTGGAGGCTCATCCTGGAGGACATGGGGGTGGAGTGGTACCGCCCCTACGACGAGGTGCTGGACATGAGCCGGGGCTTCGAGTGGGCCAAATGGTTCGCGGGCGGGGAGATCAACATCGTCCACAACTGCATCGACCGGCACCTGCGCGACGGCAAGGGAGCGAGGACCGCCCTGGTCTGGGAGGGGGATGGCGGCGAGGTGCGGCGCTTCACCTACGCGGAGCTCTCCGCCGAGGTGGCGCGCCTGGCGGGGGCCATGCGGGCGATGGGCCTCAAGCCCGGCGACGCGGCGGGCATCTTCATGCCCATGCTGCCCGAGACGGTCTTCGCCTTCTTCGCCTGTCTCAAGATCGGCGCGGTGGTCATCCCCATCTTCTCGGGCTTCGGCCCCGAGGCGGTGGGGGAGCGGCTGGCCCACGCCGAGGCGAGGCTCGTCTTCACGGCGGATGGCGGGATGCGCCGGGGGAAGGAAACCCCCGTGAAGCCCCTCCTCGACAAGGCCCTCGATCTCGGGACGAAGGTGGAGAAGGTGGTGGTGCTGAAGCGCACGGCCACTGCCGTCCCCATGAAGCCGGGGCGGGACGTGGGGTGGGAGGACTTCACCGCCGGCCAGCCTTCGGAAGCCCCGACGGAGCGCCTGCCCGCCGAGGCGCGCTCGATGATCATCTACACCTCGGGCACCACGGGGAAGCCCAAGGGCACCCTCCACACCCACGCCGGGGCGCTCGCCACCATGGCGAAGGAGCTGCGCTACTGCATGGACCTGCGGGAGGGGGACACCCTCTTCTGGGTGACCGACATCGGCTGGATGATGGGCCCCTGGGAGATGATCGGGGTGCAGTTCGGCGGGGGGACCTACCTCATCTTCGAGGGCGCCCCCAACTGGCCCGGCCCGGACCGGCTCTGGAAGCTCGTCGCCGACCACAAGGTGACCCAGCTCGGCATCTCCCCCACCGCCATCCGCCTCCTCATCAGCGCGGGGGAGGAGTGGGTGACGAAGCACGACCTCTCCAGCCTGCGCTTGCTGGGCTCGACCGGGGAGCCCTGGGACCCGGCCTCCTACATGTGGTACTTCGAGAAGGTGGGGGGCGGCCGCTGCCCCATCATGAACATCTCGGGGGGCACCGAGCTCTGCGGCTGCCTCCTCCAGCCCTACCCCGTCGCCGAGCTCACCCCCTGCTCCCTCGGGGGGCCCGCCCTGGGGGTGGACACCGACGTGTTCGACGAGGAGGGCCGCCCGGTGCGGGACCAGATCGGCCACCTCGTCTGCAAGCAGCCCGTGCCCTCCATGACCAAGGGCTTCCTCAAGGAGGACGCGCGCTACCTGGAGACCTACTTCTCCCGCTGGCCGGGGGTCTGGTACCACGGGGACTGGGCCAAGCGGGACGCGGCGGGCCAGTGGTACCTCTTCGGCCGCTCGGACGACACCATCAACGTGGCCGGGAAGCGGGTGGGCCCGGCCGAGGTCGAGGCGGAGCTGATCAAGCACCCCTCGGTCGTGGAGGCGGCCGTCATCGGCACCCCCCACCCCATCAAGGGGGAGGGCCTCACCTGCTTCGTGGTCTTGAGGGAAGGGACCCCCCCCAGCGACGCGCTGCGGGAGGCGCTGAAGGACCAGACGGTCGCCTACCTGGGGAAGAGCCTGCGGCCCGACGAGGTCAAGTTCGTGAAGGCGCTGCCCAAGACGCGCTCGGCCAAGATCGTGCGGGGGGCCATCAAGAAGGTCTACCTGGGCGAGGACGTGAGCCGCATCGACACCAGCTCCATCGAGGCGCCCGAGCACCTGGCGGCGATCAAGGAGGCGTTGTAGGCAAGGGTTCGATGCGTTCTCCGTCCGACTCTGTAGGGGCGAGGCATGCCTCGCCCCTACAGACCAGGACCGCCGCCGGCCGGCGTAGGGGCGTATCGCAATACGCCCCTACGAAATTCCGCCGCGCGAACCCGTAGGGGCAGGCCCCCGTGCCTGCCCCCATCGCACAAAAGGGCGGCCACAGGGGGCCGCCCCTACAAATGCCCCTCTTCCTGCCCCCTAGAACAGCCTCCGCAAAGAGAGCTGGTAGGGCACCCCGTGGTCCCCGCAGGCCCGCTGGAGGTGGCCGTTGCTCAGCAGGTGAAAGAGGAGCTGGTCCACCTCCCCGATATGCAGGAGGCCCACCTGGACCTGGGCCGCCCATTGGTCCACCAGATTGGCCGCGTCGTCCTTCGAGATCCGCCACCGGCACCCCTCCGCCCGGCAGTAGCAGTCGAAGGCCTCCTCGGGGGTCATGTAGAGGGTGGCGTAGTCCACCGTCAGCTCGCTCCCCGCGGGGATGCCGCGGACCGCCACCTCGAAGCCGTAGTGCGTCCCCATGCAGTTGGGGCTGCACGAGTGGTTCATGAAGCGGGCGAGGTCCCAGAGCAGGACGTGGTTCCCCTCCGGGGTGCGGTAGGTGTAGCGGGCGAGCGGGTCCCCGTAGATCCCGGGCATGTTCCGGATCTGCTCGGGGGTGAGGATCTGGTCCAGCGGGTCGTGCACCCAGGTGATGGTCCCCTGGGGGATGTCGCGGGTGGCGAAGACCCCGTAGCCGATCTCGGGGCTGATGAACTGGAGCACCGTATCCGGATGGATCACCGCGCCGTCTCCCAGCCGGGCCGGATCAGGCCGAAGCGGGGTGAATCCCGGGGTCCGGGACCGCGGGAAGCAAGGCTCTCCCCCCGGCGCCCGCCGCCTGGGAGGGAATGCAGAAAGCCGACGGGCTGGGGGGCAGGGCCCGGCCCGCCAGCATGTCCTCGAGAGCGCGGGGGTTCCGCAGGAGCGGGAGGAGCGGCTGGGGGACCCGGGGGGCGAGGGCGAAGGCCTCCCGGAGGCGGGCCTCCCATACCCTTCCCAGCCGGAGCACGTCGTCCCCCCGGACGGTGCCCCGGCAGCCGGGGGCGCCGCAGCGGCACTGGAGGTCGACGACGATGTTCAGCATCCCGTAGTCGTCGGTGAGCTGCTCGCCGGGGCGGATGTCGCGGACGGCGACCTCCATCTCGTCGCTCAAGCTGAGGCTCGCCGGGTCGCAGGAGTGGTTGACGTAGCGGCCGATGTCCCAGCACAGGACGGCGTCGCCCTGGGCGGTCATGTAGGAGTAGTTCAGGATGATCTCGGCGTAGGCGGGCGGGAGCTCGAGGCGGCGGGCGGGGGTCAGGACGTGGTCGAAGTGGCACAGGCCCCACGTGATCGTCCCCTTGGGTATCCGCCGGGTGGCGAAGACCCCGTGGCCGATCTCGGGGCTGACGAAGCGCAGTTCCGTGTCCGGGTGAATCACGCACGCCCCCGCGCCAGGGGGGAGGGAGCGCAGGCCTCGTCCGGGGTGGCCCGGTCCCCTTGCCCCCCGCCCTGCGCCTTTCCGCCCTACTTACTCTTATCTGTCCCGCGCGTCCACATAAAGTTTCTCGATCAGGGCGACCACCGCCAGCGCCTCCTCGGGCCGGATGAGGGGGTCCTCCCCCTCCCGGACGGCCCGGAGGAAGTCCCAGTGGTTGCGGTACATGGCGTGCAGCTTGGGGGGCAGCCCCTCGGGCAGGGAGGGCCCCAGGGGGGGCTCCGGCAGGGGGGCCTTGCCCTTGTGCTCCCAGCGGAGCACCCCCTTCCCTTCGGCGATGGTGCAGGTGCCCTCCGAGCCGTAGAGGGTCAGGGTCTCGGGGAAGCCGGGGTAAGTCATGGTCGAGGCGGTCAGGGTGGCCAGGGCCCCGCACTCGAGCTCGATCAGGGCGGCCGCCACGTCCTCCTCGGGGTAGCCCTCCCGGACCGTGCTCACCGCTCCCCGGACCTCGGCCGCCGGCCCGAGGAACCACAGGAGGAGGTCCAGGTAGTGGACCCCCTGGTTCATCAGCACCCCGCCTCCGGACTCCGCCCGGGAGGCCCGCCAGGGCGCCTGCCGGAAGTAGTTCTCGTCCCGGTAGTAGTTGATGGCCACCTCGGCCAGGAAGACGCGCCCCAGCAGGCCCGCGCCGAGCGCCGCCTTGAGCTGGAGCGCCCCCGGGTCGAAGCGCTTCTGGGAGATGACCGAGAGCGCCACCCCCGCGCCGGCGCACCGCGCGATGACCTCCCGGCCCGAGGCGGCGTCGTTGGCGAGGGGCTTCTCGAGGAGGACGTGTTTGCCCTCGCGGGCCGCGAGCAGGGCCATCGGGGCGTGGAGAAAGGAGGGCGCCGCCACCAGGACGGCCCCGGCCGAGGAGTCGGCCGCCGCGTCCTCGGCCGAGCGCGCGGCCCGGCAGCCGAAGCGCCGGCACACCTCACCGAGCCGCGCCGGGTCCGAGTCGAAGGCGCAGCGCAGCGCCGCCCCCGGGAGGCGGGAGAGCACCTCGGCGTGCCGCCCCCCCATCAGGCCGCAACCGAGGAGGGCGAAGCCGAGCGGTTCCAGGGAAGGTTCGGGAGACATGAAGCCCGTCCTAGGAGTGGGAGCCCGGCTGGAAATTCCCGCCGCGCTTCTCTTTGGCGATGAGCATCAGGTTCCGGATGTAGGGGACGAAGTTGGGGAGGTAGGCGAGGACGCCGATGATGCTCCTCCGCTGGAAGAAATAGATGAGGAGAATGACGGAGCCCGCCAGGCTCAGGTACCAGAAGACGACGGGCACCTCGCTCCTCCCCACCCGCTCGCTGTGAATCCACTGGACGATGAACCGGCTGCCGAAGCAGGCGTTGCCCATGAGGCCGAACACTTCCCACGGCCCGAAATCGAAACCCAGGAACATCGCTCCCTCCAAAGGCGGCCCCCCAGGACCGCGGGGAGGGGCGAAGGCGCCTCCTCATCCCGGGGGGGGCGGAATGTGCCTCCGTTGATACCAAAGGACGGCCAGCGTGTCGATGAGGCCGACGAACACCCGGTTCCCCAGCCCGTACTTCGAGGCCCCCGCCTTCCGGGGCCGGTCGGCTACCTCGATCTGGCGCACCTCCCAGCCGTGGGTCTGGAGGATGGTGGGGAGGAAGCGGTGGAGCCCCCGGAAGGGGATGAGCTGGGCCAGGGCCTTGCGGCGGAAGACGCGGTAGGTGCACCCGGCATCGAGGATGCCGTCCTTGAGCACCCAGTTCCGGAAGCCGTTCGCCGCCCAGGTGGAGAACTGCTTGAGGCGGGTGTCCGCCCGCCTGGGCCGCACCCCGCAGGCCGCCCCGGCCGTCTCCCCGAGGGCGCCGATGAGGCGGGGGAGGTCCGCCGGGTCGTTCTGGAGGTCGGCGTCCATCGTCGCCACGATCTCCCCCCGGGCGGCGGCGAAGCCACTCAGCTGGGCGGCGCTCTCCCCCAGGTTCCGGGCGTGCTCCACCACGCGGACCCCCGGGTTGTCCCGCTCCAGGGCGCGCAGCCGGGCCAGGGTGCCGTCCGTCGAGGCGTCGTTCACGAAGATGACCTCCCAGTCCCGCCCCAGCCCCGCGAGCACGGGCCGCAGCTCGGCCCACAGGGCGTCCACGTTCCCCTCCTCGTTGTGGCAGGGGATGACGACGCTGAGGGAGCCGCGGATCTCAAGGCCTCTCATGGCCTTCCTCCCACGGGAGCGCCCGGGGGGGCCGGAGGCGTCCCCCGCCCGGGCGCCGGGGCCGCCGCGGCGGCCCGGTCCGCCTGCCGGTCCAGGGACTTCCACTCCTCGAAGCTGCCGAAATAGACAAGCCCCAGGCCCCCCACGACCGCCACCGCCCCCAGGCAGGCTGCGGGGAGACGCCCGCCCAGCCACCCGCGCGCCGCGAGCGCCAGCGCCGCTCCTCCCGCCAGAACGCCCGCCCAGGCGAGGCGCGAGCCCCCCCCGGCGACGAACGCCGCGTAGTAAGCCCCCAGCACCACCCCGCCCCCAAGGAGCGCCAAGAGGACCCCCGCCGAGAGGGTCAGGAACTTCTCCCCGGCGCTTCCGCCCGGGGCATGGAGGTGGGCCAGCAGGGCGTCCCCCGCCATCAGGCCCAGGAGGGGCAGCAGCGGGAGGAGGTAGTGGGGCTGCTTGGCGGGGAGAAAGGAGAACAAGAGCACGACCAGGACGAACGACCAGACCACGAAGGGCCACTCCCCCGTCCCGCGCCAGCGCCCGGCCCGCCAGACGTGCCAGGCCGTGAAGGGCAGCAGGACGCTCACGGGGAGCGCGGCGTCCCAGATCCGGTAGAGGTAGTACCAGGGCGGCCGGAAGTGCCGGCCCGTGTGGCCCACGACCTCCACCGCCATGGGCTGGAGCCCCTCCAGGAGGGCCCAGTGCATCGCCTCCCTGGGCAGGCGGATGAAGATCAGGAGGTACCACGAGGCGCCCATCGCGGCGGCGGCGGCGAGCCAGAGGAGCACGTCCCGGCGCAACACCTTCCGCCAGCCCCAGCGCGCCGTCAGGGCGAGGGCGATCGGGGCCCCCACCACCGGCAGCACAGCGGTGCCCTTGGCCAGGGCGGCCAGGGCCAGGGCCAGGCTGAAGGCCGGGAGGAGGTTTCTGCTGCGGCCCTGCCAGAGCCGCTCGAAGAAGAAGAGCGCCGCCACGCAGGCGGCGGAGAACACCATGTCGGGCGCGCCCCGGCGGGCGAGGATCAGGAAGAGAGCCATCGAGCCCGTCAGCAGGGCCGCCAGCCCGCCCAGGGCGAGCCCGCCCAGGGCGGTCCCCCACGCCAGGGTGACCCCCAGGATGGCCATCGCCGCCAGCGCCGAGGGCGCGCGCACGCTCCACCAGTCCGCTTCCCCCCTGAGCCGGGAGGCCGCCGCGCCGATCCAGTGGTAGAGGGGGGGCTTGGAGAGGAAGGGCTTGCCGTCCACGCGGGGGACGAGCCAGTCCCCCGTCCGGGCCATGGTGCGCACGATGTCGCGGCTGCGGACCTCGACGGGGAGCTTGGCGGCCCCGCCCCCCAGGTTGACCCAGACGAGGAGGATCGGGACGCCGATCAAGCCCAGGAGAAGCCACGGCGGGACGCGGGGGCCGGCCGGGGCAGGCGTCGGACTCCCAGCCATCTCAATCCGTTCTGCGGCGGCTGGCGGCGGTTCCCTTCCCGAAATAACCGGCGACCTGCTCCACCACGTACGCCACCTGCCCTTCCGTGATGTGGGGATAGATGGGCAGGGAGAGGATGGAGCCGGCCGCCGCCTCGGCCTCCGGGAAGGCGCCCTTGCCGTGGCCCAGGGAGGCGTAGGCGGGGTGCAGGTGGACGGGGACGGGGTAGTGCATGCCCGTCTGGACCCCGCGCGCCGAGAGGTGCTTGGCCAGCGCGTCGCGGCCGCCGGTCCGGACGACGAACAGGTGCCAGACGGGCTCCGCCCCCCGGGGCGTTTGGGGAAGGACGATGTCCCCCACTCCCGCCAGCCCCTCCAGGTACCAGCCGGCCGCCCGCCGGCGCATGGCATTCCAGTCGGAGAGCCGGGGGAGCTTGGCGGAGAGCACCGCCGCCTGGAGGGCGTCGATCCGCTCGTTCACCCCCACGACCTCGTGGGTGAACTTCTCGAGGCGGCCGTGGTTGGAGAGGGCCCGGACCTTGGAGGCCAGCGCCTCCCCGTCGGTGGTCACGGCGCCGCTGTCCCCGAACCCTCCCAGGCACTTGGAGGGGAAGAAGGAGAAGCAGGCGGCCGCCCCCCAGGTGCCCACCCGCTTGCCGTCCAGGGCGGCCCCTTGGGCCTGGGCCACATCCTCGACCAGGGCCAGCCCCGCGCGCCCGGCCAGGGCCGAGAGCTCGCTCAGAGGGGCGGGGATCCCGTACAGGTGGACGGGCAGGAGGACCGCCGTCCGGGAGGTGACGGCGGCGGCGGCCGCGCCGGCGGAGATCTGATAGGTCGCCGGGTCGATGTCGCAGAGGACGGGCTTGAACCCCGCCCGGACGATGGCCTCCACGGTGGGCACGGCGGTGTGGGTGGTGGTGATGATCTCGGCGCCCGGGGGGAGGCCGAGCCCCTCGAAGACGAGCTCGAGCGCGGCCGTGCCGCTCTTCACCCCGACGGCGAACTTCCGCGTCTCCGCCTTGGCGAGCGCCGCCTCGAACTCCCGCACCGCCCCTCCCCCGATGAACGAGGAGGAGCCGATGAGCCGGGAGAGGGCCTCGTCCACCCGCTGCTTCACGTCCAGGTACTGGGGATGAAGGTCGGCGAAGGGGATTTTCATCGCGGCGGAGGGATCAGCCACCGGCGCGGCATTCTTCGGGGCGGTCTCGATGACACCAGCCTCCTGCTAGGTCCGGCGGGGCGGACGGGGAATCGTACAAGAGCCCCCTGGGGAGTTCAAGCCATCCAAGGTGCGCGCCCGGGCCCCTCCCGGCCCCCCGGCGGAGGGGGCTTTCCCGGCTTGCGCCCGCTTCCGCGCTGGGCGTAATCTTCCCGCCCTGAGTCCGGTGAGACGGCCCTCTTCCGGCAGTCCCGCTCACCAAGAAAGGGCCCCGCTTGCCGCTCGACGCCTTCCACCTGCTCGCCGTCGCCATCGCCGCCTTCTCCGTGGGGTTCTTCAAGGCGACCCTCGGGCAGACCATCGGCAGCCTGGTGGTGCCGGTGATGGTGTTCTTCTGGCCCACCCGGTTCGTCTTCGGCGTCATCGCCATCCAGATGTGGCTGTCCGACTACTCCGCCGTGAAGTTCTTCTGGAAGAAATGGGACGCCCGGCTGGTGAAGCTGGTGCTGCCGGGGATGTTCTTCGGGCTCATCTTCGGGACCTACCTCCTGGTCCAGCTGCCCGAGTACTGGCTCCGCAAGGGCCTGGGCGCCGCCTGCCTCCTCTTCGCGGGGATGCAGACCAGGCGGGAGTTCAGGAAGGAGATCCCGCCTCCCCGCGTCGGCCCCTGGATGGGGATCGGGATCGGCCTCGCCGGCGGCACCGTGAGCACCCTGTTCCACTCGGGAGGCCTCATCCTGAACTTCTACCTCCTGAGCCAGGGCCTGACCAAGGTTCCCCTCGTGGCCACCGTCATCGCCATCTGGATCTTCATGAATCCGGTGAAGCTGGGCTCCTACTGGGTGGGTGGGGTGGTCGACCTGACGATGATCCTGATGGGCATCCTGGCCCTCCCGCTCACCGTCGCCGGGACGTGGGCCGGCAGGCACGTCCTGGAGTGGATCCCCCAGCGGAGCTACAATCTCTCCGTCCTCGGCCTCTCAGCCCTCGCAGCCGCCCGCCTGCTGACGGAGTAGGAGGGGAATGCCCGCCCACACGGCCATCGAGTGGGGCGTCATCTTCGCCGCCGCCTTCGGGAGCGGCTTCCTCGTCCGCACCTTCGGCATGGGGGTGGGGATCGCCCTCACCCCCCTCCTCACCCTCGCCTTCTCCGCCCGCTTCTCGCTGGGGCTGATCGCCTTCACGAGCTTCCTGGCCTCGCTGGGCATGGCCCGGGACATGTGGGGGCGGTGGCACGCGCGCACGACGCTGCTCGTGTTCCCCGGGGCGGTGGCGGGCATCCTCGGGGGGACGTGGCTGGTGGCGCGGCTGCCCGAGAGCCAGCTCCGGGCCGTCATCGGCGTGCTCTGCCTCCTCTTCGCCCTCCACCGGATCTACGCGGAGCTGGCCCGGTCCTCCCCCGACCCCCCCCGCATCCCCCTGTGGCTAGGCGCCCTGGCGGGCGGGCTGAGCGGCCTCTCCTCCGCCCTGGCCAACAGCGGGGCGGTCGTCCTCTCCCTCTTCCTCCATTCGCAACGCCTCTCGAAGACCACCCTCGTCGCCACCCTCTGGGCGCTCTACTTCTTCGTGAATCCCATCAAGCTCCTCGCCTACTGGCAGGCCGGCGTGATCGGCGCCGGCACACTGTGGGCGGGGGCGGCGGGGCTCCCCTTCATCTGGCTGGGGCTCCGGACGGGGGCCTGGACCCACAACCGGCTCCCGCTGCGGGCCTTCAACCTGATCATCCTGGCCATCGCCCTGGCGGGCTCCATCTGCCTGCTGGCGACCCGCTGAGGCGATCTTTCCGGGTCCGCCGGGAGGGAGGAGAGGGCTACGCCCTTCTCTCCGAATTGACCAGGTAGATGCCCGCCGCCACCAGCGCCGCGCCGCCCAGCATGAAGGCGGTGAGCGGCTCGGCCAGGATCACCGCCCCCAGGAACACCCCGAAGACCGGGGTGAGGAACATGAAGGCGCTCACCCGCCCCGCCGGGTAATCCGCCAGGAGCCGCACCCAGAGAACCATCGCCATGCCGGTCCCCACCATCCCGCTGTAGAGGACGCCGGTGAGGACGTCGGGGTCGGTGATGTCGGGCCACCACTTGCCCCACCAGCTCGCCAGCAGCAGGAACGGCGGGACCGCCATCAGCTGGGTCCAGGCCGTGATCCGGAAGGGGTCCACCCCCTTGAGGCGGACCTTGAGGAAGAGCGATTGCGAGGACCAGGCCACGGCGGCCAGCAGCGTGAGGGCGTCCCCCAGCCAGGTGGCGCCCCCGCCCGAGGAGAGCTTGTCGCCGAACAGGAACACGAGGCCCCCGGCCGAGGCCGCGAAGCCGAGGACGGCCCTCCGCCCGATCCGCTCCTCGGGGAGGAAATAGGCGGCGAAGGCGGTCAGGAGGATGGGCTGGGTGTAGAGGAAGAGCGAAGCCCGCCCCGCCGTCGTGAACTTCACCGCGTGGTAGAAGATCAGGAAGTTCAGGTTGTGGAGGAGGATGTTCCACCAGAAATCCGCGTTGCCCTTCGGGGGCCTGAGCGGCCCGCGCCGCCAGAGGATCCAGGCGAAGACCGTCAGGGCCGAGACGAGGCTCCGCAACCAGAGGAAGGTGAAGGGCTCCATCCCCCGCAGGCCGATCTTAGCCACCGGGAAGCTCAGCCCCCAGAGGAAGGTGACCGCCGCGATGAGCAGGAAAAAACGCAGGGGGGGGCCGCTCCTATCGGGTTCCGCGGGAGCGGAGGAAGGCCCCGCCGGCGCTCCCGGGCGGGGGGGAGAGCCTGAGGCCGCTCAGCTGGACCTTCGTCTTCAGGTCCTTGTGGCAGGCGTCGCAGCGCGGCTGTGCGAAGGCCGGGACGATGAAGACCTTCTGCCGGCGGCCTCCCGCCTTGTGGCCGCCGTGGCACTGGACGCAGGCGGCCCTGAGCTCGGCGTGGTCGCTGATGCCGTGGAAGGCGTCCCCGGCGAGCTTGAGGATGCGCTCCTCCGGGTGGCACTTCAGGCAATCCTTGTCCGCGACGGGGTGGAACACGCGGGAGGGCTGCGCGTAGTCGCCGGCGACGAACTTCCACGTGTCCCGGGCGGCCAGATAGGTCGTGCGGGCCATGCCCGCGAGGCCGTCCTCCCCGTGGCAGGAGATGCAGGGGGCCTTCCCGGTGGAGAGGTGCCAGCCGCCCAGCGTCCCGATCGCCTCTTTCGGGCGCGCCCCGTCGTCCAGGTAGGTTTGGTGATCCTTCAGGTGGCAATAGGTGCAGAAGGGATTGTAGGACTCCACGGCCCGGATGCCGCGCAGCCCCGCGAGCCCGCCCGCGGGGAGCAGCACCGCCGCCGCCAGAAGCAGCATCAGCCATCCGCGCGGACTGCCCGGCCGCATCCTCGCCTCCTCAAGGCCCGGCCATGCTACCATCCGCGCCGAACGGCCGTCATCTTCCGCCCCCGGAAGGCTTTTGGTAGGATTCCGCCTGGAGGAGAGGAGATCCCGGTATGGCGCGGACCCGGTTCGGCCACAAGCGGAAGGCCCGGCCCCTCCCGGCCGGCGCGGGCGGCGGCTCCCTCGGCGGGAGCGCCAAGGAGGCGGCCCAGCGCCTCAAGGCCCAGGCCGCCGTCGGCAAGAACGCCGCCGACTACCGCCGCCGCTCCCTGGAGATCCACGGCTGGATCTGCGCCAAGTGCGCCCGGGAGTTCGACGAGACGAACCTCCACCTCCTCACCGTCCACCACCGCGACGGCAACCCGCGGAACAACCCTCCCGACGGGAGCAACTGGGAGAACCTCTGCGCCTTCTGCCACGACGACGAGCACTCCCGCGACCGGCTGGGCAGATACCTGAGCGGCGAGGAATGAGCCGCGCGCGAAAGGGGCCGTTCCCCCCATGATCCTCCGCGTCCGCCCTTCCACCGTGAAGGGGCGCAGCGGCGTCCCGGGCTCCAAGTCCCACTCCATCCGGGCGGTGGCCCTCGCCTCCCTCGCCTCGGGGGAGTGCCGCATCCGAAACCCCCTCGAGTCCGGGGACAGCGCCTCGGCCGTGGCCGTCTACCGCGCCATGGGAGCGGAGGTCCGCCTCGATCCGGGCGCCTGGCGCGTCCACGGCTTCGCCGGGGCGCCCGAGGCGCCCCGCTGCCTCGTGGACGTGGGCAACTCGGGCACGAGCTGCCGGCTCGGCCTGGGCACCGCCGCCCTCCTCGCCAAGGGCGAGGCCCGCTTCGACGGGGACGCCCAGACGCGCAAGCGGCCCATGGGCCCCCTCCTCAGGGCCCTCTCCAACCTGGGCGCCCGCGCCCGCTCGGAGAAGGACGACGGCCTCCTCCCCGCCCGCGTCGGGGGGCCCTGGAAGGGCGGCCGCACCCAGGTGGAGGGCACCACGAGCCAGTTCACCTCCAGCCTCCTCCTGAACGCCCCCTTCGGGGAGGGCGAGACCATCGTCGAGCCCGTCAAGCTGAACGAGCGCCCCTACGTGGACATGACCTGCTGGTGGCTGGACAAGCTGGGCCTCCGCTACGAGCGCGAGGGCTACGACCGCTTCCGGGTGCCGGGCGGGCAGTCCCTCGAAGGGTTCGACGTGGAGGTGCCCGCCGACTTCAGCTCGGCCGCCTTCCTCGTGGCCGCCGGGGCGCTGCCGGGGGGGGACGTGCTACTGGAGGGCCTCGACATGGACGACCCGCAAGGGGACAAGGCCATCCTCGCGATGGCGGCCGGGATGGGGGCCGAGGTAAAGGCCGAGGAGGGCGCCCTGCGCGTCCGGGGCGGGGCCCTGCGCGGGGGGGAGTTCGACCTGAACGCCACCCCCGACCTTCTCCCCGTCATGGCCGTCCTGGGCGCCCTGGCCGAGGGGGAGACCCGCCTCGTGAACGTCCCCCAGGCGCGCATCAAGGAGACCGACCGCATCGCCGCTATGCGGCAGGTGATCGAGAGCCTGGGGGGAAGCGCGAAGGAGCTCCCGGACGGCCTCATCGTCCGGGGCGGGGGCCTGAGGGGCGGGCGCGCCCGCGGCTTCGGCGACCACCGCGTGGTCATGGCCGCCGCCGTGGCGGGCTTGGCCGCCCCCCGGGGGGTGGAGGTGGACACCGCCGAGGCCATGCGCGTCACCTTCCCCGACTTCTGCGAGCGGATGCGCGCCCTCGGCGCCATCATGGAAACAGCCCAGGAAGGATAGGAGCGATGCCCATCTACGAGTACGAGTGCAAGGCGTGCGGCTTCATCTCGGGCCACCTGGTCCTCAAGCCCTCGGACCGCGCCAAGCTCGCCTGCCGCCGCTGCGGGGCCAAGAAGCTGCGCAAGGTGATGTCACGCTTCGCCACCCACAAGACCGAGAGCCAGCGCCTGGCGGACTTCGACCCCGCCAAGCCGACCGGCGGCACCTTCTACAAGGACGACCGCAACATCGGCCTCTGGGCCCAGAAGCGCGCCCAGCAGCTCGGCCTCGACATGGGCGACTCCTTCCAGGAGACCCTGGAGAAGGGCCGCTCAAAGAAAATCTTGGACAACCTCTAAGCCCCATGACGCCCTCCGGCTCCTTCAGCGAGTCGCTGCGCCGCGAGGCGGAGCCGCTCTGGACGGCCATCCACGCCCACCCCTTCGTCCGGGGCATCGGGGAGGGCACCTTGCCGCCCGAGCGCTTCCGCTTCTACATGCACCAGGACTACTTCTTCCTCATCGAGTACAGCCGGGTCATCGCCCTGGCCGCGGCCAAGGCCCCGCGCCTCTCGGAGATGGGCCGCTTCGCCGGCCTCCTGAACGCCACCCTCCACACCGAGATGGAGCTCCACCGGGGCTTCGCCGCCAAGTTCGGCATCTCCAAAGAGGAGCTGGAGGCCACCCGCCCCGCCCCCGCCTGCCGGGCCTACA
>Ga0156328_1006_pt1 | contig 15436 bp, 16 predicted proteins | sample RifCSPlowO2_12_FD_107976 | JGI IMG/M metagenome (GOLD analysis project Ga0156328, IMG submission 107976) | Candidatus Tectomicrobia bacterium RIFCSPLOWO2_12_FULL_69_37 | reverse complement strand
GTCATGACTCTTCGATGGGAGGAATCAAGGGGCGGATGAGGTTCAGCACCCGGGGGAGATCCCCCCTCAGGATTTCCCAGACGCGGCCAAGATTGATCCATCTGTATTGATGGACCAGCACGTCTCGAAAGCCCGCTATGCTCTGCCAAGGAATCTCAGGATGCGCCGCTTGCAGAGAAGGCGAGACCCGCTTTGCGGCTTCGCCAAGCACGATCAGCTGGCGAATCACCGCGTCCTGGCGCAGCTGGTCGCGAAAAAACATTTCCCGGTCCAGGCCTTCCGCGTGCCGCAGGGCGATCTCCGCCGCTTCGGCCATGTCGAAAAGCCACGCCGCATCGCGCTCATCCAACGAGGAGAGGCTCCAGATTGCGGAGGATATGGCGTTTCCGGAACGGGTTGGTGCTGCGCTCCACGGCCCCCCGCTCCACCAAGTCCACCTTGCGGCCGAAGATCTCCGCCAGTTCATCCCGCATGGTCACGATGTCGAAGAGGCTCCACTTGGCGCCGGGGGCGAAGCGGACGAGGATATCCACGTCGCTCTCGGGCTTGAAATCCTCCCGGAGCGCCGAGCCGAAGAGCCACGCCTCCGCGATCTTCCACTTTTGGCAGAAGGCGGCAAATTCTTCCTTGGGAATCTCGATCTGGACCTTGTTGCCCATCGGCGAATCCCTTCGTCAACCTCAAGACAGAGGCCAGCGCCAGCCAACCCCTTGATATCTTTGGTCGGGGCGGGCGGATTTGAACCGCCGGCATCCTGCTCCCAAAGCAGGTGCGCTACCGGGCTGCGCTACGCCCCGTGGGCTTCAGATTAGCACACCGAAGGGCCGTCCGGTGGGGGAGGCCCCGGGGCCCCTCGGGGTCCGGGAACCGCAGGCCAGGCACCCATTCATGGAAAGTAGAGGGCGCGGAGGGCGGCCTTGAGCGACTCTTCCTTGGGCCCCGAGGTCTCCACCACGAGGCGCTCCTCCTCCGGGGGCTCCCAGGGCTCGAAGGCGGCCTCCTGGGCCTCCATGATCTCGGGCCGCCCGTCCGAGACGCTCGCCCCCTTGGCCTCCCGCCGCTCGAGGCGGGCGCGCCGCTCCCCGGGCGGGCAGACGCACTCGATCCACTGGAGGCGGGCCCCCGCCTCCCCGGCCAGGCGCGCGAAGGCCGCCCGGCCGGCCCGCCGGGCGAAGCTCGCGTCCACCACGGCGTCCCGCCCCCCCGCCAGGGCCTCCCGGGCCCGCTCCTCCAGCGCGGCGTACACCCGGCCGCTCATCCCCTCTCCGTAGAGGCCCCGCCCCCAGGGCTCGCGGCTAGGCGCGGTGGGCGCCAGGCCCGCCAGCTCCTTGCGCACCCAGTCGGAGTGATGCGCGGCCGCGCCCGCCGCCCCGGCCAGCCCCCGGGCGAGGACCGACTTCCCGGTGGCCATGAGCCCCCCCACCAGGACGAGGCGCGGGCGGCGCTCCCGGGCGGCCACCCGGCCCGCCAGGCCGAAGAGGCCGCGGGAGCGGGCGGCGGCCCCCTCCCGCTCGGCGGGGGGGATGTCGGCGAATGCCGCCTGGAGCCCCTCCACCTTCCCCCGCACGAGGGCCCGGTGGAGGAAGTAGAGGGGGAGGAGGGGGAGGGAGGCGTCGTCCCCCGTCCGGTCCAGGTAGGCCTGGAGGAAGGCCCGGGCCTCGGCCGGGCGGCCCGCCTGGAAGAGCTCCATCACGAGGGCGGCGGCCTCGTGGATGGCGTCCATGCACCGGAAGTCGTCCCGGAAGTCCAGGCAGTCGAAGACCACCACCCGCTCCCCGAGGAAGACCACGTGCTCCATCCGGAGGTCCCCGTGCACGTCGCGCACGAAGCCCTCCTCCGCCCGCCGGCGGATGACCCCTTCGAGCTGGCCGAGGAGGCGATCGAGGGCCGCCCGGCAGTCCCGGAGGATCTCCTCCCCCGGCCGCTGGCCGGCGGGCAGCGCCGCGCCCTCCTCCAGGTTCCCGAGGAGGAGCTTCCCCACCGCCCCGGGCGAGCCGTGGCGGGAGACGCCCTCCCCCCGCCCGGCGCCCAGGTGGAAATCCGCGACGGCCTCCGCCGCCCGGCGGAGGAGAGCCCCCCCTGGCTCCCCCCGGGCGAGGAGGGCGGGCAGGAAGCGATCCTCCGGGAGCTGGACCATCCGCAGGAGGAACTCCACCGCTCCGGCTTCCCCGCCGGGACGGCCCACCCGGAGGCCGCCGCCGCGCTCCACGACGGGCAGGATGCCGAGATAGATCTCGGGGGCGAGCCGGCGGTTGAGGCGCAGCTCGCGCTCCAGGGCCTCCCGGCGCTTCCCGAGGGTGGAGAAGTCGAAGAAGGGGTACTTCACCGCCCGCTTCATCTTGAAGGCCCAGCGGCCCGTCAGGAAGACGAAGCTCCCGTGCGTCCGGATGACCCGCACCGAGGCGGGCGGGGGATCGTAGGCCGCCGGATCGCCCAGCAGGCGGGCCACTTCTTCCGTCGCGCGCGGCGAGTCCGGCATGGATGCCCCTCGCGGAACCCAGGAGGACCTTTCCCCGGGACATTGTAGCGGCGGGGCCGCGCACCGGGCCAGCCGTTCGCTGATGCAGGGGCGGCCCCCCGTGGCCGCCCCCCGCTGAGGGCAGGCACGGGGGCCTACCCCTACGAAATCCCTGTGCCGCGATCAATCCTCTCCCCTTGCCTGGCCCCGGCTTCCCCCCCATCATGGCGCTTTCCCGCTGGGCCGGAGGACGCGCGCCATGCCGCCGAACCGCTGGGACGTGGTGATCGTCGGGGGAGGCATCATCGGCCTCTCCAGCGCCATGGCCCTCACCGGGAGGCACCCCGGGATCCGCCTGATCGTCCTGGAGAAGGAGGAGGAGATCGGCCGGCACCAGTCCGGCCGCAACAGCGGGGTCATCCACGCCGGGCTCTACTACCGTCCCGGCTCCCTGAAGGCCAGGACCTGCGTCGAGGGGGCGCGGGCGATGGTGGAGTTCGCCGCCGAGCACGGCATCCGCCACGAGCTCTGCGGCAAGCTGGTGGTCGCCACCTCGGCGGAGGAGCTGCCGCGCCTCGAGGAGCTCCACCGCCGGGGCGCCGCGAACGGGGTCCAGGGCCTCGAGCTGGTCGGCCCGGAGAGGCTGCGCGAGATCGAGCCCCACGCCGCGGGCATCCGCGCCTTGTGGTCCCCGGGGACGGGCATCATCGACTACCCGGCCGTGGCCCGGGCCTACGCCCGGACGGTGCGGGGGCGGGGGGGGGAGATCCGCACCGGGGCCCAGGTGACGGGCATCCGCCGCCTCGGCGGGGAGACGGTGGTGGAGACCACCGCCGGGGATTTCCCGTGCGGCTTCCTCGTCAACTGCGCGGGCCTGCACGCCGACCGCGTGGCCCGGCTGGCGGGAGGCCGGGTGGGGCTCCAGATCGTCCCCTTCCGGGGGGAGTACTACGAGATCGCCCCCGAGCGCCGCTCCCTGGTGCGGGGCCTCATCTACCCGGTGCCCGACCCCGCCTTCCCCTTCCTGGGGGTGCACTTCACCCGCCGGGTCGGCGGCGCGGTCGAGGCGGGCCCCAACGCCGTGCTCGCCTTCATGCGCGAGGGCTACACCAAGACCCAGGTGGACCCGAGGGACCTCCTCGAAACCCTCGCCTACGCGGGCTTCCGCAAGCTCGCGCGCAAGTGGTGGCGGGTGGGGGCGCGGGAGATGGTGCGCTCCTTCAGCAAGGCCGTCTTCACCCGGGACCTCCAGCGCCTCGTGCCCGAGGTCCGGGAGCGCGACCTCGTCCCCGGCGGCGCCGGGGTGCGCGCCCAGGCGGTGGACCCGGAGGGGAACCTCCTCGACGACTTCGCCATCGTCCGCACCGAGGGGGCCATCCACGTCTGCAACGCCCCCTCCCCGGGCGCGACCGCCTCCCTCCTCATCGGCCGCGCCATCGCCGAGATGGCCGAGGAGGCCTGCCCGGCGCTGGCCGCGCGGGGGTGAATCCTTCCTTTCGTTCCAACGGAAAGCGGGAGCCGGGAGAGCGCGGGGCTATTTCGGCTTTTTCCCCTCCGGCGAGGGGGGCCTGTGCCCGGGCACCCCGAGGATGTTCCCCGAACCGCTGAGGATGCCCTCGCCGATCCCCTTCTCGCCCCCGGGGGGCGGGGTGTAGGCGGGGATGGCCTTCCCCCGGCCGGTGGTGATGCCGGTCTCGGTGATGCGGACGGGCTCGGGCTCCCGGCCCTGCGCCTTCCCGGCGGCGGGCAGGCCGCTGGCGAGCCACTCGTTCCACACCCGGAGGACCATCTCCAGCCAGGCCGCGTCCTCGCCCAGTCCCCGGGCGATCTCCGTCCAGGTGTGGCCGCGCCCGCGGGAGGCGAGGATGCCGATCCACACCTCCCGCCCGGCCTTCGGCGCCTTCCCGCCCGAGAGGGCCGCCCGCAGCTCCTGCGGGGAGGGCTCGGCGATCCCCCGGCGGGCGAGGCGCGTGCGAGAGAGGAGCAGGGCGAGGGCGATGTCGCTCCAGTCCAGGGGATGGGCCGGGGCCGCCACCCGGACGGGGGACTGCCCCTTGCCGCCGGCGGGAGGGGCCATCTCGACGGGCAGGCCCTTGCGCAAGAGGACGAGCGCCCCCTCCGCCTGCGGCCCCAGGAAGCGGGCGAACTCCCGGAGGAGCAGGGCGTGGACCTCGGCTTCCCCGCGCCGCTGGGCCAGCACGTCCATCCGGGCCGCCTCGACGGCGAGGGAGGGCCCGCCCTGGGCCCAGGCGGGAGCGCCCCAGGCGAGCCCGGCAAGCGCCCACGCCACGGGGACCCAACCAAGCCGCATGGAGCGCCCTCCTAAAGGTCCGCCAGCGCCTTCTCCGTCTGAAGGATGATCTCGGTGGAGGTGGCCCGGTCGCGGAAGATGTTGAGGAGGCCGTACTTGGCGACGGCGTTGATGCGGGTGGTCCGCGCGGCCAGGACCTCCAGCTCGATCTCGATCTTGCGGTCCAGGCCGGTGGCCACGAAGTAGTCCCGCCCGTCGCGCTTTGAGTCCTCTTCGAGCTTCATGCCCATGCGGGAGAGGGCCTTCAGGGCGGCGAGGCGGACGTTCTCCCGCGAGGCCGTGAAGGTGCGGTAGGCGATCCCGTCCAGGGTGTAGTTGATGGCCGTGCTGGCGGCGACGCCCGTGCTCACCCCGAGCAGGGCGACGGCCACGCCCTCGCAGCCGTAGAGCAGGAGCGCGGGAAGGAGAGCGGATAGGGCGGAGAGCCTGAGGCGGCGCATCTCGTCTCGCCTCCATGGAGGTGACCGCGAAAATCCGCTGCCAATTCTCCCAGTGTAGGCCAAAAAGCGCCCGCCGCCCACCGCGCCCCTTTCAGCGGGCCGCCGCGGCCGCGGCGGGGACCTCCCCGGCGAGGAGCTTCTGGACGAGCTCGGGGGTGAGGTTCCCCCCGCTGACGACGGCCACCGTCTTGCCCCCTCCCTTCACCTTGCCCGCGAGGCAGGCCGCCACCGAAACGGCCCCCGCCCCCTCGGCCAGGACCTTCCCCCGGAAGAGCAGCAGCCGGAAGGCCTCGGCGATCTCCTCCTCGGTGACGAGGACCACCTCGTCCACCCGGGCCTGGACGTGGGCGAAGGGGAAGTCGCCCGGCCGGGTGGCCGAGAGGCCGTCCGCCATGCTCTCCCAGCGGTCGAGGGTCACGGGGCGCCCGGCCTCGAGGGAGCGGTAGATCGCCGCGCCCCCCACGGGCTGCGCCCCCACCACCCGCACCCCGGGGTTGCGGAGCTTGACGGCGCTCGCCAGGCCGGAGATGAGCCCGCCCGAGCTGCAGGGGCACACCACGGTCTCCACGTCCGGCATGTCGTCGAGGATTTCCATCCCGATGCTCGAATGGCCGATGGGGGTGCGGCGGTCCTCCGAGGTATCCACCACGACCATCCCCCGCTCCTTCGCCACCTCGTGCATCTTGGGCTTGCGGGCCATGTAGTCGTTCTCGCTGAAGACGACCTCCCCGCCGTACCTCCGCACCGCCTCCACCTTGAAGGGGCTCGCCTTCTTCATGACCACCACCGCCACCTTCACCCCCAGCTCCCGGCCCGCGAGGGCGAACGCCTGGCCGAAGTTGCCCGAGGAGGTCATGACCACCCCCCGGGCCCGCTCCTCCGGGCTGAGGGAGCCCACGATGTGGAAGGCCGCCCGGGGCTTGTAGGCGCCCGTGATCTGGAGGTTCTCCAGCTTGAGGAAGAGCCGCTCCCGCCCCACCTCCGCCGGGCTGGGGGCGAAGGGCACGATGGGGGTCCAGCGCACGAGGGGGGAGATCTTCGCCCGGGCTTCCTCGATCTCTTTCAGGGTGATGAGCTCGGCCATGACGGCCTCCTCCGGTGGGGGGAGCGGAACTATCGGCGAAACCGAATCGCATGAGCAAGGCATGTCTGTAGGGGCGTTCAATTGAACGCCCCTACTCCTCTCCCCCTGGAGCGGGAGGGCAACCCTAAACCTTGCGCGCTACAGACCCCCCCTCAGACCTTGGGCCGGTAGCGGCTCTCCGGCGGGTCGGGCCTGGTCCAGGGCTCGATGAGCTTGCCCCCCCGGTAGGCCGCCCGCCAGGGGCCGTCGAGGGTCAAGACCACCACCGGCTTCTTCCGGCGGCTCATCAGCCGGCGGTAGTTGCGGCTCTGGCCCATGTAGAGCTCCTTCTCCTCCGGGAGCTTCTCGATCAGGCGCCCGAAGAAGCGGAGGAAGGAGCTGAGGAACCCGCGGGTGACGATCCGGTGGCGATCCACCAGGTAGCACTTGTCCTCCATCACCCGGTTGTACACGAGGCCGAGCAGGTTCCCCTTGGTGTCGAAGTAGGGCTCGTAGGGGAAGGTGCGGCAGGAGACCGAGCGGTTGTGCCGCTCGCAGTGCTGGACGCCACGGCACTCGATGAAGACGTTCTCCTTCTCGTCTATCTCGTCCACCATCTTGAGCTCGGACCCGGAGCGGGGGCGGAACTCGTGCCACAGGCGGGTCCGCTTCTGGAGGAACGCCCACTCCGGCCGGTAGGCGATGGGCACCACCCAGCCCGTGTCGCAGCAGAAGGGGACCCCGCCGTTGAAGGGGGAGCACTTCTTGCCGCAGTCGAAGCGCGCGGGCGCGCTCTCCAAGTCCTTGTAGAGGGAGGCGAAATCCTCAGGCTTGAGCACGCGTCTTCTCCGCGGAGTCCCGGGCGGCCCTCATGAGGGCGGAGGCCGGGCCCCAGGCCCGGGAAGCCGGGAGCGGCGCCGGGACGGCCCGGCCCCCCGCCGGGTGGCCTCACCGGGAACTTCCTCGAACGTAGAAAATATCTCGCCCGGGAAGAGGGGCCCAGCCGCCCCTCCCGGCCGGTCAGCGCATTCAGCGTTCCGCGGGGGGCTCGGCGAGGGAGAGCGCCCTCGCCACGGCCGACGCGCACTGGAGCACGGCCAGGGAGCAGAACTCGATCTCCCGGCCCTCCAGCTCGCGGGGCTGATCGAAGAGGAAGGAGAGGAGGCCGAAGACGCGACCCCGGATCCGGATCGGGAAGACGGCGGCGGCCTTGGCCCCCTCGGCCCGGAAGGCCTCGGGGGCGTCCTGCCATCCCTCCAGCGAGGTCACCTCGACGATGTCCTTCTCCCGGATGCAGATCCACTCCGGGAGGTCGGCCACCCCCATGCCCACCGCGGCGCGGTAGCCCTCCCCGAGGCGCGAGCTGGCAACCTCGAGGACCTGGTTCAGCGAGTCGTCGTAGAGGGCCGCGAAGTGGCGGTCCGCGCGGATGAAGCGGGCCGTCTCCAGGGCGGCGAGCGCGACCACGTCGCGGAAGTGGTCTCCCCGGGCCACGGCCTCGCTCATCCGGTTCAGCCCGAAGAGGGCCGAGGAAGCGACGCCCTCCGCGCCGGCAGATGTCCTGGCCGGCGCATCGAGCTCCTCCCCGGACGGCTCCCCCGGCGGCCCGGCGGCGGGCGCGCGCCGGCTTTCCGCGAAGCCGAACACCCCGACCAGGACGATCCAGCCCGCGATGAGGGACCCCATGAGCCACCGCTCGGCCGAGGCCTGGCCGCCCCCGGCCTCGCGGCGATCCGCCACCCGGACCAGGAGGAACTCCCGCACCCCGCCGGGGAAGCGGGCCTGGACCATCCACCGGTCCCCCTCGCTGACGGTGTTGAAGGCCGCGGGGTCGCAGCAGGCCAGGATATCCAGCGCGGAGGCCAAGCCCCGGTCGAAGGGGCGCCCCACCTCCTGGTGGAGGAACCTCGCGCCCTGGCGGGCGAAGATCACGGACTGCTCCTGCCCGGCCAGGAGAAACACCGAGTCGCGCGCGCCGAGCTCGCCGGGCTCGACGGGGAGCAGGGACTCCGCCGGGAGGATGACCCCCCAGAACCCCTTGGTGGAGGGGGAGGCGCCCACGAAGTAAACGACGGGGACGCCGCTCAGGGCGCCCGCCTCCAGGTGGAAGCGGGCCTCCGGGGGCTTCTTCTGCGCCTCGGCCCCGTGCAGGGCCTCGGCCCCGCGGATCCAGGCCGCCTTCTCCGCCTCGCCGGCGGGCGGGACGCTCCCCTTCCGGCGGGAAGCGAGGATCGCCCCCCGCTCGTCCAGCACCACCGCGGCCAGGTAGCCCTCCGCCGACTCCTCCCGGAGGGCGAAGGTCAGGGCCCGGGCCGCGGTGCGCGCGCTCGGGGGAGTGGCCGCGATGAGGAGCTCCGACCCCTCGACCCGCACCCGGACGGCGCCGAGGCGGGAGAGGACCCGGTCCTGGAAGATCTGGACGAGCCGCCGGTCGCGCTCCTGGAAGCGCGCCCGCTGGGCCTCCTGGAGGGTCTGGCGGACGAAGAAGTAGAGGGCCACGGCGGCGGCGGCCGCGATCAGGGAGAAGACAATCAGGGGCAGGCGGGAAACCTTGCGATCCTCATCCATGCTTTAGCGGCCGGACACCCGCCGGGCGAGAGGGACCAACCCGTACCGGATGGCCCACTCTAACCTCGATGGGGAGAGGGGGGCAACCCGCCGGCGGAAGGCCCTCCGCGGCGCGGATCGCTCAGACCGCGGAGGCCGGCTTGGCGGAGATGCCGTAGAGCTTCTCGGAGAAATGGCAGGCCGCGAAGTGCCCCGAGAGGATCTCCCGCATGGGAGGCTCCTCCTTCACGCATAGGTCCTCCTTGTAGGGGCACCGGGTGTGGAAGCGGCAGCCGGAGGGGGGATTGACCGGGCTGGGCACATCCCCCCGGAGGATGACGCGCTTCTTCTTGACCTTGGGATCGGGCACTGGGACCGCCGAGAGCAGCGCCTCGGTGTAGGGGTGCTTGGGGGACATGACCAGGTCGTCGGCGGCGGCCATCTCGACGATCTTGCCCAGGTACATGACGGCGATGCGGTCGCTGATGTGCTGGACCACGGCCAGGTCGTGGGCGACGAGGACGTAGGCGATGCCGAACTCCTTCTGGAGGTCCTCCAGCAGGTTGATCACCTGGGCCTGGATGGAGACGTCCAGGGCGCTCACCGGCTCGTCGGCGATGATGAGGTCGGGGTTGAGCGCGAGCGCCCGGGCGATGCCGATGCGCTGGCGCTGGCCGCCCGAGAACTCGTGGGGGTAGCGCCGCATGTGCTCGGGCCGCAGGCCCACCCGGTGGAGCAGCTGGGCCACGCGCTCCTCGCGCGCCTTGCCGGAGGCGATGTGGTGGATGGCGAGCGGCTCGCCCACGATGTTCCCCACCGTCATGCGGGGGTTCAGGGAGGCGTAGGGGTCCTGGAAGATGATCTGCATCTTCCGGCGCAGCTTCCGCATGGACTCCCGGTCGAGGCCGATCACGTCCTGGCCCTGGAAGCGGACCTCGCCGGAGGTGGGCTCGATGAGCCGGAGCACGGAGCGGCCCGTGGTGGACTTGCCGCAGCCGCTCTCGCCCACCAGGCCCAGGGTCTCGCCCTTGGAGACGCTGAAGCTCACGCCGTCCACCGCGCGGACGTAGCCCCGCACCTGGGAGAAGACCCCTCCCCGCACAGGGAAGTGCTTGACCAGATCCTTGACCTCCAAAAGCGCTTCGGCCATTCGGGCACACCTTAAGAGAAAAAAATCGCGACGGATCAGAAAAAACCTTGAGCACCCGTATGTACCAGACGGAGGCGGGGCGGGCAAGCCTGAAAATCAAGACTTTTGCGTCTTCCCCCGCCGCCGGGCAATTTTTTCTTCCCCGGGCGTCCCGCCCTGCGGGATAAGGGACGGAGGAATTTATGTAAAATAAGCAAAATCAACGTGTTTTGTGAATCTACCGCCTCCGGCACACTCCTTGCTTAAGAGCCGGGTGGCCGCGCGGGCAGGGGACGGGATTTTCCCCTTTGAGGCCGCCCGCGGACCGGATATGATTTCCCGTCGCCCGGGGGAAGACATTCCCCCTCCGGGAGGGAGGCAGCGGACATGACGGACATCACGCCCATCCAGCCCTCCGGCGCCCCTGGCAGGCCCGAGGGCGCCCACGGACCGGGCCCGGCCGGCAAGACGCCGGGAGACTCCTTCGCCAAGCTCCTGGAGGAGGCGGCGCGGGCCGACCGGACCGGCGCCGCGGGGGCCCTCTCCCCCGGCCAGGGCGTTCCGGTCTCGCCCACCCCCTACATCGGACCCATCCAGCCCGGCCCGGCCATCCAGGCCGCGGTGCTGGACCTGAGCCACCGCTTCCTCGCCCTGGCGGAGAAGTTCCAGACCCAGCTGGCCGACCCCAAGGCCTCCCTGCGGGACATCGCCCCCCTGGTCAAAGACCTCGAAGCCCACCGGGACGAGCTGACCGGGCGCATCGCCGCCCTCCCGGCCGGGGATCCTGGCCGCGGCCTCCTCGAGGAGATGGCCTCGCTCGTCTCGACCGAGTCGGTCAAGTTCCACCGGGGGGACTACGTCTAGCCCCCGCCCAGCCGGCAGCCCGGGGAGCGGCGCGCGGGCGCCGCTCTTTTTTTGGTAGTGTCCTAATTTCATTTTTTGGTAGTCAGATTGTACAATATACCTTCTATCACCAGGAGAATTCCGAGAAAGATTCCAAGTCGCTCATACCACAGGTAATTTTTCGCTGCGATTTCAACAAAGAACAATACTCCAACCACGATGGCGCCTGTTTTCCACCAATAATCAAACATTTCATTTCCTCTCCATAAAGAAAATCTCCTCCATCCCCCAAACCCGGTCAGTAAGACCCGCCTCCATCCCTGGCGTCACCCGCAGGGTCCGGTGAACCCGCCCGAAATTGTACCATGCGAAATGAAGCGCCAGGGCCGCCTTGAGGTTCTCCAGCTTTTTTGAGAAGGCGTTGGTTAGCCGGGTCAGGCGGCGCATCTGCATCCGCATCGTGAGGTTTTGCCGTTCAATGTAGCTTGTGCTGATCCGGGTCGGGTCCGGGTCTCCGATTAGGGAAATGGGCCGAAGGTCCACAATCTCACTCGGGATGTAGCCTTCCCGCTTCGGGCCTCCGTTGGAGTGGTAAATCTTGTCTAGCATCGCGTAATGAACGTCCAGGCCGAAGGCCGCTTCCACGGCATCCTCATAGGCCCGGAAGCCATCGGTTGTAAGCTGGACCTTGTTGCGGAGGCGGGAGGCCAAGTCCTCCATGAACTGGTGGGCGGTCTCGGAATCCCGCTTTCCGACCATGTGCGAGATAACGAGTTTTGAGTGAGATTCCATCCCCACGAAGATATACTGTGAACCGACCTCCGGGCCATCTTCGGGGGTGAGGCGCCTGTCCTTTTTGCAGACGTAGCACCAAACCTCATCGCATTCGACATCGTGCGCCCGGACGTTGCGGACCTTCTCATCCAAGAGGGCTTCGCACCGCTCCCCCGCCGACCGGAGAAGGCGGCAAATCGTGTCCCGATGGGTGCCAGTCATGCGCTCCAAAGAGCGGATGCTGTTACCCTCTACCAGCCCTTGAAGGATCTGAATCTTGCGGGTGTCATGCAGGACGTTCATTTCCGGCTCCCCAAGTGATTCGGGGATGCCCGGAACGATGCGCTTGACCAATTTTCAAAGTAAATTTAGATTGGTCATTGGGTGTGCACATTGTTCGGGCTTACCCCCGAGCGGCGTTCACCAAGGGCTTCGCGGGTGTTCCCGCACCTGCGAAGCCCGTTACTCGTAAGGCGGGGAGAGAGGGATTCGAACCCCCGAAGCCCGGAATGGCTTAACCAGGTCTAACCCTGGTCCCGATAAACCGCTCCGGCATCTCCCCGGAAAGAAGCCTCATTGAGAACCCTGGCTCAGTGGGGCTTTTTTCTCCCCACAAAGTAAATATCACATATTTGTGATATTCTGTCAATATGATTCTATTGCGCCCATCACAAAAAAGTGATAAATTATGTATCGGGTCTATGTTTTTGTGGATTCAAAGGGCAGAAATGTCATCTTCGAATGGGCGAAAAAGCAGAAAATTCAAAAAAGGGATTTAATTCGAATTGATCAGCGCGTAGACAGGCTTTCTCAGGCAGGGACAGAGTTGGTGCCTCAGCTAATTGAGCCTTCTTCTGGGCCAAAAAGGGAAAAGCATATCTTCGAGCTTCCTGTCGGCAATGACGTTGCAATCCGGATAATGCTTTGCCGCGGCCCGTTTGATATGGAAAGCGAGTTTACGCTCTTGCTGGGTGCGGTAGAGCGAGATCGAAGATACGTTCCTGCGGATGCACCAGAGAGGGCTGAGCGGAACCGCCAGATTCTAATTGGTAAGGGTGTGTTTAGGAGAAAGAATTATGCCCGCCTTATTTGATCAACTCAAGGTTTCATTTAAGGACAAGGAATATCGACACGTATATGTTGAAGATTTTTCAAATAACTACATTGCTACCCAGATCAAGGTCCTGAGAGAGCAACGTGATTGGAAGCAAAGTGATTTGGCCGAAAGGGCTGGAATGAAACAATCGGCCATTTCACGCCTTGAGGATGTGAACTATTCCTCCTGGAACATAAAGACGCTGAAGCGATTGGCTGAAGCGTTTGATCTAACCTTGAGGGTTTCATTTGAGGGCTTTGGTTCTAGCCTAGATGACATTCTCGAATTCAGCAAGGATTCGTTGGAAAGACTTTCTTTCAAGGACGACCCCGTTTTTAAAGCAACGGGAGAGATTGCCTTACCCAATGAAATCCAAGATTCGTTTTCTCCAAAGAATTCGCAGGAGAAGATTGGCGACACAATGAAAAAACTTCCCCTGGAACAGGGGCAGAAACAATATGAGGAGCAGGGAAGGAGAATTATGGCCGAATTTGCATCGAGAGAATATCGGAAACCTGGCACTCCTGCTTGGCGCTCTCCAAACCTCAGCGCAATGACAAATACCACGGGTTTGCAATGAGACTGATATCGGTAGCTCAAGCGAGAAGCCTGTGGTTATTTTCTACAAACGATCTGAATCCGAAGGGTCGAAATCTTACCAAGGAATTATTGCCAGGATTAATAGCTCGGTATAATTTCCTGACCTTTCCCAAGAAGCCCGAAGAACTCAACATGCAGACCGGAATCAAATTTGAGGATGGTTCCTTTGGTGTTTCGCCCGACGCGAAAATTACTGTTCACTTCAACGCATATACTGTTGGTCTCTTGGCCATCACAAGATCCTCAACCGAGGAAACGGATATTTTTTTAGAGGATCTGCTTGGATGGCTGGCTGATGATTTTAATTTGGTCCCTTACCGAAAACTAAATATTCGACGAATGTACACGAGTGAGGTTTATGTTGAGTCCAAGGAGCCGTTGACAGGATTAAATCCAAGATTATCAGATTTTGCGCAGAAAATATCCCAATCTACTGGAGAATATACTAATAAGGCGTTCCAGTTTTCGGGGATTTCATTTACTGGCGACCCATCTGCACCAGGGCAAAAGCAGAACTTCATCTTAGAAAGAGATATAGCCGCGCCTTTTTCCGAAAATCGCTATTTCTCGTCCGCTCCTTTACACACTTCAGAGCATTTGAGTTTGCTCGATGAGCTTGAAACGATTTTGGCGTGACAACCCTTTTCCCTTTCTGTAATCAGCCTGAAGGGTGGGAAAACCGGGGATCTATACGGGAATACGTATTCAGGTCAATTCTTGACTCAGACCAGCCAAATCCAAATTAGGACACTACCCTTTTTTTCGCGGCGTTGATCATCCGGCGCGCTTTTGCTAGGTTTCCCCCTTCGGAACGGTTCCCATCGCAGGAGAGGGGAAATGGCTGACGAGGAAAAGACGCAAGCGGCGCCCGCCGCGGACGAAGGCCCCAAGCTGACGGCCCGCGAAATCGACAAGATGAACGTCCCCAAGCTCAAGGAGGCGGCCCTCGCCTACAAGGGCCGCATCTCGGGCGTCCACGGCATGGACAAGGCCCAGCTCGCCCGCGCCCTGAAGGAGATCAACGGCATCCCCCTCCAGGAGCCCAAGCGGGCCTCCAAGATCGACCGGACCGCCGTCAAGCAGAAGATCAAGAACCTGAAGAAAGCGCGCGCCCAGCACGTCGAGTCCAAGAACGGCCTCCAGCTCGGCCGGGTGCGCAAGCGGATCAAGGCCCTCAAGCGCAGGCTCGTGCGCTCGGCCTAGGCGCAAGGCCGGGGCCTTCCGGCCCGCTCCTGGGGGAGCGCGCTCCCCGGCCCGGGAATATGCCGCCCGGGAGCCGGGTTGGAAGGGATGAAGCGCCGTCCCCCGCGCCGGAGGCCCCCATGCCCTCTTCCCTCCTCTCCATCTCCCGGGAGCGCGGCGGCTTCGCCCGCCGGGCGAGGGAGGACGCCCCCCGCCTCGACCGCCTCGCCCTGGCCACCCTCCAGGTGAACGTCGGCAAGCTCTGCAACCAGACCTGCGCCCACTGCCACGTCGGCGCCGGGCCCCACCGCCGGGAGATCATGACCGCCGGGACGGCCGAGCGCGTCCTCGCCTGGCTGGCCGCGACCTCCATCCCCGCCGTGGACATCACGGGCGGCGCCCCCGAGCTCTGCCCCAGCTTCCGCCGCCTCGCGGCCGCCTGCCGCGGGATGGGCCGCCGCGTCATGGTGCGCCACAACCTGACGGTGATGTTCGAGCCGGGCCAGGAGGACCTGCCCGCGTTCTTCCGGGCCCAGGGGGTGGAGCTCGTCTGCTCCCTCCCCTGCTACCTGGAGGAGAACGTGGACGCCCAGCGCGGGCGGGGGGTGTTCGAGAAGTCCATCGAGGCGCTCAGGCGGCTCAACGCCGCGGGCTACGGCCCCCCCGGGGGGCTCCCCCTCCAGCTCGTCTACAACCCCGTGGGGGAGCACCTCCCGCCCCCCCAGGAGGCCCTGGAGGCGGACTACCGCCGCGAGCTGGGCGCGCGCTACGGCATCCGCTTCCACTCCCTCTTCACCCTCGCCAACATGCCCATCACCCGCTTCGCCAGCCACCTGAAGCGCACCGGCCGGGCGGAGAGCTACATGGAGCTCCTGCGCGGGGCCTACAACCCCGCCACCCTCCCCGGCCTCATGTGCCGCCACCTCATCAGCGTGGGCTGGGAGGGCACCCTCTACGACTGCGACTTCAACCAGATGCTCGGCATGGCCCTCG
>Ga0156328_1224_pt1 | contig 15478 bp, 13 predicted proteins | sample RifCSPlowO2_12_FD_107976 | JGI IMG/M metagenome (GOLD analysis project Ga0156328, IMG submission 107976) | Candidatus Tectomicrobia bacterium RIFCSPLOWO2_12_FULL_69_37 | reverse complement strand
ACGTCCGGCTCAAGGAAACCGACGGCGAGGAGGGCGTCTGGCTCGAGCGCCCCGCGGACGCCAAGGACTGACCGGGTCATCCCAGGAAAGGACGCACGCATGCTCAAGGAGGTCCACCACATCGGCATCGCCGCGGCGGACATGGAGGCCGCCCTCCGCCTCTACACCGAGGGCGCGGGCGCCAGGCTCGTCGAGCGCGAGCCCTCCACGGACGGCACCATGGACATCGCCATGCTCTGGCTGGGGAACGCCTTCATCGAGGTTCTCGCGCCCAAGCAGGGCGAGTCCGCCATCAAGAAATTCATCGAGAAGCGCGGCGAGGGCCTGCACCACGTCGCCTACGAGGTCGCGGACATCGAAGCGGAGTTGAAACGCCTCAAGGCCGCCGGCTACGAGCTCATCGACGAGAAGCCCCGCCCCGGCGCCATGCGCTCCACCATCGCCTTCCTCAAGCCCAAGAGCACCGGCGGCGTGCTGTGGGAACTGGTCGTGCCACCAAAGGATGAGAGGAAGGGGTAGGGACTCTTGGAAGTAATGATGGGCCTAATAGATGAACTCAAGAAATTCCTTGCTGAAATTGTCCAAGGCCTTGGACTGATCTCGACAGAGTTCGTGAAATTAATGAGAGCATTCATCGATTTCGTGTTCGTGCTGTTTGGCGTTCCTCTTTATATTTTCGGAAAAGGGTTCTCGTTATTTTTCTGGTTGATAATGATAGTTACACTTAGCATATCTGTCATATTGATAATTTACTTGTTCACAACGACGATTCTCGTAATTCCCATGCACATTGCAAAATACTTAAAGGGAAAACTCCGTATCGCAGTCGTAGCTGAGCAATCCAATATTTCAAAAGAGCCTCCTGATTCTTCATCCTCCCCCTCCGGCTCATCTCAAACTCCGAATAGTAACATCTAGACCCTACACATCCTTCCCCTTCTTCGCCTTCCAGGGGTACCGCGGGCTGGTCTTCTCGGCGTAGTCGAGGGGCTCGCTGGGCATCTCGAGGACGCGGACGATGTGGTCCCCGCGCCCGCCCGAGCCCTCGGCCAGGCGGTCGATGCCGCAGCCGTGCAGGCGGAAGACGCTCCCCGGCCGCGTCCCGGGGGGGATCTCGATGCGCATGGCGCCCTTCACCGTGGGGACGCGCACCGGGCCGCCCTCATCGAGCCGGAAGCGGGGGAGGCTCACCTCGCCGTAGACGTCCAGCCCCTGGCGCCTGAGCGCGGGGTGGCCCCCGCAGGAGAGCAGCACGATGAGGTCCCCGGCCGCGCCCCCGCCGCGCCCGGCGTCCCCCTCCCCCTCGATGCGCAGGCTGTCGCCCTCGTCCACCCCCGAGGGGATGCGCACGTTCACCACGGCGCGCTCGATAGCCTCTCCCTTCCCGCCGCAGGCCGCGCAGCCTTCTCTCCGCCCTTCGGCGCCCCCGCAGGCCGGGCAGGGCCGCCGCCGGGTGAAGCGCACCGGGAACTCCCCCCCGCGCGCCGCCTGGAGGAAGTCCAGGCGCAGGCGGAACTGGAGGTCCCGCCCCCGCGACGGCATGGCCTGGGGAGGGGGCGGGACGGCGGGGGCCGCCCCGGCTCGGCTGAGCTCGCCGAAGCCCGTCCCCACGGTGAGGAGGAGGCAGTAGGCCTCGCTCAGCTCCCGGAAGCGGCGCTCGGCGTCGGGGCGGCCCGGGTGGAGGTCGGGGTGGCACAGGAGGGCCAGGCGGCGGAAGGCGTGGCGCACCTCGGCTTTCCCGGCGCCTGCCAACAGGCCCAGGAGGGCGAGCGCTTTTTGCCGCGCCGCGGCGTCCGGATCCGGCGAAACGGGCAAGAAACTCCCTCCCCTCAGGCCGGGATGGCGGAAAAACCCCCGTCTTCCAGGGATATCGTGCAGGTTTTGTGCCGCGGGGGGAAGGGGGGCCTGAGCGGACCCGCACACCTTCTCCCTCTCCCTCTGGGAGAGGGGGCGAACCGGCGGACCCGCCAATCGGCCCGGCATCCGTAGGGGCGGGCCTTGCGCCCGCCCTGTTTTTTCCCGAGGAAGAGCGGGCGGCCACAAGGGCCGCCCCTACACACCCATTCTGATCAGGGGAGAAGAGCCCCTCAGGCCGCCTGCCAGACGATGACGGCCATCCCGATGAAGAGGAGGACCGCCCCCCAGGTCTTGTTCCAGGTGACCTTCTCCTCCTCCCGCAGCCAGAGGCGGGCGAAGAGGAGGGAGAAGAGCGGGGCCGAGTAGCCCAGGGGCACCACGAGCCAGACCTCGCCGAAGCGGAAGGAGGTGAAGAAGAGGAGGAATCCCGTGGTGTTCACCACGCCTATCAGGATGAAGCGCAGGAGCCCCCCCCGGTCGATGCGGAAGCGCTCCTCGGGGGGCAGGAGGCGCGCCGAGAAGAGGACGAGGGGGAGCGAGCTGAGGGTGGCGAGGAGGGCCCCGATGATGGGGTCGGGCGTCAGGAGAAGGGCGTGCCGCCGGGTGGCGGAGGCGAAGGCCAGGGCGACGGCGTGGCCGATGGGGAGGAGCAGGTGGACGCGCCGCCAGTCGGCGTCCCCGACGGGCTTCACGGAGAGCAGGGCGGAGCCCGCCACCACGAAGGCGGTGGCCGCCCAGATGGCGGGGCCGGGGCGCTCCCCCAGCCAGGCCACGGCCACCAGGGTCGAGCAGAAGGGGGTGAGGGTGATGAGGGGCATGGTGCGCCCCACCCCGATGTAGCGGAAGCCCTGGTAGAGGAGGAGCCGCGCGACGCCCGGGGCGAGGAGGCCCCCGAAGAGGAACCACCCCGCCGCCTCCCAGGTGAGCTTCCCCCAGGAGGAGACGGCGAGCGAGAGCCCGCCCAGCATGGGGACGCCCACCACCAGGCCGACCACCACCCCGGCGTAGGCCGTGCCGACCGACAGGGCCTTGCGGGCGAGGATGCTGAAGGAGGCGAAGACGACAGCCGAGGTGAGGGAGAAGAAGACGGCGAGGAAGGGGTCCAAGGGGCCTCTCTTTCCGATGCGTCATCTGCCCTGACGAATGTAGGGGCGTTCCATGGAACGCCCCTACATATGTTTGGCGCCAGGCCGCCCTAGAAATACGGCTGGCCGGGGAATCCCGTCCGCCTCACGGAACCGGCCCCTCCCCCTCTCCCTCCGGGAGAGGGGGGATGATGCCAGAAAAACGATTCCCAGCCGGACATTTGCGCGGCGAGCCGGCCCGCTGAAGCTCGAATTAGAAATACGCCTGGCCGGGGCGGACGGGGGGCGTCCACTCGCAGTCGCCGAAGGGCCCGTCCCCGCCCTCCTTCACGTAGGCGACGCGGCGCGGGTTCGCCTTCCCCTGCACGAGGACGCGGTGGAGCCAGTCCAGGATCGGCTGGTGGTGGTCCGTCCCCCCGAGGTTCTTGAGGCTCACCAGCGGGTGGAACTGGTTCTCGATCACCCACATCTCCTTGGGGCAGGTCAGGTCCTCGAACACCTCGATGGCGTCCTCGAGGGGGCACAGGGGGTCGAACTCCCCCGTCGCCAGGAGGGTCGGGCACCGGACCTTGTCCATGTAGCCCTTGACCGTCATCTGGCGGGCGATCTTGTCGAACTCCTCCTCGTCGCTCATCCCCGCCATGTACATGAACACCTGCTTGAAGCGGGGGGAGGAGACGGTGAAGATGGTGTTGTTCGGGTTGAAGCAGGCCACCGCGCTCGCCACCGCCGCCATGCGGTGGTCGTAGCTGGCGAGCCGGAGCGACCAGTAGCTCCCCATGCTGATGCCGTAGATGCCGATCCGGGAGGCGTCCACCTCGGGGCGCTTCATCAGGTAGTCGATCACGGCCGCGCCGGCGCGCTCGTAGTTGTCCCCCACGGCGCGGATCTTGCGGATGTTCGAGGCGCCCTGGCCGGGGCCGTCCATGGAGATGACGTGGAAGCCCCGCTCGCCGGCCACGTTGCGGTGCGCCGCGGGGAAGGACTCCTTCGTCTGGTCCATCCCCGGCACATAGAGGATGCAGGGGGCCTTGCGGCGGTCCGGGAGGAGGTGGAGGAGGCAGGAGATCGCCTTCCCGCCGTCGAAGGGCACTTCCACCCGCTCGATGGGGTAGGCGGCCGTCTCGGAGCGGCGGTCCACCATCTCGTCGAGCTTGTTGCAGAGGTAGATCTTCACCGGGTTGTCGTCGTAGAAGATCGGGTGCTGGGCCATGCGGTAGGCCTCGACGGCGTGGTCGTAGTGCTCGGTCGCCGTGGCCTTGAAGCCCTCGCGCTGGGCGCGCTTGGCGAGCGCCTCGTGGTGCTCGGCCGCCTGGCGCCACATCTTGGGCAGCATCTGGTAGTTGTGCGCGGTCTTGCCCTTGGGCACCTCCATGAAGTCGCCGCGCTCGAAGTTCTGCACCCGCCCGCGCGTGTGAAGCGCCAGGTCGAGCATCCACTGCTGGTTGTCGCGCTGGGTACGAAGCTTGCGGATCATGGCTCCCTCCGGGAAAAAAGACTGCATGCGTTACAAGTCAGAACGCCTGCTGATCTGGGGATGTTCTTTTTCAGCGCTTATCAGCCTTCCTCACGCCACAAATCACGCACGTACCAACTCCGCGCGCGAAATTACCATGCTCGCCCTCACAGAACCCGCGTTCACATGTATGGCAATAGCGCGCTGTCTCGCGCTTTCGGCGAAATACCTCCTCACAAATCCAGCAGTTCACCCACTCTCCCTTTTCAACGGCTTGTTTCGGAGTCTGGACCTTAGCCATCGTTGCTCCCTCCTCCTCATTAATCACCGTCCCCGAGCTTAATGAGTGATAATGAAGTTCATCTTTAGGGTGGTCAATCGAAAGACCTCAAATTGGACCACCCAGGCTAGAACACCACCCCCGCCGCCCGCCACCCGGCGATCTCCCCAGGCGTGAACCCCGCCTCTTGAAGAACCTCGCCGGTATGCTCCCCCAGGCGGGGGGGCGGGAGGGCCGAGCCCCCCGGCAGGCCCTCCAGCGTGAAGGAGGGCCCCATGACGCGCAGCGGGCCGTAGCCGGGATGCCGGACCTCCCTCAGCATCCCCATCGCCCGGAGCTGCTCCTCCCCGAAGAGCTCCCAGGGCCAGCGCACCTTGGCGCAGGGCACCCCGGCCCCCTCGAAGCGCTCCACCCAGGCGTCGGAGGGGGCGCCGCGCAGGATTTCCTGTATTTGGGGGACGAGCTCCCCCCGCCCGGCGTGGCGGCCCCGGAAGGTCTGGAAGCGCGCGTCCTCCCCGAGGCGCTCCAGGCCCAGGACGGCGAGGGCCCGCTCCCAGAAGCCGTCCACGTCCAGGTAGAGGTAGACGTGGCCGTCCGCCGTCTCGTAGATGCGGGCGAGGCGGTCCCCCAGCAGGTCGCGCACGTTCTCGCGCGGCTCGCGGTCCGGCGCCCAGACGAGGCGGCCCTGCTGGAGAGCGGCGGCCGAGCCCAGGAGGGAGGCCTCGACCCGCCTCCCCTCTCCCGTCCGCTCGCGCTCCAGGAGGGCGAGGGCGATGGCGTTCGCGGCGAGGGCGCCGGTGAAGTAGTCGAGGAAGTGGCCCTGGACGAGCTGGGGCGGGCCCCCGCCCCCCTGCTCGGCGGGGATGCCCGCGAAGGTCTGGACGATGGGGTCGATGCCCCGCCGGCCGCTCAGGGGGCCGGCCTGGCCGTAGGCCGAGATGGAGGCGTAGACGAGCCGGGGGTTCAGGGCGCGCACCTCCTCCGCCCCGAGGCCGAGCCTGGCGGCGACGCCCGGCCGGAAGCCCTCGGCGAGCACGTCCGCCCGGGCGGCCAGGGCGCGGGCGGCCCGCCTGCCCTCCTCCCGGGAGAGGTCCACGCCGATGCTGCGCTTGCCCCGGTTCAGGCCCAGGAAGAGGCGGCTCTCCCCCTCGAAGGAGGAGGGGAAGCGGCGGATGGCGTCCCCGCCCGGGGGTTCGAGCTTGACGACCTCCGCCCCCTGGTCCGCCAGCAGCAGAGTGCAGAAAGGCCCCGCCACGTAGTGGGTGAGGTCGAGCACCCGGATGCCGTCCAGAGCGCCCATCGGGACCCCTCCGCTCCGGCCGGTGGCTCAGGCGCGGCCGCGGACCTTGGCGATCTTCCCGGCCAGCTTCTCGTTCGAGCGCTCGCGCGGGACGGCGAAGCGCTCGTGCCGCCCCTCGGCCACCTTCTCCTCCTCGTCGAAGATCTCCGCCTCGAAGACGAAGCGGCGGCGGTCGCGCTCGACGAGCCGGGCGCGGGCCTCGAGCCGCATCCCCGTGGGGGTGCCCGCCAGGTGCTTGAGGTGGACGACGGTGCCCACGCTGGTGAAGTCCGGGGCGAGGTAGGGCTCGATGGCGCCGAAGCAGGCCAGCTCCATGAAGCGGACGAGGTCCGGGGTGGAGACCACCTCGGCGTTCGTCCCCCGCAGGTGGGGGGGCACGTGCTCCTCGGCCACGGTGACGGTGTAGGCGCCCTCGGCGCCCCCGGGGATGTCCTCGATGCCCATCCGATCAGACCTTGAGGACGATCTTGCCGAGCACCTTGCCCGTCATGAGGACCTTGTGGGACTCGGCCGCCTCGGCGAGCGGCATCACCCGGCCGACGCAGGCCTTCACCTTGCCCTCGCGCAGCAGGAGGCCCACCTGGCGGATCATGTCGGGGAAGACGCTCTCCGCGTTGAAGAGGCTCATGCCCCGCACGTCGATGTCCTTGGAGTAGAAGGGGGGGTAGGTGATCGTCCCCGTGGGGCTCTTGCCGGTGCCCGAGCCGAGGACGACCATCCGCCCGGCGCGGCGCAGGGCCTGGCAGTCCTTGTCGAAGTTCTCGGAGGCCACCATCTCGAGCACGGCGTCCACCCCTCGGCCGCCCGTCTCGCTCAGGCAGCGGGCGGCGAAGTCCTCCTCGCGGTAGTTGATCGCGACGTCCGCGCCCAGCTTCTTGCAGAAGTCGAGCTTCTCCCTGGAGCTGCCCGTCGAGATGACGCGGCAGCCGCTCGCCTTGGCGATCTGGATGGCCATGCCGCCCACCCCTCCCGCGCCCGCGTGGATGAGCACGGTCTCCCCGGTGCGGATGGCCGCCTTGTAGATGAGCCCGTAGTAGGCGGTGTAGAGCACGATGGGGAAGGAGGCTCCCTCCTCGAAGCCCATGCCCGGGGGAAGCTGGGCCGTGCGGGTGGGGCTCATGAGGGCCATCTCGGCGTAGCTGCCGCTCGTGGCCGAGCCGAAGACGCGGTCGCCCGCCTTGAACCCCTCGAGGCCCGCCCCCACCGCCTCCACCTCGCCCGCCGCGTCCCCTCCGGGCGTCCAGGGGAGCTTGAGCGACTTGGCCAGGGGATGGTTCCCCGAGCGGAAGGTGGTGTCCACGGGGTTCACCCCCGCCGCCTTCACCCGGATGAGCAGCTGCCCGGGGCCCGCCGAGGGCTCCTTGGCGTCTTCGAGCTTCATGACCTCCGGACCGCCGAACGCGCGCACCTGGATCGCTTTCATCGCTCCTCCCGCCGTTGAAGAACCCGCCTGGGCATCTGGATTCCCGCTTGGAATGACCCTCTCGCGGATTGCACGTGAGAAACCGTATCTATCACAACCCGCCCCCGGCATGCACTCCGCGGGGGGCGGGCCGCCGCGTCCGCCGATCGGGAAAGGGTTTCTTGACATTCCGTTCCGCGCGTCTGATAATGCACCACAATATCAGTGAGTATCACGTTGTTTTTTTGCGCCTTGCCGCCGCGGACGCTTGCCGCCGGGGGGGGCCGGGCGGGTCACCTGGTTCGGCCCCGCCTTACTTGGGAATCAGCGCATTGCCGCTGCACGTGGACCGCACAAATGATAGGAGGAACCTTCGATGAGAATGGCACGCCTTTCCTTCCTCGCCGCGCTCGCCGCAGCGGCCCTCGCCGCAGCCCCCGCCACGGCCGCCGAGCGCTACCGCTTCGGCAGCGGCCCCGCGGGCGGCGCTTGGAACCCCGCCATCGGGGCCGGCACCCAGCTCCTCAACCAGAAGCTGAGCGGCAAGTACCACTTCCTGCACTCGCCATCGGCGGGCTCGGTGGCCAACGTCCGCCGGGTAGCCCTGGGAGAGTTCGAGACCACATGGGCCCACGTCGTCCAGGTGTACCAGCAGTGGTTCGGGACGCAAGCCTTCACGAAGGACGGGGTGAAGCGCACTTTCCGGGTGGTCGCCAACGTCCGCCAGCAGACCCAGATCATCGCCGTCCTGGCCGACAGCCCCATCAAGTCCTACGCCGACATGGCCGGGAAGAAGGTGAACCTGCTCTCGCGCGGCTCGGGCAGCAGCGTCAACTGCGTGAACATCTTCACCGCCCTGGGCCTGATCGACAAGGTCGACGCCCGCTACCTCGGTTTCGCCGAGTCGGGCCGGGCCCTGGGCGACCGCCAGGTCGACGTCTTCTGCTCGGCCGGGGCGCCCTTCACCATCCCGGCCCTTACCGAGCTCTCAATGCAGAAGCCGGTCCGCTACGTCAGCATGACCGAGGCCGAGCAGAAGAAGGTCGTGGGCAAGTTCCAGTTCTACGCCTCCGGCACCATTCCCGTGCAGAAGGATGTCCGGGGCATGAAGGAGCCGGCCCGCACCATCCAGTACGACGTGTTCTGGCTCGCCCACCAGAAGATGTCTAATGACGCCGTCTACGACATGCTCAAGGTGGTCGCCGCTCCCGAAAACCTCGAGCAGCTCTCGAAGGCGGCGGGGTACTGGAAGACGCTGAGCGGCAACTTCGCCTCCCTGAAGGAGCACAAGATATTCGTCCACCCGGCCGCCGCCCGCTACTGGAAGGAGCAAGGGGCCAGCGTGCCCGAAGATCTCGTGAAGGGATTCTAGAAGACCGCCGCCAAGCAACGTCCCGCTTGACCGGGCGCCCGAACCTTGAAGGGGGGGGCGGTGAAAGCCGCCCCCCCCTTCAGTCAAACCGCCGAAACCTCCCCTGAAGGAGCGGCATGATCAGGCGCATCCTCGCCGTCCTCATCAAAATCGGCCTCGTCGCCGAGGGCATGTCCGCCCAGCGCGCCCTGAGGGGCCCAGCGCGCCTCCTGGGCACCGTGGCCGCCATCGCGTTCTCATATTTCTTCATCCACGTCGCGTTTTTCGGCCCGCCGGTCGCCGAGATCTTCAAGGGGGCCTACATCCTGGGGACGGCGGTCCTCTGCATCCTTTTCTACAAGGGGAGGCAAGCGCCCCTCCGCGAGAATTACAACTGGCTGGACGAAATTTTCTCCCTCCTGGCCACTGCCTCCATGGGCGGCTTCCTCCTCCTGGGGGCCTACTGGCTCATGAACCGAGTGGAGATCTGGGAGCCGTTCTTCGCCGACCCGGGCGCGAAGGCGGCCTTCGCCCTGGGCCTCCTCCTCGGGGCGGCGCTCTATTGGCGGGAGGCAACCCGGAGCGAGAGCCCGGAGGGCTTCTCCCTCTCCGACTGGCTCTATCTTTTCTCCGTCACCGCGTCCATCGTCTGGTGGATGTCCAACAACGTGCAGCTTCAAAACAGCATGGGAGGCCCCGTTCCCGCCCTGGTGGTCATCTCGGCCGGCCTCATCATCTGCGTCAGCGTCGATATCGCCCGCCGCATCGTAGGCCCCCTCATCCCCCTGATCGGCATGCTGTTCCTCCTGTACACCTTTGGGCCCGTCGCCCGGCTCTCGCCGGGCCTGCTCTTCCACGAAGGCTTCCGCGTCTCCCGCGTCGCCGAGTTCCTGCTCCTGGAAGCGGACGGCCTGACCGGCCTCATCGTGAACGTCTTCGCCAACTTCGTCGTGATCTTCGTGGTGCTGGGCGCCTTCCTGGAGAAGACTGGCCTGGGCAGCCTCTTCATCGACGCGACCTTCCGCCTGACCGGCCAGCGCACGGGGGGCCCCGGCCTCACGGCGGTGGTGTCGAGCGGGCTCTTCGGCATGATCTCGGGGAGCGGGGTGGCGAACGTGGTGACCACGGGCACCTTCACCATCCCCCTGATGAAGCGGGTGGGCTACCGGCCCGAGTTCGCCGCCGCGGTCGAGGCAGCCGCCTCGACCGGAGGCGCCTACATGCCCCCCGTCATGGGCGCGGGCGCCTTCCTCCTCGCGCAATTCACCGAGATCAGCTACTTCGAGGTGATCAAGGTCGCCGCCATCCCGGCCGTCCTGTATTACCTCTCGGTCGGCTACATCGTCTACATCCGGGCCGTGCGCCGCGGGCTGCGCGGCGTGCCCCTCTCGGAGCTGCCACCCTGGTCGCGCATCCTCCCGCGGCTCCACCTCCTGCTGCCCATCCCCGCCATGGTCTACTACCTCGTGATCGGGGACTCGGCCTTCCTCGCGGCCTTCAAGACCATCTGCCTCATCGTGCTGCTCAAGATCTCGGACCTCCTCGCTTACATCCGGACGCCCTGGTCCGGGCGGCTGGGCTGGTCCCTCTTCTCGCTGTCGATCCTCTCCGGTCTCTTCTCCTATTTCTTCGGCCTGTGGGTGGGCCCTCCTTTCAGCTGGTTCGCCGACACCCTCCGGGGGCTCAACCTGGGCGACGCCCTCCTCTGGACCGTGGCGGCCTACAGCGTGCTCAAGCTCGGCGAGATCCTCCTGGCCGCCGTCCAGGCGCCAGCGCCCGCGGCGTCCAGCGCCGGCGGGGAGCCGGCCGAATCGGGCCCCGTTCTCTTCCAGCGGCTGTGGGAGAGCCTCGTGGAGCTGGCGGCGGCGGTCTGGACCTCCCTCGAAGCGGGGGCGCGGAACACCCTCGTCATCGGCTGCCTCGCGGGGGTGCTCGGGGTGCTGCTCTCCTCCGCCACCCAGAGCGACCTGCCCGGCCGCGTCTCGAACCTCCTGATCGAGTTCAGCTTCGGCCTCCTGCCCCTCACCATCTTCTGGGTGATCGTGGCGGGCTACATCGTGGGGATGGGCCTGCCCATCTCGGCCAGCTACGTCGTCCTGGTCATCTTCGGCGTCCTCTCGCTGACGAACCTCGGCGTCCCCACCCTGACGGCCCACCTGATCTGCTTCTGGGTGGCCGTGGTGAGCGCCGTCACTCCCCCGGTGGCGCTCGCCGCCTACGCGGCCAGCGCCATCGCCATGTCCGATCCGGTGAAGACGGGCTTCCAGGCCGTGAAGCTGGCCTCCTGGGTCTTCCTCATGCCCTTCCTCTTCGTGTACACCCCCCTCCTCCTGGACGGGACCACCCTGGACATCGTCATCACCGTGGCGGCCTGCCTCGCCGGGATCGTCGCCTGGGGGGGGGTGGTGGAGGGCTTCGTGATCCGCCACACGACCCTCGCCGAGTGGGGGATGCTCGCCGTGGCCTCCGCTTTCCTGCTCCTGCCGGTGGACCATTTGGTCACGTGGCTGACTCCTGTGGAATGGGTGTTTCACCACTATCCGTTCTACGCGGCCGGTGCGGCCTTGCTGCTCGCGGTGTTCCTGATGCAGCGGGCCCGCCCGGCCGAGGAGATCTTGGCGGTGGCCGGAGCGCCCGCCGCGAAGGCAGCCGGCTGAGCCGATCCCGGACGCCCGTCCGGCGGAACGGCCGGATTCTCCCCGAAGAACTAGCCGGGCGCGGGCCCGTCCCGCCGCCCGCGAAACCTGCGCCTTCCGGGGGGGGGCCCCCGCGCCCCCCTCCCGCCCCGGCGGCGCTCCCTCTCCAGTGGAAGGGAGCGCCGTTATCCGGTATATTTCCCGGTCACGATGCGCCTGATCCTCGTCCATCCGATGCGGCGCGCCCGCCCGGCGCCGCCGCCGCCGGGGATGCGGGCCGCCGGCCGCGGGGCTTCCTCCGCGGGAAGGAGCCTGCGATGGGTCCCCCCCCTCCCCTGAAGCGCGTCCAGCACGTGGGCATCCGGGTGCACGACCTCGACGCGGCGGTGGCCTTCTACACCGGCGTGCTGGGCATGACCGTCTCGGACCGCTACGACCCGGGCGACAACCCCCACAACCCCTGGGGCATCTGCTTCCTGCGCTGCGGGAGCGGGCACCACGAGATCTCCCTCATCGGCTTCCCGAAGGAGGCGAACCTCCAGCCCTCCCGGGTGGGCCTCCGCGGCGCGGCGGTGGGGCTCCACCACGTCGCCTTCGAGGCCGCCTCGCGCGAGGAGTTCGACCGCTGGGCCGCGCACCTGCGCGCCCTCGGCGTCGAGTTCGTCATGGGGCCCGTCGTCCACAGCCCCGCCCACCCCGAGGGGGACGGCACCCTGGGCGAGAACCGCGCCGTCTACTTCCTCGACCCCTCGGGGAACGGGATCGAGATCTTCTGCGACCTGGCCGAGATGGACCCTGGGACCAACCGGGTCAGCGAGGCCTGGTTCCGGGACCGCCTCCGGCGGGACGGGCACTCCCCCGCCGCCGCCGACCCGCCTCCCGCCTGGCGCCCCGGCGTATCGAGCATGGCCGGCGCCCGGGAGCGCTCCGCCGCGAAAAAGACCGCCTCCTGAACCCCATCGGAAAGGAAGCCCGCCGGATGGCATACAAGATCCTCGCCGTCGACCCCCGCTTCAAGAACGCCGCCCGCCAGACCTACATGAAGCAGTTCCTGGCCCCCGGCTTCGAGATCGCCTTCCCGGCCAGCTTCGAGCGCGAGGAGATCCTGCGCGAGGCCAGGGACGCCGTCGCCATCATCTCCGCCATGCAGCCCATCACCGCCGAGATGATGGACGCGGCCCCCCATCTCCGGGTCGTCGGAAAGGCGGGCACCGGGGTGGACAACATCGACGTGGCCGCCGCGACGGCCCGGAAGATCCCCGTCGCCAACTCCCCCGGCCCCCTGCGCTCCACCCCCGTGGCCGAGCACGCGATGACCCTCATGCTCATGCTGGCCCGGCGCCCCTGGCTGTGGAAGACGGCCGATCGCACCCTCCACACCCAGATGGAGGGCGCCGCGGTGGGGATCGTGGGCCTGGGGAACATCGGCCGCGGGGTGGCGAAGCGGGCCGCCGGCTTCGACATGCGCGTCCTCGCCCACACCCGCACCCGGGGGAAGTTCATGCCCCAGGGCTTCCAGGTCGCCGAGACGGCCACCCTGGAGGAGATGCTCCCCCAGGTGGACTTCCTGGTGCTGACCCTCCCCCTGACGCCGGAGAGCAAAGGGCTCATCTCCCGCCGGGAGCTCGCCCTCATGAAGCCCACGGCCTCCCTCGTGAACGTCTCCCGGGGCCCCCACGTCGTGACGGGGGACCTGGTGGACGCCCTGCGCGAGGGGAAGATCGCCGGCGCGGGGCTGGACGTGACCGACCCGGAGCCCCTCCCCGAGGATCACCCCCTCCGGGAGATGCCCAACGTCGTCCTCTCCCCCCACATCGCGGCCCACACCGACCAGGTCCAGTCCGCGAGCTACCGGCTCCTCTTCGACAGCATCCGCCGCGCCGTGAATGGCGATCGGGTGGAATCCCTCGCCAACCCGCAGATATACGCCTGAGGGCATCCCCCAGGAGGCGGAGGCACCAGCATGGCCCAGCGGAGAATCCCGGCCGTCTTCGTCCGGGGAGGCACGAGCCGCGCCCTCCTCTTCCACGCCCGCGACCTCCCCCCGGACCGCGCGGCCTGGGACCCCATCTTCCTCCGCGCCCTGGGGAGCCCCGACCCCAACGGGCGCCAGCTCGACGGGATGGGGGGCGGCATCTCCTCCCTGAGCAAGGTGGCCGTCATCGGCCCGCCGAGCCGCCCGGACGCCGACGTGGACTACACCTTCGGCCAGGCGAGCATCGAGCGGGCCCTGGTGGACTACAAGGGGAACTGCGGGAACATCTCGAGCGCGGTGGGGCCCTTCGCCGTGGACGAGGGGCTGGTGCCCGCCCCCCGGGAGGGCGAGGCCACCGTCCGCATCCACAACACCAACACGAGGAAGATCATCCACTCCCGCTTCCGGGTGGAGGGGGGCTCGGCCGCCGTCGAGGGGGACTTCGCCCTCCCCGGCGTGGCGGGCACGGGGTCGAGGATCACCCTGGAGTTCGAGGACCCGGGCGGGGCGGCGACGGGCCGCCTGCTTCCCACGGGGAAGACCGTGGAGACGCTGGACATCCCCGGGCTGGGAAGGATCGAGGCCAGCCTCGTGGACGCGACCAACCCCATGGTCTTCGTCCGGGCGAGGGACGTGGGCCTCTCCGGCCAGGAGAACCCCGGGCTGATGGACGCCCGCACCGATCTCATGGTGAACCTCGAGCAGATCCGCGCCGAGGCCGCCGTGCGCATGGGGCTCGCCCCGGACCGGCGCACGGCCTCGGAGTCCGTCCTCGCGGTGCCCAAGGTGGCAGTGGTCGCCCCGCCCGCGCCCTACATCGACCTCAAGGGCGAGCCGGTGCCGGAGGAGGCCTTCGACATCCTCAGCCGGGTGGTTTCGATGGGGAAGACCCACCGCGCCTACGCCCTCACCTCGGCCATGTGCCTGGCCGTTGCCGCCCGGGTGCCGGGCACCCTCGTCCACGAGGCGGCGCGGCCCGGGGCGCCCGACGTGCGGCTCGGCCACCCCTCCGGCGTCCAGGCCGTCGGGGCCGAGGTGGAGCTTGCCAACGGGAGCCCCCGGGCCGCCAAAGTCGTCGTCTACCGCACCGCGCGGCGGCTCATGGAGGGCGCCGTGCTCGTTCCCGGGAGCCTGTTCACCGCCTGAGGCGATCGGGCGGAACCCCCCTTACGCGAGGACGCGCAATGGCCAGGACCACCATCGAGGGAAGCGCGCACTGGACCAAGCGGGACGGGGCGGACCTCTACCTCTGGCGGAAGCGCAGGAAGGGCCTCCGGAAACCGGCGGGGACGGTCATCCTCGTGCACGGCTCCTCCATGGCCTCCACCCCCTCCTTCGACCTCCAGGTGAAGGGCGAGGCCGGCTCCTCCCTGATGGACCACCTCGCCCAGCGCGGCTTCGACGCCTGGTGCGTGGACTTCGAGGGCTACGGCCGCTCGACCAAGCACCGGCCCGTTCAATGCGGCATCGAGCGCGGGGCGGACGACCTCCTCGCCGCCGCCAAGGCCATCCGCAAGGCCTCGGGGGCCGGCTCCTTCATGCTCTACGGCATCTCCTCGGGGGCGCTGCGGGCCGCCCTCTTCGCCCAGCGCAACCCCAAGCTCGTGAGCCGCCTCGTGCTCGACGCCTTCGTCTGGACCGGGGAGGGCAGCCCCACCCTGGCCGAGCGCCGCAAGCGCTACGCGGGCGCCGCCCCCGAGTCCCGCCGCCCGGTCAACCCCGCCTTCGTAGAGAGCATCTTCACCCGCGACCACCCGGGGACGGCCGCCCCCAAGGTCGTCAAGGCCTTCGCCCGGGCGGTCTGCGAGCTGGACGACTCCATCCCCAACGGCACCTACATCGACATGTGCGAGCGGCTCCCCCTGGTGGACCCGGCGAAGATCACCTGCCCCGTCCTCATCACCCGGGGGCAGTTCGACGGCATCGCCTCCTTCGACGACATCCTGGAGTTCTTCCGCCTCCTCCCCAACCCGGACAAGCAGCTCGCCGTCATGCCCGGCATCGCCCACGCGAGCCTCCAGGAGAAGAACCGCGCCATCGTCTTCCACCACATCGAGCGCTTCTTCAGCCAGCCGGACCCGATCTACAGGGGCTGAGGCGATGGGGAGGTTCTCCCGCCGGTGGGCCGAGGCGCCC
>Ga0156328_1196_pt1 | contig 15493 bp, 16 predicted proteins | sample RifCSPlowO2_12_FD_107976 | JGI IMG/M metagenome (GOLD analysis project Ga0156328, IMG submission 107976) | Candidatus Tectomicrobia bacterium RIFCSPLOWO2_12_FULL_69_37 | reverse complement strand
CCGGCCCGACCCGGACATGGCCCGCGTGCGCGAGGCGGCGAGGCTGCTCGGCGCGGCGAAGAAGCCCGTCATCGTGGCGGGGGGAGGGGTGCGCGCCTCGGGCGCGGGAAAGGAACTGCTCGAGTTCGCCGAGAAGCTCCAGATCCCCGTCGCCACCTCCTTGAACGGGAAGGACTCCATGCCGGCCAAGCACTCCCTCTCGGTGGGGGTGGTGGGCACCTACTCCCGCAAGAGCGCCAACCGGGTGGTGAAGGAGGCCGACCTCGTCTTCTTCGTGGGCTCTTCGGCGGGAGGCATGGCCACCCACTTCTGGGCCGTCCCCCCCATCGGCACCCCGGCCATCCAGCTCGACATCGACCCCATGACCATCGGGCGCAACTACCCCCTGAAGGCCTCCATCCACGGGGACGCCAAGGTCTCTCTCAAGAAGCTGGCCGAGGCCGCCGACGCCGCCACCGCCCCCTCGCGCAAGGCCTGGGTCGAGCGCGCCCAGGCCATCGTCAAGGAGTACTACGCCGAGTTCGCCCCCCTCCTGAACGCCGAGCAACTCCCCATGCGCCCCGAGCGCATGTGCAAGGAGCTTTCGGAGCACCTCCCCTCGGACGCCATCGTGGTGGTGGACACCGGCCACTCCGGCATGTGGATGGGCGGGATGTGGGACCTCAAGGCCGGCCAGGGCTACATGCGCAGCGCCGGCCACCTGGGCTGGGCCTTCCCCGCCGCCCTGGGGGCCAAGTGCGGGGCGCCGGAGCGGCCCGTCCTCTGCTTCACCGGGGACGCCGGCTTCTACTACCACATCGGCGAGATCGAGACGGCCGTCCGCTGGAACATCAACGCCGTCATCCTGGTGAACGACAACCGCTCCGGGAACCAGTCCAAGCGCGGCTTCGACCGCGCCTACGGCGGCCAGCAGACCAAGAAGGCCTTCGAGCTCTGGGGCTTCAACGAGGTGAACCTGGCCAAGGTAGCCGAGAGCCTGGGGGCGACCGGCATCCGGGTCGAGAAGCCAGGGGAGATCAAGGGCGCCCTCGACCGGGCCTTCTCTCACAAGAAGGGCCCCGTCGTCCTGGACGTGGTCTCCGACATCGACGCCGCCGCGCCCCTGGCGTTTTCGTAAGGAGGCACGGCCGGCCGTCATCCTTGACAGCCTTGCGGTCGCGGGCTACCCTCGAAACCAGAATGTTCAACGATGTAGACTGTCCTTCAATAGGGAGTCTCCTCAGCATGACCATGAAGACCGCCAAATCGAGATCAGGCGTGGTGAGGCGCCTGCCCCTGACCGAAGCGAGGAATCACCTCGGCGCCGTCGTCAAGGGTGTTCATCTTCGCAAGGAGTATGTGATCCTAGAGAAAGACGGCATCCCTCTCGCCGCGCTCATGGATGTCGGCGAGTTCGAGGACTACCTGGAACTCCGCGATCCCAAGGTCCAGGAGCACATCCGGAAGAGCAATCAGGAGTACTTGGCCGGAAAGAGCCGGCCCGCCGGGGAGTTTTTCCGAGAGCTCCGTGAGGAGTCCCGCCGGAAGGCCAAGCGGCCCCGGAGCGCATGACGCCACCGTTTTCCCTCCGGACCACCCCCCGCTTCGAGCGTCTTGCCCGGGCCCTCCGTAGAGGCCACCCAGAGTTCGAGACCCTTCAGGAGCGAGCGGGCGCGGTCCTGACGGCTGATCCGTACAACCATACTCGGAAGCATCACATCCGGAAGCTCGAGGCGGTTCCGCCCGGCGAGGGCCAGTGGCGTCTTTCGCTCGGCCGGTTCCGCTTTCGCTATGACATTTACGGGGACGAGGCCGTGCTCCAGTTTTGTGGCCTGCGGCGGGAGGACACGTACCGCTGATACGTCCAAAAGCCCCGTCCGGACGGTTTCGCCGCAACGCACCCAGGCCGCAGCGGCCCTTGGCGTTCGCGTAGGCAAAAACCGAGCAGGGGCGACCGGCCGGTCGCCCCTGCTTTTCACTCCCCGTCCAGGGGGATGTTCTCGTAGTCGGGGATCGCCCCCGACCCCTTCTTGGCGGCGAGGGATTTCCTGCGGAACTCCATCACCAGCTCGCCGCGCTGGTTGTAGGCGCGGGTGTCGATGGTGACGATGCCGCGGTCGGGCTTGCTCCGGGATTCCCGCTTCTCCACCACCGTGCTCTCGGCGTAGAGGGTGTCCCCGGCGAAGACGGGGGCGGGCATGCGGATGTGCTCCCACTCCAGGTTGGCGATGGAGCGGTAGGACACGTCCAGCACCGTCAGGCCCGTCACGACGGCCAGGGTGAAGGCCGAGTTGACGAGGGGCCTGCCGAAGGGGGTCTTCGAGGCGTAGTGGTGGTCGAAGTGGATGGGGTGGTTGTTGTTCGTGAGGAGGGTGAACCAGGTGTTATCCGCCTCGAGGATGGTGCGGCCAGGTCTATGCTTGATCACCTCCCCCACCACGAAGTCCTCGTACCAGCGGCCCATCTGGAAATCGGGCATGGAAACTCCCTCCTGCGGCGATGGGCCCGACGCCCTGTAGGGGCGTATGGCCTACGCCCCTACACTTCCCGCCGCCTCTGATGGCTCCTCCCTCACGCCGGGTACCGCTCCAGCAGCCGCCTCGCGATGATGAGGCGCTGGATCTCGTTCGAGCCCTCGCCGACGGTCAAGAGCTTGCAGTCGCGGAAATAGCGCTCGACCGGGAGCTCCTGGATGTAGCCCATCCCGCCGTGCACCTGGATGGCCTCGCTCGCGCAGAACTCGGCCGTCTCGGAGGCGAAGAGCTTGGCCATCCCGGCCTCCAGGTCGCAGCGCTTGCCGGCGGCCTTGAGGGTGGCCGCCTGGTAGGTGAGGAGCTTGGAGGCCTCGATGCGGGTGGCCATCTCGGCGAGTTTCGCGGCGATGAGCTGGTGCTGGGCCAGGGGCTTGCCGAAGGTCTCGCGCTGCTGGGCGTAGCGCACCGAGTCCTCGAAGGCCGCGCGGGCGAGCCCCACGCTCCGCGCCGCGACGTTGATGCGCCCTCCCTCCAAGGCGCTCATGATCATGGGGAAGCCCTCGTTCTCCTGGCCCAGCAGGTTCTCCAGGGGTACCCTCGCGTCCTGGAAGATGAGCTCGCTCGTCCGCAGCCCCCGGTAGCCCAGCTTCTTCAAATGGCGGCTCACCTGGAAGCCGGGCGCCCCCTTGTGGATGAGAAGGCAGGAGATGCCCTTGGCCTTGGGGAGGGAGGGGTCGGTTCTCACGAAGGTGCTGAACATGGTGCCGTGCTCGGCGTTCGAGATGAACATCTTGGTGCCGTTCACCACCCAGCAGTCCGCCTCCCGGCGCGCGGCGGTCTTGAGGGCGGCGGAGTCCGAGCCCGAGCCCGGCTCGGTGAGGGCCATGCCGGAGTGCCACTCGCCGGTGGCCAGCTTGGGGAGGTAGCTCTGCCGCTGCTCCTCGGTGCCGTAGTGGAGGATCATCCAGGCCGTCATCATGTGGGTGCCGAGGATGCCCGCGACGCTCATCCAGCCGACCGAGATCTCCTCCATGAGGATGGCGTAGCAGACCTCGTCCATCCCGCCCCCGCCGTACCTCTCGGGGATGGTGAAGCCGAAGAAGCCCAGCTCCCGCATCTTCCGGGCGATGGGCTCGGGGTACCTGTCCGCCAGCTCGTACTCCATCGCGATCGGGCGCACCTCCCGGTCCACGAAGTCCTTCGCCATCTGGCGCACGCTGCGCTGGAGCTCGGTTTCCTCGAAGTCCACGCCTTCTCCTTCGCAAGCACCTTCGAACCCAGGGGGAGCGGCCCGACCTTACACCAGCGGTTTCCCGCCCGGCAAGGCGCGGCTCAGGGTCCCGCCCGGCGCGGGGCGGGCCTCGCCACGAGCCGGACGCTCACCCGCACCACGCCTCCCCCCGGCACGAGGAGGAGGGTGGTGGGCCGCGACATCCCGAAGTCGGGGAGGGAGAGCTCCCCCGCCCCCCGGACGTAAAGGTCCGCCCCCGTGTCGTCCATCTCGAACCGGAGGACGACCTGGCGCTCCGCCCCGTGGAGGCGGAGCGTCCCCCGGGCCTCGACCTCCCAGTCCTTCTCGCGCCCCCGGCGCTCGGGCGGCGCGAGCGCTTTCGCCCCGGCGACTTTCAGCTCCGCCTCCGGATAGCGCCCCGCCTCCAGCACCTGGCCGCGGAACATCGCCTCCTGCAAGGGGTCTCCCGCCCTGAGCGAGCCCGTCTCCACCTTGATCCAGCCGCTCGCCCCCTCGAAAGGGTCGCCGCCCCCCGAGAGGAGGATCTCCCCCCGCACCAGGCCGAAGTGGGCGTCGTGGGAGAGGAGCAGCCCCCCCCGGAAGGAGAAGGAGACACGGCTCCGCTCGGGGATGACTTCGTAGCGGTAGGCGACGGGGGGCGCGGCACCCACGGGTGTGGAGGGGGAAGCTCCCTCCGCCGGAACCGCCAGCCAGAGCCAGGAAAGGAACAGGGCGAGAACGAAGCGCATGGGCTTGCCCGGCGAAAGGAAAGAGCGGAAGCGGAGGATCAGCGGCCCTCCCCCGCCTCGTTCAGATAGGCCTGGAAGTCCCCCAGGGTGCGAGCGATGAAGCCGGCCGCGCGGTCCAAGGCGATGAACTCCATGCCGCCCTCGTCCCCCGCCACCTCCTCGCGGAGCCCCTCCAGCGCATCGAGGTACGCCCGGGCCCGGGCCCCCGGGGGCACCCCTTTCTTCCCGGCGGGCGCCTTGCCCTTCTCGACGAACTCGCCGAAGGGCCCCGCCTCGTAGGACACGAAGCAGAAGGCATGGTAGAGGGCCTCCTCCTCGACGCCGCCCTCCCCCTCGGCGTCCTTGCGCAGCTCGTTCAGCTTGGCCAGGACGGGCTCGGCTTTCACCCCGATCTCCTCCGCTCGCCCGCGCGGCGGGCAAGGGCAGTATAGCGCCCCCTCAAGACGCCTTGCGCGCCCGGGCCTCCACCCCCGCCATCCGCTCCAGCACCTTCACGATGGAGATGTGATCCAGGTCGCCCTCGCCGTTCGCCACCTGGGCGTTGAACATCTGGGAGACCAGCGCCGCGCCCGGCAGGGCCACCTGCCGCTCGCGCGCCTGGTCCAGGGCGTAACGCAGGTCCTTGACGTGCATCCTCACCCGCGCGCCCGGCCGGAAGTCCCCGGAGAGGATCTTGGGCGCCTTCACCTCGAGCGCGCCGCAGCGGGCGAGACCCGCACCCAGCACCTCCACCAGCGCCGCCGGGTCGAGCCCCGCCTTGGCGCCGAAGACCAGCGCCTCTCCCACCCCCAGGAAGGTGATGGCCACCAGGATCTGATTCGCCAGCTTGGCGATGCAGCCCGAGCCGGGGGCCTCCCCCACGAGCACCACCTTGCGCCCCAGCACGTCGAGCAGGGGCTTGCAGCGGTCGAAGGTCTTGCGCGGCCCCCCCACCATGATGGAGAGGGTGCCCTGGGCCGCGCCCTCGGGGGCGCCCGAGACCGGGGCGTCCAGCATCTCCACCCCGCGCTTGGCCAGCTCCCCGGCCACCTTGATGGCGCTGGCGGGGTGGTTGCTCGTGCAGTCGATGAGGACGCTGCCCGGGCGCATGGACCCGGCCAGCCCGTTCGGGCCGAGCACCACATCCTCCACGTGAGGGGCGTCGGGCAGGCAGGTCACGATCACCTCCGCCTGCTTCGCCACCTCGGCGGGGCTCGCGCAGGGGACCGCCCCCTCGGCCGCCAGCTCGTCCACGGCGGGGCGGCTGCGGTTCGCCACCGCCACCCGGTGACCCGCCCCGAGGAACCGGCGCGTCATCGGCTTGCCCATCAGCCCGAGTCCGATGAAACCGACCTGCGCTGTCGCCATCGCTCATCCTCCTGTCGGTGGGTGGGGGAACCCGCCCAGGTTCCCACAAATCCCCCGCGAAATGAAAGGAGGGGCTCCCGCCGGCCGCGGTTGACGCGCCCTCCCCCCCGGGTTCAGATGGGGCATGATAGCCTGGGCGGTCGCAGGGATTCTCGTGCCGTCGCTGGCCCTCCTGGCCGGCTGCGGCGCCATGCAGGAGGTGAAGCACCACCAGGTCGAGATCCGCGTCCCCGCCCCGGCTGCGCGGCCCGTCCCGGCGCGGGCCCGCCTCGTCCTCCTCGCGGCGGACGCCCGGCAGGAGCCCGGCCTCTCGCGCACCGAGGAGTACGCCCTCCGGGAGAAGGCCCCTCTCCCCACCACTCTGCTCGCGGCGGCCGCCCCCCGGATGCGCGCGGCGGGGATCGAGCCCCTCGAGGACCGGGAGAGCCGGATGGCCTCGGGCCAGATCGCCGTCGTCCTCACCCGCCTGGAGGCCAAGCTCGAAAAGACCCGCTGGCTGGCGAGCGCCGCCCTGACCGTCGAGGCGGCCGACAACCTGGGCCGGCCGATGGGCCGCTGGGAGGCGATCGGCCGGGGGGCCCACGACGACACGCGCATCATGGCGGGCGCCGCTGGCCTCGCCCTGGGGAAGGCCATCGGCGAGGCGCTGGACCGCATCCCCTGGGCCCAGGTCGGCCGCGCGCGGCCCTCCCCCTGAGGCTGTACACCCCCACCCCGCTCGTTTATCCTTGAGGCCGTCTCTTCCCCGGGTCTCATCCCGTGCAGGACCTTCTCCCCTCTGAGGACGCGATGCCACCGATCGCCAAGGAAGTGAACGCCGACCTCCTCTGGAAGCACATGGAGGCGCTCTGCCAGTGGGAGCGCTACACGGGCACCGAGGGAGAGAACGCGGCCGTCGCCTACATCGAAAGGCAGATGACGGCCCTCGGCATCCCGGTCACCGTCCACGAGTTCGACGCCTACATCAGCATCCCCGGCCCCGCTTCCCTCGACATCCTCGGCGAGGGCGGCCAGCGCATCCCCGGCATCACCGCCGTCTTCGGCGCCTCGACGGGCGAGGCGGGGGTGACGGGCGACGCCGTCCACGTGGGGGAGGCCGAGGGGCCCGGCGAGGCGTCCATCGCCGGGCGGATCGTGGTGGCCGAGCGGATGATGAGCCCGGCGCGCTTCTTCGCCTTCGAGCGGGCGGGGGCCATCGCCCAGGTCTACGTGAACCTGGGGGTGGCCCACGAGGGCCCCATCTCCACCATCTGGGGCTCCCCCACCCCCGAGACGGCGGACCGCCTGCCCTGCACCCCCCTCGTCACCCTCTCCCGGGAGCAGGGCCAGGGCCTCATCGGCCACCTCAAGGCCAAGCGCGAGACCAAGCTCCGGGTGCGGGCCCAGACCGACACCCGCTGGCGGCCCACCCGGATGCCCGTGGCCGACATCGCCCCCCCCAAGGAGTCGGAGGAGTTCGCCCTCCTCGGGGGCCACCTCGACTCCTGGCAGATCGGGGCGAACGACAACGCGGCGGGCGACACCACCCTCATGGAGCTGGCCCGGCTCATCCACGGCCGCCGCAAGGAGCTCAAGCGCGGGCTGCGCGTCATCTGGTTCAACGGCCACTCGCACGGCCGCTTCTCGGGCTCGGCCTGGTACGCCGACCACATGTTCGAGGAGCTGCGCGCGCGCTGCGTGGGCTACCTGAACATCGACCAGCCCGGCGCCCGCCAGGCCACCCTCTACCGGCCCTTCGCCTCGGCGGACATCTCGGCCTGGGTCCAGGACGTGGTGAAACGCCTCGGCGGCCAGAAGACCACTCCCACCCCTCCCCTGCGGATGGCCGACCAGTCCTTCTGGGGGGTGGGCGTCCCCTCCTTCTCCTTCCTGCCTGTGCTGCCCGAGGGCGCCCCGGACCTCCAGAAGGACCACCCCCACTCCGGCTTCCCCGAGTACTGGCACAACCCCGCCGACACCCTCGACAAGATGGACAAGAAGCTCCTCACCGAGCACTGCCGGCTCTACGCGGGGGCCCTGCACGAGCTCTGCACCCTGAAGGTCGCCCCCCTCGACCCGCGCACCGTGGCCGGGGTGGCCGAAGCCGAGCTCGCCGCCCTCAAGAAGAAGGCCGCGGGGGCCTTCGACCTCAAGCCCGCCGAGGCGGCGGCCCGGGAGTTCAAGGGAGCGGCCCAGGGGCTCATGAAGAGGCTGGGGAAGATGAAGGGTCCCGAGGCCAACCGGATCCTCCTCCGGATCAGCCACACCCTCAACCCCGTGCTCTACACCCAGCAGGGGCCCTACGATCAGGACCCGGCCTCGCCCGCCGTCCGCTTCCCCGGCCTCCAGCGCCTGGGCCGCTACCTCGCGGCGGGGACGTCCTCCCACGAGGGGCGGCTGCTCTACACGCGCCTCGTGCGGGAGCGCAACCGCGCCGCGGCGGCGCTTCTCCAGGCGGCGGAGATCGCCTCGGGGACGTAGCGCCCCGGCGGACTCAGCCCTTGGCCGGGGCCTCCGGGGCGAGGTGCGCCTCCACCTCGGCGCAGGCGGTGACCCACCCGAGCGAGGCCGCCACCTGGCTCACGGCGGCCCTGTGGAGCTCGGGGCCGTTCCAGGTCGCGCAGGCGTCTTCCACCAGGAACACGCGGTAGTCCCGGCAGAAGGCCCCGTAGGCGGTCGCGAGCACGCAGTTGTTGGTGTTCACCCCGCAGAGGAAGAGGTTCTCCGTCCCCAGCCCCTTCAGGATCACCTCCAGGTGGGTGGAGTAGAAGGAGTCGTAGCGCGGCTTGTGGACGACGATCTCCCCCTCGCGGGGCCCCACGGCGTCGTGGACCTCGGCGTAGGGGGAGCCCTCGGTGTTGAGGCTGGTCTTGCGGGTGAAGCCGGCCCCGGCCACCTTTTTCCGGTTCTCCTCCTGCCAGCGCAGGAAGGGGTTCTTCTTGTCCACCGGCCCCCAGGCCGTCCGGCGGCCGTAGTTCTGGGTGTAGATCACCGGCAGGTTGCGGGCCCGGAAGCTCTGGAGGAGGGACTGGACACCCCTCGTCACCCGGGCGGCGTCCTCCTTCTCCAGGGGGGCGTAGGAGAATTGCGGATCGAAGTAGCCCCGCACCATGTCCACCACGAGCAGGGCGCTCTTGCCGCCCTCCACCTTCAGCTCCGCCAGGATGCCCATCCCTCTCTCCTTCTCTCCGTCATCCGATGGCGCCCGGCGCTCCGCGGGCATCATAGGCTACGTCGCGTCCTCCTCGACGCCCTTCCCGGAGACCCCGCGCAGGCGCGGGTCCAGCACGTCGCGCAGGGCGTCCCCCGCCAGGTTGAAGCCCATCACCAGCACCATGATGGCCCCTCCCGGGATGGCCGAGACCCAGGGGGCGATCTCCAGCACCTGCTGGCCCTCGGCGATCATGAGCCCCCAGGCGGGGGTCGGGGGAGGCGGGCCCAGCCCGAGGAAGCTCAGGCTCGACTCCACCACGATGGCCGTCGCCACCCGGAAGGTCGAGAGCACCACGAGCGGCCCCATGATCTGGGGGATGATGTGCACCGCCCCCAGGCGGAAGTAGCCCGCCCCGAGCCCCCGGGCGGCCTCGACGAACTCCCGCTCCTTCACCGCCAGGGTCTCCCCCCGCACCAGGCGCGCGATGTGGGGGAAGGTGGCGACCCCCACGGCGATCATGGCGTTGGTGAGCGAGGGTCCGAGGATGGCCATCACCAGGATGGCGAGGAGGTAGAGGGGGAAGGAGAGGAGGATGTCCACCATCCGCATGAGGAGCATGTCGGCCCATCCCCCCAGGAAGCCCGAGAGGAAGCCCACCACCACCCCCAGGGCGAGGCCGATCGAGACGGCCAGGATGCCCATCCGCAGCGAGATGCGCGCCCCCCACACGATGCGGCTGAAGATGTCCCGGCCGAGCTGATCCGTGCCGAGCAGGTACGTGGCGCCGGGGGGCTTGAGCTGGTCCGCGAGCGCCTGGGAGGCGGGGTCGTGGGTGGCCACCCAGGGGGCGAACAGGGCGGCCAGCACCACGGCCAGCACCAGGGCCACCCCGAGGAGGGCCGAGGGGGACTGGAGCAGGAGGCGCGCCGCCCCGCTGCGGGCGGTGACGCCGCCCTCCGCCTCCTTGGCCCGCGCAGCTCCGCCCGCCGCCATTCTCTCACTCATACCGGATGCGCGGGTCGACCAGGCCGTAGGCCAGGTCCACCACCAGGTTCACCAGGATGATCACCAGCAGGTAGACCAGCATGGTCCCCTGCACCATCGGGTAGTCCCGGGCCAGGACCGACTCGATCAGCAGCGTCCCCATGCCCGGGCGGCTGAAGACGATCTCGGTCACGGTGGTCCCGCCCAGGAGCTGGCCCAGGTCGAGCCCGATCACCGTGACGATGGGGAGCAGCGCGTTGCGGAAGGCGTGCCTGCCCTTGACCGCCGCCTCGGAGAGCCCCTTCATCCGGCCCGTGCGGATGTAGTCCTGGCCCAGGATCTCGAGGAAGCTCGACCGCGTGACCCGGGCGATGAGGGCCGCCCCCCGCAGCCCCAGCGAGAGGGCGGGGAGGGCCAGGTGCCAGAGCACGTCGAGCGGCCGCGAGGGGTCGCCCACCCCGATGGTCGGGAACAGGCGGAGCTGGAACGAGAGGACGATGATGAGGAGGATGCCCAGCCAGAAGACGGGCATGGAGATCCCCGAGAGCGCCCCCACCATGCAGGCGCGGTCGACCCAGCTGTTGCGGTAGGCCGCCGAGAGGAAGCCGGCCGGCAGCCCGATGAGGACGGCGAAGACCATGCCCCCGGCCGCGAGGTAGAGGGTGTAGTGGTAGATGCCCGCGATCTCGCTCACGACCGGGCGCTGGCTCCGGTAGGAGAGCCCCAGGTCGCCCGCCGCGGCGCGGCCCAGGTAGCGGAGGAACTGCTTCGGCAGGGGCTGGTCGAGCCCAAGGTCGCGGCGGAGGTCCTCGACGGCCTTCCGGTCCGCCCCGAGGTCCGACAGCATGATGGCGGCCGGATCCCCCGGCACCAGATGGACGATGAAGAAGACGATGACGAAGGCGGCCGCCAGCGTCAGCAGCGTGGCCCAGAAGCGCTGGATCGCGTAGCGCATGGGGAGGGCCCGGGCCTCCCCCCGCCGGGCGGCGGGGGGAGGCGGCGGGAGCCTATTTCTCGAGCCAGACCTGGCGCCAGGGGAAGGAGTCCTGGAACGTAGGCGCGTTGTTCTTCACGTAGGGCTGCATGGCGACCACGTAGTTCACGTTGACGATGGCGAAGCCCGCCAGGTCCTCCACGAAGATCTTCCGCGCGGCCGCCTGGATGAGCTCCTTGCGCTTCGCCTCGTCCACGGTGTGGCGCCCCTTGAGCAGCAGGCCGTCCGCCCCGGCGTAGCCCGAGGTGTTGGGGAAGGGCTGGTTCTTGCTGAAGAAGTACTGGTGGATGTACTGGTCCGGGTCCACCCGGGTGATGCGGGTGAAGAGGATGTCGAACTGCCCCGCCCGCCACTTGCGGTCGTAGATGGCCCGCTCGGGGACGCTGATCTTCGCCCGGATCCCCACCTGCCGCCACTGCTCCTGGAGCACGGCGGCCACCTGGGGCCACTGGGCGGCCGGCATGACGTTCACGTCCGCGTCGAGCCCGCCCGCGAAGCCCGCCTCGGCGAGGAGCTTCCTGGCCTTCGCGGGATCGTAGTCGGCCTTGTTGTAGAGCTCCTCGTAGCCGAAGACGTGGGGGTTCATCAGGTTGTGCCGGGGGGTGGCGTTGCCGAAGAAGACGTGCTTCGCGATGGCCTCCCGGTCCGTCGCGTGGAGGATGGCCCGCCGCACCCGGACGTCGTCGAAGGGCTTCTTCCTCAGGTTGAAATGGAGGAAGTGGGTGGCGTAGCCGGGCGTGGCGAGGATGTTGAGCTTCTGGTTCTTCTTCACCTCCTGGATGGAGGCCCCCTCGAGCAGGGTGGCCACGTCGAGGTCGCCGCGCTCGATGGCGAGCTTGGCCACCGTGTCGTTGCGGATCACCTTGTTGACGACCCTCTGGATGTGGACCTTCTCCCAGGTGTTCGGGTTGCGGACGAGCACGACCTCGCTCCCCCGCACCCACTTCTCGAACATGAAGGGCCCGGAGCCGATGGGGTCCTGGCCGTACTTGGCGCCCTTCTCCTTGATGGCCCGCTCGTTCACGATCCAGCCGGGGCGGAAGGCGAGCACGGCCCCCAGGAAGGAGGGATAGGGATCCTTCAGCGTGAGGCGGATGGTGTGATCGTCCACCACCTCAATCTTCTGGAGCGGCTGGAGGAGGCCCCGGAAGCGGGACTTCGTCGCCGGGTCCCTGATGCGATCGAGGGTGTACTTCACGTCCTTGGCGGTGACCTCGCCGTAGCCCTTGTGCCACTTCGCCCCGCGCCGCAGGTAGAAGGTGTAGGCCCGCCCGTCGGGGGAGACCTCCCAGCGGGTGGCGAGGTCGGGCTCGACCCCGGTGGAGCCCGCCTTGAGGCGCACCAGCCCGCTGTAGATGTTCATGGCGTGCATGTGGTCCGAGGGCTTGCCGACGTGGGCGGGGTCCAGGGTGATGAGGTCGTCGTCCGTCCGCGACCGGATGACCTGCTCCCCGCTCGGGGCGGCATGGGACGGGAGCGGAAGCGCGCCCAGGACGCTCCACAGGCCCACCGCCGTCCACGCCAACAGGGCGAGAAATTTCTTTTCCCTGCGCATTGCCAATACCTCCGACAGAAGCCCCTCCCGGGGACACCGTACGCGCCCCGGCGGCCCGGGACGTGCACTCGCATGGCTGGGTGGCGACGTGACATTCACCGCGTCCCCCGATTATAAGCCAGAATCGCGTTTCAAGCGCGTTGCCGCCCCGTTAAATCGCCGGGACGGGCCGGCCCCGCGCCCTCCTCCCGCCCCCTGGGGGGGCCGCCGGCCCACGTGATATGATGAGGCCCACTGGGCGAGACGCCCCGCAGAAGCCCGGACCGAGGGAGCGCGCATGGACACCGCCCGGATGGCCGACTGCGAGGAGCGGCTGAACCGCCACCTCCGGCTCAACACCTTCCCGGTGGCGGTGCGCTTCCTCAAGAGCTGGGACGAGGTGCCCCCCCGCACCAAGCGCCCCCTCCGCGACCTCGGCAACCGCTTCACCACCTGCCAGGCCATCTCCATGGCCCGCCGCTACGGCTGGGCCATCGCCCTCGGGCGGGAGGACAGCAGCTGCGTCCTCGGCGCCATGGCCCTGGGCCTGGAGAAGCGGCTGCCCCACTACGATGAGGGCAACCTCTGCGTCCAGCTCTACACCGAGAGCCTCGAGGCCGGCCGCCTGAGCGAGGCCAGCGTGCCCCGCCTCCCCGAGGGGGAGCACGTGGGCGTCATCGCCTCCCCCCTCGGCCGGGCCGCCTTCGAGCCCCACACCGTCGTCATCTACGGCAACGGCGCCCAAATCATGCGCCTGGGCCAGGCCTGGCTCTGGAAGCGGGGCGGCACCCTCGCGAGCGAGTTCCGGGGCCGCATCGACTGCGCCGACCTCGCCATCGCCCCCCACATCACCGGGGAGCCCCAGATGATCGTCCCCTGCACCGGGGACCGCATCTTCGGCCAGGTGCAGGACCACGAGGTGGCCTTCAGCTTCCCCTTCCCGGCCATCGGCGAGATCCTCGAGGGCCTCGACGCCACCCACAAGGCGGGCGCCACCCGCTACCCCGTCACCAACTGGCTGAACTACACCGGCGGCTTCCCCCCCGCCTACGAGGCCTACCGCCAGATGCTCGACGAGGACGGCCCGCCCCAGGGCGGCTGAGGCGGCCCTCCAGGCTCCCCGCGTGTCCGGCCCCGGTCCCCCCGGGCGGAAAGGGGGCGCCGAAGCCTTGACGGAGCCGCGGGCGCGGCGTAATATCGCCATCCGATATCACTCATCAACATCAGGTGCGTATGCTGCGCGAGCTGTTCCTGGGGTTCATCCGGGTCCACATCCTCTTCCACGCCGGAGAGGCCCCCGTGTGGGGAGCGGCCTTGATGGAGGAGCTCGCCCGGCACGGCTACCGCGTGGGGCCGGGGACTCTCTACCCCATCCTCCACGCCCTGGAGCGGCAGGGCTACCTGCGCCACGAGCCCCGCGCCGTCGAGGGGAGGATCCGCAAGTACTACCGCATCACCCCCGCCGGAAGGCGCATCCTCGCCCGGGCCCAGGCGCAGCTGCGGGAGCTGGTGAGGGAGGCGCTCCCGGCGCGCGGGCGAAGCCGCTGAGGCGGGACGCATTTTTGAGTCCTCTGGCATCTTCGAATCCCCTGGAGGAGTGACATGGCCGACGCACCCGGCGGCAAGAGCGGCTCCGCCCACCCCGACACCTTCTGGGAATACCTCCTCATCGCCCTCAAGTTCGGCCTCACCTCCTTCGGGGGGCCCATCGCGCATCTCGGCTACTACCGCGAGGAGTTCGTGGTGCGCCGCAAGTGGCTCGACGAGCGCTCCTTCGCGGACCTGGTCGCCCTCTGCCAGTTCCTCCCCGGCCCCGCCAGCAGCCAGGTGCTCATGGGGGTCGGCATCATGCGCGCCGGGCTGCCCGGCTGCATCGCGGGCTTCCTGGGCTTCACCCTGCCCTCGGCCCTCGTCCTCGTCCTCTTCGCCTTCGGGGTGAGCTCCTTCGAGGGCGCGCTCGGCTCGGGCTGGCTCTCCGGCCTCAAGATCGTGGCCGTGGCGGTCGTCGCCCAGGCGGTGTGGGGGATGGCCAAGTCGCTCTGCCCGGACCCCCCGCGCGCGACGGTCGCCATCCTCGCCTCGGTCTTCATCCTCGCCGTGCCCGCCTCCTGGGCCCAGGTGGGGGTGATCCTCATCGGCGGGGTCATCGGCTGGGCCTTCCTGAAGGGGGAGACCGCCTCCGCCCCCGGCTTCGGCCGGACGGTGGGGCGCGGGGTGGCCGTCTTCTGCCTCGTCCTCTTCTTCGGTCTCTTGATCCTTCTGCCCATCGCCGCCCGGATCATCCCGGACATGGCCCTCGCCCAGTTCGACAGCTTCTACCGGGCGGGCTCGCTCGTGTTCGGCGGGGGCCACGTCGTCCTCCCCCTCCTCCAGGCCGAGACCGTGCGGCCCGGCTGGGTGACGAACGAGCAGTTCCTCGCCGGCTACGGCGCCGCCCAGGCCATCCCGGGGCCGCTCTTTGCCTTCGCGGCCTACCTCGGGGCCGCCATGGCCACCCCCCCCACGGCCTGGACGGGCGCCACCCTCTGCCTCGTCGCCGTCTTCCTCCCCTCCATCCTCCTCATCGTGGGGGCGCTCCCCTTCTGGGACGCCCTGCGCTCGGTCCCCGCCGTCCAGAGCGCGCTCCGGGGGGTGAACGCCGCCGTGGTGGGCCTGCTGCTGGCCGCCCTCTACCAGCCCGTCTGGACGAGCGCCATCCACAAGCCGGCCGACTTCGCCCTGGGCCTCGCCGCCTTCGGCCTCCTCGCGCTGTGGAAGCTCCCCCCCTGGATCGTGGTCATCCTCACCGCCGCCGCGGCGGGGGTCGTCAAGGCGGGGGGGTGAAGATAAAAAACCTGCGGAGTATCCCGTATTACCCCGGAAAGGCCCGGAGGGGCTCCCCCCGCCCGCCGCCCGTGGTCTGACCACCCTCCCCCCATTTTGGGGTGCTTTTTGGGTCAATTCCTATCAATTCCCGCGACAGCCTCCCTGCGCCCGAAGAAACACGCGGGGCCGGGCGCACCCCCGCCGCTGGCGAAGATACTCCCTCCGCCGGGAAAACCCCTTACCTCAAATTCCCTCAAGTTCCG
>Ga0156328_1022_pt1 | contig 15788 bp, 14 predicted proteins | sample RifCSPlowO2_12_FD_107976 | JGI IMG/M metagenome (GOLD analysis project Ga0156328, IMG submission 107976) | Candidatus Tectomicrobia bacterium RIFCSPLOWO2_12_FULL_69_37 | reverse complement strand
CCGCTTCGGCACCGTCTGCGGCGGCAGCACCCTCACCGCCCAGGAGCCCGAGAACAACATCGCGCGCGTCGCCTTCGAGGCCTTCTCGGCCGTGCTCGGGGGGGCCCAGACCATCTTCACCTGCGCCTGGGACGAGGCCCTCGCCCTCCCCACCGAGGAGAGTGCCCTGCTGGCGCTCCGGACCCAGCAGATCATCGCTCACGAGAGCGGGGTGACGGGCACGGCGGACCCCCTGGGGGGCTCCCACTTCCTCGAGAGCCTGACCGCCCGGATGGAGAAGGGCATGGAGGAGGTCATCGCCTCCGTCGAGGCCCGGGGCGGCATGGTGGCCTGCATCGAGCAGGGGGCCGTCCAGCGCTGGATCGCCGAGAGCGCCTACCGCTTCCAGCGCGAGGTCGAGACGGGCGAGCGCGCCGTCGTCGGGGTGAACAGGTACGCGGGCAGCCCCGCGAGGCCCCTCCCCCTCTTCGCCGTGGACCCCGCCCTCGCCCGCCGCCAGGCGGAGCGGCTCCGCCGGGTGAAGGAGGGCCGCGACCCCGCCCGGGCCGAAGCCTGCCTCGCCCGCGTCGGGGAGGCCGCCCGGGGGAGCGCGAACCTCATGGAGCCCATCCTCGAGGCCGTCGAGGCCTACGCCACCCTGGGGGAGATCACCGGCGTCCTGCGGGAGGTCTTCGGGGAGTTCCGCGAGCCCGTCTCGTTCTGATCCCGCTTCCACCCCCGGGCCGGTTGCCCGCCTCCGCCCGATGCGAAATAATGGCCCCGTTGTGCCCCCCCGTCGGGCCTCCCTCCGGAGGCCGCGAGACCTCGTCTCTCAGGAGGTGCCAGGCGGCATGTGGACCGAATCGAAGAACCCCAAGAAGGCGCCCACGGACTACAAGTACCGCAGCGCCACGGTGGACCTCGCCTCGGGCAAGATCACCGTCGAGGAGAAGCCCTGCCGGGACATGGAGGACTTCCTCGGAGGCATCGGGCGGGTCTTCAAGGTGCTCTCCCGCTACGACGTGCCCGACCCCTACGCCCCCTCGGCCCCCCTCGTCCTGGAGCTGGGCTGCTTCACCGGCGGCCTCGTGATGACCGGCCTGCGGGCCTTCTTCGGGGGCTACAGCCCCCTGAAGAGCACCCGCAAGGGCGCCCCCTCGGCCATGTGGTCGGCGGGCTCGGACAAGTTCGGGGTCAAGATGGCCTGCGCCGGGATGGACGAGGTCCTCTTCCTCGGCCGCAGCCCCAAGCCCGTCATGCTCGTGGTCCGGAGCGAGGCGCCGGGCGGCCCGCCCGCCCTCGCCCTCGCCGACGCGGCCTCCCTCCTCGGCAAGGACACCCATGAGAAGATCATGGCCCTCAAGGGCCGCTACGCAGACGCCCACTTCGCCGTCATCGGCCCCCCGGGCGAGAACTGGAAGGCGAACCGCATGGCCGGCATCGCCCTGAGCTCGGTCAACCAGCTCGAATCGGGCGACTGCAAGCCCCGCTTCTGCGGCCGGGGCGGCTTCGGCGGCGTCATGGGGAGCAAGAACCTCCTCGCCGTCGTAGCCCAGGCGCCGGACGACAAGACCGCCGTCTCCGAGGTGGTCAAGGAGGCCAACAAGGTCATCGCCCGGGGCGCGGCCTCCAAGCCCTACCGCGACCCCTACAAGGCCGAGGGCCTGGGCGGCACCTGGCGCAACATCGCGGGGCTCCACCCCCTGGGCTGCCTGCCCGAGCGGAACTTCTGGGCCCCGGGCAACCAGGACGCCGCCCAGCTCTACCGCGCCTCCTTCGAGAAGCCCTACGTCGTCAAGGACGAGTCCTGCTACAAGTGCGGCATCGCCTGCCACAAGAACATCTACGACCGCCCCGCGGGCGAGGCCGCCGAGGGGCGCAAGGCCAAGAAGGGCCGCTTCCGCGTCAAGTTCGACTACGAGCCCCTCGACCTCCTGACCGCCAACTGCGGGGTGTACGGCGCCGAGGAGTCGCTCGAGCTGGTCGAGCTGGGCGACCGCCTGGGCTACGACGCCATCAGCCTGGGCGCCACCCTGAGCTACGCCATGGAGTGGAACGACCGCCACCCGGAGAGGCCCGCCCTGGAGGGCCTCCGCTACGGCGACGCCCAGAAGATGATGGCGCTCATGCGCAAGGCCGCCGCCGGCCAGTGCGAGGAGCTCGGCCAGGGCTGCATGCGCCTCGCCCTCCAGTGCGGCGACCTCTCCTTCGCCATGCAGGGCAAGGGGCTCGAATACCCCGCCTACCTCCCCGAGACCAACCCCGGCTACCCCTGGGCCCTCGCGGGCGGCCACATGAGCATGCGCACCTTCCTCCTCCTCATCCTCGACGGCCAGAAGACCGACATCGACTACTGGGAGCGCGCCGTCATGAACGGCATCTACTACACCCGCGACGACATGATCGGCACCTGCAAGTTCGCGGGCGTGCCGGACAAGAACGTGGTGGACTCCCTCAACGACATGTACGGCCTCTCGGCCACCGACGAGGACGTGAAGGGGGCCATCCGCCGCACCTACCTCCGGGGCCGCCTCCTCGAGAAGAAGGTGGGCTACACCGACGAGGAGTACGACATCCCCGCCCGCGTCTACGAGAAGACGAACCCCAACGTGAAGATGCCCAGCTTCATCACCCGCGAGTTCATGGCCGAACTCAAGAAGAGGGTCGAGCGCAACTGGGACGAGCTCACCGAGAAGGAAGGGGTCAAGGTCCCGGCGTAGGCGGGAGCGCCTCGCGGGGGGCGGAGGCGCTCAGCAGCCGAGCCCTTTGGCGATGACAACGCGCAGGATCTCGCTCGTCCCCTCGCCAATCTCCAGCACCTTGGCGTCCCGGTAGTAGCGGGCCACCGGAAACTCACCCTCCATGTACCCATAGCCGCCGTGGATCTGGACGGCCTCCCGCGAGGCGTCCACGGCCAGCTCCGATGCGGCGAGCTTGGCCATCGCCGCCTCCTGGCGGTAGGGCTCGTCCCGGTCGTGGAGCCAGGCCGCTTTCATGGTGATCAAACGTGCCATCTCAAGCCGGGTCGCCATGTCGGCGAGCTTGGACCGAATGGCCTGAAAAGAGGCGATCGGCACGCCGAACTGCCTGCGCTCGAGGGCGTAGGCGAGAGAAGCATCCAAGCAGGCGCGCGCCAGGCCCAGCGAGAGCGCCGCCACGCTGATGCGGCCGACGGCGAGCGTCTCGGTCGCTTGGCGGATGCTCTCGACGTCGCTCTCGCCGAGCAGATGGTCCGCCGGCAGGAGGCAGTCGTCGAAGATGAGCTCCCGGGTGTCCATCGAGCGCCAGCCGAGCTTCTCGGCCTTTGGACCAATTCCGAAGCCAGGGGTGCCACGAGGCACCACGAAGAACCCGAAGCGGTTCTCTCCGGTGCGGGCCAGCACGAGGGGACCCAGGCTCATCTCCGTGCCGGCGTTGGTAATGAAGATTTTCCGCCCACGAAGCTTCCAGCCCTCCTTGGTCCTCAGGGCGCGCGTCTCAATCCCGCTCAGATCGCTTCCCGCGCCGGGCTCGGTGAAGGCGCAACTGCCAAGCTTTTCCCCCTGCGCCAGCGGGACCAGCCAGCGGCGCTTCTGCTCCTCCGTACCGAAGTGGAGGATCGGCAAGCTGCCGATGGTGAGGTGCGCGTTCCAGCAAGCCGCCGTCGAGTTGTCGGCCGCGGCCAACTCCTCCATCGCGGCGGCGAAAGCCACGGTCCCCACACCGGTCCCTCCGTACTCGACCGGCACGAGCAGGCCCATAAGAGAAAGCTCTCCCATCTCGCGGAATAGCTCGACCGGGAAATAACACTCCCGATCCCACTTCGCGGCGTGGGGGCGTATCGCGCGGTCGGCGAAACCCCGGCAGAGGTCGCGCAACATGCGCGCCTCGTCGGAGAGAGAGAAATCCATTGACCCGGCTCCTCAACCAGTTGGATCGACGAGAAGCTTAACGTGGGACGAAGGGGCGTCCGAGAGCCTACCGAAGCCGGCTGGGAGGATGTCAGCCAGGGGAATCGGCCCGCCTACGATGGGTTTCCAGGCGACCTGCCCCTCCGCAAGCCACGCGACCGCCTCGCCCACTTCGGCGTCGGTGTAGGCGGACGAGGCAAAAATCGTTTTCTCTTGGACAAAAAGCCGAAAGAAATCCACGGGAACCGCCTCGGTGAACAAGCCTATCACCACGACGCGCCCCCCCCGCCCGCTGGCGCGCAACGCCGTCTCAAGCGCCGCGGGCCGACCCACGCACTCGAAGGCGAGAGGGACTCCCCCTCTCTCGCGCAGCAGAGTGCGACCCACATCCTCGTCCCGCGCGGGATCGAAGACAGCCGCGGCCCCAAGCGCCAATGCTTTCTCCCGGCGGGCGGCCAACGGCTCCACGACGAGAACCTCCCCCGCCCCTCGCTCGCGCGCGACCTGGAGCAGAAGAAGGCCCACCGTCCCCGCCCCCACGATGAGGACGGCCTCCCCGGCCCGTCCCCCTCCCCGGCCCCAAGCGTGGAGGCAAGCGGCGAGCGGCTCCGCGATGGAGGCCCCCTCAAGCGGCAGCTTGTCCGGCAGCAGATGACAATTGGCGGCCGGGCAGACAACCCGGCGGGCGAACGCCCCGTCGGCGGCGAAGCCGATGCTCCCCAGCCTGGAACAGAGATATGCCCTCCCCTCTTTGCACTGCGCGCACCGCCCGCAGGATAGGCAGGGGTTCACGGTCACCCGCGCGCCCTCCCTCGGGGCGGAGACACCCGGTCCTCGGGCAACGACTGTTCCGGAGAACTCATGCCCCATGACAACGGGAGGCAAACGGCCCGTCAAGGGGTGCGGGCGGCGGGGAATGAGAAGGGGACCATGGTGGTACTCGTGGAGGTCGGTCCCGCAGATGCCACAGTACCCGACCTCAACCAAAACCTCGCCCGACCCGGGGGATGGCTCGGAAATCTCCTCCAGCCGAACGTCCTCCCTTCCGTGCCACCGGGCGGCAAGCATCGGTCATGGCCCCCGGCGCACCAATGCGGCCCTCTCCCGTAGATCGCGCTTGAGCACCTTGCCCGAAGGATTCCTCGGAAGAGCATCGATGACCGTCACTCCCTTAGGTACCTTGAACTTCGCCAAGTTGGCCGCGCAGCGCGCCAGGATTTCCTCGCCGATGTCCCGATGACCGGGTTTAGGGACAACAAAGGCATAAGGAACCTCCCCCCACCGTTCATCCGAAACGCCGACGACGGCGCACTCGGCTACGCGTGGGTCTTCATAGATCACCCGCTCCACCTCGGTAGAGGCGATGTTCTCGCCCCCGCTGATGATGACGTCTTTCTTGCGGTCCACGATGTACAGGTAGCCTTCCCGGTCCATCCTGCCGATGTCGCCCGTGTGGAACCAGCCGTCCACGAGCGCCGCCTCGGAGGCCTCGCGGTTGTTCCAGTAGCCGGGGAACACCTTGGGGCCGCGCAGGAGGATCTCGCCCAACTCTCCAGCGGGGAGATCGCGGCGCTCGTCGTCCACGAGCCGGACGCGGAGCTGGTAGGTGGGGAGGCCGACCGAACCGGTCTTGCGCACCGCGTCGGCAGGCGGGAGGAAGGTGTCCCCCGAGACAGTCTCCGTCAGCCCGTAAGCGTCATGAAAACCACAGCTCGGGATGACCCGCCGCAGCTCCTCGATGAGGGGGATCGGCATTTTCTCTCCGCCATCGATGACAATCCGCAGGCTCGTGAGGTTGAAGCGGTCGATGTCTCTCCGCGCCAGAACCTGGGCGATCATCGTGGGCGCGAGCCAAACGTTCGTCACGCCCTCCGCGTGGACCGCCGTCAGAACGCGCTCGGCGTCGGAACGAGGGAGGATCACCACGCTCCCGCCCACGTAGAGCACCCCCGTAGCGGGCAGGTCCAGCCCGCCCACATGGTAGAGCGGCCCCACGACGAGGGTGCGGTCGGCTGCGGTCAGGTTTAAGTCCATGACATGAGCGACGCTCTTCCAGTAGACGTTGCCGTGGGTGATCATGGCACCCTTCGGGCGGCTTGTCGTGCCAGAGGTGTACATGATCCGTTGCACGTCGCCCAGTTCTGCCCGAGCCGCAGGGACTTTCCGTCCGCGGGCTCTCCCGATCCTCTCCTCGAAACTCTCCCAGCCGGGGGGAACATCCTCGCCCACGCACAGGACATGAGTGAGGCGGGCAAGTTCGCCCTGGATGGGTCCGACGGTGGGATGAAATGCGGCTTCGGTAATGAGGACAGAAGCTCCTGCGTCCCCGAGGATGAAGGCGAACTCCGGCCCAGCGAGGCGGAAGTTGAGGGGAACGATGATCGCCCCAAGATGGGAGATGGCGAAGTAGGCTTCGAGGAACTCCGGACAGTTGTAGAGCAGAACCGCCACCCGGTCGCCTCGGCCCACGCGGATTTCTTCCAGACCGGCCGCGAGATCCTCCGCCCTCTCCCGCAGCGCGGACCAAGTGAGGCGCCTCCGCTCCCCGATCACCGCCTCACGATCCGGTGTTCGCTCGGCCCAGCGGGCCAGGATATGGCTTGGGTTCACAGGCTTCCCGTCCCGAAGGGTTCACCGGAGGAAGGCCCTAGTGGGCGTGGAGGCGGCCCGGCACTCCCCGCGTGCACGGGCAGCAGCCCGAGCTCAGGTCCACCACCCCGCCCCGCCGCTGGGTGCTCGTCCGCGCGGCGAAGGCGGAGACGAGGCGCTCCGCCTCCGCCGAGCCGCAGGCGGGGCAGTCCGCCCGCTCCAGCCGCGATTGCGCGACGCGCTCGAAGACCTCGCCGCAGGCTTCGCACCGAAACTCGTAGATCGGCATGGCGTGTCCCCCCGCCCCTCCTCCCCCGGGCGCCGGGGGAGGAGGGGCGCAATCCGCTAGAGGTCGATGACGGTCATCTCCCGGATCGGCCACTTGGAGAGAATCTCCACGCCCGTCTTCGTCACGTGGAGCACCTCCTCGATCCGCACGCCCTGGCCCTCGTGGTCGCCCTCCTGGGTCTCGATGGCGAAGCACATGTCCTCCTCGATCACCATCGGGTGCTCCAGCGAGCAGCCCCGCCAGACGAGGGGCGGCTCGTAGAGGGTGAGGCCGATGCCGTGCGCCCAGTTGTTGCCGGCGGTCTGGTCCTCGTGGACGACGCCGATGTCGGCCCACACCTTCGGGCCCGAGGGCCACTTCTCGGCGATCTCCTTCGATGTCACCCCCGGCTTGATGACGCTGATGGAGTCGTAGAGCCAGTCGTAGGCGCGCTGGTAGGCATCCTTGGTGGCCTTGGAGGGCTCGCCCAGGCTGAAGGTGCGGTAGTAGCAGGTCTTGTAGCCGTTCCAGGAGGTGTTGTAGACGTCCATGTAGATGACGTCGCCGGGGTTGATGCGCCGGCCGGTCCAGCAGCGGAGGTTGGGCCAGGTGTAGGGCCCCGAGGTGCAGAACACGCCCGAGAAGACCTCGCCCCCGTTGGCGTAGCAGGCCTTGAACACCTCGCCCAGGACCTCATGCTCGCTCACGCCCGGCCGCACGGTCCGGCGAAGGGACTCGAACATGGCGTCCCCCACGGAGCAGGTGTTGCGCAGGCACTGGACCTCCTCGGGCAGCTTGTGCTTGCGCGCGTCGAGCAGGGCCAGGTAGCCATCCCCGCTCGTCTTCACCCCCTTGGCCTCGAAGGCGGCCGAGATGGAGGGGTCGGCGAAGTCGAGGGCGAGCACTTCCTTCTCCACCCCCTGCCGCTTGAGCTCGGTGCAGATCTGGTCCACGAAGCGCTTGACCGCCGCCTCGTGGGCCGCCTCGCCCATGCAACGCGCGATCCAGCCCATCCCCGTGATGGCCCACTTCACGTTCCCCTTGGGCAGCCAGGGGGCGAAGCGCTCGGTGTGGTAGCCGATGTCGCCCTGCTCGTAGACGATGGGCTGCTCGTCGCCCTTGACGAGAAGGGAATAGCGCAGGCCCGAGCTGGACGTCGTCCACATGGGGGTATAGGTGCTCGTGACGTAGCGGGTGTTCCACTCGTTCAGGGAGAGAAACGCCCCGAAGCGGCGCTTCTCGAACAGCTCCGCCTTGGCGCGCTGCAGGCGCCCTCTCCGAAGGTTGTCCATGTTGATCCCGTGGATCCAGTCTGTGGCCTGGAACGGATAGGACATGCCGTGGGCTTCTGTCATGGGGCTCCTCCTCTGGGATGGATGCGGCACCCCGCCGGGAAAGGCTGGGTGGACCGCGCGCTCCCCCCACCAGGGGCAATGGACCCGAATGAAAAAAACGACATGTAAGAGATTAAACTCTATATATATTATAATTTCAAGCGACAATTTTCTCTCTCGGGAAGCTGGGCCGGCCCGCCTCCCTATCCTTCCATATTTCAATGAGGTTTGGAGGAAAACCCAGGGCGGGGGGCCCGGGATTGTCACACCCCCCGCTTGTCCCCCCACAGCAACACATGCAGCCTCGGGGTGAACCGGAAGCCCCGCGCCAGGGCCGCCTCGGCGAGGGGGAGGAGGCGCTTCTCCATCTCGGGGCGCTTCTTCCCCCCGGGGGAGATGATGACGCGCTCGGGGGGCCAGCCGGCGAGGCCGAGGGATTGGAGCAGGGCGTCCACCTCGGCGATCTCGGCGGGCTTGTGGAGGACGAACTTGAGGTAGGGCTCCTTGGCGCGATGGAGCCAGCCGAGGGAGCGGGGCTTCTTCTCCTCCGCGATGCCGGCCGAGGCGAGCTTGGGGGAGACGTTCCACTGGTCGGCGAGGGCCAGGGCGACGAGGGAGGGCTCCAGGTAGCCCGAGGTCTCGACCTCAATCCGCAGCCCCTCCTCGTGGAGCATGGCGAGGAGGACTTCGAAGAAGGGGCTCTCCAGGGGCTCCCCCCCGGTGACCACCACCTGGCAGCCGGGGCGCTCGCGGCAGTAGGCGAGGATCTCCTCCCCGGCGAGCTCGGCGGCGGGGGGGCCCGCCCAGCTGTACTTGGTGTCGCACCAGGCGCAGCCCACGGTGCAGCCCATGAGGCGCGCGAAGACCGAGGGCCGCCCGAGGGTGGCCCCCTCCCCCTGGAGGGAGTAGAAGAGCGGGTCGGCGAGCGGGAAGCGGAGCGCCCGCGCCGTGGCGGATGCGTGCGTCATGCTGTCTCAGCCCCCGGCTTGCGATGTGTCCGTAGGGGCGTATTGACTTCGGCGAGCTTAGTCGAGCCGCAATACGCCCCTACAAATTCCCTGGCCGCGCCGCCCGTCACGTTCGTGTCCCCTACCCCGGGAAGATGGCCGCCGCGATCACGATGCCGATGGCCAGGAACATCCCCGCCACCACGATCCCGACCGCCCGGTTCTGCTCCTTCGAGAGGGCGTCCTCGACCGAGAAGGGGGTGATCCACTCGAAGATCTTGTAGCCCACCATGAGGAGCAGGATCCCGATCAGGCCGTACACGATGGAGAGGATCAGGCCCGTCCCCACTCCGATCCGGGGCGCCCCCCCCTGCGCCCACGCCGCCGCGGGCGCCGCCATCCAGGCCGCCGCCGCCCATCCCCCGAGCCGTGCGCCAAGCTTCGTCATCGCGTCATCCCTCCCAAGCATGGGGCGGTGAAAGCAGGGTCCCGCCCCAACCTACCAGGGGCGGCCCGGGGGCTCAAGGATGGCCGGAACGGCGCGGGATTCCTTCAGGCGCGAAGGCTCTCCCCCTCCCTCCGGAAAACGCTGAGGAGGGGGCATTCCGCAGGGGCGGCCCCCCCTTGGGGGACCGTAGCCCCTTCGGAGGGCGATGGCCCCCGTGGCCGCCCTCCATTCGGGGCAGGCGTCGAATTCGGGGCCCCCGCGCAGCGTGCCGCGCGGGGCGGGGGGGGCCTGCCCCTACAGGCGATTCCCCGTGAACGGGCCGGGGCGGGTCCGTCAGTCCCACTTCCTCCCCGGCATATGGTTGAAAATGCTGGGGGTGAGGCCGCCGTCGATGGCCAGCCAGGTGGCCGTCACGTAGTCCGCCTGGTCCGAGAGGAGGTAGAGGATGCCGTGGGCGATGTCCTCGGGCTGGCCCACCCGGCCCCAGGGGGTGACCTCGGCGCGGCCGCGCTTGATCTCGGGGTCGCGCAGGTAGGCGGTGAGCGGGGTCTCGGTGTGGCCCGGGCAGACGGCGTTCACGCGGATGCGCTTCCTCGCCCACTCCAGGCCCAGCTGCTGGGAGAGCATGATGATGCCCGCCTTGACCGTGCTGTAGGCCCCCACCAGGGTGTAGGGAGCGAGGCCCGCGCTGGAGGAGAGGTTCACGATGGCGCCGGGGCGGCCCTGGGCGATCAGCCACCTCCCGAAGGCCTGGCACATGAAGAAGGTGCCGTGGAGCCCCACCTCCACCACGAGCCTCCAGCCCTCGGGCGCGAGGTCCACCAGGGGCCCGGGGGCCATGCGGATGGCGCAGTTGACGAGGTGATCGGCCGCGCCGAACTCCCCGGCCGCCCGCTCCACCGCGGCGCGGCAGGAGGCGGGGTCGGTCACGTCGAGCCTCTGGAAGAGGGCCTTGCCCGCGCCGAGCCGGGCGGCCAGCTCCCGGCCCTCCTTCTCCAGCACGTCCCCGATGAGGACCCTGCCCCCCTCCGCCGCGTAGAACTCCGCCGTCTTGCCCCCGATGCCCCGGGCGCCTCCCGCGACGATGCAGACCTTCCCCTCAAAGCGGCCCATGGCCCCCTCCTGGATGAGGATTCCGATCCCGAACGCGCCCTTGCCCGGACAACATAGCCCCTCCCGGGAGGCGCGGGAAGGCCCCCGGGACGCGCGCGTTGACCCGGTGCAGGGCGCGGATTACCCTGGAAGGCGAGGAGGACGCCGCCCGCCCCCGGCGGTCCCCGCGCCCTGCGAGCCCTGAACCTCCATGAAAGTCCTCTACTGCGCCCCCCACGACTACTTCGCGCCCGGCGCCTCGGAGTCCTACGACTACTTCAACTCCATCCGGTCGCTCGGCCACGAGGTGGAGCCCTTCTTCTACCGGAGGAAGAGCTTCTTCTACAGCAACTTCCGCGGCGCCTGGATCCGGCGGATGAACAGGCGCCTCCTGGAAAGGGCGCGGGCGTTCGATCTGCTCTTCGTCTTCCGGGGAGGATACGTGGAGGCGGACACGCTCGAGCGCATCCGGGGCGGGGGCCGCTGCCGCGCCGTCTGCTTCCTCGGGGACAACCCTTACGGGGCGGGCAACCCCCCGGTGGAGTTCCAGAAGATCGGGGCCTACGACCTCTTCGTGGTGAAGGACACCTACTTCCGCGACGAGCTCGCCCTCTTCGGCTTCGACAACGTGGTATTCATGCCCCACTCCTACGACCCCGAGTTCTACGAGAAACCCATCCCCGAGGAGGAACTCGCCCCCTACGCCGCGGACGTCACCTTCATCGGCGGCCACTACGGCTACCGGGAGCGGTTCTTCTCCCGCCTCACGGACGACGGCGTCCGGCTCCGCCTCTGGGGGCCGCGCTGGGACCAGGCCCGCGACCCCTGGATCCGCGAGCGCGTCGGGGCCAGCCGCGGGGTGTACGGCGAGGAGAAGCTCAAGATCGCCCGGGCGGGCAAGATCTTCCTCAGCCTCATCAACGGGGGGAACTCGGTGCGCTGCCCGGACGACAAGCCGGTCATCTACTCAGGCGCCGGAGCGTTCGTCATGACCAACCACAAGCCGGACATGGAGCTGGTGTTCACGCCGGGGGAGGAGATCGTCACCTTCCGCTCCCGGGAGGAGCTCCAGGGCCTCATCCGCCGCTACCTCGCCGACGGCGAGGCCCGCGCGGCCATCGCCCGGCGGGCGCGCGAGCGGGCCCGCCGCGAGCACACCGCCGCCGCGCGCTTCCGGCAGATCCTGGAGACCCTCGCGCAGAGGGGAGTCCCGGCGGGGGGCGGGAAGCCGTGAGCGCGCGCAGGAGCCCGGCCCGCCGGTGAGCAGGCTCTCCCGCGTGCTCCGCGCCTACGGGCGGGACCTCCCCCGGCTCGGCCCCGGCGCCGCCTCCCGGCTCTTCCTCGCGGACGCCTCCCTGCGCGTCCGCCAGAGCCTGGGCCTTCCCCGGCGGTCGGGGGAAGGCTCCCTCCGCCTGAAGGGCCTCCCCCACCCCGTCGCCTTCCGGCCCGGGACGAGCGACGTCTACGCCATCCGGAACGTCTTCACCCGGGAGGAATACCCCCTGGCCGGCCTCCAGGGGGTGAGGTCCATCCTCGATTGCGGCGCGAACATCGGGGCGGCGTCGATCTGGTTCCTCCGGGCGTTCCCGGAGGCCCGCCTCGCGGCCGTGGAGCCGGACCCGGGGAACTTCGCCCTCCTCCGGCGCAACCTCGCGCCCTACGGGGCGCGCGCGGCGGCGGTGCAGGCCGCCGTGTGGCCGTCGGGCGCTCCCCTCCGGCTCCGGCGGGGGGCGTTCCGGGACGGGCTCGAATGGTCATCCCAGGTGGCGCCCCCCTCCGGGGGCGAGGGCGGGGACGTCCGGGCGGTGACGATCCCCCAGCTGATGAGCGGACACGGCTTCGGGGAAATCGACCTGCTGAAGATCGACATCGAGCGCTCGGAGATCGCGCTCTTCTCGGGCGGCTGCGGGGAATGGCTCCCCCGGGTGCGCAACATCCTCATCGAGCTGCACGACGGCGAATGCCGGGAGGCGTTCTTCCGCGCCCTCGCGGGCTGCCGCTACCGCCTGGAGGAGGGGAAGGCCGTCACCGCCTGCCGGGACATCCGGCGGGAGGAGGGGAGTCCGCCGGGGCGGGCCTGAAACACGCCCCCGTTTCCCGGCGCGGAAGCAGGACGGGCGGGTCCGGCCGCGGCCCCCGCCTCACGCGTCCCCGGCGAAGTCCTCGCCGCATTCCTCCTCCACGAGCCGGCCGGCGGGCAGGCGGTCGCTGGAGAAGGCGACGACCAGCCGGGCGGGCTCCTCCCCCACCGAGGCGGAGGCGTGGATGGCCCTCTCCCGGATGACGATCATGCGGCCCTTCTCGACGAGGACCAGCTCCTCCTCGACGTTGAAGCGCATCGCCCCCTCGACGACGATGACGGTCTCTTCCTGGGCGTGGGCGTGGTAGGGGGCGACCGTGCCGGACGGCTCCAGCACCTCCAAGGCGCGGCTGTAGCTCCTCGACAGGGCGGCGGCGACCTTGGGGACCTCCGACTCGCAGCGGAGGCAGCGGGCGACGTTCTCAAGCCGGAAGAGGGGCTTCGCCATCGCGCTTCTCCTCGGCGGCCCGCCGGACGCGGCGCCGGCCACCGGCGCCGTGCGCCCCGCCATGCCCGGAGCCGCCGGCGGGCGGGGGCGCTTGCCGGCCGAAATTGCACGTTCCGTGCCAGCCGGGCGGCCCGGCGTCTCGAGGCGTTTGAAGCCGTGGAAGGGGAATTTTTTGCCGCCGTTTCTGACGGGGCGGCTGCCGCTTGACGCGCACGCGGGGTTTCACGGGATTTCGGAGGAGCGGGGTTTCCGGAACCCATAGGGGCGGGTTTCAAACCCGCCCCTGCGGAAGGTCAGGCCCTAATTCCCCTTCTGCCCGTAGAAATAGGGCTGGCTGATTTCGCTCTGGACCGGGGCCGGGGGGAGGGTCCCGAAGCGGCGGCGGAACTTGAAGGCGAGGCGCCTGAAGCTGCCCGCGAGGCCGTAGGTCCTGAGGTAGCGGGCGGGCTCGCCCAGGAACTTGAGCCGCCGCCTGAGCGTGAGGGCGGCCGGGAAGGTTTCGTACAGCCGCCAGAGGAAATCCGCCCAGAGGCCCTCGCGGCCGCAGAGGATCTCCAGGATCTTCTGGTACTTGATGATGTCCGCGCGGGACATGGTGGGCATATTGAGGACGGAGCCCGCGTAGTAGTTCTCGGGCATCTCGTTGTCCGGGTCGAGGAAGCCCTCCTGGATGCAGAGCTCGCGCAGCTGGGTGCCCACCAGGGGGTAGAAGATGCTGAACTGGGCGGTGTCGGGCTTGACCCGCTTCATCAGCTCGCGCGAGGCGATCATGCGGGAGCGGTCCTCGTAGGGCAGGCCCACCATGTTGAAGGCGTGGGTCTTGATCCCGTGCCTGCGCGCCAGGGCGAAGGCCTGGACGATGACCTCCTCCTCCATCTTGCGGTTGAGGACGCGCTTGCGGAACTCCTCGTCCCCGCTCTCCACGCCGATGGACATGCTGTAGGCCCCCGCCTTGGCCGCGGCCTTGATCTTGTCCTCCTTCACCATCTCGGGGCGCTCCATGAAGAGGAAGGGCTTCTTCACGTGCCGGGAGAAGATCTCCCCCATCTCCTCCAGGCGGGAGAGCTGGGTGAGGAAGATCTCGTCCACGAAGTAGATCATGTCGAGACCGTTCCGGGCCTCGAAGTCCTTGATCTCCTCCATCATCCGGCGCGGGCTCTTCTCCCGCCGCCAGGTGCCCTTGCCCTTGTACATGCCCATGACGTGGGGGCTGGAGCAGTAGGTGCAGTGGTAGGGGCAGCCCCGGCTCCCCTCGAACTGGCCCACGACGCGGGTGCCGGGCTTCACGTCGATGAGGAAGTTCCGGGTGTAGTGCTCCCTGGCGTAGATGTTCCAGTCGGGGATGGGGTAGGTGTCGAGGTCGCCGATGAGGTCGCGCATCTCGTTGCGGGACTCCATGCCCAGGAGGTTCCGCGACCAGACGTTGGGGATGCGCGAGGCGTCCCCGCCGCCGCCCAGGGCGCCGAGGAGCTCGGCGAGGGCGTCCTCCCCCTCCCCCCGCACCACGTAGTCGCAGTGCTTGAGGCAGCCCTCGGCGTCCACCGTGGGGTGGTGGCCGCCCACGATCTTGGGGATGGACTTGAGGGCGGGGAGCCTCAAGAGGTCCCGGGTCAGCCCCCACTCGTTCGAGAGGACGCTGAAGCCGACCGCCTCGGGCTGGAACTCCTCCACCTTGCGGAGGAAGCGCGGGGCGATCTCGGGCCCCCGCACCATGGTCGAGTCGAAGAGGGCCGTCTCGTGGCCCTTCCGCTTGAGCACCGCCGAGAGGACGGAGATGCCCAGCCTCGGGGCCCACACCCGCTGGACGTTGGGATAGACGAAGAGAAAACGCACGAACGAAGCCTCCCGGCCGCGGCCTTTCGGGCGGCGGCGGCTATTTCCTTCGGGGTTTTTATACACCACCCGCCGGTCCTTGACCACACGGGGCAAATCAGACCAATGCGTCCGGATAAGGTGAGGCAGGGGGGACCATGTTCCGTAGGGGCGAGGCATGCCTCGCCCCTACACACGGACGGCCGGGTCCGTAGGGGTGGGCCCCTGTGCACTCCCCGAGCCCCGATACAAAGGGCGGCCACAGGGGGCCGCCCCTACGGATGCGGTAAATGGGTGGCAGGGTCCGTAGGGGCGAGGCATGCCTCGCCCCTACACACGGACAACCAGACCCGTAGGGGCGACCGGCCTTCAGCGGGCCGAAGCCGGCTTTCGGCCGGCGAAGGCCGGCCGGTCGCCCCTACATACGGCCTTCCCCGGCCTATAACGATGCCACCGCCTCGACCGGCCCGGGCTTGAGGCGGAGCATGGTCCCCATCGCCGCGAAGTACACCTCGTCCGCCTCCCGGCTGAAGACCTGGTGCACCTGCCCGCAGGCGTCCCGATAGGCCCGCGCGAGCGCGTTCTCGGGCACCACCCCCATCCCCACCTCGTTCGTCACCAGGATGACGGGGAAGGCCCGCATCGCCAGGAAGGCGCGCACCGCTTCCGCCCGCTCCAGGATGGCCCCGGGCCACTCCCCCCGCAGGAGGAGGTTCGAAACCCAGAAGGTCAGGCAGTCCACCACCACGCAGCCCGCGCCCTGGCACCGCCCGAGCGCCCCCAGGATGTCCACGGGCTCCTCCAGCGTCTCGAAGCCCGTCCCCCGGTCCTTCCGGTGGCGGGCGATGCGCGCCCGCATCTCCTCGTCCACCTCCTCGCCGGTCGCGAGGTACACCCGCCG
>Ga0156328_1164_pt2 | contig 15886 bp, 16 predicted proteins | sample RifCSPlowO2_12_FD_107976 | JGI IMG/M metagenome (GOLD analysis project Ga0156328, IMG submission 107976) | Candidatus Tectomicrobia bacterium RIFCSPLOWO2_12_FULL_69_37 | reverse complement strand
CTGCTCTCGGCCGGGCCGATGCCCATGATCTCGGGCCTGCAGCCCGAGACGCCCCAGGAGACGAGCCGCCCGAGGGGCTTCAGGCCCCGCTTCTCTGCGGCCTCCCGGGAGGCGACCACCAGGGCGGCGGCCCCGTCGTTGATGCCGCTCGCGTTCCCGGCGGTGACGACCCCCCCCTCCTTGAAGACGGGACGGAGCTTGGCCAGGGCCTCGGCGGTCGAGTCCGGGCGGATGTGCTCGTCCCGCTCGAAGAGGACGGCCTTGCGCTTCTGCTTCACCTCGACCGGGAAGCACTCCTCGGCCAGGCGCCCGCTCTCCCAGGCCTCGTGGGCCCGCTTTTGGCTGAGCGCCGCGAACTCGTCGATGCCCTCCCGGTGGAGGTCGTACTTCTCCGCCAGGTTCTCCGCCGTGACCCCCATGGGGACGTTGGCGTAGTGGTCCATCAGGGCGTTCTGGAGGCCGTCCTCCATCGCCGTCTGGAAGAGGCCGATGCCGGTCCGGCTGTGGCGGATGACGTGGGGGGTCAGGCTCATGTTCTCGGCCCCGACCGCGAGGACGAACTGGGCGTCCCCCGTCAGGATCTCCTTCGCCCCGCTCACCACCGCCTGGAAGCCCGAGGCGCACATGCGGTTCACGCAGTAGCCCGGCTTCTCGATGGGCACCCCGGCCGAGAGGGCCACGTGGCGGCCGATGTAGACGCCGTCCGCCGCCGACTGGATGACGTTCCCGACGATGGTGTGGTCGATCAGGCCCGGCTCGACGCCCGAGCGCTTCATGGCCTCCTTCGCGGCGAGGGCCCCCAGCTGGGTGGCCGTCAGCTCGCGCAGGGTGCCCAGGAAGGTGCCGAACGGGGTGCGGGCCCCGCCCAGGAAGACGATCTCATCGGAGGGCATGGCGGGGCTTCCTTCTGGCGGAAAGACGGATGGAGACGAGCGCTATGAAAGGACGATACCCCGCCCCGGGAGGCGCCGCAAGGGGTGCCTCACATGAAGCTGAGCGGGGTCTTGGCGTCCCCCTGGAGCCGCCGGGCGGCGTCCTTGGCGAAGTAGGTGAGGATGAGGTCGGCCCCCGCGCGCCGGATGGCGGTCAAGACCTCCATGAAGGCCCGCTCGGGGTCCAGCCAGCCGTTCCGGCAGGCGGCGGCGAGCATGGCGAATTCCCCCGAGACGTTGTAGGCGGCCATCGGGAGGTTCACCCGGTCCCGCGCCCGGGCGAGGACGTCGAGGTAGACGAGGGCGGGCTTCACCATGACGATGTCGGCGCCCTCGGCGATGTCGAAGTCGATCTCGCGCTGGGCCTCGCGGCCGTTGGCCGGGTCCATCTGGTAGGAGCTGCGGTCCCCGAAGGCGGGGGCGCTCTCGGCCGCCACCCGGAAGGGCCCGTAGAAGGCGCTGGCGAACTTGGCCGAGTAGGCCATGACCGGGGTCTGGGCGAAACCCGCCCGGTCGAGCGCCCGGCGGATGGCGCCCACGCGCCCGTCCATCATGTCCGAGGGGGCGATCATGTCCGCCCCGGCCTGGGCGTGGCTCACCGCCGTCCGCTCCAGGAGGTCGAGGGTGGGGTCGTTCAGGATCCTCCCCTCCTCCACCACCCCGCAGTGGCCGTGGTCCATGTACTCGCACAGGCACACGTCGGTGATGACGCAGAGCTCCGGCAGGGCGTCCTTCACCGCGCGGACGGCCTCCTGGACGACTCCCTTCCCGGCGTAGGCCTCGGAGGCCGCGTCGTCCTTGTGCTGGGGGATGCCGAAGAGGATGACGCCCGGGATCCTGAGGGCCGCCACCTCGCGGCACTCCTCCACGAGCCGGTCCACCGAGAGCTGGTGCTGGCCCGGCATGGAGGAGATCTCCTGCTTCACCCCCCCGCCCTCGACCACGAACATGGGGTAGACGAGGTTGTCCGCCGAAAGCCTCGTCTCGCGCACCATGCGGCGCATGGCGGCCGTCTCGCGGGTGCGCCGGGTGCGGTTCTGCACGTCCTCCCGCACCTGGGCCAAGAGCGCGTTGCCGGGCTTCATCTCCCTGTCTCCTTCCGTGGCGCGTCCGGGGCCGGTCCCGCCCCCATTCTACCCCGCCTGGGGCTCCCGCGTGTAGAAGGCCGAGATGGCCTCGGCCAGCCCCGGGGTGGTGGAGCTCTCCGCCTCGACCTCGGGCTCCAAGCCCAGCTCCCGGGCGGTGCCGGTCGTGACGGGCCCGATCGAGGCCACCCGGAAGCGGCCCCGGTGCTCCTTGAGAAAGGCGCTCCCAAGCGCCCGGGCGAAGCTCCGGACCGTGGAGGAGCTGGTGAAGGCCACCATGTCGATCCGCCCCGCCGCGATCTCCCGGCGCAGGGCCTCGGAGGCCTCCTGGGGCGCGGGGAGGGTCCGGTAGGCGTGGACCACCTCCACCTCCGCGCCCCGCTCCCGGAGGGTGCCGGGCAGGATCTCGCGCGCCTCGGCGGCCCGGGGGATGAGGACGCGCTTCCCCGCCATGCGCTCCCCGTCCAGCATCTCCAGGATGCCCTCGGCCACGAATTTCCCGGGGACGGCGTCGGCCCGGCACCCGAGGGATTCCTCCACCGCCTGGGCGGTGGCGGGGCCGATGGCCATGATCCGGGGGCCGGAGGGCACGGCCTTGCCCGCCGCCGCGAGACGCCCGGCGAAGTACCTCACGCCGTTCGCGCTCGTGAAGATGATCCAGTGGTAGCCGCCCAGGCCGCCGATGGCGGCGTCGAGGGGGGCCCAGTCCCCGGGGGGGCCGATCTCGACCAGGGGGGCGACGACGGCCTCGGCCCCCAGTTCCTCCAGCAAGGAAGCGAAGGAGCCCGCCTGCCCGGCGGGCCGGGTGATGACGATGCGCTTGCCCTCCAGGGGCCGCTTCTTCACTTCAGGCACGCTCGATCTCGCTCAGGATGTCTCTTCCCCCGGCGGCGAGGATGCGCCGGGCCACTTCCTCCCCCAAGGCGGAGGCGCGCTCTGGAGCGTCCTCCCCCTCGGCCTCGGCCAGGCGCTCGCCGTCCAGGCTGGCCACGAGGGCGCGCAGGCGGAGGCGGCCCCGGCGAAGCTCGGCGAAGGCGGCCATCGGCACCTTGCACCCGCCCTCGAGGACGGCCATCGCCCGCCGCTCGGCCTCGACGGCCTGGCGGGTGGGCAGGTGCTCCAGGGCGGCGAGAAGGGCGAGGGTTTCCGCGTCCCCCTCGCGCGTCTCGATCCCCAGCGCCCCCTGGGCGACGGCGGGGAGCATGACCTCGGGCGCCAAGGCCTCGGTGGCCCGCTCCCCCAGGCCCAGGCGGTTCAGCCCCGCCGCGGCCAGGATGGCGGCGTGGACCTGGCCCTCGGCCACCTTGCGCAGGCGGGTGTCCACGTTGCCGCGCAGGTCCACGACCTCGAGGTCCTTGCGGTAGCGGAGGAGCTGGGCCCGGCGGCGCAGGCTGCTCGTCCCCACCCGGCTCCCGGGCGCAAGGTTGCGGATGGACTCCCCGCCCCGCGAGACGAGCACGTCCCAGGGCTCCTCGCGCTCGGGCACCGCGCCCAGGACGAGCCCGGGCGGAAGCTCGCCGGGGAGGTCCTTCAGGCTGTGGACGGCGGCGTCGATGCGGCCGCCGAGGAGGGCCTCCTCGATCTCCTTCACGAAGAGGCCCTTGCCCCCCACCTGGTGGAGGGGGGAGTCGACCAGCTCGTCCCCCCGGGTGCGGATGACGACCTCCTCGGCCTCCAGGCCGGGATGGAGCTCCCGCAGGCGGGCGGCCATCATCCGCGCCTGGGCCAGGGCGAGGGAGCTCCCGCGCGTCCCCAGCCTCAGGCGGGAGGGGGAGGCGGGCGTCACGCTTCGTCGTCCGGGCCGGGCGGCGGAAGCTCGATCGCGCCGGGTTCCAGGCCGAAGAGGCGCTGGACGAACTCGATGGTCTTCTCGTCCGCCTGCTCGGCCGCCATCTCCCGGAGGTGGGCGAAGGGGTGATGGAGGAGCTTGTTCACGATGGCGCGGGTCATGGCCTCCAGGGCCTGGCGCTCCTTCTCGTCCAGGCCGGGGAGGCGGTTGAGGGTCTTGGTCAGCTCCCGCTCGCGGAAGGCCTCGGCCTGGACGCGGATGGCGGCGAAGGTGCGGGAGAGCTCTTCGGCCTTGCGGCGGCGGAGGAAGGAGCGGAGCTCCTCCTCCACGATGAGGCGGCCCTGCTCGGCCTCCTTCTCGCGCCCCTTGAGGTTGGCGGAGACCACCGACTGCAGGTCGTCGATGTCGTAGAGGTAGACGTTCTCGAGCTCGTTGACCCCGGGGTCCACGTCGCGGGGGACGGCGATGTCGATGAGGAACATGGGCCGGTCGCGCCGCAGCTCGAGGGCCGAGGCGACCCGCCCGCGGTCGAGGACGATGTGGGGGGCGCCCGTCGAGGCGATGACGATGTCCGCGGCGGCCAGCTCGGCCGTGATGTTCTGGTAGTCCACCGCCCGGCCCCCCAGGGCCTGGGCGAGCTCCTGGGCGCGGGCGAGGGTGCGGTTGGCGACCAGGATGGCGCTGGCCCCCTGGGCCGCGAGGTGGCGGGCCGCCAGCTCGGCCATCTCCCCGGCGCCCAAGAGGAGGACGGTGCGGCCCTCCATGCCGCCGAAGATCTTCTTCGCCAAGTCCACGGCCGCCGAGCTGACCGAGACCGGCGCCTCGCCGATGGCGGTGCGCTCGCGCACCTTCTTCGCCACCTGGAACGCCCGGGCGAAGAGACTGGCCAGGTTCTTGCCGGCGTGGCCGTTCTCCTGGGCGAGGCGGTAGGCCTCCTTCACCTGGCCCAGGATCTGGGGCTCGCCCACCACCATCGAGTCCAGGCTCGACGCCACGAGGAAAAGGTGGCGCATGGCCTCCTCGTCGCGGAGGACGTAGAGGTGTCTCCGCAGGGTCTCGGCGGCGACCTCGCGCGCCTCCGAGAGGAAGCTGCGGATGGCGTCCACGCCCGCCTCGAAGCTCTCGGCGGAGCTGTAGACCTCGACCCGGTTGCAGGTGGAGAGGATGAGCCGCTCCTCCAGCCCATTGTAGCGGCCCAGGCGGTCGAGCCACTCGGGCATGGCGTCGGGGGCGAAGAAGAGCCGCTCGCGCACCTCCAGCGGGGTGCGATGGTGGCTCACGCCGGCCAGGATGATCGGCATCCCGCCTCCTACAGGTGGACCGCCAGGGCGAACAGCACGGCCACGAACGCCCCCATCGAGAAGAAGGCCGAGCGCATGCCCTTCCAGCTGCGCGTCAGCCGGCAGACCAGCAGCAGCCCGTACCCCAGCCAGGTGAGGATCAGGGGCAGGGTCTTCAGCGGGTCGAGGCTCCAGAAGGCGCCGTGCTCGGACTGCGCCCACATCGAGCCGAGGAGCAGGCTCGCCGTCAGGAAGGCGAAGCCGAAGTAGAGGATCTTGTGGTTGAGGTCGTCCAGCACGTCGAGCGAGGGGAGCCGGCGGAGCCAGGCGCCCGGGCGGCGGGACTTCAGCTGGTGCGCCTGGGCGACGTACATCAGGGCGGCGGCGAAGAGGAGGAAGAAGGAGGCTGCGCTCAGCAGGGCGAGGAAGGCGTGGCTCTTGAGGAGGAAACCCTGCATGGCCTGGGAGCCCGAGCCCCAGGCGCCCGGCAGGGCGGCGGAGTAGCCCGCCAGCACGAAGATCGCCGGGAGAGCGAACCCGCCCAGGGCCATCTCGCGGTAGCGGGCGTAGGCCACGAGATAGAGCAGCGCCAGGATCCAGGCGGCGGCGCTCAGCCACACCCCGAGGCCCCGCGACTGGCCGGTCAACCCGCTGTAGCCGAACATCACGGTCTGGAGGACGAAACCGGCCACCAGCGGGCCGATCCCCACCCAGGCGGGCAGCTTCCCCTCCGCGAGAAGGTTGTAGAGGTGGGCGATCATCGAGACCAAGTAGAGGATGACGAAGACCGCGATCACAAGCCGCGCCCCTCTCCCGGATGAGCCGGGAAGGCATTGAACTATTTTAACTGTGGCCTCTGCCGGTTCCGGCCGCCACACCCACCGGGATAAATACTACCGGAAAGTCCCCGATTCAAGAACCGGAGGAAAGGCTACCGCGTTGATCTGGCTGGATTCAGCGGGGATTCCGTGGAGCGGCAAAGGGCCCTGGCATGAGGCGGGCCCCGCCCGTATACTGGAAACTAGCTTCTTGTCCGCCATGGGGGTTCATCGCCGTTGAGGCCGCTTCCCCGCATCGACCCGCCGCTGGTGAACGCGAGCGGCATCCTGAGCTACCCCGAGGTGTTCGCGGCCTTCGAGAAGGCCGGGGCCTGCCTGGGCGGCTACGTGACCAAGTCGGTGGGGCCGGTGGAGAAGGCGGGGAACGACAACCCTGTCGTGGTCTACAGCGCCGAGGGGGGGGCGCCGGTCCTCAACTCCCTCGCCCTCCCCACCCAGAGCCCCGAGGACTGGGAAAAAGACCTCGCTTCCCTCCGCCTCCAGCGCTCGCGCCTCATCGTCTCCATCTACGGCGGGACGCCCGGGGAATTCGCCCGCGTGGCCGAGCGGATGGCCCCCTACGCCGACGCAATCGAGGTGAACCTCGGCTGCCCGAACAAGGTTCCCGGCGAGCAGACCATCATGGAGAGCATCGGCCAGAGCCCCGCCGTCTCGGGCGAGGTGATGCGCCTCGTCCGGGGGGCGTGCGAGAAACCCCTCATCGCCAAGCTCTCCCCCAACAGCGACTACCTGGCGGTGGCCGAGGCCTGCCTCGCGGCCGGGGCGGACGCCCTCGGCTGCGGCAACACCCTGGGGCCCGGCCTCGCTATCGACCTCACGAGCCGCAAGCCCATCCTCGCGGGCACCACGGGGGGTATCAGCGGGCCCGCCCTGAAGCCCATCAACCTGCGGATGACCTACGAGGCCTACGCCCGCTTCCAGTGCCCCATCGTCGCCTACGGCGGGATCGCCACCTGGCGGGACGCCGCCGAGTACACCATGGCAGGAGCGTGCGTGCTCGGAATCGGCACGGCCTTCCTGGGCAAGGGCACCCGCGAGTCGGCCGGACTGACCCGGGCCATCTGGGAGGGGGTAGTGGCCTACCTGGACGGCCGCCCATTCCCCGACCTGGTGGGCGAGGCCCACCGCCTCCCCGCGCCGGACCTGACCCATGCCTGAGATGGCGCGCGTCCTGGAGAACCGGAGGGAGAGCCCCTGGACCCACACCCTCTTCTTCGACCGCGAGGTCAAGTGCGCCCCCGGGCAGTTCATGATGGTGTGGCTGCCCCGGCTGGGGGAGAAGCCCTTCACCCTCTCCTACCCCAACGCGATCACGGTCAAGCGGGCGGGCCCCTTCACCGAGCAGCTGGCCGCCCTCGAGCCCGGCGACCCCATCGGCCTGCGGGGCCCCCTGGGAAGGGGCTACCCCCTCATGCGCCGCCCGGCCCTGATCGGAGGGGGGGTGGGGATCGCGGAGCTTAGGCTCCTGGCGCTGGCCTCCGAGAAGCCCATTTTCGTCCTGGGGGGGCGCACGGCCGAGGAGATTCTGTTCCACGAGGAGTTCCGGAAGCTGGGCCCCGTCCACGTCGCCACCGAGGACGGCTCCCTCGGCGCCCAGGGGCTCGTCACCTCCCTCCTGCCGGTCCAGGCCCCGGCCTACGCCGTCTGCGGCCCGGAGCGCATGATGGCCGCCTGCCTGGATCTCTTGCCCCCTGAGCGAACCTACCTGGCGATCGAGCGTTACATGAAATGCGCCGTGGGCCTCTGCGGCCAGTGCACCTGTTCAGGCTGGCGGGTTTGCGTGGATGGGCCGGTGTTCCCGGGCACCTGGGTCCGGGAAATGGAGGATTTCGGACGCAGGCGGAGGGCGAAAAGCGGGCGGTGGGAACCGGTCTGAAATAGGCCTTCTTTCATTTCTTTTGGATTTGTGGTAGGGAATCTTGATAAATTCGTGACCGCATTTAGGGAGGTGCCCTGTTTATCTGCTTTGCCGGCCGGGGTTCTCCACCCCCGGTGAAACCTCTCCCCAGGCGGTCAGTCTTGCGCCCGTAACGTGTCTGCTAGCCCCTCGCAGGGGTCAAGAAGTGCACCCCGGCCCCCCCGGCCGGCCTCCCCGCAGGTGCCGGCCCCGGCGCGGAAGAGGGAAGCATGATCTTCAAGAACCTCTTTGGAAAGCGCGAGGAGGACCTCCTGGGGTACGCGGATGAGGAGGATGCTCCCCCGCCCTCCAACCTCTCGCGCACCGACCAGGACGTCGCCCAGGCCATGCGGGTGCGTGCCCGGGGCTTCTCCGACTTCAACAAGCGCAAGATCGCCACCATCATCTCGAAGCTCCGCGACCTGGACCAGGAAATCTTCCAGATGCTTCCCGCACTCGTCCACCTGAACGTCGAGGGCATGCCTGGCTTCGTCCCCGAAGGCGAACGCTGCCACGGCGGGATCGCCGATTTCCAGATCAACCAGGACCTCCTCCGCATTCTCCAGCGGCATTTCGCCAACTCCAAGCTGGGCCCCCAGAACGTGCGGGCCGCCAAGGCGAAGGAGCGGATCATCTATTCGCTCTCCTCCATGGGGAGCCTCGCCACCATCGCCCAGACCCCCAAGAGCGACTTCGACATCTGGGTGTGCGTCAACAAGAGCGAATTCCCCCCCGAGGCCTTGGAGGCCCTCGCCTTCAAGCTGAAGGAAATCGAGGAGTGGGCCGAGAAGAAGAACCGCTTCGAGACGCACTTCTTCATCACCGACATCTCCGAGGCCCGCAACAACCGCTTCGGCGCCTCCGACTCCGAGAGCGCGGGCTCGGCCCTCGGCAAGCTCCTCAAGGAGGAGTTCTTCCGCACCCACACCGTCCTCGCCGGCTACCCGCCGCTGTGGACCATCATGCCCCCCCAGGTCTCGGACGAGGAGTACGAGCGGCTGCGCGAAATCGCCAGGAAGGATTACCAGCTCGACGTCCGCAGATTCATCGACCTGGGGAACGCCCAGCGGATCTCGATGGAGGAGGCATTCGGGGCCGCCCTATGGCAGCTCAACAAAGCCCTCGGCAGCCCCTTCAAGTCCGCCATGAAGATGGGCCTGATCGAGGATTACATGGACCCGGAGTCCGACTCCGTCCTTCTGTGCGACCGGCTGAAGGAGGCCATCGGCTCTCTCGCCGCCATGCCCACGCAGCGGGGCGACGTGGACAGCCTCGGCCCCGAGTCCCTGCTGGACGGGCACAAGAAGCGCTTCGAGCTGGACGGATACCTCCTCATGTTCGACCGCATCCTCGGTTACTACCGGAGAAAGGGGAAGGAGGAGCTTGAGGACATCCTGCGGAAGTGCTTCTACCTCAAGGTGGGCGACAAGATCGCGGGGGTCAACGACCCCAACCGGGCCAAGTCCGCCAAGAAGGACATGCTCGGCATCCTGGTGGAGGGCTGGGGCTGGGAGAACGAGGAGATCCTCCACCTCAACAGGTTCAAGGAGTGGTCCTTCGAGCAATGCGTCACGCTCGGCAAGCAGGTCAACAGCTTCATCATCGACTCCTACAAGAGGCTCTCCCAGAGCGGGGCCACCTCCCAGGTGCGGATCAACCCCACCGACCTGACCGTGCTGGGGCGCAAGCTGTTCACCTTCTACTCGCGCAAGGACAACAAGGTCGATTTCCTGCCGCGCATCTTCGACGACAGCCTCCGCCAGGATCACCTCACCTTCGCTTTCGCAGCCGGCCCGCCGGGCACGCCTCCGTTCTGGCGGGTCTACCGTGACCCCGTCTCTCCCGCCGATCTCCCGGCTCCCGCGACCGCGGCCAAGTGCCTCCGGCAGTCCCGGAACCTCGCCACCCTGCTCGCCTGGCTGGTGATCAACGAGATCTGGACCCGCAGCACCCACGTGAGCCTCGCCTCGAAGGATTCGCCCCTCACCGTGGCCGACTTGCAGGACCTGCTGGGCGGGATGCTGGATTTCTTTCCCCACATCAACGTGGGCCACCTTTCCAACAGCCAGCTGCTAAGCGATGCCAAGGTCGAGAAAGTGTTCGCCATCCTGAACCTTGGCGAGCCCAAGCTGGGCGAGCGCATCCTGCACATCAACGTGATCTACGAGACCACGTGGGGCGAGGTCTTTGGCGAATTTCACGGGCAGACCGACATGACCTCGGCCCTGTGCATCTGCCTCAACGTGATCCCCCACGCGTGCGAAGATGCCCAGGCGGCGTTCAAGATTCAAGTCCCGTCCGGGAAGGCGGGAGTCTCCAACCGCGCCATGTTCGTCGACTTCGAGCAGCTTGTGCACGAGGCAGCTGAGTTCTTCTACGGCACGCCGCTCCCCCCGCGGACGGTCCGCTCCTTCGTCTTCCAGAGCGAGCGCATGGTTTCGGCCGTCTCGTGGGGCGGCGGCAAGATCCACTCGGAGTTCTTCCCCACGTTCGACGATTTCTACCAGAAGCGGGAGACAGGGAAATTCCAGAATTTCGAGGTCAAGGTGTTCTCCTCGCCCTCCAAGCTCGTCCCCCAGCAGATCATGGCCGCCAACCTGAAGCCGAACACGATCCAGGTCATCGTCTGCGACGACGGGATCAAGGCCCGCCTCTACATCTCGGACGAGATGGGGGGTAGCATGTTCCTCTCCCTCAGCTCGAAGTCCTGGCTCCCTTACGTGGCCAAGGTGGCGGGCTTCTTCCGGAACATCTCCGCGCGGCTGGCCGAGGAGCCGGCCCGGGTCGAACTGAAGCTCCCCCCACCCGCCCTCGACGTCTGCTACATCGGGCCCCGGGGCGCCAACCGGGAAGGCTTCAAGGTCGACAACATCACCGGCACCGTCTTGCAGCAGAATTCCACCCCGGCCGAAGTGCGCCTCGTCACCGAAGAGGCGACCCCCGACGGGAGGAAGGTCCTCGTCGTCCAGACCGAAGGGGCCTCCTTCTCCAGCGCCGACCACGGCGCCGATCTCTTCCGCAACGTGGCCGCCTTCATCTACGAAGCCCGGCAACGGAAATCCAAGAACCCCATCTTCATCGGCGACTGCGTCCTCCCCTCCTCCTTCCGCGAGAAGTTCTGTCCGCAGGGGGCCAAGGGCACCCACTACCTCGCCTACCGGAAGCTCATCGAGGGAAAGCTCTACCAAGCGCTCCAGGCCCTCTGAGGCCGCCCGGCCGCCCCTCTCCTTGACACCCCCGGGAGGGGCCTCTACCCTGACCGCGAGTGGCGCGGAGAAGCCGGGCCGTTTGGTCCGCCGCGCAGGCGGAAGGAGTCCGTTCTTGAGCGACGTTCAGCGGCGCCGTCGGGAGGGCCACCTTCTCGCCGAGAAACTGAGCAAGGTCCTGGCCGGGAGCATCCCGGGAGTCGAGCAGGACATCCGGTTCACCTACGTGGACGACAGCTTCCTCCTCTGGTGGGGGGAACGAGGGGAGGAGGACACCTCCGTCCTCATCACCTTCGACCAGCTCCGCCTCATGAACGACGAAGAGCTCCGCCATCTCATCCGCCAGGCCGCGGCCGGCCGCTGAAGCCCCCCGCAAGCGCAAGAAAATCATTGCCCTCCCTCCTAAAAGCGTCTAATCTCTGGTGGCGGCGAACGGCCGCGGCACCGTCCCGCCCCGCCCGGGAGAGCGCTCCGTCCGTGGAGTCCCTCTTCCTTCAGCTGGCCCAGCCCGGCCCCCATCAAGACCGCTTGATCGCATCAGGAGTCCTTCTTCTCGCCGCCGCGCTGGCCCCCTGCCTCGCCTGGCGGCTGGCCCGCCAGCGGGCCGACATCCGCGCCCTCTCCTCGTCCTTCCGCGAGGGGACCAAGTCGGGCGGCGCCCTGCCCCACCTCCCCAAGGCCCGCACTGCCCCGGTCCGGAGGCTCGCCGGTGAACTGGCGGACTGGACCCGCCGGCACTCGCATCAGATCCAATGGATGAAGAGCTGGACCCAAAAGCGGGGGGCGGAGTGGCGATCCCTGCGCGGGCAGCTCACGCCGCTGCTGGCCCCTGCCCGGGAACAGAAACGCGGACTCTCCTCCCCGGGAGCGGGGGGACCCGCGGGAGATGCGGCCGAGACCCTCGACCGGGCGGCCCGCCAGATGGATGAAACCCTTCAAGGGGTCCACGCTCTCGCCAGGAGGGTCAGGGAGATGGAAGGTTCAGGCAACCGGCCGGAAACGGCCGCCCTCAGGCCGGTCTTGGAAGGGGTCTCCCGCTCCCTCTCGGAAGCGGCCCAGCTCCTGGAAGAGGCGCAACGGCACCTTGAACCCGCCGCTGGCGGCTCCGCACCCATGGACGGGGCGGAGGCCCTGCGGCGGATGATGGCGCTGGCCGAGGGGGTGGCCGAGGAGCACCGCAAGATGGAGGGCGACCTCGCCAAGTTGCTGGAGAGCTTCCTCCCCGAGGAGGCCCTCCCCCGCGAGGAGCGGGCCTCGGCCGCCCTGGATCCCGCCGCTTCTCCATGAGCGGGGCGCGCGGCGGGGGCGGCACAGCGCCCCGCGGCATTGCCAATCCACCTTAAGATATGTTCGCCAATTCCTTGTAAACTCTAAAGATGGAACTCCCGTCTTCCATCTCCCTCCCCTTGCTCCTCTGGGACATATAGAGATGCTCCAGCAGCCCGATCAGGGGGGTGGGGGAGCTGATGTCCTTCGCCGATCCGATGATGCAGTCGATGTCCTTCATCAGCACCGAGATGGGTCCCGAGGGCGGGAAGTGCCCGGCCAGCATGTCCTTCCCCCGTACCTGGAGGACATTCGAAGCGGCCGCCCCGGCGCACAGGGTGTCGAGCATGATGTCGGGCGGAAGCCCCGCCTTGAGGCCCAGGGTGAGGCCCTCGGCCGCGCCCGCCATGTTGACGAACAGGACGAGGTTTACCACCAGCTTGAGCTGGGCGGCCATCCCGTTCCGCTCCCCCACGTAGGTGGTCTTCTTGCCGATGGCGTCGAAGGCCGGCTTGGCCTTCTCGAAGGCCGCCCGGGCGCCCGAGGCCATCACCACCAAGTCCTTCACGGCCGCCTGCTTGCCTACCCCGCTCACCGGGCAGTCGAGCCAGGAGATCCCCTTCCCTTTGGCCGTCTCCCCCATGGTCTGGGCGAACTTGGGGGGGACCGTGCTCATGTCGGCGATGACGGCCCCCTTCGGGATCCCCTCCAGCACCCCGCTCGGGCCCGTCACCGCCTGCTCGACGTAGCGGTAGTTGGGCAGCGAGGTCATCACCAGGTCCGCCCCCTTGGCCGCGTCGGCCGGGGAGGCGGCCCGGCGGAGCTTCTTCCCCTTGAATTTCCCGTACATCGCCTCGACCGGGTCGTAGCCCGCCACCTCGAAGCCCGCGTCCAGCAGATGGCCCGCGAAGGCCCCGCCCATCACCCCCAAGCCCACCACCCCGACCTTGATGCTCACGAGCGCGCTCCTCCTGGAATGACCGGAACCCTCGCCGGCGCAGCACGGATGTACGGGAGCAATCTAGACCACGCCCCCGCCCCGGTAAAGGCCGGGAGCCCCCCGTCAGTGGGCCACGTAGCCCCCGTCCACCACGAGGTTGTGCCCCTGGACGAAGGCCGCCTCCGCCGAGGCAAGGAAGGCCACCGCCGAGGCGACCTCCCCGGGTTCGGCGAAGCGGCCCGCCGGGATGTCGCCCAGGCGCTGGGCCCGCTCCTCGGGATTGCGGGACATGCGCTCCAGGTAGTAGGCCGTTCCGGTGGGGCCCGGGCTCACGCAGTTGACCGTGATGCCCTCGGGGGCGAGCTCCAGCGCCATCGAGCGGGCGAGCTGGATGAGGGCCGCCTTCGTCATGCTGTAGAGGGCCGAACGCGGCGCCGCCACCAGGCCCAGCTGGCTCGCGATATGGATGATCCGCCCCCCGCCCGCCTCCCGCATGGCGGGCAGCACGGCCTGGCTGGCGAAGAAGGGCGCCCGGAGGTTCACTGCGACGAGGCGGTCGAAGTCCTCGTGCCTGAACTCCCCAAAGCGCAGCGGGGCGCGCACGCCGGCGTTGTTCACCAGGATGTCCACCCCCCCGAGGGCCTTCAGGGCGGCGGCGGCCATGGCCTCCGGGCCCTCCCGGCGCTCCAGGTCGAACACGCCCCAGGCAGCCTTTGCCCCGCATTCGGCCGCGGCATCCCGGAGCTCCTCCTCGGTGCCGTCGGCCGCGAGAAAGACCGCCGCTCCCTCCTGGGCGAGCCGCAGGGCGATGGCCCGCCCGATCCCCCGCGAGGCCCCCGTCACGATCGCCCGCTTCCCGTCGAGCATTCCCATGGCCGGTTTCTCCTCCGGTGAAGATGCGCTAATATCGCGGGACAGGCCGCTTCCGGCCAGGAGGAAGCGAAGAATGCCCCGGCCCGCCCACCCCTTCGAAGGCATCCAGCACGTCGCCGTCAAGGTTTCGGATATCGGCCGGGCGCTCCGATTCTACACCGGGATCCTCGGCTTCACGGTTTCGGAAATCCACGAGCCGGGGGAGCATCCCGCCCTGCCTGAGGTCGGGCTGTGCTTCCTCCGCAGCACCGCCCTGCACCACGACCTCAACCTCGTCTTCCGGCGGGGCAAGGACCCCGACCTCGAGGCCCTGCCCAAGACGGACCAGGGGCGCACCAAGGACCTCGGCATGCACCACTTCGCCCTCCGCGTCCGGGACCGGGCCGAGTTCGACGCCTGGGAGGCCTGGCTCCGCGCGAACGGCGTCGAGATCGTGCGCGGCCCGCTGGTCCACAGCCCCACCCATCCCGAGGGGGACGGCACCTGGGGGGAGAACCGCGCCATGTACTTCTGCGATCCGGACGGGCACCGCATCGAGATTTTCTGCGAGATGGCCGAGATGGACCCCCGCACGAACGGAATCGAACCCCGCTGGTACGCGGAGCGCCTCCGCCAGGAAGGCCTGGACCCCTCCCGGTTCCCGCCCGTTCCCCCATACCGCCCCGTGGCGCGCTGAGGCGCCGCTCCAAGGTCCGTCCCGAGCGGCCGGACCGGTCCGCCGCCGCCCGGCGGGCAGAATGAGCTGCCGCGAATGAATTGGAAAAGCCTCCGGATCCGGATCCTCGGCTGGCTAATGCACTTCGGTTTGGCCGCGGACGGCGTGTTCTACGCCGTCACCATCTTCGTGGGCCTCCTGGCCGGCCTCGTGGGGGTGGGCTTCCACAAAGCCATGGAGATGGTGCAGGTCTATCTCCTCGGCGCCCGCAACGTAACGGAGACGCCCCATCCCTGGTACCTCCTCCCGCTCATCCCGGCGGGAGGCGCCCTGGTCTCGGCCATCCTCCTCAGGTATTTCGCGCCGGGGGCCCGGGGAAGCGGCATCCCCCAGACCAAGATCGCCTACGTCGCCCACAACGGCTACATCCCGGTGCGGACGTGGCTCGGCAAGTTCGTCATCGGCGCCCTGAACATCGGCTCGGGCTCGAGCCTGGGCCGGGAAGGCCCCACCGTCCAGATCTGTGGCGGGCTGGCCAGCTCCATCGGCCGGATGTTTTCCATGCGCCGGGAGCGCGTCCAGGCGCTGGTCCCCGTGGGCGCGGCGGCGGGCCTGGCGGCCGCCTTCAACACCCCCATCGCCGCCGTCACCTTCACCCTCGAGGAGCTGGTGGGCGACCTGAACGCCCGGGTGCTGGGCTCCATCGTCCTGGCCTCGGTCTCGGCGGCCGTGGTGGCGCGCGCCCTCCTGGGCGACCAACCCACCTTCTCCGTCCCCCACTACTCGCTGGGGAGCCCCTGGGAGCTCTTCCTCTACGCCGTGGTCGGGATCGCCAGCGCGCTGGCGGGCGTCGCCTTCATCCGGACGCTCCTCTTCATTCGCCTGCACTGGAAAAGACTCCCAGGGTGGACATCCATCCTGGCCACGGGCCTGGGAGGCCTCTTCGTCGGCCTCATCGCCGTCGAGGTGCCCGAGGTTCTGGGGGCCGGCTACGCCGCCCTGAACAAGGCGCTGGCGAACGGCTACACGGCAGGCTTCCTGGCCGTCCTGCTCGTCCTCAAGCTGCTTTCGACCGCCGTCTCCTACGGCACCGGGTCGGCGGGCGGCGTCTTCTTCCCGGTCCT